>JAABUX010002158.1_pt1 | contig 28302 bp, 22 predicted proteins | sample 5561851 | NCBI WGS metagenome assembly JAABUX01 (sample SAMN10711883, study PRJNA513361) | rock metagenome | isolation source: Antarctica rocks | place: Antarctica: Victoria Land, Richard Nunatak red sandstone | collected 2016-01-03 | reverse complement strand
TTGGGGTCGGAGTCGGTGTCGGCGTGGGGGTCGGAGTCGGTGTCGGCGTGGGGGTCGGAGTCGGTGTGGGAGTCGGCGTCGGCGTTGGTGTGGGCGTGGGAGTCGGCGTGGGTGTTGTTGTGGGAGTTACTGTTGGCGTCGGTGTCGGCGTTGGGGTCGGCGTCGGAGTGGCCGCCGGACGCGCCGGCGGGTTGCCGCGAGGTTGGTCGCCGGACTGGGTCGGAGTGCCGCCCAGGGAAATTGTGCCGCCAGACCCGGACGTGGGCTGGCTGGCGACCACCGGGCTCGCATTGGCGGCCAAGGTGCTCGAACTCACCACAACCGCGGGGGCCACCGAAGCCTCAATCAGGTTTTGGTGCGGGACGCCCGACAGCATGGCGCGATCTTCCAACCCCAGGATCTGCGGCAAGTTTTGCCGCCGGGGCCGCCGGAGCGGGTTGTTCCCCGCTTGCCGCCATGCTCTTTTCAGTTTCCGAAACAAAAACATCGGAGAGGCTCCTCAAGGTGCACGAACCAATGCATGGTATCATTCAACCAACCGGCAAACCCGGCAACTGGTTGTAGCGATTGTAAAACCAACAAGTCAACGAACAAGAGTTTTCCCAAGAATCCGAGGATGTTTTTAATCGATCAATTAAGCTGAAAACTTTCGGCATTGGAGAATTGACCAACTCGCAATGACCCTTTTCTAGCAATTATAAACCCAAAAAAATCATAAAAATCGCAAATTCGTCGACCAGAATCAGTTATGTTATTCTCGTTCAGGAGGACGAATCTTTTCGCTTCAATCGCAATCCACCAACCTCGAACGACCATCGCGACCCCGGCCAACCATCCCGAGGTGAAACGGGCGGCGCGCGGCGAGGCACCCTAAATTGCCAGGTCTACCACCAGCCCGAGAGGGTGTAAGTGATCGACATCGCTCAGATCAGGCGGCACCGCGTTGCTGTCCGGCTCAAGCCTCTGGTAGGTTGACCGAGCGGTCGATTGAGGCGGGATCGGCAAGTTCGGACTTCCTGGGTTCCGGCGCCGGTCCCGGCGGCTTGATGGGGTGAGGGAACACCGATGGTTGGGTCCGGGTCGCTCACCGTGGTCCCTCTGAATCCTGGAAAGGGGTGTCATGAACCGCCTGGTCTTACTCATATCGATTTTGATCGGCTCAAGTGGCGTCACGATTGGTGCGGAGCCGAAGTTGGTCCGGGTCATGCCTTTGGGTGATTCGCTGACGCAGGCGTCGCCCGGCTATCGTGGACCGCTACTCAAGCGGCTCGTCGCGGCCGGTCATCGGGTCGAGTTCGTCGGCTCCCGCTCGGACGACTGGAACGACGGCCAGCCGCTTCGGCATGAGGGGCACGGCGGGTTCACCATCGGCCCCGGGAAGTCGAAGGCCGACGCCTGGACCGACGGCAAGGGGAACTTTCACGACAACCTGGATGCGTGGCTCGTGGCGCAGCCCGAGATCATCCTCCTCCTGATCGGGACCAACGAGTTCTTCAACGTCGGCCCGCTCCAACCGGGGTATGATCTCGACCGCCAGGGGCCAGCCAGGCTGGCCGGACTGCTCGACAAGATCCACCAACTCAGTCCCGCGAGTCTCGTCGTGGTCGGCTCGATTTTGCCCGTCGCCTGGGATGCCAACTTCGCCCGGGGGTTCAACGCGGCGATCCCCGACCTCGTGCGCCCGCGCCCGTTCGCCCGGTTCGCCGACCTGAATAAGACCTGCGGCTGGGTCGAGGGGGACTGGTCCCCCGACCAACTCCACCCGACCGACCGAGGCTACGCCAAGCTCGCCCAGGCCTGATTCACCGCGCTTGAACCGATCCTGGCGGGTCGGCGTTGATGGGTCTCCCAACTCCGGGTAATATCCGGCGGTGGGCTGCGAAACCCCTGAGTCGCAACTCCATCTCGTTCTCGATGAGGGCTTCCTCCGATGAAGGGTTATGCACCAGGCTGGCAAGTCCGTTGCACCAAGTGCCAGCGGACCCGCAGCGCCTCGGGGGTCGGGATCGTCCGGGTGGGGGCCTGGACCTGGAAGAACTTCACGCCCGGTTGGTGTTCAAGCTGCCAATGGCTACGCTTCCTGGCAGTCGAGCGGAAGCCGGTCCCGGCACAGTCCGCCTCGGCTTGATCGGGCGGAAGTGCCGGCTTGTCCCGGTTGGGCGGCGACCGGGGTGTCATCCCTGGTCTTGAGGCCGAGCCATGAGCGGACCGTCCCCGTCCCGGCGGCAACTCCACTTCCTGGCGATCTCGGGGAGCCTCCGCGCCGTGTCGTCGACCACGACCTTGCTCCGAGCCGCCGCCCGGCTCGCCCCCGATGGGGTGGCGATCACGCTCTACCCCTCGGTCGGCGCGTTGCCCCACTTCAACCCCGACCTCGACGGCGAAGGGGCCGAGCCACCCCCGTCGGTCGCCGACTTCCGTGGCCAACTCCGCGCGGCCGACGCCGTCCTGATCTGCAGCCCGGAATACATCCACGGCGTCCCCGGCTCGCTCAAGAACGCCCTCGACTGGGTGGCCGGCACCGGCGAGTTCGTCGCCAAGCCGGTCGCCCTGATCAACGCCTCGGCGACCTCGTTCCACGCCCAGGCCGCCTTGATCGAAACCCTGACGACCCTCATGGCCGAGGTGACCGCCACCCGGGTTCCGCTCTGGTCCAACAAGGTGGAGCTCGCCGCCGTCCTAGCCGACCCCGCCACGTCGGCGGCGTTGCGTGCGGTGATCGAATCCCTCATCACCGCCGCGTCGGACCGATCTTCAACCGGATCAGCCGAGGGAGCCGACCAATGAATTCACCTCGAAAGCTCCGGTTGACCTTGGGCGGGATGCTCATCCTGATCGCGGTGATCGCCGTCCTGATCGCCCAGTGCCAACTGGTCGTCCCCCCCGACCAAGCCTACGGCGAGAATGGCGTTCCCCCGGCGATCCCGCCGAACTCCACCCTCCACTTCGAGGTCCAACTACTCGGGATCAAGTAAATCCTCGGCGATCCTGATCCAGAGATCCATCGCCTACCGCGTGGTTCAGGCGTCGGCGACGACAGGAGGAGCAAGACCAACCCCGGTCCACCACCGCCCCGTCGATTCAAGTCAAGGATCATCCTTGTTGATGATCCGGACGATCTCGGGCGCCAGGTAGACCCGCTTCTTCAACCTTCCGGTCACCTCCTTCAACGTCCCGTCCGCAACCAGCTTCTCCACGCACCTCTGAGCAGCATGAAACGTCGTGTCGAGTTTCTGGGCCAGGCTCGTGATCGTGATGGCCGGCCTTTCGAACAGCATGTCGATCAGTTCAAGAACTTTGATCGTCCGGGCTTTGATCCACTTGGCCTTGAGGTGTTCTCGGAATGCCAGCAGTTCATTGCTCCGGTCAATAGCGGTGCGTGCCTGCGCAGCCACTCCTTGCAAAAAGAAGTCGATCCAAGGCTGCCAATCTCCGGTCTGGCTCACCCTGAGCAGGTGGTCGATATATTCGTCTTTGTGGCGCTCCAGGTAGGAACTGAGGTACAGGAGCGGTTGCGTCAGGCAGTCTCGATCGCAAAGCAGGAGGTTGATCAGGAGCCGACCTAAGCGCCCGTTCCCGTCGAGGAACGGGTGGATCGTCTCGAATTGATAGTGGATCAAAGCCAGCTCGACCAGGACGGGCATCCCAGTCGGCTGGTTGATGTAACGCTCCAAGTCGTCGAGTCCTGCCTCCATGTCCTCGATGGGAGGTGGGACGAATCGAGCCTCGGCCGGAGTTTGCCCGGCTCGGCCGATCATGTTTTGCCGCCTCCGGAACTCGCCGGGCGCCTTATCCTCGCCGCGAACCCCCCGCATCAAACGCTCGTGGACATCACGGATCAGGCGGAGGTGGATCGGGCGGCGCGCCTTGATCTGCTCCAAACCGTATTGTGTCGCGACCACATAGTTGGAGACCTCTTGGCGATCAGCGAAATCAGCCCCCTCGTCCTGATCCAGCTCAAAGAGGACCAGTTGCTCGAAGTCGGTCACTGTCCCTTCCATCCGACTCGACGAGACCGCCTCGCGGCGAATGAAGGGGTTGATCAGCAAGTTGGGGTTGGGCAGCATTTGGCCTATCCCCTTCAATTCCCCCAGAGCTTGATCGGCGCGCGACAGCAGAGCGACTGTCCTCATCCCTAGTGCAATCGACTGCGGGAGAGGATGGGGGACATAGGCAAGGTAGTTCCCCAAGGGGCCTGATTGGGTAAGCAACCGCCCGGGAGCCTGGGCGTCGAAATCTTGTGCTCTCAAATGCGGGACTCGCTCGATCGGGAATTGGGTAGTCAATTGTCTGCAAAGACAATAACTGACTCTCCAATTGTCCAAAAGGCCTTCAAAAGACAAATAGCCCCAAGTCTGCCCGTTGAATTCGTCCGCTTCGACAACCTTCTGTCCACGGCCTATACGCCCAGCAGAGCGCGCTTGTCTTTGGCCTCACGTCCAAGACCAATCCTCCGACGAATCTTACTGAACATAATCATCGTAACCCCCGCCACCGCACCAATTCGCGATGATTCCGACTTCCCTTGTACGGAACGCCCGGCCATGCTATCTCTTTGGATCGTAGTTGTCAGGTGGCCAAGTCGACATCCGAATCGGTTGGTGGTTGGGTCGAAGGGTGGCCCGCCGGATTGGGATCAACCTCGGGTCGGCTGCGCGACGATAAGGCAGGATGCGTCGCGTTGGGCTCTCCGTTGTGAGGGAGCGAAGGTCGAAAGGGGTATGGGGTTATGGCCATCGGTATCGGGGTTGTCAGGCTTTCCGACCTGGTCGATGGTCAGGAGGGGGAGTTCTTCGCCGCGCTGGTGAAACGGGACGCCGGGACCGACCGGCACGGGAACCCATTTTATAAGTGCCTGTTTCGCGACAAGCGGGCCAGTCGGGTCGCGCCGTTCTGGGCGTCCGACCCGCTGCTGGGGTTCGCCGCCGACTGGACCTTGCACGCCGGTTATCGGATCAAGGCCAAGGCGGAAGATTCGAAATACGGCCCGCAGATCAAGGTGATCGAGTGCCGCCTGGTCATCCCTGAAGACGCCGCCGATGGGTACGACTTCTTTGATCTGGTCGAATCGTCGAAGTATTCCCCCGACGTGATCGTCGACCACATCCGCTCGATCATCGGCAAGAACATCCGCTGCCCGTACATCCGCCAGCTCTTGCACGTCCTGATCGACCGCCACGGCGACCTCCTCCGCAAGATGCCCGCCGCGCAGAACTTCCACCACAGTTACAGCGGCGGCCTGGTCGAGCACCTGTGGAGCGTCACCCGCGTCAGCGTCGCGCTCGCGAAGCATTACGCCGATTACTACAACGAACTCAACCCGCCGATCAACCGCGACGTGGTCGTCGCCGCCGCGATCCTCCACGACATCGGTAAGCTCCGCGAACTCGACTATCACCCGGTCGAGGCCAAATACACCAAGCACGGGACCTTGATCGGCCACATCGTCCTGGGCCGCGACATGGTCCGCGACACCGCCCGCGACATCCCCGACTTCCCCGATGAGACCTTGCTCCTCCTCGAACACGCGATCCTGGCCCACCACGGCCAGATGCAGTACGGCGCCCCCAAGGAGCCGGCGACGATCGAGGCGATGATCGTCCACTACGCCGACGAGATCGACGCCAAGATCAACGCCGTCGCCTCCGAGCGGATGAAATCGAACACCGACGGCGAGTTTACCGCCAAGATTTACGCCGTCGGCAACCGGATGTTCTACAAGGGGATTCCCGTCGAACTCCCCGACGACGACCTCGACGCGACCGCTTGAACGCCCGACGGCGGCCCCTCGACCGGAGGCGGACGAATCTCTTGGCGGTCTTGGAGTGATTCCTCTACAATCGGTCCGTGTGATTTGGTTCGCTCCATGATCCTCCCAGAGATTGCACCCATGAACGCTTCGTTCCGTCACCTCGGCTGGTTGTCGCTCGCCACGTTCGCCCTGGTCGGCTGCGACGCGCCGGTCGCCCCCCCCGCGCCCTCGGCTCCGACCCCGCCCGCCGCCACGACCCCGGGTGAGAAGAACGACATCAAGGCGATGCCGGTCGAGCCCGCCAAGCCGGACACCAAGGGGGCTTCGGCCGCCAAGCTGTCCGATGAGGAAGTCGCCGAGATCAAAAAGCTCCCCGCCGCCGAGCAGACGGCCGCCCTGGCCCAGATGGTTTGCCCGGTCAGCGGCAAGAACCTCGGGTCGATGGACATGCCGCTCAAGCAGACGGTCAATGGTAAGGACTTCTACCTCTGCTGCTCCGGGTGCGAGGACGATGTCAAGAAGGACCCCGCCGCCGTCCTGGCCAAGCTCCAGAAGTGATAGACCGAATCAACCCGTCCTGGCAGTTGCCGCTTCGGAGTTCCGCAAAGTCTCCTTCAGCGCTCCCGGCGGTCCCTGGCAGCGCATGGTTCGGCCCGGTATAATCCTTCCTCAAGTGAAATCGGGGCGGATGTCGGTTCCAGCACTCCTCCCGGTAAGTTGACGCAACCGAGCGAGCGGGCCTTGACTCTCCACAGGGTCCCGCCGCCGAGCGTTGGCTGAGCCTCTCCGCCTCAAGCCGCTCCGGGGGTCAACGACGACCGCCGATCCCGCTTCGCGGTTCCGTCCGGCCCAACTTCCCATCGCCGCGCGGTCCGCATTGGCCCGGATCGTCGATGGGTCGCGGACCACTCTCGGACGCCGCCGACCGGCGGGATTGCCATTCCTTGCCAGCAGTTCTTCTTTGTCCTTCCGCTTGGAGCCGCCAACGATCATGGGCCAGACCAACGCCCGCCAGGCCACCATCGCCGCCATCGCCGCCCGGAACGCCGCCGAACCCGGCGCGAGCGGCGCGGCCCGCCTCGTCGACCGCGAAACCCCGGTCCGGCAGCTTTTCGGGGTCAACGTCTTCTCCGACGAGGTGATGCGCTCGCGCCTGCCCGAAACCGTCTACAAGGCCCTCCGAGCCACGATCAAAAAGGGGGTCACGCTCGACCCGGCGATCGCCGACGTCGCCGCCGCCGCGATGAAGGAGTGGGCGATGGAGCGGGGCGCCACCCACTACACCCACTGGTTCCAGCCGATGACCGGCCTGACCGCCGAGAAGCACGACTCGTTCCTGTCTCCCACCGACGCCGGAACCGCCATCGCCGAGTTTTCCGGGAAAGAGCTGGTCCGCGGCGAGCCGGACGCTTCGTCGTTCCCCTCCGGCGGCATCCGGAACACGTTCGAGGCCCGCGGCTACACCGCGTGGGACCCGACCAGCCCCGCGTTTATCCTCGAAAACCCGAACGGGACCACCCTCTGCATCCCGACCGCCTTCTGCTCGTGGACCGGGGAAGCCCTCGATAAAAAGACCCCCCTGCTCCGGTCGATGGACGCCGTCAGCAAGCACGCCGTCCGCGTCCTGAAGCTGTTCGGCAGCGACGCCACCCGCGTCCAAGCCACCTGCGGCCCCGAGCAGGAATACTTCCTCATCGACAAGGCGTTCTACTACGCCCGCCCCGACCTGATCAACGCCGGCCGGACCCTCTTCGGCGCCAAGCCCCCCAAGGGGCAGGAGATGGAAGACCACTACTTCGGCGCCATCCCCGAGCGCGTCCTGGCCTGCATGCTCGAAACCGAACTTGAGCTGTACAAGCTCGGCGTCCCGGTCAAGACGCGGCACAACGAGGTCGCCCCGTCGCAGTACGAGCTGGCTCCCTTGTTTGAGAACGCCAACGTCGCCACCGACCACAACATGCTGGTCATGGAAACGATGAAGCGCGTCGCCGACCGCTACGGCTTGCAGCTCCTCCTCCACGAAAAGCCGTTCGCCGGCGTCAACGGGTCGGGCAAGCATGTCAACTGGAGCTTGGCTGACGACGAGGGGAACAACCTCCTCCGCCCCGGCGACACCCCGCACGATAATGCGCAGTTCCTGGTCTTCCTCGCCGCCGTCTTGACCGCCGTCGCCCGCCACGGCGACTTGCTCCGGATGAGCGTCGCGCACGCCGGGAACGACCACCGCCTGGGAGCCAACGAGGCCCCACCCGCGATCGTCTCGGCCTTCCTCGGCGACATGCTCCAAGACATCGTCGAGCAGATCGAAAAAGGCGGCGCCAAGACCAGCAAGGCCGCCGGGACGATGCAGATCGGCGTCTCGACCCTGCCGACCTTGCCCCGCGACGCGGGCGACCGGAACCGGACCAGCCCGTTCGCCTTCACCGGCAACAAGTTCGAGTTCCGCGCCGCGGGTTCGAGCCAGTCGATCGCCGGGCCGAACGTGGTGCTGAATACGATCGTCGCCGAGGCGCTCGACGAGATCGCCACCCACCTCGAAACGGCCGTCAACGCCGGCAAGAACCTCCACGCCGAGATCCAAGGTCTGCTCCCGAAGCTGATCGCCGCCTCGAAGAAGGTCATCTTCAACGGCGACGGCTACTCCGAAGCCTGGCACAAGGAAGCCGAAGCCCGCGGCCTCCCCAACCGCCGGAACACGATCGAGAGCCTGCCCGACCTGATCAGTGCCAAGTCGATTGCCCTGTTCGGCAAGTACGGCGTCCTGTCCGAGCGTGAACTCCACTCCCGCTACGAGATCCACCTCGAAAACTACAAGAAGACGGTCGCCATCGAGTCGCACCTGACCTTGCAGATCGCCGGCCGCCAGATTCTCCCCGCCGCCCTCCGCTACCAAGCCGAGGTCGCCACGTCGATCGCCCAGCTCAAAGCCGCTGGTGTGTCCGCCCCCAAGGGTCAAACGGCCTTGCTCAACGAACTGACCACGACCATCGAAGCCCTGCAAACCGGGATGGACAACCTCGAAGCCGCCATCGACCACCCCGCCGACGGCGACACCCTCGCCCACGCCAAGCACGCCCGCGACCAGGTCATCCCCGCGATGACCACCGTCCGGACCGCTGGCGACAAGCTCGAAACCCTCGTCGCCGACGACCTCTGGCCGCTTCCGACCTATCAGGAGATGCTATTCATCAAGTAAGCCGTTGACTGGCCGGGGTTGTCATGTTCGATGACCCCGGCTCGCCCAGAATCGATGCTGACCGGTCGTGAGGGAGTCTGACCATGATTCAACTTCGCCCCGAGTTTTTGACCAAGAACGGCCAAAAAGAGTTCGCCATCCTGCCCTACGTCGAGTTTGTCGCCCTCTAGAAATTTCTCGACGATACCTCTGATCTCCTCGACCTGCGCACGGCGAAGAATGAAAGTGCCGATGCTGGGACGATTCCTTTCGCCGGAGTCAAGAGAAGCCTCGGGCTCGACTGAAGACTTCCTGTTTTGAAGCCGGTTGATTGGCTGAGCTTGCACCAGTTTCCAACCCCGATTCGACTGGGTGGCAGGGGTCTTCAGACCCCGGTTTTCGATCCCTTCGTCGACCAGAGAGATCCAATTCGAGCGCACAACCCCCAACTCCGGGGTCTGAAGACCCCTGCCACCCAGAAAAGGATTCTTCGTCGCCAAAAACCGAATCGAGAAACAGGACCTATCTTGGGTTCATGCATTACCGCGACCGCCAGCAGCGCCGTCGGAGCTTCGATGAAGCGGGTCATGCGCACGAGTTGACGTTTAGTTGTTACCGTCGATATCGCTTCCTGAGCGCCGAACGGGTTTGCGATTGGTTGGCGATGGCGATCTGCCAAAGCCGCGAGCGGACGGGCTTTGAGCTTTGGGGCTATGTTTTCATGCCAGAGCGCGTTCATCTGCTCGTCAAACCTCGCTCACCTGATCAACGGATCTCCACGATTCTGAAGGACATCAAACAGCCCGTCGGCTGGCAAGCGTTTCAGCACTTGGAGGCCTGCAACTCACCTTGGCAAATCCGACTGACCCGCATCCGCAATGGTCGGTCCGAACGCCTGTTCTGGCAGCCTGGCGGGGGATACGATCGGAATCTCATCGAGCCGGGTACGCTCCCCGCGATGCTGACCTACATCCACGAAAATCCGGTACGGCGCGGGCTTGTGGCACTCGCGACCGACTGGCGCTGGTCGAGCGCCGGATGGATGGCGGGTATGCCCCGGAACGACTTGCGCCCCGACCCAATTCCCCCTGAGTGGTGTTGAGAAGAAACGCCGATCGGATGCAGTTGATTGATTCAGAGCGTCGGGTGAACGAGGTGAGAGATCTGGAGACCGGGGTCTGAAGACCCTGCAACCCAGCGCTTGCGAATCATCAACGAACGTCCTCTCTTTCAATTTGGATTCCCGCGAAACTTCGGACGGCGAAGCGAAGCTTGGCCGAGGTCGAGCGAGGGTTGGCCCGGCGCTCCTCGGCGGAGGCGCGGATGACCTCGGGGGCGATCGCGGCGTAGACTCCGGTTTGGAAACCCTCTTTGAAGGCGGACTTCACGCGGCGATCCTCGCCGGAGTGGAAGGCGAGGACGGCGACCCGACCGCCAGGAACTAGGCAGGCGGGAAGGGCGCGGAGGAAGGCGTCGAGCGCGGCGAACTCGTCGTTGACCGTGATCCGGATTGCCTGGAAAGTGCGGCGGATCGCGGCGGTGATCTCTTCGTCGGGGCGGCGGGCGTAGACGGCGCGGACCACGGCCGCGAGGTTCTGGGTGGTCGCTAACGGTGCTCGCGCCCGCGCCCGGACGAGGGCGGCGGCGACTTCGACGGCGCGGGGTTCGTCGGCATTCTCGTCGAGGAGGCGGGCCAGCGCAGCTTCACCAATTCCCACGAGCAGGGCTGAGGCCGGCCGGCCGCGTGTCGGGTCCATCCGCATGTCGAGGGGGCCGTCGTCCTTGAAGGTGAAGCCGCGCGACGGGTCGTCGATCTGCATCGACGAGAGGCCGAGGTCGGCGAGGATCAGGTCCGCCCCGCCGGGGGCCTCGGCGGCGATCAGGGCGTTAAGCCCCGCGAAGTTCCGCCGCCGGACGACCAGCGATTCCGCCGGGAAGCCTAGCTCGCGGAGCCTCGCCTCGGTTTTGGGTCCCTCGATCGGGTCGACGTCAAGCCCGATCAACCGACCGCCGGGCCGCAGCGCCGGCAGGATCGCCCGCGCGTGCCCGCCGTAACCCAGCGTGCAGTCGACCGCCACTTCCCCCGGCTTCGGCGCCAGGGCTTCCAGGATCTCCTTGACCATGATCGCCCGGTGCGACCCCGCCGCCGTCTTGCCCCCCGCGATCACCTTGGCCACGTCGTCGGGGTAGCGACCGGGCTGGAGTTCCTTGTACTTCTCGGCGAACCGCCGGGGGTTCGCCCCTCGATAACGGCGGCGACGCGCGGGCTTGTCGGTGGGGTCCGATTCGGTCATACCGGCCCCCAAGCAAGGGGGGAATCCATGATTCCGATCATCCCATTCTCCGGTCAGAGCGACCCGGCGGCGACCGGCTCGCGAGCGTACCCTTGGGGCTGGCCGAGGTCTTCGAGAAAATCAGCGCCGAGGGCGGTTTCGCCGTGCTGGCTGAGGTCAAGCCCTTCGCGTTCCTGGGCTTCGGTCACCCGGAGCGGGATGATCAGGTCGGTCAACTTGTACAGGACAAGCGACCCGACGAACGAGAAGACCGAGACGATCACTAGGGCGAGCATGTGACTCAAGAAGAGCTTCGACTTCCCTTCGGCCAAACCCTCGTCGGCGAAGACCCCGGTGAGGATCATCCCGACGATCCCGCCGATCCCGTGGCAGGGGAAGACGTCGAGAGTATCGTCCAGGGTGGACTTGGTCCGGATGTGGACCGCGAGGTTGCTCACGACGCTGGCCACGAGGCCAATCGTGATACTTTCCCGGACGGTGACGAAACCCGCCGCCGGGGTGATCGCGACCAGACCGACCACCGCGCCGATGCACGCCCCCAGCGCCGAGGGCTTGTGCCCGCGCATCCAGTCGAAGAACAACCAGCCGAGCATCGCCGAGGCCGACGCCGTGTTGGTCGTCGCGAAGGCGAGCACCGCCTTGTCGTTGGCCGCCCCCGCTGAACCGGCGTTGAAGCCGAACCAGCCGAACCAGAGCATCCCGGTCCCCAGGAGGACGAACGGGATGTTCGCCGGGGTGTGGGTCTCCTGCGCGATGTGGCTCCGGCGGCGACCGAGCAGGATCGCCCCGGCCAGCGCCGCCCAACCCGCCGACATATGCACCACCGTCCCGCCGGCGAAGTCGAGCACGCCCATCTTCTTGAGGAACCCGTCGGGGTGCCAGGTCCAGTGGGCCAAGGGGCAGTAGATGAACAGGCTGAACAAGACCATGAACAGGAGGTAGCTCGAGAACCGGACCCGCTCGGCGAACGACCCGGTGATCAAGGCCGGGGTGATGATCGCGAACTTGAGTTGAAAGAACGCGAAGAGCATGAGCGGGAACGTCGGCGCGAGGTCTTTCTCCGTTAGGGCGGAAACCCCGTCAAAGAAGAAGAAGGCCCGGGGGTCGCCGATGAAGCCGCCCCAGCTTGGGCCAAACGCCAGGCTGAACCCGACCACTACCCACACGACGCTGATGACCCCCAGCGCGACGACGCTCTGGAGCATCGTCGAGACCACGTTCTTGAATCCGACCATCCCGCCGTAGAAGAACGACAGGCCGGGGGTCATCAACAGCACCAGGGCCGACGCCGTCAACATCCAGGCCACGTCGCCCGAATTGATCGGGCCGCCGACCGAGACCACCGCCTTCGAGAGGGTCGGCGCCAGCAAGGCGACGGCCGCGACCAGAACCAGGAGCACAAACGGAACAGGTGTGGAACGTTTCATGGTTTGAGGGCACCGGGCGAGAAGGTGGGTTGCGAGTCAGAAACCGACTGGGAGAGGCCGGTCGCCTGATCGCGAGGGGAGTTGGTCGGCTAATGCAAACATTAGCGCGGCATCGACTATGATTGAGGGCAAGTCATCTTATCTTATCAAACCGTTCCCACAACAGGAGGCAGACCAGATAAAGTTGAGCTTGATCGTCGCCGCGAATCGCCCGCCAATCCCGGAATGCCTGCGACGCTTGATCAACAAGTGTTTCCGCCTCAACCCGAGTGTAATTTTTCCCCAGGTTATAGTCCGCATTGTGGCGAGCATCTTGAAGAACCACAAAGACCCGAGCAACATTGCGCAGGGGGTTGGAAAGAGCCGCCTTGGCGGTCAGATCGTCAAATTTTTGAGGCAAGTTGCCGCCGAGGAACGATCGCGAGGCTTTATACATCTCCCCATGCACGAATGTTCGCGATACCAACACCCGGAGCGTGGGGTTGGTGACAACCATGCGCGACGCCTCGTTGATCAGAAGGTGAAAAAGGGCATAGTAAGCGGTCGAGATCGCCCTCCGGAGGCTCGCTTGCTTGGGTTTTCCCTTCTCTTGGCTGACCAGATGGCGAGCTTGATCGAGCAGGTCATCATGGAGGCTCATCCGACGAGTTCCCGTTGCTCGGAGACTGTCCGGAAGTGGATGAACGGCCACCACCGGGTCGTGATCCGCCGCAGACAGGTTTCCACAAGTTCAATCACGTCACGAACCTGGTCGGCTGGGTGTTCCACCGCGAGGACCTCATCGTCCACTAAGACCCAAATCCAGAGCGCCTGCTCGCCAATGGTGTCCAGCCCACTCTCAAAGACGAAGTCACGGACCCAGACCGGCCGTTCCCCGGTCTGATCCAACCCTTGCTCCAACCGCTTACCCAAGAGGAAGGCGTCGAGATCGCCATATTTCTCAGGGCGTAAGATGGCCAGGATCTGGTCAAACGGTGGTTTCGCCTGCTCGAACTGCGCGAGCGAGGCGGGTTCTCGGCTCGGCACTTGCTGGGCCACAGCGCGAAACTGACTCACGGCGTCGACCAACGCCTGGTGCTCCCCCTCGGCAAGGAAGCTGAATTCGGCGGGGTCGAAGCCCTCGACCGCTTTGGGAGTTAACCAGAGGTCCGCCTTCTTGATGTCGGTTTCGAGCCGATGAGCGTCCATACTTGCCGCTGATGAGACAACCACTGGGGCTATCAGACTCGCGGCCGACCGGACATTGTGCCAGAACTCTTGAATCGGCATGATTTCAGCTCCCTCGCACCGGTAATCGGAGTCCGACGGGACGGGTATGGGATCAGGTGCCGCTGGCGAATCATCGTACGCCGGGAGTCATGCGGCTGACAAGGATCATCGGGCCGGCGCGGAGCCGGCTTGGCGGGGGTATTCCGAAGACAAGCCGCGCGGCTTGTTTTATAATTGCCCGACCAGGCCGAACCGATCCCGGGGGCGGCGAATCAGCTTATCCGAGGATGGTCATGGCGGAATCGATTCCCAATCTCTGGTCGGAAGACATCTCCAACGACGTGCTCCCTCCGCTGGCGATCCTCCACGCCCAGGCTGAGCTGCTGGCCCAGATCACCAAGGGGTTGGTCGAGGCCGAGGTAGTCACCGAGTACGACTCGACCGTCGAGGATACGTCGATCCAGAACGTCCAGCACCATGTCGAGCTGACCGCTCCCGCTTTGAACGCCGCCCGTTACCGGATCTTGACGGTGTATCACAAGCGCGAACTTGTTTACCCCGCGAGCGTTGAAGCCGAATGCTTCGAGCCCAGCGACTACGACGACTACGAGTCGTTTAGCTGGCCCGAAGCCCTCCGCGAAGAAGACTTCCTCAAGATCATGAAGACCACCCTCCGGTCCAAAAAGGTTACCTCGTTGATCCACTCGCTGATCGCCCGGAGCAACGAGCAGCGCTACCTCGCCCGACGACAGAGCGTCGTGCTCCAGGTCCAAAAGCCAATGCCTGATTCCTGATAGATCGATTTGTACTAGATGAAATTGTGAAACAGCAAAAAAATCCTTCATGTCCCCTTGCAGATTGTTCTGTGCAAGCCTACTATGCCGAAGTTCCACTCACTTCGACAGATCCAGGGAGCTACAACATGCTTCGCCACCGGGTCACTTCCTCGCTTCACCTTTTTAGACCTTTCGGACAGCGCCACAGATCAGTTGCATTCCGTCCCGAGCTTTTTGAGACGTCCCGCCTCGAAAGACGCAATCTGACGGCGCCCATCTTCACGCTCGTGCCAGGTCGACCGAATCCGGACGATCAAAACCAAGCGCAATTGACAGGCGTCATTAACAACGGAAACCCGAGCGTCCCGGCGAGCACTTCCTCGAACAACCAGTCGCCAGCTCTTGGGAATGGAGCTTCGGAGCAGGTGTCGCTGTCGGGCTATCCTGTTTACTACACCACATCCAACTCTGGTGGACAAAGAATCATGCACACAGTGGCCGCCACCGGCATCGGGTCGGCCACCACATCCATGCAACTGCCGACTAGTGGCAGCAATACGGGTTCGTCGGTGATCCAACTGACGGACAAAGAGACACAGGCTTGGACAGTTGATACTGATGCCAACGGCGGCTATCCGCTTAATGGTGCCGGCAGCATGAGCAGCCTCGTCTCGCCAAGCAACGGGACGTTTCAAATGAACTCACTCAACCCGGACGGATCAAGCCCGTCGGGGACGGTCACGGTCACTTTTGATGTCAGCGTCTCGCCGCCCGACACTTCAGGACCCAACGGCTCAAGCCGCTTCCCGACAAACGGCTACGTCAAGGTTTGGACGAATTACGTTAACATCGATGTCGGTATCGGTGAAGGAGGCAGCAACGCCTCTGTTACGCTTCCAGGTTCGCAGACGATCCTCAAATCCGACCCTGGATTTAGCTCGGCTGGTAACGTGTCCTTCGCCTACACGGGAACCTTCCCCGTCCAGAGCATCTTGAACCTCAACTACGGATCTAGCCTCCAGACAAGTATCAACGGCTCTTTCGGCGCTTACGGAAGCGCGGAGCACGCCCAACGCAGTACCAGCTTTTCGTGGAATTTTAGCATCGTGGCTAACGGTTAAGTGATTTCTCGCCAAGTCGAGGAACTACGCCGTGCTCGGCGTGACCGCCGCGGCCGCCTACGACGTCCCCGACGCAACCGCGCTCCTCGCCAGCGGCAACCTCGTCCAGGCCCTCCAGGCATGCACCACGGCGTACAAGTCCAACATGAATCTCGTCAACGACAACAGCGTCCGCTGGGCCTGGGGTGCCGTGGGCATGGCGCTGTTTCAGACCATCGTCCCACCCAACTCAACCCAGTACCCTTGGAACGACTGCCGGACGGGCTGCGCCCAGTGCAGCCCCGACGACTCGTCGTACTCGAATTCACAGAGCAACCACCCGGGCGGAGCGAATTTCCTGTTCGCCGACGGCAGCGTCAAGTTCATCAAGTCCACCATCGCCATGCAAACCTACATGGCCCTCGGGACCAAAGCCAACGGCGAAGTGATTTCGGCTGACCAGTATTGATCGGATCGGCCCCGCTCGCGGGGCCTTCCAGGTCGTCACAACCCTAGCCCGACCAGGTCAACCCGACCTGACCTGGCCGATCGCGGTTGCGCGACGTTGGGCTTATCGACTCCGCTCCGCAGGATTCCAGGCTCGACTCAAGGATGCTAAGCATCGGGCCGTTCCGACCGGCCTGGACCGAGATGGATCTGTGGGTTTGGCGAAACACGATCGATTTGACGGCCGCTTGACAGGATGCGGCGTCTGTCCTACCATCAAATCACCTGCACATCCACGGTCAGCTTCGACCGATACCAGTCAGGCGTTGGTGTGAGAAAGTTCTAGTTTGAAGCTCGTGAAAGGTCCGTTCATCGAGGATCTGGGGCATCCCGTCGGAGATGCTGGCGGCTCCCGTTCTCTTGTTCGAGCGTGCGCCCGTGCGCTGGCTATTGCAGCGTCCCGAGGTCGCCGTTGCCCGACTCCTTTTTCGATCGGACTTCCGCGAAGGGATTCGCTCGCGCGGTGAAGTATCACATCCTTGTCTCACCCCTCCATCGCGTCACAAGACCAGGGGAATGATTGATGGTCCGAGCCAGCGTCCTTCGGCGGTTCACGATTCCGCCGATCTGCGTCATTTTTCTTTCTGTCGCGGGCGGCTGCGGGGGAAGTTCGACCTACGAAGGGGTGGAGCAACAAAGCACCGCGAACCAGTCGCAAGCTCGCGCCGCCGCCTATGGCAATTCCGGCAACCCGGCCGCTAAGGCGAAGGCGGGGAAACCCGCGCTCAGTGCCGAAGCTCAGGCCCGAGGCCGGGGCGGTCGGTGATTCGCTCGCGTGCCGATGCCTGTCCAATTTTTCCAATCGGGGATCATGTCCTCCTTTCAGGCCCGTGGGGCAACCGCTCGAACGGGTCGTGCCGGTTGGGATTCGTGTCGGTCTTATTACGTTGTCATTCGCGGTTTTTGAGAGAAGAGGTTTCCATGAGGTCGCCGATTCGTCGTGGTTTTACCCTGATCGAACTGCTGGTGGTTATCGCCATCATCGCCGTCTTGATCGCCTTGCTTTTGCCCGCCGTGCAGGCTGCCCGCGAGGCCGCCCGCCGGAGTCAGTGCGTCAACAACCTGAAACAGATCGGGTTGGCGATGCACAACTACCAAAGCGCCAACGGGAGCTTCCCCCAGGGGCAGTCACAGGCGGCGCACGAGCCGGGTTATGCTTCCGGCGCCTCCAATCCCAGCCCCTACGCGGGTTGGACCGAGTGGAGCGCCCAGGCCGAGTTGCTCGGCTACATGGAGCAGGGGCCGATCTACAACTCGATCAACTTCGCCTTCTGCGGTGGGCAGGGTTACGGGTATCGCTGCAACTTCACCGGGGCGTTCGCCACGATCAACTCGTTTCTATGCCCGTCGGACGGAAATGCCAAAGGTGCCACATACAACCCGAATGGCGACAACTACTCCTACCCGCCCGGTAACAACAGTTATCGCGGGAGTATCGGCACCACCAGCTCGCCATACGGGTATATGGTCGGCAGCAACTACATGCCCGGTTTCGCCGCATGCCGACCCGACCCGATGGGACTTACCGGTGGCACTCCCGGTTGCAGTCCCTTCACAAATGGTGTTTTTGGCTACTTTCTCTCCTTTGACCTCCGCGACATCATCGATGGCAGTTCCAACACGATCGCCTTCGCCGAGTCGTTGACCGGTGATCCGACGTTGGGAGCCAAGCGTAACAACGCTGTCATCGGGGTTGACGCCGCCAACGGCGCGAACGTCCAGGACGCCACCCTGGCACTCGCCAACGGCACGCTCATCCCCGCGTTGCAACAATGCACTACGACTTGGATGACGGGCGCAAAGGCCAATATTTCCAATTCCAATGGCGTCCGCTGGGCCTGGGGCGCGACGGGCATGAGTCTCTTCCAGACGATCGTGCCGCCCAACTCGACCCAGTATCCCTGGAACGCTTGCCGGACGAGTTGCTCGAACTGCAGCCCCGACGACTCGTCGTACGCCAACGCCCAGAGCAACCACCCGGGCGGAGCCAACGTCTTGTTCGCTGATGGCAGCGTCAAGTTCATCAAGTCCACCATCGCCATGCAAACCTACATGGCCATTGGCACCCGCGCCGGTGGTGAAGTGGTTTCCGCCGACCAGTACTAATCGAATCGGCTAACTTCCCAGCGGGACGACCAGGGAAACCGACAAAACAGAACAAACCCGGCCCGGTCGCGAGACCAGGCCGGGTTTGTTCGTTTCCTCATTGGAAAAGCCAGTCGCCCACTCAGGCGAACGGGCGTTGGTCGTTGCCGTGGTCGAGCGGCCGGGGCAAGTCGGTGTAGCCCATCAGGTGCTTGTCGATGCTGTGGGCGGCGTGCCGGCCCTCGGCAATTGCCCAGACGATCAGGCTTTGGCCGCGGGACATATCGCCGGCGACGAACACGTTGGTCCTGTTCGTCCGGCGGTCGGCGTCGGCCCGGACGTTGCCGGTCCGATCGAGTTCGACCCCCAAGCCGCCGAGCAGCGCCCCCCGGTCGGGACCGGAGTAGCCGATCGCCAGGAGGATCAGGTCGGCGGGATAGGTCCGCTCGGTCCCGGGGACTTCGAGGACGACCCGGTTGCTGTTCTCGTCGCGCTTCACCTCGACCCGGACGGTTTCGAGCGCGGTGACTCGGCCGTTCGCGCCGACGAACCGGCGGGTGTGGATCGACCACTCGCGGACGCCCCCCTCTTCGTGAGCGGCGGAGGCGCGGAAGACGTTGGACCACTGCGGCCAGGGGTTCGACGGCAGGCGACCGTCGGGCGGTTGGGGGTGGATCTGGAACTGGTGGACGGTCCGAGCGCCCTGGCGGTGCGACGTCCCCAGGCAGTCCGCCCCGGTGTCGCCGCCGCCGATGATGATGACGTGCTTACCACGGGCGGTCAGCCGCGCCAGTTCGGGGACATCATCCCCCGCCACCCGCTTGTTTTGCGGGGTCAGGTAGTCCATCGCGAAGTGGATGCCGTCCAGTTCGCGACCGGGGATCGGCAGGTCGCGCGGCTGGGTGGCACCAGCGCAGAGGCAGATGGCGTCGAAGTCGCGGCGGAGTTGATCGGCGGTGACATCCACCCCGACGTTCACCCCAGCGCGGAACTCGACCCCCTCGGCCTCCATCTGGTCGATCCGACGGTCGATGTGCCGCTTCTCCATCTTGAAGTCGGGGATGCCGTAGCGGAGCAGCCCGCCGATCCGGTCGTCACGCTCGAAGACGACGACGGCATGCCCCGCGCGGGCCAACTGCTGCGCCGCGGCCAGGCCCGCCGGGCCGGACCCGATCACGGCGACCCGCTTGCCGGTCTGGCGTTTGGCCGGAACCGGCACGATCCAGCCTTCTTCCCAGGCGCGGTCGACGATCGACTCCTCGATCTGCTTGATCGCCACCGGCTGGTCGATCAGGCCGAGGACGCAGGCTGACTCACAGGGGGCCGGACAAAGCTTGCCGGTGAACTCGGGGAAGTTGTTCGTGGCGTGGAGCCGGTCGATGGCGAGTCGCCACTGGTCGCGGTAAACCAGGTCGGACCAGTCGGGGATCAGGTTCCCGAGGGGGCACCCCTGGTGGCAGAACGGGATGCCGCAATCCATGCAGCGCCCGCCTTGTTCGCGGACTTTGAGGATCGCCAGGGGTTCGTACAACTCGCGGAAATCCCCCACGCGGTCAAGCACCGGGCGGTAGGCGTGCGTCTCGCGCGGGGTTTCGAGAAATCCAGTCGGCTTACCCACCGCCCACCTCCACTCGCGTCGGAACGTCTTGATTCAAGCGAGCCGCCTTTTGCTGGTCTAGCACCCGCCGGTAATCGACCGGCATGACTTTGACAAACTGGCCGATCGCCTCATCCCAGCTCTTTAAAAGCCAGGCGGCCACCGCGCTCCGGGTGTACCCGGCGTGCTGAATCAAGAGGTCGCGGACCAACTCGATGTCCTCGGAATCTTCGAGCGGTTCCAGGGCGACCATCTCCCGGTTGCACCGGTTGGGGAACGTCCCCTCGGGGTCCCAGATGAAGGCCGAACCACCGCTCATCCCGGCGGCGAAGTTTCGACCCGTCGCGCCGATGATCACGGCGGTCCCGCCGGTCATGTATTCGCAACCGTGGTCGCCGACCCCTTCGACCACCGCCAGCGCCCCGCTGTTTCGGACGCAAAAGCGTTCCCCAGCACCCCCTCGGAAGAAGGCCCGCCCCGAGGTCGCCCCGTAAAGTGCGACGTTACCGATCACGATGTTCTCTTCGGCGACGAAGGTCGAATGGTTCGGTGGAAAAACCACCAGTTTGCCGCCGGACAGCCCCTTGCCGACGTAGTCGTTGGCATCCCCTTCGAGGGTCAAGGTCATCCCCTTGGGGACGAAGGCACCGAAGCTTTGCCCGGCCGAGCCGACGAAGTGGATCTTGATCGTGTCGTCGGGCAAGCCGGCCCCGCCGTACTTGCGGGTGACCTCGCTCCCGAGGATCGTCCCGACGGTCCGGTTGACGTTGCGGATCGGCTCGGTCCACTCGACCGGCTCGCCCCGTTCGAGCGCGGCGGCGGCCTTGGGCAATAGGACCTGGTCGAGCGCCTTGGCCAACCCGTGATCCTGCGCGATCGCCTTGCGGACCATCGCCCCTTCGGGAGTCTCCGGCCGGTAGAAGATGTTCGAGAAGTCGAGCCCCCGGGCCTTGTAGTGGTTGATGGCCCGCTTCATGTCGAGGAGGTCACTCCGGCCGATCATGTCGTCGAGGTGGCGGAATCCAAGCTGCGCCATCAACTCGCGGACCTCTTCGGCGACGAACCGGAAGAAGTTGACGACATGCTCGGCCCGCCCCTCGAACTTCGCGCGGAGCTTGGGGTTCTGCGAGGCGATCCCGACCGGGCAGGTGTCGAGGTGGCAGACCCGCATCATGATACAGCCCATCACCACCAGCGGCGCCGTGGCGAAGCCATATTCCTCGGCCCCGAGCAAGGCGGCGATCACGACGTCGCGCCCCGTCTTGAGCTGGCCGTCGGTCTGGACGATCACGCGGTCGCGGAGGCGGTTGATGACTAGGGTTTGCTGAGTTTCGGCCAGGCCCAGTTCCCAGGGAATCCCCGCGTGCTTGAGCGAGGTCAAGGGGCTGGCCCCCGTCCCGCCGTCGTATCCCGAGACCATGATGACGTCGGCGTGCGCCTTGGCCACTCCCGCCGCGACCGTGCCGACGCCGACCTCGGCCACGAGCTTGACGCTGATCCGCGCCCGGGGGTTGGCGTTCTTGAGGTCGTGGATCAGTTGCGCCAAGTCCTCGATCGAGTAGATGTCGTGGTGCGGCGGCGGGCTGATCAAGGAAACGCCGGGGGTCGAGAACCGGACCTTGGCGATCCAGGGCCAGACCTTCTGGCCGGGGAGTTGCCCCCCTTCGCCGGGCTTGGCTCCTTGCGCGACCTTGATTTGGATCTCGTCGGCGTTGACCAGGTACTCCGAGGTGACGCCGAACCGGCCCGAGGCGACCTGCTTGACCTTGCTCCGGCGGTCGTCGCCGTTGGCGTCCAAGGTGTTCCGCGCCGGGTCTTCGCCCCCTTCGCCGGTGTTGCTCCGCCCGCCGATCCGGTTCATGGCGATGGCCAAGGTCTCGTGGGCCTCACCCGAGATCGACCCGTACGACATCGCCCCGGTGGCGAACCGCGTCAGGATGGCCTCGACCGGCTCAACCTCATCGAGCGGGATCGGCGTCCGGCTTTCAAGCTTGAACTCGAACAAGCCGCGCAAGGTTGCCAACCGCTCGTTTTGCTCGTCAACCAGCTTCGAGTACTGCTGGAAGATCGCGAACTTGCCGGACTTCGTGGCGTGCTGGAGGCGGTACACCGTCTCCGGGTTGAACAAGTGGAACTCCCCTTCCCGACGCCACTGGTACTGACCGCCCCAGTCGAGCATGGGCGGACCAACTTCCCGATCGGCATAAGCCCGAGCGTGGTGGTACAGCGTTTCCCGGGCGATCTCTTCGAGGCCCACGCCGCCGATCCGGCTGGCGGTCTTATCGAAGTAGCGGTCGACGAACTCGCGGTTCAGGCCGATCGCCTCGAAGATCTGCGCTCCTCGGTAGCTCTGGATCGTGCTGATGCCCATCTTCGACATCACCTTGACGACGCCCTTCTTGATCGCCTTCCGGTAGCGCGTCACCGCCTCGGCGTGGTCGATCTCATCGCGGATCATCCCCTGACCGATCATGTCGTCCAAGGTTTCAAACGCGACGTAGGGGTTGATCGTCCCCGCCCCGTAGCCGAGCAGGAGGGCGAAGTGGTGGACCTCGCGGGCGTCGCCGCACTCGATGATCAAGCCGGCGCGGGTCCGCATCCCTTCACGGACGAGGTGGTGGTGCAACCCCGCGCAGGCGAGCAGGGACGGGATCGCCGCGTGCTGGGCATCGATTCCCCGGTCGGAAAGGATCAAGAGGTTGGCTCCATCTTTGATCGCCGCCACCGCCTGCCCGAACATCGCGTCGAGTGCCCGCTCCATCCCCGCCGCCCCCGCCTGGGCGTGGAAGATCATCGGCAAGACCGCCGACTTGAACCCGCGCCAGCCGTCAAGCTGCTTGAGCCGGGCCAGTTCGTCGTTGTCTAAGACCGGGCTGTCGAGCGCGATCTGGCGACAGCTCGACGGCGTCGGCATGAGCAGGTTCCCTTCACCGCCGGCCCCGGTCAGGACGGAGGTGATCAGCTCCTCGCGGATCGCGTCGAGCGGCGGGTTCGTCACCTGGGCGAACAACTGCTGGAAGTAGTTGAACAGCGACTGCGCCTGGTCCGAGAGGACGGCGATCGGAGTATCGGACCCCATCGAGCCGATCGCCTCCTCGCCGCCGTTGCCCATCGGCCCGAGGATGTATTTGAGGTCTTCCAGGGTGTAGCCGAACGCCTGCTGGCGGCCGAGCAAGGTGGCATGGTCGGGTCCGGGCGCCGCCGGAGCCTCGGGAACTTCGGCCAAGGGGACCATGAATTCGTGGAGCCAGGCGCCGTAGGGCTCCGCCGCGGCGATCTCGCGCTTGAGGGCCGCGTCGTCGACGATCACGCCTCGTTCGAGGTCGACCAGGAACATCACGCCCGGTTCGAGTCGCCCCTTGGCCACGACCTCGGCGGGGTCGACGTCGAGGACACCCGACTCGGACCCCATGATCACCCGACCGTCGGCCGTGATCCAGTACCGGCTGGGCCGGAGGCCGTTCCGGTCGAGCATCGCGCCGATCTGCTTGCCATCGGTGAAGCCCACCGACGCCGGGCCGTCCCAGGCTTCCATCAGGCAGGTGTGGTAGCGGTAAAAGTCCTTCTCGGCCCGCGGCATCGACTCGTGGTTTTCCCAGGCCGCCGGGATGAGCATCATCATCGCGTGCGCCAGGCTGAACCCCGACCGGACCAGCAGTTCCACGGCGTTGTCGAGGCAGGCGGTGTCACTCAAGCCTTCGCGGATGATCGGCACGAGCTTGGCGACGTCGCCCGGCTCGTACAGGTCCGACTCGAACAGGGCTTCGCGGGCACGCATCCAGTTGATGTTGCCGCGGAGGGTGTTGATCTCGCCGTTGTGCGAGATCAGCCGGTGCGGGTGGGCCAGCTCCCAGCTCGGGAAGGTGTTGGTGCTGAACCGCGAGTGGAACAGGCACAAGGCCGACTCGACCCGAGGGTCGGCGAGGTCGGCGGCGAAATAAGCCCCGAGCTGCGCGGGGGTCAGCATCCCCTTGTAGACCAGGGTCCGGCAGGAGAGCGAGCAGAAGTAGAAGAACTTGTGGTCGTCCAGCCCAACCTCTTCGACCTCGCGCTCAAACCGCTTGCGGATGACGTAGAGCTTGCGCTCGAAGGCATCCTCGGTGGTGGCGCGGGGTCCCCGGCCGATGAAGGCGTGGTCGATCGCCGGTTCCACGGATTTCGCCCCGTTCCCCAGGAGCGAGTTGTCGGTGACGAGCGACCGCCAGCCGAGGAAGACCTGCCCTTCCTCGGCGACGATCTTTTCGAACAAAGCCATCCCAAAAATGCGTTGTTCGGGGTCGGGCGACGAGAAAAAGACGCCGACTCCATAGTCGCCCGGCTCGGGCTCCGTCACACCGAGCGTCTGGCACCGTTCCTTGAGGAAGACGGCACGGAGGAAGCGGTCGGGGATCTGGATCAAGACCCCCGCGCCGTCGCCGGTGTTGTCTTCCCAGCCGCAAGCCCCGCGGTGGTCGAGGTTTTCGAGGGCTTTGAGACCGTCAAGGACGATCTGGTGCGATTTCCGCCCGTAGATATCCGCGACGAAGCCCAGTCCACAGGCGTCGTGCTCGTTTTGGGGGTCGTACAAACCTTGCGCCGGCGGTAGTCCTGATCCTGTCATCTTGGCTCACCCTTTCGGACCCGCGCGGCTCGATCCGTCGCGGGGTTCATTCCCAGATCCACCCCTCGGCTCAGCTCATCCGGGAGCCGGTCAGCCCACCATCGCGGCGGTCGTTGCCGAGGGATCTCTCGTCGTCTCGTCTCAACTCAACCTGATCTTTGATCCCAAGCTCTGCGGGGCGGCATTCAAGCGAATCCAACCCAAGGCGGTTTCAGGCGGATTCGCCCCTGTTGACCGAGGAGAGTTCCGTTGCGGTCAAAAAGTCGATAAACCGCGACACCGACAGGGACAGCGGGTCACCTCGGCGGTGGATCACCGCCAGGGGGCGGCTCGGTCGGTGGTCGCGGAACCTAACCGCTCGCAGAGTTCCCGCCTTAACTTCCCCAGCCAGCGTCGGCGCCGGCAAGATCGACACCCCCGAGGGGACTTCCACCGCTCGCTTGATCGTTTCGATGTTGTCGAACTCCAGGGCCACCCGGACGTGAACCCCATGTTTCCGGAGAAAGCGATCAATCTCTTGGCGGATGGGCAACCCGCCGTCGAAGCCGACAAAGGTCTCGCCATCGAGTGCCGCGACGTCGACCAGGTCCCAGGTCGCGAAGCGGTGCGACGGATGCACGGCCACGACCATCTCCTCGGTCCGCCAGGGGATCGCCACCAGGTCGGGCCACTTCTTGGGGAACGAAATCAGGCCCAGATCCATCGCGCCGCCCAGGACCGACTCGATCACCTGCGTCGGCCGCATGTAGTCGATCTGGACATCGACGCCGGGATAGTCCGCCCGGAACCGCTCGACGTACCGGCTCATGTGGTGGAAACCGACCGAGTAGATCGCCGAGAGCCGGACCGTCCCGCCGAGGTTCCGGTCGTTGTCGAGCGCCTTGACGCGGTTTTCGACCTCCAGGTAACGAGTCACCAGGTCTTTGCAACCGTCATAATACACCTGCCCTTGCGGTGTCGGGACCAAAGGGCGCTTCGATCGGTCGATCAGCTTGACCCCAAGTCGGAGTTCCAACTGATGCACGACCTGGCTGGCCGAGGATTGCGAGATCCCGCTATCCTTCGCGCCCCGCGAAAAACTGGCGCGCCGGACCACATCACAAAAGATTTTGATCGATTCCAACTGCATGGGCTTGCCACCAGCTCTGGCAGATCCTGGATACTACGCGGGAGTCATTATCGGGATTGCTAATAGTAATATTCAGGCCGTGGGAGATGTCAAGGGGAGAACGGAAAAGTCGTCGGGGCCGAGGGGCCGGGTTTGACTTCCCGCTCTGGCGGTAGGACCGGGGAAAGGGGACGATCCCCGAAGGGGCGGCGGTAACGTCCCCTTCGCGCTTGCCTCGGGCCGGGCCGCCCCAAAAAGCAAGTTAGACCCGACGGGGCCACCCGCCCGCGACCTGGCTAGTAGCCATGCCGTTATATTGATCAGATGCGGCCCTGACCAGAAAGACGGGCGCGACCGCGAAACCCAGCGCCAGGGTTGGCGCTGTAATCCAACCCCAGTAGTAGTTGAATTCTTTGCCGACCACCAAAAAGGCGACCAGATAGCCGGAGAAGCCGAGCAGCGTGCAGCGGCTGCCGCGATTTACCGCGGCGAGCGACACCAACCCGAAGCTCGCCAGGGGGAGATAGAGCGCGGCGCACCAGGAGGGAAGGTAAGAAAGCAGGTAGTTCATACGGGCCGTCGCCAGCAAGAAGGACGGCCCGCCCCATTCGACCCAGTTGACCCGGTCCGTCAGTGGGTGGAACCGTTCGGGGAATTGATGGAAGGCCACCTGCGATTCGTGCATCAAGAAATGCAATCCGTACAAGGCGAGGCAGAGCGACCACCCCATCGCTTCGCCCCAGCGTCGGCGGACCCAGGCATCACCCAGGCAGAGGAAGACGAACGGCAAGGCCAGCTCGCGCAGGAAGAGGGCGCACGCCCCGGCGACTAGACCCGTCCGAAACCATCCCAACGACCGAGCGGCGATCGTGAGCAGGATCAGTTGACCGACCCAGGTTTCGGTGAACCAGGGCGGCTCGGGCTGAAGCCACCAGGCCGAGGCGGCGAAGACGGCAAACCCCGCGACCGCCCCCCAAATTCGCCCCAGGTCCACGGCGATCATCCGCGCGACCAGCGCGGCCATGAGCAACGACAAGCCGGCGAGGGCGGCTTGCCGGGCGCTCGAGCTTTGAAACTTCCCCAGGATATGAGCGTAGAGCGGTGTTCGCCAGTTGAACGTCGAACCCGTTTCGTAACCGCGCGCGTGTGTAATTCCCGATTCGCCGCCTCGTGGTAATCCTCCCCGGCCTCCACCCGCGCAGCCACTCGCTCGTAGAAGATGGCATCAGCAAGATCAAAGTCACGATATTTGTAGGCGACGTCGACCGTGGTCGCGGCGCGCAACAAAATGGCCGTGCCGACGAACAACGAACCAAGCGCCAGGATGGTGGTCCATCGCCACCGAGAACGATCAGCGGGCTTCCCGAACCGCCAGGCCAATTTGTTCATGATTGTTCGACACGGTCCAAGCCGAAGGACCAGACGGTAAGGGTGATGAGCAGCAAAATCAGGTTGCGCGCGGCTACGATCCCGATGGCCAGCGGGCGCAAGTCGGCGAGGTCAAAGAAAAAGTAGGGGTAGTTCAGGGTCGTCAGCACGCAGCAAGCCGCGAACAACATGCGGACTCGCCCTGCCCATTTCCCTCGGAGGGTGACGATGAACGGGATGAGCCAGATCAAGTACTGGGGCGAAAGAACCTTGTTGGTCACGATGAATGCGAGTAGACAACCGCAGGAAGAGCGCGCGAGGCCCGAGTCCGCGACATCTTGCGCTCGCGAGCAAAAGAACAACAGGGAGAAGCCCAGCAGTGGGAGCGAGAGCAGCGAGAACAGGTCGGACAAGTCCCCCGCGAGATGGTACGCCCCGAAGTTGTACAGGACGATCGGTGCTTGGCCCCAGAGGTAGTCCGCGAGGAAAATCATGCTGGCAAAGACCGACTCGATCTCGACACGCCGATCCGAGTGATACCGGATCGACGCCCAGGTGCCCGAGCGGCCGACGAGGAACCAGGCCAACATCCCTAGCCCAACGGTGGCTCCCAATCCGAGTCGAGCCAGCGATGCCGCCGAGCGGACCAGCCGCCAGTCGCGGGTGATCTGGGGGAGCAGCACGAACCCCGGGAACAACTTGATCAAGACCCCCAACCCGGCCCAGATTCCCGCGCGGAGCGGTCGTCGCGCCTGCCAACTGGCCACCGCCGCGAACCCGAAGAACGTGGGGATCGGGTCATATCGAGTCAGCATCACCGGCCAAAGCGCGAGGGTATAAGTGAGGAACCAAGCAAGTCGCGTCAGCAAGGCGGGGAAAGCCAGGTCGCCATGGCGAGCGACCAGGACGAGCGTCGCGGTGTGGAACAGCAGGACCTCGACCGCGAAGGCCCGCGCGAAGCCTTCGCTCGACGGGCCGATCCACCGGGCGAGCCAGAAAAACGGCAACGCGAGGGGGGGATATTCCGTCAGGAAGTCGCGGTACGGGACCTCTCCCGCCATCATCCGCGCGGCGGTCGCCTCGGGGATCGCGAGGTCGCTGTGGTGCGGGGCCGCGCGCCCGATCAGCCCGAATTCGCAGAAGATCAAGAGGGCCGCCTGGACCAGAGCAAACACTAGGACGACTTTCAAGACGAGTATCCCCAGTCCCACAGCGGGCGAGGTCGGCCGTGAAATGCCGGCGAATCGGCGGCGACCAGGTTTTGTCAGCGGTTCTTAAATTTGTGATAACAGAAGATTGCCGAG
>JAABUX010002157.1_pt1 | contig 28305 bp, 63 predicted proteins | sample 5561851 | NCBI WGS metagenome assembly JAABUX01 (sample SAMN10711883, study PRJNA513361) | rock metagenome | isolation source: Antarctica rocks | place: Antarctica: Victoria Land, Richard Nunatak red sandstone | collected 2016-01-03 | reverse complement strand
GGAAAGAGGCTGCATTCTTGACATTCGGCTCTGCGTCCGCACATAGTCGGAACAGCGCGTCAAAAACTTCAGGGAAGAACGCCAAGAATGCCTCGCGGCTGGTCTTCGCGATGTTGTACAGGGCCTGCGGACATATATTGACCTCGTGCTGCACAGTCACAGGTATCGTGCACTATGCTGCTGGCCAGAGGCAGGACTCAGGCGTCCGAACCTCTGTCAGGGAGGCATTTGTGTATGGTTGCTCATCGTTGGGTGCGCCTGATCATCATGCGTCAGGCTCACGGTGGCGGTCACCTCGCAGGCGTAGTAGCGCACGCGGCCGTCCTGGTCCGTGAAGGAGTCCAACACCGGCGGCACGATCTTCGCCAGCAACGCATTGTGCTGCTCCTCAAGGCCGACCGCGGCGGCGGCCAGGCACAGCAGCCCACCTTTCCGGCGATCAGCCTGTGGCCGCATCGCATCTTTGCGGAGTTTAGCAGGACTGGCCGGTGAAATGCAATCCTCTGATGAATCATTGCTCTCCAGAATGCTGCCTATCTCGCGCCTGAGGCGACAGCGCAAAGTCTGTGACCAGCCGATCGACGATCGCAGGGATTGCCTCCTCCCCCGCACGGGTCCCGGCGAGCCTCTTGATGATCTGCTCGACCTCGAGGGCCGCTGCGCACGTGAACGCTGCTGTCAGCAGCTGGCTGGCATCTTGGTTCTGAGGATGGCGAGGGGGTACGCCCAAAGGCTACCTTGTTTCCGTCGCTCGTAGAGCTTGTCGCCAATGCCGCGCAGCACAGAGGTGGGGAGCTGCTGGTCTGACTGGGCTTTCATCATCGCGCTAGAGCTACATGAGGGAATGCGGTGGCAATGGATCTATTACAACGGCGCATGATGACTGGGGCGCAACCCACTGGACTGTCACTCTACGCTGGAGGAGCAGTGTTCCAACTCGGTGATGCGTGTGATCAGCGATAGGTTCAGCTGACGATTGATCGCGACCTGAGCCTGATCAACGCAGTGACCGCCAAACTGAGGTTTGAAACGCGAGTCGACAGCCTGAAGTGAGAGCCGCCGTGGGCGTGGCTGCTGATGGCCGAGTCTCTGTGTGATGTCTCCGCGGGGAGCAGTACCAGGCCGACGTTGGTCCGCACATACACGCGACCTCACAAGCGTGCCAGGTGTGATGCTCCTGTGAAAGCAGTGGTTACCGTAAGTCCGTCATAGCCGCAGGCAAGGCATAGCGCTGCCACGCTGTGCAGGGCGTGCATCACGCAAGGTGGCGGCACAGCAACAGAGCCAGCACAGCCTTCACGTCAGACGGTTTTGATGCCCCGAGAAGACGACGCAGCGCTTCCGGTGGCGCGCTCAGCGGCTGAGCCCACAGCCAATGCTCCCGCGCAGAGTGAGGCGCCGCAGTCAGCCAGTGCTGGGATGCAGTGTCCGCGCACGGAGGTCACGCAGAGCTCAAAGAGGCAGCGGAAGTCCGGCGTGCTGAAGCAGATGCATCTGGACTTCGGTCAGGCGCGCTGACTGAACGCGGTTGGCTCTGCCTGCCTAGTCTTGTCGACTGTGGTGCGCAACACGGTATTGCCACCGACACCTGTCCCGGAAGTGTGCGACTGAGCTTGTGACGCAGTGCGTAGGCAGACTTCTCGGCCACAGTGTGCAAGGAGTGCGGCATGATCTACGCACCGGGGGAGCCTGCTGATGAGAAAACGCATGCAGCGTATCATGCAAGCATCGTCAAGGGCTTCCGTTTCCAGGTGAGCCGGGCCATGGGCTACCTCATGTGGTGCTTTAGCCTGCGGAATGTTCACTCGCATGAGCATTATTCTCAGCCTTCGAACGCGGGTCTCGATGATATTGGTGCAGGGCTGGGTGGGTCAGACGGTCTTGGAGATGGACAAGACCACACGGATCGTGAGCATCGGCTGGGAGGAAATCGAGCAGCATCGCATCAAGGTCTGGGCACAAGTTGTCGCCCGTTTCACGGGTGAGACGACCTGCAGGGTACAGCAGTCGTGGGGTCGACTTACGGTAGTGTGCATGCAGATGACGCAGTTGGAAGGGTTCCTCCAGGAGCAGACAGAGGTGCCAGACGGATTGCTATCGACGCCCTGCACGGTGCGTTGCATGCAGCAATCCAGTACGTGCCGCGCGAGAACGCTGTGCGCACGTGGCGCTGATCACCCATGTGCTGATGGTGCTGCTCAGGTGCTGCTGTGCGTCGGGAAGGGTGGCCGCGTGCTGGGGTGCGGAGTCCTTGAGGCCAGCCCGGGCGCGCTCCGATCAGGCAGTTCCCAGGACCTGCAGCCCGCGGTCGCAGTCGCGTGCTGTGGCAATCGGCAGCTAGCAGAGCTGAGGCGCCCCTGCGGCGCCGTTGCACATGCAGCTACCCCAGCTGTAGCCCAATCACACGCAGTTGTGCTGGCCACAGACCACGCCCGAGAGCCTGGCAAACCGGAGCCGCCGCCGGAGATCAGGCCAAACGTGCTGACGAAGTGGCTTTCGATGAGGGCCAGCCCCATTGCGGCTCAAGCTTGCGAGCCCAAGAGAACATCGCCCGCCAATGCAGATCAGCTGCACAGTGGCCTGTGCCGCAGCGCAGGACGAGCAGCGACCTGTGAGACTGGGTCGCTAGGCGTACGACTGCTGTGGGCAGATGCCGGCCAGCAGCCGGACGTCGTTCGCAAACGCCTGCTGTGGCACCTACGGCGGCAGGTCGCCGGCCGCTGAGCGAAAACTACATAGCGTGAACTTTTGTACACTGCCATGTGTCCTCAAACCGGCAACGGTCTCATAGCTGCTTCGCAGCTTCTTCCAGTACGAAGTAAAACACACAGCAAAGACCGCGCCCGGTCCCGAGGGCCAGCACACACAGTGCCGTTCCTTCGAATCAATTCCACGCTGGGTGCACAGCTCTAAGATGGGGGTAGTGGCCACCCATGAAGAGCCTGTGCCGGCACCAGGGGCGAACGGGTTGTCCGACGAGAACTCAGCTGAGCAATCCAATGAAAGCAGCAGGACACACACAAGCGTAAATGAAGGCGAGACGACTACGACGCCGAGGAACACAAAGTTCAAGTCGCCAAAATGTGAGCACGCCCCACCCCGTCACTGGTGCTTGACGCCTGCTGACTTGCTGACTGCTGCTTGCTGCGGCATCCCGCGGCCCTACGACATGCCTGGAGCTGTCCTCAACGCATGCCTGACTCCGGAAGCAATGACGGCTGCGCTCCTGCTCGCCAGACGAGTACATCAGCTGCGCATGCCTGACGAGGAGACAGAGCGCGGAGCTGAAGGAATGGCAGCATTACACGGACGACTTCCCGGCCCGCTTGGAGATCCGGGAAAGCAGGCACACTGCTCCGTATTCGGAGGAGGTCGTTGCCAGGCAGGGCGGGTGAGTCAGCAAACTTGCGGCCGATTGCCTGCATGCCTGCAGTGTCCATTGCAAGGTCAAGCGTTATCTTACACGCTGATATTGTAGCCGGTGTCACAGGAACCGCAGTATCTTCGGTCTGCCCATGCTACGGCCGGAAAGCGAGTTCGCCAAATTGTGCGCCGCAATCTGCAAGCATTCATGACCACATGCGTGATGCACATTCTGCTGAGACGCATTGATACGACACGTGCAGCTGGGGCCTGGTTATTCGATTATGGGACGGCACGTACACCACCTTTCTGGTTCTCGTCAGCTGGGCGTTTTTCAGCGGATCCACGAAGTTCACATGGATGAGCGTGTGTGACATCCTTGCGGGTGCGCACCGTCAGCCAGATGACCCCTCCAGCTGTCCATCGCTGATTTGCTGCGTGGGCCTTTGTGCATCAGACGTGCTGCTGAGTGCCTGCACGCAGGCGCCCTCTACGCGATCGACGTGTTCCTGAATTTGCACATCGGCTTTGTACTGTCCAAATCGATGCGCCAGCGGCTGCTGATGGATGGCCGCCAAGTGGCGCACCTGTACCTCTTCCACGGCACTCTTATAGTAGACGTTCTCGCGATCATTCCTGTCATTCCCGAGGTTCGTTGCGAGGCCCCTGCATCGCTTTGTGTCGTGGTTTGTAAATCACATGTCGAGCCTCGGTAAGGCACCTGCCTGCGCTGTTGCTGCATGCTGTTTAGTATGATCGCCGCAATACCAGCTCAGACGCTCGGTGATAGGCATGCAGATCATATTTCTGGCTGTGTCATCAAACACCGGAACCAGCAAGGTCATCAAAGGCTTTGACTACGTACGGCTCGTGCGGCTGTTGCGAGTCACGCCGCTCCTGAGACGGGTGATGCTGCAAATCTACCGTCCCATCGGACCATGCTGGTCGTCCCCTAATATTTTGCATCAGTTGGCAAACCGTGTTATGTTTTAAGCAACGCCGTCGCGACGTCTTCACACCTGCGCCTTGCCACATCCTCCTCATGCAGGCTGGCGTGGCTGCTCGCAGATGTTTCAGCTCAGCCTGACGGGGCAGTACAGCAGGCGAGCATTGAAATTCGTCAATCCCTCCATGCTGTACCTGCTGAACTTTGCATTCGTCTCCTTCGCGCTGTGCAACGCGCTGGGGTGTATCTGGTACTTCACTGCCGTCACGGAGGGCATAGAAAAGAGCTGGCTCTCATCTATTGGTGAGCCATTGCTGCCGAGCTTACTTGTGGGCGTAACCTGTAGCGAAATGCATTGCTGCTCTCTGCATGCACTGATAAGAGCGGACTGACACCATTGGACCTTGTGGCGCAGGAAGCTCAGGGATCAGCCTCGTCAATGCCAGCTCGATCGACCAGTACATAGCATGTGCGCTGTCGTGGAGGTCCCTCCAAATCCTGTGCCATCATAGCGGCAAGTAGCTTACCAAGGGGGGTCCGTCGTGCAGCTTTCTACTTCGCTTTGACCACGATCGCCACGGTGGGTTACGGCGACATCACTGCTGGGACCACCATCGAGCGCCTCATGGCCATTGCCTTCATGGTGAGGCCGTTGTCGCTGCTCAGGCCGTGAATGCGCTTGCAACATGGCTTTGGTATGCGGTCCTTGGCCACCTGTGCCTCATGTTTTGCTGTGCCTGCGCAGTTTGTGGGCCTCGGCTACTTCGGTTTCCTGCTGTCCGTCCTGCAGCAGGTGCGTTAGAAAGCGTTTGCCTAAGCCTGGCAAACGTGCTGGCGACAACTCGGCCATGCCATTGACGGCTGTGCTGGCGCGCAGCTCATTCAAACGTCCGGCGCCGAAGCACGCCGTGCTGCTCTGTTCCGCGAACAGATCATGACTCTTGAAGCCTGGATGAAGATAGAGGCCTTGCCGCACGCCTTGCGCCACAAGATCCGCTGCTACTTCAGCGGTGCGTCCGAATGTGTATATTACTGCAAATGCTTGTGCATGCCCGGCAGTGCTTGTCATGAAATGAGTAAAATGGAGCTCGTGCCTGATCGGGGATTGCCAGTATTATGGCTGCAGATATACATGTGCGGCATGAGGAGATCGACGAGCAGCAGATCTTCATCGATCTGCCGTTTCATCTGCGGGCTGAGGTTGCAGCAAACCTCACGAAGGACCTTCTGAAGCACTCTCACGTGCGTTGGCTCCTCTCATCTGCCGTGAGGAACGCAATGCCTGCCATGCTCAACGCCTTGCAATGCTGACATGTTCGTGCTGATGCAGATCTTTTCTCACCTCTGCGACCATGACCAGAAAGCCATCACAGGCCTGGTGTGGGCGCGAACATTGGCGCCGGGGCATGAGATCTGCCGCCAGGGTGACCATGCTGACTGCATGTGGCTCTTGGGCAATGGTGCGTCGCTGTGTGCAACGCCGATGCCGGGGATTGCAGCAAGTCAGTCATTGGAACGAAGCATTTTCTCCACCCCATGGAGATGCTTATGCCTATGTGCCATGCAGGTGAACTCAATCTGTACCACAACACAAGGGAGCTGGAGACCTTGCAATCTCCGCACCTGGTTGGTAAAGCAGCCATATTAGGCGTATGCCTTGATGCGGACGACAAGAGGCTCAAGCACCCTTACACGTGCAGGTGAGCTGCTCCACCTTGCAGTTGTCACGTACCATTCCCCATGTGACCTGAACTTTCCCATCGTTTTGACACTCTTCTTGCGCTGCAATGCTGATGGCGCTGTCTCATCCCGTCGCCCAAATGACGCAGAGCCATTACGAGCTGTACGCTGTGGGAGCTCCGTCTGGTGGACCTGCTGCCGATGCTGCAAGTCACCCCCGGTCTCAAGGCCGCGCTGCTCGGCGAGCTCCACGATGCCATGGCACGCATGGCGAAAATGCAGCCTGACGACCAGGAATGGGCCGACATTCTCCAGCTCACGGAGGAGTGCCAGGCCACCTGCCCCAGATGAATGTTGACAGGTTTCCATGTAGCCTCATGTTCGTGGGGCGGTCGTTAGTATATGAGTGAGTGAGTTGTGCTTTGGCACCACGGCCCGTCCTTCCGTGATTAGAGTCTTGTGCGTGTCTAGCAGCTCCATGTTCCGTGACCTCGTTGCGATGCACACTGCAGTGGCCCTCAGCGATCCTGCAGTTTCCAGAGCTTCGAGGTAGGAGGTACTTAGTGCATGTGTTGCACATGCGTGCAGATAGATGTCTAGTGTTGAGCATTTGCAGGAACTTACGCTTCCCTTTTGACGTGCACAGTGAGTACAGATTTTGCAGCTCAACAATGTGTAGCTATAAGCGTTTCTAATGCGGCCCTCAACGGACATTCCACAATGCTGACCTTGTGCTGTTCTATTCTGTAAAGGCAGCGTCGCCAAATAGCATACTTGCATGATGATGCTGCATGCTGAGCGCCTGCCTGAGCGGATGATTCGCACCGACAAACGTTTCACTGCCTAGAGTGGCAGCGCTTACGTGCGGAACCACCCGGCCAAGCATCACTCACAGGCTGCAGCGCTGGTGACAAGCTGACGCAGCCAATCCGTATAAACTCAAGCCTTGCGGCCATATAAACGCAGTGGGCCTGCGCCGGGGACGTCGATGATCAGAACGGGCGTGGGACCGAGACTGCTCGCCGCTGAGATGGAGGTGGGCGGCATTGCAGATGGCTCGCTTTGCGGTGCGGTGACCGTGACTGGCGCTGAGCTGCAGCTGGCGATGGCGCGGCACACCGCTTCCAGCAGATAGTGATCGCCGAAGATGAGACCGGTGTCGTAGCTGCCGTGGAGCCGGAACAGAGTGCCGTGCTGAAGAATCGCATGCGAACCTCCCTGTCGTGAACACACGTTCAATTATGTTAGCTTTGTTTACCATTTGCGTGCATCGCAGCCAAGGCGTGTTCGGCACCAGATGGCTCAGCATGCAGCAGGTCAGAATCAAGGCCCGCTTTTGTTCACCTGCGGTGGCGAAAGGAACGCCGGCTGACTGAGATCGCTGATCATCCTGACGGCGCGGCTGGCAAAGCTGAAACCCGGCGCAAACCTGCGCTGCCCACGATCGACAGTTGGCCGCAGAAGCGGTGTGGCATCTGCTTGCGTGCATGCAACGATGGACGGCGTTCGGCACACCCATCGAGCTCGATGAGCGCTGAGGCCGCAGCAGAACCTGCGGAGCTGTCCCTGTCCGCAAGGGCAAGTGACTGGACCGAAAAGTCCCACGGCGGGACCTGCAGTTGCCATACGCACACGTGTCCGAAACGGACGGCCTTGATACACGCAGGAGGTCTAAGGCCTCATGCATGAACCCACGAAGCTTGTCAGCATCAGCCGGCAGCGCACCTGCAGCTGCGCAGGTAGCATCTGAAGGAAGCTTTCCGAAATGTTCACGGCGACGGCAAGCAGCGAGTCCATGACATTGGGGTTGGCGGCATTGTACTGCTGAGCGCAGGCCGACCCGCCGCGCAGGTACCGCTGCACAGCGGTATAGCCGTACATCGCCCACGCGTGGCCGCGGGACCAGTCGCTGCTCGCCGTCGCTCCCTACACATTGGCGATACACCAGCTTCTGCAGTGCTGACCGCCGCCCATGGCATGATGGTCAAGGCTGGATTGAGGCTGCGTGTGCAGTCTCGATATAGCGGTGCACGCACCTGGTCCTGGAGGACGGCCACCGGCTGTCGCCTCGTCAGCGACCACAGCACCTCTTGGTGCACGGTGCCGTTTGTGGTCACGTGCCCCGCGACCATGCTGCGTGAATGGTTCATGGCGGCTTCAAAGTGTGCACAGTTCCCTGCGTATGGCAGGACGTTGGACATTGTGCATTTGGCCCAATAAGCTCAAGAATACGCCAGCAAGCAGGCAGCCAAGGCAGCAAAAGATTAGGAGAGGTCTTGCGCCCAGTTTGTCGCTGGGCACCTGTCACGTTTGCTGCGCCAAACATGAGCTGCAGATTCACCATGTCGTCGATGATGGTCGTCGCCACCGAGCTGCAGCCACAGCCGCAGTCATGCTCTGGACCCAGGTTGACCCTGCTTTGGACCCTTTGGCGGCATCACAGCAAGGTCCTATCTTTATGCTGATCAACACTGTACCCCAACACCATGCGCATGCGTGGGGACGTGAGTCGCAGTACTAACCTCCTTGGTGAGCCGCCAGTCGGAAAGCCTCCGTATGCGCCCAGATTCGGCTGATACCGCAGGAAGCGCTGCGCCGCCGCAGTGAGCACGAGCGCCTGGAGAGCACCGGTGTCCGCACCCGCGGTGACGGCGGCCACGTAAGGAACGTACACCTGTAGGCACCCTCAGCCGCAGTCACTGGTAGTGCAAGGCGGACTGCAGCTTGACGATGTAACCTGAGCATGTAGCATTGGTTTGGAAGCGGTGAGCACCCTGTCACAGCAGCATCGTGTCTACACTTTGGCTTCTGGCAACGACGGAGGCTGCGAGGGATGCAAGACGACAGGCATCCCAAATCTTACCAGGAAGCCAATATCGTGCGTGCCATTCAGGGACGTCACGCCTGTACCGAGGTCGGCGGCGGCGCGATTGCCAAGCGCGACGTAATCACTGACGTTGCCTGCGGAGCAGGCGCCTCTGACGCAGGCTCGCTAAGTTGACGTGGTGCAGTGCGTAGCCTAGCACATCGACATGGCCTCGCCTGGTGCCTGGCTGCGTGCGAGCGCTGCCATCTGCCAGAAAGTTGCGGGCAGAAACCCTGCGGTCCACTGGTCGACATTTGTGGTCGTCCATTGCCCGTTCGCCGCGGTTGCCAGCGGATACCCTGCACAGCATGCATCAGCAACTGTTGCATAGCTGTCATGCGGAAGCGGGCTCAGCTCCAAAATTAATGTTGTACACGAGTGCACAGTCGCTCATGCAAAGCATTCATGACCGTGTTGAAATGCCTCAGAACACCTGACGGGGCTGTGCTGGAACCGTCGAGTCCAGCATCGGCTGAAGTTAATGCCGCTTTCCCAGCGGCCACAGGCCAGATTCGGCCGACGGACTCGTTCACCGACTGGCAATCGCTTTGCAACAGGCTCGCCTGTGATATGCCACCTGCAGCCGCATGCGACGGGTGCTGCGCAGACAGGGCCTTGTTGCTTCAAGAGCGAGTTCTTCGCTGACTCCGGCTAATTGTTATCGTGGCAGTGCTGCTTGTCATGGCTTGCGTCTGTGGTGACGCACCACACATGACAGATGCCAGCAGCACGGACAGCAGGAGCATGGCTGTGCGTGCTATGTGTCCTGATCTGCAGGTTGCTAGTGGTGCAGCACCGCCTCAGCAAGGTTTTCTTGACGTTCATGTTAGCGATCCCTCAAGTGCGGCTGTCAGGTGCAGCATGTCTCCGCGCTGCCGATGGGTTGACCAAGTGTGCATGCTACGACACTTTGCGACCACCCACACAATGTGCATAACATTTGAAATGCGACGATGAACGTCAGAACCACAACCTGATCACGTGCGTCTGGGTCCGCATCAGCAAGTCCATGTCAGTCATCACTTGGTCGCGGCGCGTCCGGTGTTTCCGACTCGCTACGCGATGCTCGTCAGGGCAATATTGCTTTCTTGGGTGACATTTGTATAGGGGCCGCGGTTTGGCTGCGATGCCCCTGTGGCGCTGACCTCTTGACAAGCGAGCGATGAGGTCGACTAGCGTGTGGGGTCCCCGCCGCCAGTGTTCGGCCCTACAGAGCAATGCTGTCCGACGCGGGCCAATGCCATGCGTCAGTCCCAGGTCCCGCAGCGGCGCAGCGAAGTTGCGGGCACGAGCAGCACAGCAGTCGAGCCAGGTCCAGGACCGGACCGCCCCACCCCAGCCAGCACAGCAGGACAGCACACCACGCGACGACATCGCTGATGTCTCGCGACTCCCAGCAGGTGTGAAACACGTGTACACAGTGTGCGGTGCACTGTAAATTTGGAGCAGAGTCGGACGCCTTGAGCTTGATCTGCTCCTGGCTGGGCGTGGTCAACCTGTCTGCACCCTGTACCTGGCTCTGTGTCATGCAGCTACTGACAGCTTAGACTTGCTTGCAGCCTGGCAGCCAGCTTTGGCGGCCGGCGAGGTTCCGTCGGAGGTGGCACAGAGCTACTTGCAGCTCTTGTCCTCTGTGTGGAGCCCACTTCTGAGGTTCCCAGGGATACGGGATCGGCTCGTTGCTGATCCATCATTTATGGTGAAGGTCGCAATAGAGGTCGGCATCGGCGTATGCACAAAGGTAAGCCACGCTTCCTGATCTTGCATGGATGCAGCCTCGAGGCTTGGAGCTCCGATTCTTGAGGTCTTTGCTACACGCAGACCACAGCAGAGTACACCAAGCGCGGCGCAGCATTTTCTTCGGAGCTCGACTTCGTCCTTGCTAATGTCCTCATGGTATGTGCCCGTGTTCCTGATGCCTCCTCGCTCACATGCTTCACGGCACTGAGACGTGCTCGCGCACGGCCGTATCCACAGTCGCATCACCCCATCACCTGCATCAGATGTGCTTCGGCTCTGTGGCATCTGGGTGCCACGGATATCAGCTGCTTCATGTTGTGACGGTCGCAGGCGCTCATCGCCGACTTTGCGCTGGTCTATTTGCCCGCGCCGACAATCATTTACGATCAGCAAAATACAGCAGCCAAGACGTCAGAGCAGCAAAACCCGCTACTCAGGTTTCTGGCCTCTTGCCCAGAGAACAGGTGTGTACGTCAAGGAATCGTTTTCACGTTGTCCGATATTTGACGTCTGCGATCGCATATGATGCAATTCCTCGTGCCGCGTGCGTGACAATTACCTGCACTTGTCGGGTGTTCTGCAGCTTTCAGAAGGTACCTCCCGGCTATCAGCCCTTCACCATCGCGCAGCGGCTTGGGGCTGTGGTCAGGAATGGCGGCAAGCTGCTCGCTGTCGGCACGGTGGCGTCCCTTGTGGGCGTTGGAGCGACGGACCTTTTGATCTCGACACGTCAGGTGTTGGCGCAGAGTCAGCGTGTGCTCGCTGTCATGAAGGCACAATGCACAGGAGGTTGCACGTGATTGATCAGCTGTGCGCCATGCGCAGGCGCTGGATCCAGGGTTCGTTCCCCTGAATGCGCCGCAGAATCCATTCGTTACGGCAGCGCTCTATGGCTTGTACATGTCAGTGTCCAGCAATATCAGGTAGCCCATCCCAGCCCACATGGTCTCCTTGCGACAAGAGCGAATGCGCATGCAGAAGGAAGTGTGATTCTTGTGCTCAATATCGATGCGTAAAGCACCTGTTTGCAGGTATCAGCTGGTGGCAGGCGTCATTGAGGAGCGTGGAATTGAGGAGTACATCGCGGATCGGCGCATTTGCAATGTCCTGTCCTTCATTGTTCGTACCTCGAACACTTTTGTTGGAAGCCTGCTGTGGCTGGACTTCATTCGCTTCTTTGGGCTGCAGTCTTCCGGCCACTGAGTGGAGCGCGACTGATAGTTGCGCGATTCAAGTATTGCTTATTAGCTAAGCGGAGCATCTGGCGTTAGACCACGGTTACTGACATTGGATGAGAATCTCAGAGGTCAACAATGTCCATCTCGGTCTGCGCGCGCCACGAGCTGCCGGGCTCCACCGTGATGGGTTTGAACGACGCGTTCTCGACGCACACAAAGTGCTTGTAGCAGTCCATACTCGTCCACGGGCTCCAGACAACAACATCCGGCCACCCCTTGGCATCGATGGCGACCGCCGCTCCTGCGTGGCGGTCAACTGCTTCAGCATCAGGGGTCGGAGGATGTCAGAAGCAGATGCATGACGACCCCTATGATACCTGTGCCGACGTCCAGCTCCACGTGCTCCGGCGCTTTGAGGTAGACGGAGTCCGTGGGGCCCTCGAAGTTCACAGCGTCACGGTCCTCCTTCTTCTCCGCCGGGTTGTTGGCGTCCACCACCTGCTTGTCACAATACCATCGTGCCCTCGCCTCTGCCCACTCAGCATTTTTAGTAAGACTTCCTGCGTGCTCCACTTGAGCAAGAATGCCTGAGCTGCAGACCCTCAATAGCATGCTAGCTCAAGAGCTGCGGGAAAAACCTTAGGATGCAATGCTGGTAAGGGACCAGTCACCTTGTCGAGGTAGGTGAGGCCGGAGAGGCCCTTGACGCGGGCGACGCCGACGTCCAGGACCTCGAAGTAGCTGTGCAGCGCGCCGGTGAAGCTGAAGGGCGCGTCGCCGGTGTTGAGCACGCGCAGGTCGGTGCGCAGCTTCTCGCCGTGCAGCGTCACCGTGTACACCGCCTTGAAGGCGTGCGGCCTGCGGGGTGCAGGTACACGGGCACGCCGTGAGTCCTGTGAGCACTTACTCGGGGATGTTGCTGGACACCGAATGCCATCGTGACCAGCTGCTGTATGAATTTCTTGACTACCAAAGCTGTCAAATGTACCAGCTCAGGATGCGAGGCTGACTGCTGCGTACACATGGTTGCCCTGAGCTGGGGTATTGGTGTGAGACCACAAGGATGTGCACCGGATAGACGAGGTACAGAGCGCACCACATGCCGCGGGTGTAGTCGTTGTCGGTGAGCACCAGCTCCACCTCCGGGTCGCGCTCGTCCGGCTGCAGGTCTGCACTGGTGCTGCCAATCTCCCATTCCAGGTTGCGCGCGAAGCCGTGCTGCTGCATCTCGCCCGGCCCAAACTGCATTTGCGCAGTGCAGCAGGCTTGAGCTCTGCCAGCACAAACGTATAGCATTGCAGACAGTCAAGGGCAAGCACGCATTGCACTGTTGCGCGGATTGCTAAGGCGAAAACCAGGGAGGAGAGCAGGCCAGCATGTGCCGTCATATGTTTCCTGAGCAGCGACGGCCACCTGAGGGAAGCAGTGCGGGATGCCTCCAGAGATGGGTTTGCTGCCGTCGAATTTGGCGTCGGGCCGGATGTACAACACCTCGTCGCCACTGGCCTGCTTCCAGGACGTCACGCAGCCGCCAAACAGATGCACCTGACGTGGCGCGCTATTCAACTTGAACCATGACCATGCCTTAGGTGTGCACACGTTAGACACAAGCAACCGCGAGCAGGCTCTAGTCTGTGATGGCGCTTGGAACAGCAGACATGCTTCATGCATTCCGACACGCATGAGGTCTGACAACCAGAGGGCAGTATGGCATCCTGCGCGGTCACACCTCGGCGGAGGCGCCGCTCGTGTGCTTCAGCACCACTTTCGTGAGCCCCTTCTCGCCCTCCACGATCTCCACATGCTCCGGCACATCTGCAACGGCACAGATGCTTGGGCATGCTGTCCAGCAGAACCCGCCGCCACACCACTTGTAGCACCATGTGCAGGGTTTTTGTCAAGGGGTGCAGCACTCCCGTATAGCGCGCCCACCGAAGCTGGATTTGAGCGTTGACACATCCGCGGCGGCGCGGCAGATGAGCTGGCTGTGTCGCAGAGCTCGCAGGGTCTGTGCCTGGTTGACGCGTGCTATCCTGAATGCTGGCGCATGCCGTGGAGCTGCTGCCCAGTCCCTGCGGACTCCATCAGCGTCAGCCCTCAGCTTTGTGATCCGCGAACAGAACAGACGCAAGACACGCGACACTACATGGTGGCACTCCGGGCACCTGGGATGATGCGCCGTCGCATGACACAGGGAGGCCGTGGGGCCCACTGCCGTGTGCGAATACATGTTGTCAATCTTGTGTCAGGACCAGATCACTCAGATCAAGCGACAAAGAATCCGGTGAAGAATCTCTGCTAGTCGCAAGTCCATCATTGAGCGAAAGCACTTCGGGATTCGAGACGAGCATACGAGCCTCGCACAGTTTATGGCCGCAACCAGAACCAAGACGAGCCACCTGGTCGCTCAGGTGAGCAAGTTGCAGGTCAAGCATGGCCTGCATCAAGCAATGTCCGAACTCTGTTTCCGCACCCGATGCTGAGCGCACCTGCACCAGGGTCGATCCAGTTCCCCCGTTTGCCCGCGTGCAGGTATCTGTTGGGGCTGTCGCGTTGGCAGTTGCTTACATCAGCACGCAGAAGCCGTCCACCACGCCCGTGCCGCCGCAGCCTAGCTCTACGTCCGAAAGCGCTGTCGCCGCCGCAGAGCACGCCATCCTGCCGGGCGTGGCAGTCGGTCCGTCAGCAACCCCGTCAGTGATCTCTTCACTGGATCAGGAGGCGAAGAAGTCCACAGCCACTTACTGGAACGCCAAGTAGTCCGTGCGCCATCGCAGCCTTTTTGTCGATAGCCAAGACCCGCAGCACCGCAGCATCCCCGCAGCTGCTGAGGCCGGGACACAGGCATCGTCGCGATGTCGCAGCGCCTGCACAGCGCCCTGCGGGTGCGCCAGAACGGAGCGCTGGTGATCGTGCAGCCCTGGGACGGCGCCCGGGTGGCGGGCGACTCGCTGACGGTGGACCTCACCACCGGCGCCCTGAAGCTCACCGACTATGCGCGGCTGGAGAGCAACTACTTCGACGCGTTCGGCGTCGCGGGCCTAGTCCCGCTGCTCGGCAGCTACGCGCTCGTCCTGGTCACCGCTGGCACCCAGGTGTGGTGTCGGAAGCACCACCTGCGCTTACGCTGCCGTCCACCAGTCAGTTCGTGCCCCTGGACAGGCTGGTAGCGTGCAGGACCTCCTGATTGCTTTAGATGCTCACAATCGGAGAAAAGACAAGTACATTGCTAGCGCGCAGCTTGTCTCTTCAGACATGATTCATGTTCACAGGATAGAGCTGTGTAAAGGAAATGCATTGAGCCCATCTGCACATTGGTTGCGTAGGTGGCGAGGCTACGGGAGGCGCTGGTCTGGAAGCTCAAGGAGAGCACGGTGCTGCACAACGTCGACGGCACGCACAGCCAATACGCCGACGTCGCGCAGTGAGCCACTCCGGAAGCACGCGGATGCGGGGCTAACAATGTTTGTTGATTTGCGCTTGCCAACCCTGTCGAGGTGAAGGATCGCTTTGCAGGGTTGGACCTCTGCTCGTCTGGGCAGTCTCTGCTGCCAGCTCCTTTTTGGCTACAGAATACAATGCTCGCGGCTTCAGTGCCGACGTTTTGTGGCGTCGGACGGCAGGTACTTGAAGCTATTGAGGGACGCGTTCAATGGCGCCGGCAGCGGGCGCGGCCTGCACTTCTCCTTCGACGTGGACGTGACGCAGACGCAGCAGCGCGCCGCCAAGCTTCCCGCCGACGCCGCCGCCGCCGCCAAGCCGCTGCACGCCACCGCCGAGCCCCGCTTCTCCTGGAACCAGAAGCTGCTGCAGCCTCTGGTCGGTGCGCCACAACTTGGCACTCCGTCATGGATTTTCTGTGTCTGTCTCGACGGAGTGCACCAGTCAATCAGTTCAAGTTGTGGAAGCAACACCGAGTACTGCCCTGGGTAAAGCTGCGCTCCACGCGGTTGTCGCATTCTGTCTCATCAGTACTTGGGTGGTGTCAGATGGTGGCGCGGGCCAGTTTGCAATGCCGATGATGCTGGCCAGCATCCACCAGCTGCCGGCCGCGTCCCTGGGGGACGGCAGCACGGCCACCATCACGCTGATCGCCCGCCGCGCGGTGCACCGCGTCGGCACCCGCCACTGGCGCCGTGGCGCAGACCCTGAGGTGCGTCATGGCAATGAACCCCTGTCTCTTCCATCTGCGTGAACCCCGCCTGCACGCACCCGCGCTGCAGGGTGCGGCTGCAACAGGTTGTCGTGCTACTGTTCTAGTCAGCACGACCTTTGCACCGTCAAGTGTCTTCGCTACATCATACGCAGCGGGAGACCAATGACCCTTCATGTCCGCTGCTGTTGGCAGGGCAATGTTGCAAACTTCGTCGAGACGGAGCAGCTCGTGGAAGTTGAGGGCCCCAAGGGTGCGGCGGTGTCCAGCTACGTGCAGGTGTGCAGCTGCGCTCGGTCCTGTGCAGTCTTGCTTCTCCCTGAGGCCAGGAATTGACCCGTGTGATGCATCAATACCACATGCTGCGCAGAGGCACCCACAGCCACTCCCGAATGTGCAGGTCCGGGGCTCGATCCCCATCCTGTGGAGCCAGAAGCCGAATCTGAAGTACAAGCCGACGACGCGCGTCGCTCCGCCGGAGGTGTACGGCCCGGCCTGCCAGCGCCACATCCGGCGGCTGCTCGACATCTACCAGGTGCTCGCTCACACATCGCCTTAGGCACGCCGTCCACATCACATTGTGCGGCCTGCATGCAAGACTTGCGCTGCGGTGGAGTGTGCTACACTGCCATGGTGCTGGATGCCTGCGTCACAGCGTACTGCTCACAGGCTCATGTATGTGTCAGGCACGGTGCACACAGCACACATTGGGCCACCTGTGTAGGACATGCGCTGCAGTGGTGTCTGCTGCCCAGCCATCATGCTGACCACCCACTTGAGAATGACTTGGTCACAAATTGACTGAGGAATGTGGTCAATCAATTGCACAGGAGGTGGACGCGGTGAACCTGGTAAACCAGCACGGCTCGGAGCTGGTGCTGTCCCGGGCGTTCGAGGAGCAGGCCGCCGCCTTCGCCAAGGCCGGCCGCGGCTTCCGGCTGATCACCTTCGACTTCCACAAGCAGTGCGGGGCAACGTCGTACCACAAGTGCGTCCGCCGTCCGGCATCGATGTGCTCTCGTGGCCGTGCTCGACATGCCGATATGCCCAGGGCTTGGGTTTGCCATGGCTGGCATCTGCCGAGGCGGTGCCGTCTGGTTGTGCGCCGGGTGTGTCTGCACTGCACATCAGTACTTATAACCCATTGCAAAAGAGAAACTCACACAGCCAGCTTCAACCAACAACTCGCAGCTCACAGTTTTCCTGTGCGTGTGTCGCAGCCTGTCAAAGCTGTGGGCGCAGCTGGAGGGTGACTGGGAGCGGTTCGGCTACTTCTTCCAGCCGGCCGACGGCGTGCCAGCGGCGCAGCAAAGCGGCGTGATGCGCATCAACTGCATCGATTGCCTGGACCGCACCAATGTGGTGCAGGGCCTGCTGGGCCGCAAGCACCTGGAGGCGACGCTGGCGCGCGCCGGGCTGCTGCCGCCGGGAGCCACCCTCGAGACCGCCTTCCCTGCGGTATGCTGGCTTCCGTCTGGCATCGTCAGCGCTGAGGATCCATATGAGAACGAGCTTCCTTGTCGTGGTACACAAGCGGTTCGCCCGACGATTGACCTGTCGCAGCAATGGTGTACAGAAGGTTCCTGCCTTGAACGACCCGGCGAGCGGCCACAATCGGTGTGATGGGGAGTGCTGAGGACCAATGGTGCGAGACTGCTGCTGCTGCTCCCGCGCAGGTGCACCAGGCGTTCCGGGTGGTGTGGGCGGACCACGGCGACGACATCAGCCGGCAGTACGCGGGGACGGGGGCGCTCAAGTCTGGCTTCACGCGCACGGGGAAGCGCACCACCATGGGCCTGCTCGACGACGGCGTCAAGTCCATCACCCGGTACTACCTCAACACCTTCCAGGACGGCCAGAAGCAGGACGCCCTGGACCTGGCCTCCGGCTCCTACCGCGTCGAGTCAGGTGCGCCGTTGCATGCAGCAATATCATCTTTCTCAGAGGTATTGATAGAGCGACGGATTTGTGCGGTGTTGCTGGGTGCTGCTGCATGCTATCAAGCCGTGCCTGTAAATACGCCTGCATGGGATTCCGTGTCGCAGACGTCCTCTGCTCTGAGCCCGCCATAGTTGCGCGCAGGCAAGGGTTCGCCCTTCAAGCCGCAGAGGTCAGCACTGGTGCCGCTGGGTGCCGCGGCTGTCTCCGTGATCTGGGGCATCCTCGTGATGATCCGTCTGATCCTGGTGCGCCTTGTGGCCTTGTTGCTGCACTTGATGGCCTACATTGTTACGGCAATTCTTGCAGGATTCATCAGAGGTGGATGTTGTCTTGCAGGGCTACCAAAAGGCGTCGCTGCTTGGAGCGGCGCAAATGGTTGTGTTGCCGGTGCTGCTGGGGGTGGTGCTGTTCAGATCCACCATGAAGAACGGCAGCGAGCTGGTCACGAAGCCGCAGCTGCGCCCGGACCTCGTGCAGCCCTGGGACTGACCTTCATGGAGCTTACATTCCTGGACCTACCTCAATCAGTTGCTCCGAGCTGTTCATAGTTCAAAACGTCTGAATTCCCATAGCTGTGACAGCGAAGGCGACACTAGGTTGCAGTGGAGCATCTTGACAGGAAAGTAGCAAACTGAGCGCATTCATGCAATGCATGCGCACCTGCTGATGACAGACAGAAATCACGGGATAACACAGACATCAGACAAGCGCTGTGTATTATGCTCCTCCGATGGGATGGCTGCGTATTTCCTATGTTGACCCGCCTTCACCAATCGGCCGGTGCAACCCACGCTGGTACTTCGTCGTGCACTGCTGCTGCGCTATCCTGGTGAGTCCTTGGAAGGAAACCCTTCTCCATGTTTGAGTCGCTGGACATTTCAGCTCCACCACCAGTCACTGGTGCCGCAGCATCATCTGCCTCCGCACGAGCCTGCATTTTGCCAATGCACGGTGCTCTCTCGCTTATATCCATGTCCGCAGTTGTGCGTCGTTCCGGTCAAGACGAAGCAAGCATCCTGGTTGAAAAGCCAAGCCGCAACAAGTGTCTGCACTTGCAGCTTGGTATCGGTCAGGAGCCGCACCTGTATCTTCAACAGAGCACGGCGCGAATACACCAGGGCGAGCACAGTGACGAGTACGCTGGCTGTGATTCCAACGGAGTAGTCGACGATCTGGGCTGTAGAAACATGCTTTCCCCTGCCAGCACAGTCAAACTTATGCAGAAGGACGCTTGGTCAAGACACGAGCAGGCTTGATGGCGGCTGTGTTTCGGCAGATCAAAGCGACGTGGAGCTCGCACTGTAGTAGCTGGGAGATGCCGCCGATCGATCTGCCCAGATAGGTGTTGATGATGACAGTGTAATTTGTAATCGAGTACGGTATCGGACCGAGCCGCAGCAGGAGCACGACCTTGAATGCGCCAGCGTCTTTCACTGCCAGCAAGACCACTTCCAGAGTTCGTCGCTTGTGCACGACCCTGCATAGGCCAGCGGCGTCATGGGCATGGAGTACTGGGCTTCATGGAAGCATGACAAGTACGGATGAACTAACGGGCACAGCCGAGCCAACAAAACGCACGCTTGAATGCGGTGTGTCAAGAATCGCCTCCCAATCAGGAAGGGCAGTAGCATCCCAACGGCAACTCCTGCCATGCACACCGCGCTGCCGACCACCAGGCCTGCGTCAACAGCGCGGTCTTGATTGGTGCATATACAGCAGGCGAACCCGCCAACATCAATGCATCTTACGTGCTCTCACCCAACGAAAGGCCGGCAAGCCAGAACAGTGGGTCGGGCGAGAGCAACACAACCGACGTCACCGCCAGCGCTCCGCCCACGATGAGGCCAATCTGCCACCTCCTGAGGTGCGTCTGCGCTAGCAAAAGAGGCCGTGAGCCAGGGCCCATCTGCGGTCTGGACACGATGAGTATTGTCTTATGCAGCTAGCCATCCTTCGCTCACCTGGACCCAGTGCAGGGCAGGATTGATGACGTGGTCGACCGTAAGAGGTACCAGGAGCCAGATGGCTACCCCACACGCCGCCAGGAGCAGCACCCACACTACCAGGCAGGTGATGCCCTGGCATGTTGTTTCCGGCGCAAAGAGGAGCTGGCTTAAGCTGGGCCAGTCTCGGGCCGAGTCTGGTGGCACAAGCACTCTCTTTAGATCTGCTGTGCGTTTTGCTACGCCGGCCCCTGCTGCTGCTGCTGCTGCTGCTGCTGCTGCTGCTGCTGCTGCTGCTATATTCGCCTGCACACCGGCTATGACCTCCGCAGATGCTGGTGTCGTTCCATCGGTGGGTCTGTGCTCGGCACCCTGCAAGGCTGAGTTTGTCTGCCCGCCCTGATCGCCATCAGGTGCTCCCTTGTCTGCTGGCTCGGCTCTGCATGCAGGGCCCTGTGGCAGATGCAACAGCAATGTGTAAGCAACACGCGTGGCGCCGGGCGGGGGGCTTCGCATCAGCCAGTTGAACAACGCATACGCTGCGTACATGATCAGCCTCTGATGACGATGCTGATGCAGGACTGGTCGCACTGCCAGCCGGATCGGGGATGTCTGCAGGCTGTGCAACCATTTCAAAACTCATCGGAGCTCAGCGTCCGCAGCAATCCGGAGCGTCGTGATTGCTTCGAGGTCAAGGGTATTGCTGCTTTTCGTATTTTAACATTGTGCGCCATCGTGATGTCTGCAGGCGTGAAATCCGGCAGTAGCTGGGCAGCAGCAGTCACGAAGCCGTAAGAGAGTTGCCACAGTCCATCTTGTCTCACACCCGCCGCTCTCGCACCAGCAGTTGCAGATGGAGTTATAATCGCACCGCTTACGGGGTCGCTCAGGTTTGGGCCACAGTCCCTGGAACAAGACGCCGAACGTTGGTGAGATGCTTGCAACAGCTTATGACTGTGCCTCCTCCGATTGGACCTCAGCTACCAGCATGGCAAGCTCGCGCTCTTCGCTCTGGTCTACAGACTGCTCCGCTGGCTCCTCGACCACATCCTCCTCCGGCAACGCCTCCTCGAAGTTGCCTGCAGAGAGGGAACAGCAGGATGCTTGTGGACCATGCATCGGACGACGAGGGCAATCAGCGTCGACGCAGGCGTGCTTGGACAAACATTGCAGAAACCGCTATGCACGCTTGCTGACGTGTCACCACATGAGTGGTAAATATGATCAGGAGCGTCACCTAGTGCTGCCACCTCTCCGGTCTCCTCGTCCACGAGCAGCTCGAACGCCTTCACGATGTTTCCGACCACGAACCGCTTCGTTTTGCTGTACGGTCGGCAGGCATCGATCTCGATGACGTCGCCGAGTCCCGCCTTGCCGTCAGGATTGTGTACCTGAAAGCGCGACAGTCCCTTGATCGAGCCAAACAAGCTACCCGCACTGCCGGACATGCTGAACTTCGTCAAACCGTGGAGCTCGCGGCACAGCAAAACAGGAGAGCAACGAGCGAGTCTGCGTCATGCAGGTATGTTGCACATTGGGGTTGCGGCGGCACGCAAGCCAGTGTGAGACAGATACATGCCTGGAAGCGATGCGTTTGTCGCATTCGCTTGCCGTATATCCGATGCGTCTTCAGCTGCTCAACTGCTACAATCACCGTCTTCTCTGCCTTCTTTGACACGACCTGCGCCAAGGGATGCACGCAACACAGCTCAGCCATAAAGACCCGCAGACCGTCGCGGAGCAAGGCGAGGCCTTTGCAGTGCAGCGCGCCACCAGGCAGTCGCTGCGGGGCATAGCTCTCTACGTTGCAGACTTTCGGCGACCACGTGGGCGAGGCCGGGAGCTCTGAGGCGGGAGGCGGGGCAAGGGCGCGATGTGAGGGAAGGGGGCACAAGTTTTGCTGACGCAACACAAGCACAGTGTCACCTTCCCGAGGAGGGTCTGCGCTGCCTGGACTGGAAGTGGCCGTGCGGGCGACCGAGGCCACCGCGCAGCACCGCTGTCTAGAAAGGCTGTCCTTGCGGGTGAAGGCCCCATCTGCAGTTTGCAAGAACTCCAGGCCATGATCGCCTCAAGGCACAGCACAGGGCAGCAATGTTTCTGTGGCGAGGCTCGTGATTTGCTCGCACAAGCGGCCGCGAGCAGCGAGGACGGGACCGAGACTCTGAGAGTCGCATGTTCCTGCGTGGCGGCCAATGTCACGTGCTACGCCAGATAAGGCGATCTCCTTTGAAGCGAAATTGCTTTGACATAGGCGGACCCCCTTTCGTCATGATGCAGAGCGTGGCCCAGTTTGGACGCGCAGAGCAAACATGTTTTGTCCAGGTGACTTGGATTCTGCGCATACATGCATCTCTCGTGGCTTGCAACAGGGCTCACAAGACACGCTGCTTACCCTGCAACACCCTCGTATGCATGGCGCAGGCGACCCGCAGTGAGCAGCAACAATTGCGGAGACAGCGCTGTCAGGTCAGGGCGGTGGTGGCCACGGACGCGCCGCCAGCCGCGCAGGCTGCACAGGCGAGAGACTTCCATGCGAAGCACGTTGCAGGAGCACTGCGTTTGGTGCCAGGGCCTCAAGCAACTGGGGGACCTCTTGCATGCTGACGCGTGCCTGCTGCATGAGCAGGGCACCGAGCTTCCGCTGATGCTGCGGGCTGTGAAGGGTGACCGGGTGGATCGGCCGCCCGTGTGGATGATGCGGCAAGCGGGGCGTTATATGAAGGTGAGCCTTCAGGCACATTTGCCGTCCTGTGATGAGTCGTCAGCGCATCAATGTCATGCTATTCGTGATTAGCCACTCATGTTGACAATTGATGCTGCAGGCGTATCAGGAGCTGTGCAAGAAGCACACAACCTTCAGGGAACGATCTGAGAACGCAGAGCTTGCGGTATGCGCCCCGTCAGCACCCACTCCGCTGCAGATCGTGCCGACATGGCTTGTGGCTGCATCTGTTGTACCATGGCGACACGGTCATCCAGAGAAGGAGCTGTCAAAAACACATGCCCTCGCAGGTTGAGATATCGCTGCAGCCTTGGGAGGCCTTCCGGCCGGACGGCGTCATCCTGTTTTCGGACATACTGACGCCGCTGGCAGGCATGGGCATCGAGTTCGACATCGTCAAGGGCAAGGGTCCCATCATCGCCGACCCCATCCGATCCATGGAGGTACCACTGCTGTCGTGCTCTGGTTCAGCACTCCAACTTCTCTGCCTTCCTGTCCGCGTGTTTGCAGCAGTGTTTCCACAGGCAATTAGCCTCGTGACGAGGTGCGTTGTGATGATCATGGAGCAAAAGCGCAGCAATATGCTCTTGCCCTGGTCCAGGCTGATGTGAAGACCGACTCTGTGTGGTGCCCGCGTGCAGCAAGTGCAGCAGGTGAGGCGGCTGGAGGCGGAGGAGTCGGTGCCCTTCGTAGGCGCCGCGCTGCGGCAGCTGCGCTCCGAGGTGGGCAACCAGGCGGCGGTGCTGGGCTTCGTCGGCGCGCCCTTCACGCTGGCCAGCTACATCGTGGAGGGCGGGTCGTCCAAGAATTTCGCCAACCTCAAGCGCATGGCGTTCTCGGCGCCGGAGACGCTGCACGCGCTCAACACGAAGCTCGCCGAGTCAATAGCGGACTACGTCCGGTACCAGGTGCAGCCATGCTACGCTGGTTGTCTTTCTTGCCCAACATGTCGGCATCTTGACACACCATCTGACGGCCAGGTCTTCCACGTATGACGGCAGGAGAATAAATGCCATTACAAGACACTAGATGACTGCAACCCAGCAGCGTGTTGCAGCGTTCATTGCATCACACAGGAGTTTGCACACATGCTTAGCTTTGAACACATCCTCCGCTTCTTGTGACAACGCTGCACACCAGCAAACAGCACTTCCAGTTTGGCCACCCTTACAAACATCTTCATCTGCCTCTGTGTGGGCGCAGGCGGACGCGGGCGCGCAGGTGGTGCAGATCTTCGACTCCTGGGCGGCGCACCTGGCGCCGCGCGATTTCGACATCTTCGCGGGCCCGTACATCAAGCAGATCGTGGACAGCGTGAAGCAGACGCACCCGGACCTGCCGCTCATCCTGTACATCAGCGGCAGCGGCGGCCTGCTGGAGCGCATGGCGGCGACGGGCGTCGACATCATCTCCATCGATGGCAGCGTGGACATGCAGCAGGCCATTCAGCGCTGCGGCACCCAGTTCGCTTACCAGGTTGGTGATGGATTCTGTGATATTTGTCACACTGCCAGCTGATGGGAGCCCTGAAACCGCTTGCAAGCTTTCTGCTCAGGGTGTGTTGCTGCCTGCTGTGGTCACACTGCCTGATGCTGAAGAGCCTTTGAGGCTCTGTTCCACGTTGGGTCAGCTGCATGTAGGGTTGATGATAACCACGCAGGGTTCGGTTGACCGTGGGCGCTCAATGACTGCAGGGCAACATGGACCCCGGTGTGCTGTTCGGGTCACGCGAGACGGTGCAGCAGCGGGTGCAGGAGACCATCCAGGAAGCAGCCGGGCAGCGGCACATCATGAACCTGGGCCACGGCGTCATGGTTGGCACCCCGGAGGAGAACGTGGCGGCGTTCTTCGAGGCGGCTCAGGAGTACAGATACTAGAGGAATGAACACATGAGCTGTTCGCGACCTCTATTGGTTTTGTATGTCATCGGCTGCTTCTGCTTTTTCGTAGAGAGTACACTGCGTTGCGACCTATGCAGAAGCAACGCACAAATACACAGAACAACTGACCTGCCAGGCAACCAGCTGCGCTGCCTCTAGTCGCTAGAGACAGCGGGCGAGCTCGCCGAACTCGTCTTTGCATTTCACCAGGCCCGCCCAGCGCTGAGCCAGAGCGTCGCGGCGGGCCTCCAGCATGGCCACCGCACCTTGCGCTGCATGTGCATAAAAGTGCTCAGCTGCTGTGCGCATGTCGAAGCACTTTTCAGATGCCTCGCGCTAGGCGGAGCAACAGTCGTGCTGGTGTCGTGCACACCTGTGAACAGCCCCATGAACTTGTCATCAGTGCACGCAAACACTGAGATGCTCAGCTCCAATCCCAGCTGCGCCACCAAAGGCTCCAGGAGAGCTACCTGCGACGTACGAAGCGTGAGGTCAAGCGCAGCCTGGAACAGACGGTATGCACAAACCACCTTTCAACAGGTACGGCTCGGAGCACCTGCTCGATGCAGTCGGCAATCTTACAGGTAAGGCTAATGGGCTTGCACCGACGTTCCATCGCAGGACGCACCTTGAGAGTCGTTGGGACGAGCTGCGACGCGACCACCTCCCTGATGCGACTGAAGAGCTTGTCCGCCAGCGCGCACACGGCAACATAGTTTTGCTTGGAGGCATCCGCCATGTGGCGGGGACCTGCCATCGGCATGGGCCTCTGCGCTACTGTCCGTGCACCTGCAGCGCAATATGTTATGAGCCATGCAGTGTGTTTGAGCGGTTTGCGCAGGCTAACAGCGCTCGAGGCACGTCTGTTGAAATATTGCATACCTTTGCGGGTGATTGTTGCGTCTGGCGATGGCGTCTCTGGCACCGTCAGCTGGCTCTCTTGCAGCGGCATACGCTGGTGCGTCTCCTCACCTAACACCACCAGACACTGCTCAATGCGATCGCATCAAGGCATGAAAGTATCATGCCATTGATATGCAGCATTGCAGAGATCGTCCTGCTTCCTCGCGAGGTGAGGTAAGGACGTGTCAAATCACCTGCTTTGAGTATTGAATCCATGGCAGCGTTTTCAAGGTCGTCGTCATCGCACAGCCGCAGCTGTTTGAGGCTGAGCTCCGCGTCGATGCCCAGTGATGCGAGCGCGACCTCAGAGGTGGCGGCGTCCAGGTGGTGCTGGACGTGCACGCGGCACTGCTCCTCCAGGCACCCCACGACGGACTGGTATGCGCTGCGCAGCGCCGCATGGAACGCCACGTACGGGCGCAGCCGGTCCTCCCCACCTGCGGTGCAATGGGAGCGTGGGGAACGCTGCTGGTGATGCAGCAGGAGCTGCTCAGGCGAAGCCAGCTTGCAGACTGGCAGTGAACAAAGCAGTCTTGCAGGCCTGTTGACCATAATGTGATAGAACTGGCCGTCGCACAGCCATAGGCAAACCTGTCCTGCGCACCTTCCAGCAGCTGCTGCCGCTCGCATGCCACGTCGTATGCCCGGCGCAGTACGAAGCCGAGACGGGCGCAGGCTGCGTCCAGCAGCGGGCTGAGGAGCTCACGTGCGACGCTGCGCGCGATCCCCTGAGCTGCGTGGGCGATGTTGAGCCCAGAGCCCTTCGCCAGGAGGACGTTCGCGACCTTTTCCGGTGAGACTGCGCACCGTGCACCAGATGTCAGCATTCAAAGCATTCAGCCTGGCGTCAGCATCACAACGTGCTCCTGCTGTGCAGGCTTGCACATCGCAGCATGTGCACAGGGTTGTCAGCAGCTAGCCATAGAAGGACGCTGGCGTCTGCAGATACCCAGCGCGCACCTTTAGGGAACTCGAGTGTCTCTACTGCCAGCTGGAACTCATTGAGAGCGCGCTCGAACGCTGCACCGCCGTACAGCCTCAGCGCTGCATTGGGCGGGTTGACCTCTCCAGAGACGCCTGGCCACTGCTGACAACACCACAGCATGAGTTCATGGCTGGACGCTGTCTGACTGACCGGAGATGACAGGTGGGAGCATAAAGCGCACCCGAGGAAAGCTGCACGCTGCATGCTCCTCGACCGTGGTTGAGCCAAAGACCTCCGGCGGGGGGTCCATTGCACCGTCGAGCAACTCCTTGACGTGGCGCGAGATGCCGAAAACATGCTGCATGGCTGCGCGAGATGACGTGCAACTTCAGCATGGAGCTCACAGTCGTGCAGCACCAAGGAGCGGCCAGGAGCTTGATCATGGCAGGCGTGCGCGCTGACCTGCTTTGCGCAGCGCAGGGACGTCATTTGCATTGGCCAAATTTTGCTCAGCCGTCGCGAGCTCCGCTGCAACCAGCTCACAGCGCTGCTGCAGCACGGTGAGGGTGCTCGGGGCGGCATCGCGGTATCGTCTTTGCAATTCCTCCTCCAAATACCTGGAGCACACGGAGACTCCATGTTCATGCCCGATTCCTCACGGTCTTTCAGGGTCTTTCACGGGAGGCACAGCATGCACTGGCAACCCGTGAGCATGTATGAACAATGGTCAAACGCAGGCTTGTTCGCACCACTTCAGCTTGCCGAAGCCGATGCGTGCTCCAAAGCGGGCCTCGTCGAAACCAATGTCGCGCAGGTGCTCCACAACAGCCTCATCCACTGCCTCGATGGCACGCCGCCACTCCGTGCTGTCAACCAGGTTCCTGTCCTGCAAGCACCACTGCGCAGGTCAGAAAGAGCTGAACAGGCACGTCGACACATCCCATGCGTGCAGCAGGCAAAGCGGACTCGCCTTCGGTAACGCAATGAAGAACGGTTTGACCCCGCTCGGCAGATACCCTGAGGCGCTCAGGTACTGGTCCACCTCCCGCTGCTCCGAGAACTCCTTCAGCCTGCATGCCTTGGCCTTGACTTTGTTTGTGCAGGTGTGTGGTGCTGAGTGCCACATCGTTCCTGGTCTCGCAGATCATACCTGTTGTCGAACTTCGAAGCTACGACGACAGTTCGGAGGAAGTTTGGGTCAACAGACTCCACCACGTGCATCCTGCAAGTCCGTTCAAGTTAGCACTCAACCAGCGTGCACAGCCTGAGCAGCAGATAGACGAAGGTCGTGGTCAGCACTGCTATTTGGGACTGCATACGACAGCGCACCATAGGGAGCTGCACCACTCGACGCTGCTCTGCTGCAGGAACAGGATCAACCTGCATTCCCAGATCCAGGGTGGGCTCTGATCTCATGTGCCATCACTGCGAGGGCTTAGAGACGGTAGGCAGTGTCACACCTGTGCGGCGGGCTGATCTGCTCCTTCACCAGCTGCATGATGTCGTCTGGTGTGCTCTCAGCCTCGCCGTCGCGCGGATGCAGGATGCACCCAGGCAAGTCGATCAGGGTGATGTCGGGGCACTGCCTGCAGGTTGCTCATACCACGCTGCGGTGAGCTCACATGAACTCAACGACATGCTTCGAGCGGACGTAATCGTGAGGCAATGGCGCACTTGAACTCCGCTCGCATGACGAGGGGCTTTGCGGACACTGTGCCGCCCGTGCGGGCCAGCAGGGACTCGGTGCGCTGGCGAATGGCGTTCGCAACGGCCGACGCCGGGGTGATGACATCTCCGTAGTCGTCCGAGTCCTCCTCTGCTCAGCAGCAGCATCAGATGCAAGGTCAAAATTACCGCTGTGCGCACTGCAAAAGGCATCACAGCAGATGCCGGCACTGCACCTTGGAGGCGGCACTGCGGCTCGTCAAAGTCTGGCGCATGCACCATCTGGACAATGAGTGGCCTCCGCGTGCCCATCTCAACGTCCTTCACGTTGAACCGGAACTGCACGTGTTGCAAGCGTGAGCTCACACCATGCGTTGAGAGAGTCAGTATTTGTAAA
>JAABUX010002156.1_pt1 | contig 28308 bp, 24 predicted proteins | sample 5561851 | NCBI WGS metagenome assembly JAABUX01 (sample SAMN10711883, study PRJNA513361) | rock metagenome | isolation source: Antarctica rocks | place: Antarctica: Victoria Land, Richard Nunatak red sandstone | collected 2016-01-03 | reverse complement strand
GCTGAGGACACGCACCCCTGCTCGCACGGCCGCGATCACGCCTGGGGAGTGGGTCGGCGACCAGCTAGTGACCAACATCGCCAGATCCGCAGCCGCGAGTCCGGCGACCACCGCCTCCGGAAGATCCTCACCGTTGGTCGTCCTGGCATTGACCCGACACCAGGTGGCGTCGGCCCCACGGCGAAGTGCCTCCTCATGGAGGAGTCGGCCGACTTCGCCATCACTGCGAGTGTCGGTGATTATTAGTAGTCTGTCGCCTGGGACGACCTCGACCTGGCTGAAGAGAACGTCGAGCCCTGCGGTCAGGGCAGCCCTCCAGCCTTCACGGCATCGTAGAGATAGTCCTCCAAGGCGCTGACAATTTCCCCTCCAAGCTCGGCGCTGGCCTGTGTGGGGTCTCCGAGGACACCGTTTGCGGTCACCCGCTTCAGTCCCAGACGGAAGAGGTCATCCAGGTCGAATTCACCCATGTAACCGGGCTCGGCAAGCTCCATGTGAGCGGTCTCCGGACGTAGCGCCAGTACGATCGAAGTCTCCACCAGATCAGCCTGGACAGCCGGCAACCCCTGATCGAGGCCGCGGGCCAGCGGGGCCTTGGTCAGCGCGCCAATGAACGCGCCCAAGTCCAGGACCGGCAGCAGGCTGATGCCAAGCTTGGTGCAGTGGTCGACTAGCTCCGACAGGGCGCTATGGAGGGGATTGAAATTTCCGCCGTGCGAGGAGGTGAAAACAACCCGAGTGAAGCCGCACTCCGCCAGACACCGGAGATGCTCTTTGACTAGGGCAACCAGTAGGCTGGGCGGGATGCTGAAGGTGCCGGGGAATCCCATGTGGTGCTCGGAGCACCCTGGCCGAATCACGGGTGCCACCAGGGCGTCTCCGAGACGGGCGGCGACTCGAACTGCCATTTCCTCGCCATACCAGCAGTCCGTCTCGCAGGCAAGGTGGGGTCCGTGTTGCTCAACGGAGGCCGCGACAAGGATGGCGGTTCTGCGACCGCCCCCGATCAGCGACCTGATCGCCGGCCATGCCAGTTGGGCCATCCGCAGTTCCGGGTTGAGCTCCACCACCTGAGCAAAGAGTAAACAATGTGCGTGTAACGACAGGTCCACCAAGGAGCTTCCCAGATGATCAACTCGACGTGTGAACGCCTCAAGTACGTCGACGTGCCCCGGATTCGGCGGATGGTCGACGAGGGCCCCTACGATGCCGTCGTCGCGCTCTCTCCCGACAATATTCCGTACCTGGCCGGGTTCTACAACATGGACCTCCGGCTCCTCCCGGAGCGCCTTCACATCGTGGTCTGGCCGCGAGGCTCCGAACCGGTCTTCATCGTGATGGCACGCCGAGCGCGGATGATGCAGCCCACTCAGACCTTCATCGGGGACGTTCGCGGCTATGAGGGTGAGGGCCTGGACTCAATGCGGGTCCTTGCAGAGGTGCTCCGTGAAAAGCGCGTCGATGAGGGTCTGATCGGCTTCGAGGGTCGATCCTTTCCGGGGGGACACTTGCTCGAGCTGATTCGGTTGCTCCCCAAACTGCGATTCGAGAACGCCGTCCCCTTCCTGGACCACATCCGTGCCATCAAAACGCCCGCCGAGGTTGAGCTTCAGACCAGAATCAACCGCCTCACCACTGAATCCATTGATGCCGCGTTTCGCTCAGCGGAGGCGGGGCAGACCGAGATTGAGATCGCAAGCGTGATGGAGTCTCATTTCCTGCGCGGCGGCGGCGAGCAAATCACCGCACCCCTGTTCTCGGCCGGCGAACGGACCGGCCTATGGCACGCGATGCCCAGCGGGCAGAGGGTTGAGAACGGCATGGTGATCAACGTCGACTTCGGGGGCACTCTCGAGGGCTACTACTCCGACATCGCTCGCACGGCTGTGATGGGGAAGGCCACCGACTACCAGAAAGATGTCCATGCCAAGGTGACCGAGATCAAACATAGGATCGTCAGCTTCATCAAACCGGGGGTCACTGCCGGAGAGGTCGCCACCTACGGCATCAAGTGCTACGAGGACCTGAAGCTCGAGTTCAAGTGGTTCATCCTCGGTCATGGGATCGGAATCGGCCTTCATGATGAACCGCAGCTCTACCCCTCGACGGCCCAGGTGATTGAAGAGGGAATGGTGATGATGATCGAGTGTGGCTACTCGGACTTTCCAAGGGAGAGCTTCCACGTCGAGGATCTGATCCACATCAAAGCCAATGGGGCTGAATACCTGACCGACGCGAGCGCACACGACAAGCTGTGGGAGCTGGGTATCGACTAGCGGTCGATCGTCGGGAGGTGCTGCTCCGTGTGCCGACGCCCAGCGCCCGACCCGAGCGGCATCGCCGCCTCGATCTCAGCTATGGCCTCAGCCCGAAGTTTTAACGTTGCAGCCGCGAGGTTCTCCTCGAGGTGGGCCACGCTTCTGGTGCCTGGAATCGGGATCACATGCCCGTGCCTGTTGAGCAGCCAAGCGAGCGCCAGCTGTCCCACGGTGCACCGCTCCCGCCGAGCAATCTCTGATAGAGAGTCGCTCAAGGCCAGATTGTGCCATAGGTTCTCCGCCGAGAAGCGAGGAAGTAGGCCTCGAACGTCGGCCCCTCCCAACTCAAGAGCCCCGGTTAGGAGGCCCCGGCCCAGCGGGCTGTACGCGATAAACGCAATGCCAAGTTCATCACAGACAGGAATCAACTCGACCTCCGGCTCGCGCCAGAAAAGGGAATACTCACTCTGGAGTGCGGCCACGTTAAGCACGGCGTGGGCACGGCGGACGGTAGTGACGCTTGCCTCGCTGAGGCCGAACTCAGCGACTTTGCCTTCATCTACCAGTCTGGCGACCTCGCCGGCGGTTTCCTCGATCGGTACCAGAGGATCGACCCTGTGCTGAAGGTAGAGGTCGATCCGTTCCACTCTCAGCCGGCGGAGGCTCGCCTCGCAGGCAAGGCGGACCCTGGCTGGGCTGCTGTCGAGATGAACCGGGGCGCCGTGGTCATTCAGGACCCAGCCGAATTTGGTCGCCACCAGCGGCTTGACCCCCATCGCCGCGAGGACGTCACCCACCAGTTCCTCGTTCCGGCCGCCGCCATAAGCGTCCGCCGTATCCAGGAGGCGCACGCCGTGCTCGACCGCGTGCATCAAGACTCTGGCCCCACCGCGAGCGGTCACCTCGCCGTGCGCTCCGGTGAGCCCATAGCACCCGAACCCGATGCTTCCTTGGGGAAGGGCTCGAAGCACCTCTACTTGAGATTCAGCAGGTGCGGTACGGTCAGTGTGATTGCGGGGACCGCACCCACCACCGCCAGCCCGAGGATCAAAAAGGCTGTGTAGTAGAGGCTCGGCCGGATGACTTCGGACATCGTCGATCCGCCGATCACGCAGGCCTGGTAGAGACCGATGCCAACCGGCGGGGCGAAGACGCCGATGCCCATCGCCATGATCAGAATGATCCCGAACTGGAGCGGCGCGATCCCCACCTTGGTGGCGATCGGCAGCAGAAGCGGACCGAAGATGACCAGGGCCGGAAGGCCCTCGAGAACCACCCCGAGAACGATCAGAACAATGATGCTCACGGTCAGGAACCCAGCGCGTCCACCCACATGCGTCAGGAGTTGAAGTATCAGCGTCGGTATCCCATCCAGCGTCACGGCATTCGAGAGCAGGCTGGCGGTAGCCAGGATCAGCAAGACCATCCCGCCGATCAGGGATGCGTCGCGGAGAATTACCCAGAGCTGCTTCAGGTGGAGGCTGTGATAGACCAGGGCGGCAACCACCAAGCCGTACACCACCGCAAATGAGGATGCTTCTGTGGGGGTGCCCACACCCAGGACGATGCCCCCGATAACTATCACCGGGACCATCACAGCGGGTATGGCGGGGGGCAACGCGACCACCGCCCGGCGCACCGAAAAGCGGTCTCCGCGGGGTAGGGCGACGATCCGGGCACGGATCACCACTCCCATCATCAGAGCCGCGGCTAGAACCGCCGCCGGCAGCAGCCCGGCTGCGAACAGCGAACCGATCGACAGGGTTGTGATCGAGCCCAGGATGAGGATCGCGATCGAAGGCGGCACGGTCTCGCCCATCGCGCCCGATGCCGCCAGAACAGCCACAGACTCCCGCGGGGGATACCCCTTCTGGCGCATGGGCTCCCGCATCACGCTGCCAACCACTGCCATGTCGGCGGTCTTGGATCCGCTCATTCCGCTGAACACGTACATCGCTACGATCTCGGTAAGCAGGAGACCTCCGCGCCAGTGGCTGACCCAGGCGTCAAGGAGGTCGACCAGCCGCTTCGCCATGCCTGTGACCTCCATGAGGACTCCGGCCACGATGAAGAAGGGGACCGCTAACAGAATGAAGCTGGAGATGCCGGCCGCCATCACATTGGGGACAGCTAGCGGTGTGATTGTGCCCGTAATGGCGGCGAAGGTCAGGCCGCCGATCGCGAGGACAAAGGCTATCGAGACCCCCGCCACCAGGGCCAGAAGCACCGCGATCATCATTGGGATCGCGGGATCGATGCCGTACATGGTGAGCGGGTACTGCCATCGCCAGAGGAGGAGAACGATCAGGCAAACGGCCGCTGCGCCTCCACCCCCTAGGTTGGGCCGGCGGCCGAGGGCGCTCATCTTGTCAACCGCATAGAGGACCACTAGGGCGAATCCCACGACAATCCAAACCCCGGCGAACAACTCGTTGACTCTCAGGATGGGCAGGGAGCGGATACTCACACTCGCCAGGTATTCAGTGAGCGGCTGCAGTGCCCCGAACGCAGCGAAAAGGACCAACCACAGCCCAAGGACATCGACCACGGCACGGCGCGCCGGGGTCAGCTGGTCCACAAGAAAGGTGAAGGCAAGGCCGCCGCCTCTACGAAAGAAGGCCGCTCCGCCCACGAAGGCAATTATGTTCAGGGAAATTGAGGCCGCGTCTGCTGACCAGACCAGCGAACTGGAGCCGACAAAACGGAGCACCGTGTTGAGGAAAGTGATCGCGAGGTCTACAGCGATGGCGCCAACCACGAGGATCTCCGCCCCGGTGGCGATCCAGCCGACCCCCCGGCTTAGCCAGGGCAGGGCACTTCTTGGAGTAGGGGCTGCCTCCGGGGCCCCCGGCAGCTCCACGATCCCGGAATCGATCAAATCCCCCGTAGCATGGCACGACCTCCGCAGCTACCGGCAGAGCAATATGTGAACCTGACGGAATAGGTGTGCCGTGCCCCAACCCATCGACGCGGTGACGGAATGGGGGATACCTGACGGCGTCCGCTCGTCAGAAAGTGCCAGCAGCCTTGGATGGCTAGGAGCGGGGCGTCCAGCTTGCGACCACACGGTGGACGGAGACATCCCCGACCGGGGCAGCGTCAGAAAGTCACCGGGGTAGTTCAGCTCGCCGCAGTCTGCCACGAGGTATGGCTAGGCATCCAATTTTGCAAACGGGATGGTCTTACGGCGCGTTTCTGGGGTGGCCTGAGTGGCACCCGGTCGAGGTTCAAGCCACGGAACTCCACCATCCGCAACTCGGCCTCTGAGAAGTCGACGTCATCCATCGGGTTGGGATCCGGCTTTCCGGTCTTGAAGCCGTGGTCGTAGAACATCACCTCACGGAGCAACCCAGCAAAGCGGCACGTAATGAAGCTGCTGGACTGAAAGTCCACCTTCGCAAGATGAGCGTCACCAAAGTCACACTCCACAAAGGTCGCGGCTGGACAGACGATAGAACACAGGTTGGCATTCGAGAAGTTCACCTGGCGGAAGACGTTGCCTCTTCCGTCGTGCCAGGCCCCAAGTACCGCCGTCCGTAGATCTGCTCCAACGAACGTCGTCTCGGTTACGTCTACGGCCCACGTCCGCCAGTCCTGGCACCGCGCGCCATCGAAGCGGCAGTTGGCAGTTAGTAATCTCCGTGTGGAAGAACCGCAGGCTTTCGAGCCGACCGCCGCTCATGTCGACGTTGGTGAACCTTGCCCCCTCAAACTTGAGCAGCCCGCCAAGCTCCTGAACCACCCAGCCCTTCTGCTCGAAGACTCTCAGTTGCTCGGGTGCTGGAGCGACAATCCCGCGCAAATCCGCACGGCCGTCATGCTCCCCAAGCGGCAGGTAACTCAGCGGCTTGCGCGCTAAGAGTCGGCTGAAAACCTCCTGGGCGAGCTGCTCCCCGCTCGCGGTTTTCCACCGCGCACTTAGGTCCTTCTCCCTCAACGTTCCGGCTATCATACGGACTACTCGGATCCGGCATCGGCGGCAGAATCGCTGCCAGCTGCCCTTCAACCTTAAAGCGATAGCCCTTGGCGATCTCGCCCAGGTAGACGCCGAACTGGCCACGCAGCTCGCCAAGGGCCTGGTTGAAGACCCACGTGGCGCACCCACGGCGATTCAGAGTTCTTGAATCAGCTCACCCAACCCCCGACATACCCGACCAGCCGGCCGACCATCTCGGCGAAAAGTCGCTCGCCCTCCTCGGGAGTCGCCTCGGTCGGGCGGCCCCAGACGCCGGAGCGTGTGAAATGCTGCATCGGCCGGTTGGTTAGGTCGCCGCGGATCACATTCCTCGGCACCTCGTCGACCGCATTTCCCATCTGGACCAGGTCTGGGCGGAGGTGCAGGATGAGCGAAGTCTCCCAGCGGCCCGCATGCAAGTCCGTCTCGGTCATGGCCGGGCCGAAGACCACGCTCTCCGGAATCAGCACGGCCTGGTGGTCCGGCCGGTTGTGCGCATTGAGCTCGCGCAACGTCGGGTTGAGAATGAAGTTGCCCCCGTGCCCGCTGAGCACGAAGACCGGATCCACGTGGTGGTACCAGCACGCCGCGACCACATCGGTCACTACTGCGGCGAGCGTGGCCCAGCGCAAGGGGACGGTGCCGGCGAAGTCGATGTGCTCCGAGGAGGTGCCGTACGGGAGTGCCGGGAGCGCCCGGCCTCCCAGCCGTGCGGCCACGGCCATGCTCAGGGCTCCGGCCACGATGGTATCGGTCTCCAGCGGTAGGTGGGCACCGTGCTGCTCGTGCGCACCGATCGGAAGAATCGCCCACGCCATAGCTGTCTTGTCTACTCGGGCAGCGCCGGGAGGGCGAGGTCACGCGCGACCACAGTGGCCGCGTTGTGGCCGCAAAGGCCGGTCACGTTGCCGTAGGGATGGGTTCCGGCGCCGCAGAGGTAAAGGCCTGGAATTGGCGTCCGATAGTCACCCGCGAGCGCGAAGGGTCGCGAATCCCACGCCTGGTCTGGGGAGAGGTGGCCGACGTTGAGGTCGCCGCCCACCATGTTCGGGATGCGGCGTTCGGTGTCGAGCGGCGTGTTCGTGAAGGAGTTGAGCACGTTATCTCCCTGCACTCCGTCGGCGTAGCAGTTCCAGCGGTCGACGACTGTGCGCGCATGATTTGCCGCCATCCGGTCCCAGTTGCGTGCGTCCCCACCGAGGGCGTAGGGCACCTTCTGCCAGACGAAGGCGGCCTGCTCGCCGCCGTTCCCGCGAAGCGAGGTGTCGAAGAGCGTTGGAACCGAGCCGTTGAGACAGATTGGCGCCGGAATCCGGCCTTGGGCGCACGCCGGGTAGAGGCCGGTGTAGGCCTCGGGTCCGTCCGCGCCGAAGATGTGCATGAACGCCCGTTGGACCGCAGGATCGTATTCGGCGGCGCGATAGCGCGGCGGCCGCCGCAGCGCCAGGTGGACCCCGAAGAGCGGTCCCACAGTGCTGTAGCGGTAGGCGCGGGCGCTCTCAGCCAGCCCTGGCGGGCAGGCGTCACCGAGCAGTTCCAGGAAGGTCTGGCCGGGATCGATCCCGGAGATCAGGCAGCGCCGCGCGGCGACGCTGCGGCCGTCCTCGAGCTCGATTCCGACCGCTCGGCCGCCCTCGAGCAGAATCCGGCGGGGCCGGGCGGCGGTCCAGGCCAGGCCGCCCAAGGAGAGCAGCGCCCGTCCGAGTCCTTCGGCCAACTCGCGAGCGCCGCCCAGGCAGAGCTGGGCCCTCCGCCGACCCGCGACCAGAGCCGCCAGTTGGAAGCCCTGGCCGGGCACCGTGATGTCGATCTCGCGGAGGACCATGATGGCGCAGAGCAGTGCCCGGACGGTTGGATGTCGAAAGTGACCGAGCACTGCATCCAGCGGCCTCAGGCTCGCCAGCCCCAGGAAGGTCCTTCCCTCCGCCGTTTGCTCAAGGCGCTCAACGCGGGTGGCCGCGGGCTCGGGCGGACTTTCCAGAAGGGGGTTGATGACCTGTTCCACGACTGGCTGCCATTGATTCGCCAGGCTCTCCCAGGCCCTGGCGTCATCGGGGTTGAGGCGGCCGATGCTCTCCGCGGTCCGTTCAGCGGTCGTGTGCATAACGAGGGCGCGACCATCGGAGAGGTGGATGGCGATGTTGGCCTCCGGCTCAAGGTAGCGGACCCCATGCCTTTCCAGCTGAAGCTCGCGATACCACGGCATGGCAGTGATGCCGCGGTGGAAAACCGAATGGACCTGATGGTGGAGGCCGGGCACGCGCTTGTCCTCGGCCCGCGAGCAGCCCCCGCCCAGGGTCGGCGCCTGCTCCACCACCAGAACGTCGAGACCCCGCCTGGCCAGCCGCCCCGCACAGACCAGAGCGTTGTGCCCACCCCCGATAAGGATGCCATCGACGGTCATGTCAGCCACCGAACGTCACAGCCCTAGGAATCGACGCCGGCCGCTCGCGTTTAGGATTCATCGCGCGGCCGCGGACCGGACAGATTTGAAGGGCTCGAGCAGGTGCTTGGCGAGGAGCTCCAGCTGCTGTAGATCAGCGGTCATCGTGTGCACGAACATGTGCTCCACTCCCACGTCGATGCGCTCCTGGATGCGCTCCTGGATGCGCTCGATGCTCCCCGTGAGGTAGACCGCTTCGATATAGTCCCAGGGCCGCTCGCCAGAGACGACGGCTAGCATGCGATCCTTCTGCTCCGTGATGATGTCGTCGGGACGGCTCTTCTCACTGAGCCAGCAGAAGTTCTCGTGGGCGACCGTGAAGCCGAGCTGGGCGCGCGATCGGCCCCGTTTGGCGAGCCCCTCGTCGATCTCACGGAGGTCCTCGATGATCTGCTCGGGAGGCGAGGTAGGCCGGGCGATCCATCCATCCCAGCGGCAGATCCGATCCAGCACCTTGGGGTCCATCCTCGGTTGGTCCGGGCTGGCCTCATGGGCGTATTGCCGGCCACCTGCCACCCAGACCGGGGGCACGTTGCTGAGCGGCTCGACGGTGATGTCCTCAAATTGGTAGTAGCGGCCCTCAAAGGTCTGCTGAGGCGCCTTCAGAAGTTGCATGGAGGCCTCCAGGACCTCGTCGGTGCGGCGCCCGCGCTGCTCCCGCCTGCCGCCAGTTGATTCGAATTCGGGCGGGTACCAGCCGGTGCCCACCCCATAGATGTAGCGGCCGCCGGAGAGGTGCTGGAGGGTCGCGATCTCCTTCGCCAGCACCACCGGGTTGTGGGTCGGCAGCACAAGCACCGAGGTGCCGAGCTCAATCCGGCTGGTCACAGCGGCGGCGTGGCTGAGCGTCATCAGCGGCTCGGTCCAGCTGACCCGATAGAAGCGGCTGGCCGTCAGCAGGTGGTCGGTGATGAAAAGGGATTCGAAGCCGAGCTCCTCCGCCCGGACCGCGAAGCGGCGGATCTGGTCGCCGTGCTTGGCCTGCTGCCCGAGCAGGAGGTACGAGGGCAAGAAGACGCCTAGCTTCAAGGAAAGACTCCTTTGGTCAGCAGCCGGACAGGTACTTGTTGGTGAAGGACTTGGACGAATCTGGAACACTGTCCGCGACGCCGGTCTGCTTCACGACGTCCTCTGTCGACTTCCAGGTATTCGTGTCGATGCAGAGCATCGGTTTGCCCTTGATGAGGTTCGGAAAAAGCGGGATGGTTTCCTTCCACTGCGCGACGTTGACGTCGGTGTTGTGCTGGTCCTGGCAGAGGGTCTGGTTGTACTTGCAGAGCTCTTTGACGCCCTCCTCGGGATGGTCGCTGGTGTACTGGAGCGCCCGCTGGGTGACCTTCAGGAAGTCAGCGATCTGCTTGGCGTGACCGTTCCCCCAGTCGTCGTTCACAAGGTAGGTCAGTCCGTAGGCCTTCTGGCCGTAGTCCTCGCCCTTGACGAGCGCCACCGGTGTCCCCGCGCCGTCGAGGACGGCCTTCGCGGTGAAGAAGTTGGCCAAGAAGTCGACCTTGCCCGTCGCCATCTCGGCATAGCCAGGGGCTGAGATCGAGACCTGCTTGATCTTGGAGGTGTCGAGGTGTTGCTGCTTCACGAACGCCTGCCAGAGGATGAAGGGCGAGCTGCCGGGTACAGCGCCGAAGGTCTTGCCGTAGAGGACGCTGGGATCCAGCTTCTGCTGGCTCTTCTGCTCTGGGGCCAGCGCGGCCTGCCGTATCACCAGGGCGAAGGCGTTGTGCTGAAAGACCGCACCGACTGCAGTCACGGGTAGACCCTTCGACTGGCCCGGAATGATCGAGATGGCGTCGGCCACGCCCATATCGGCAGAGCCGTTGGCGACGAGCTGCACCGCGGTGGTGGAACCGTTACCGGGCTGGAACTGGGGGTCGAGGCAGGCGTCCTTGTACCAGCCCTTGTCGAGGGCCGCGTAGTAGGCAACCTGCTCAGTGTCGAGAACCCAGTTGAGCCTGAACTTGAAGGTGGTCGGCGTGCGGCAGCCGCCGGCCGAGCTGGAGCTGGGCTGGCTGCTGGCGCCGCTGCCTCCGCAGCCGACCAGGGCGAGGGTGGTCGCCGCGATCGCGGCTAGGGCAACTTTTCGAAGCATCGATCGTCCTCCTACAGACCTGGATCCTGGACGCGAATGCGCTGCCAGGGGGTGATCAGACGTCCGAGGACGTCCATGCCGAGAAAGAGCACGACGCCCATGGCCACCAGCACGGTGATGGACGCGAAGCTCAGGGTCGTGTCGAGCTGGGAGTCGGCAAAGATGATCAGGTAGCCCAGGCCCTTGTCTGCCCCGACCCACTCGCCGACGACGGCTCCGACCACCGCGAGGGTGATGCCGATCTTGAGCCCCGCCAGCACCTGGGGTAAGGCGTGCGGAAGCCGGACCTTCAAGAAGACCTGAAGCGGGTTCGCGGAGACGGAGCGGAGAAGGTCAATCAGGTTGCGGTCCACCCACAGCAGGCCCTCGGCGCTGGTGACCACCACAGGAAAGAAGACCAGCAGGATGGTCACCACGACTTTGGGCCAGATCCCGAAGCCGAACCAGAGGATGAAGAGGGGAGCGATGGCCAGCTTCGGGACCGCCTGCGACGCCACGATCAGGGGGTAGAGCATCTCCTCGACCAGCCGGTTGTACGCGATCAGCAGCGCGAGGACGAAGCCGACCAAGGAGCCTAGGACGAAGCCAACGAGGGTCTCTTCGAGGGTGACCAAGGTGTGTGGCTCCAGGATCGACCAGGAGTGGTAGAGCCGCAGGAGGATGGCGCTGGGGGCCGGCAGCACGTAGGTCCGGACGTGGGCGATCGTGCAGATCAGCTGCCAGGCGACCACGCAGAAGATCAGGAAGAGTATCGGCGCCGCCCGTCGCGCCAACCCGATGACATTCATGCTCATACCTCCTCTCCGGCAACGCGCTGGGCCTGGTCGATCAGGCGCCGCAGCTGCCGGGTAACTTCGAAGAACTCTCGCGTCTCCTTCAGGTGATTCGTGCGTGGTCGGGGTAGCGGGATCGGGACCTCCTCCAGGACCCTGCCGGGTCGCGCGGTCATGACCACGACGCGGTCGGAGAGGAAGGCGGCCTCCTCGATGGAATGGGTCACGAAGAGGACCGGCTTCTGACCCCGCCAAACGTTCAGGAGGACCTCGCCCAGATGGTCCCGGGTGAGGGCGTCGAGAGCGGCGAAGGGCTCGTCCATGAGTAGGACTTGGGGGTCGAAGGCAAGGGCTCGCACGATCGGCGCGCGCTGCTTCATACCGCCGCTCAACTCCGAGGGATAGCTCTTCTCGAAGCCCTTCAGACCGACCAGCTCAGTCAACTCGTCAATCCGGCCGTCGTCGAGGGCCTTACCGCCGATGATCTCGGCCAGCAGCTTGGTGTTGCCCCGCAGATTGCGCCAGGGCAGCAAGGTGGCATCCTGAAAGACAAAGCCGAAGGCGCGCCGTTTGCGCGCCTCCTCGACGCTGCCGCCCTGAATCCGAACGCTGCCCTGGCTTGGCCGCAGGAGGCCCCCGACAACCTTCAGAAGGGTCGTCTTCCCGCAGCCGGAAGGGCCAAGCAGGCTGACGAACTCACGGGCGCCGACCGACATCGTCGTGTGGTCGAGCGCGACCAGCCGACCGTACTGAACGCGGATCCCCTCGATTTCGATATCCGACGTGCGCCGGTCGCCTTGCCAGCTTGGTTGTGAGACATTCTTCATCGCTAACACCCGGCGTCCTTAGGCGAGGGCAGCCGCCGCCCGCCGGAGCGGCGCGGTGGAGTCGCGCTCGACGAGGCTTACGGGATGTACTCGGACTCGCGGCGATGAGTCTTGGCCCTGCAGGATGGCGAGCGCGCGACGGACGCCCGCGACGCCGATCTCGGCAAGGCCGATGCGGATCGCGGTGAGCCGGGGCGTGGTGTAGCCCCAGGCGGGGATATCGCCGAAGACGCCGAGGCTCAGGTCGCGGGGGACTTCCACCTTGCGCTTGCGGAGCTCCGACAGCGCACCCAATGCCATGGTGTCGTTCGAGATGAACAGCGCAGTGAAGCCTGCGCGGGAGTCGAGGAGCCGGGCGGTGGCCTGCTCGCCCCCGGGCTCAGTGAAATCGCCCGGCGCGACCAGCGGATCGTGGCCGGCCGCCTTCATCGCCAGGACATAGCCTGCCTCGCGCTCATGGCTGGTACGAACTTGGGGCGGGCCGGTGATGAAGGCGATGCGGTGATGACCGAGGCGGAGTAGGTGCTCGGTCATCAGCTGGGCGCCCCCGCGGTTATCGCAAACCTCGGTGGGCCAGCGCTCCACCCTCGGCGCCAGCGCCACCACCGAGCCGCCGTACTCCTGGATCGCCTCCACCTGCTTCTTCATGGCTCTCTGATAGGCGCGATCAAGAAGACCGCCCGCTGCGAAGAGGACGGCAGAGACACCGGAGAGGCGGAGCATCTCGACGTACCGGAGTTCGACCGCGGGGTCGCGGCGGCTGGAACAGACGAACGTGAGGAAGGAATTCCTGTTAGCCTCGTCGGCCGCGCCACGGACGATCTCGGCGAAGTATGCGTCGGTGATGTCATGCACGATGACTGAGATCGTGGGGAGGCGGCGGCTCCGGAGACCGCGCGCCATCAGGTTGGGCTGGTAGTTCAGCTTGGAAGTTGCCTCCAGCACGCGCTTTCGGGTTGCGGGGTTGACCGGATGGCTGTGGGCCGGGTTGAGGGCGCGTGACGCAGTGCTCGCCGACACGTCGGCCAGCCGCGCCACGTCTCCAATCGTCGGCGGAGGAAGTCGTTTTCCGGAAATCGGTTTCCCTCGGATCGAACGATACTATGGTGGTGGCTCAGCCGATGTCAATTGAGACCACTCTGGTCGGCAGCTATCCGCTGCCCGACTGGCTCCGCGCCCACCCTTCCGAGCAGGGGCTGACCGATGCCACCTCGGTGGTAATCCAGCTGCAGCGGGAGGCCGGGATTGATCTCCTGACCGACGGTGAGTTCTATCGGTTCGACGTCAACCATCCCGAGACGAACGGGATGATCGAGTACTTCGTCGAGCCGCTGCTCGGCGTACGCAGCAAGATCACGCGCAGCGACGTCCGCGAGTTCCACTCCAACCCCGACTTCCGGTTCCGGCGCAAGCCCGCCGGCGTAGTGGAGGGGCAGATCGGGGAGGGGACGCTGGATCTACCCGCGGCCTGGCAGCGGGTGAAGAATTTGGCCCTCGGGCGGTTCAAGTTCACGCTGACCAGCCCCTATATGCTCGGCCGGACAGTGCTCGACCACCACTACGGCAGCCTCGAGGACGTGATCTTCGCTATCGCCGACGTACTGGCGAACCAGGTGCGGGAGATCGACGCGGAGGTCGTGCAGGTGGACGAGGCCAACCTACCGGGGCGCCCGCAGGACTGCGAGCTGGCGGCCGAGGCGGTGAACCGCGTCCTGGAGGCGGTGCCGGGGAAGCCCGCGGTGCACGTCTGCTTCGGCAACTACGGCGGCCAGAAGATCCAGAGCGGCGAGATGGCAGCTTTGGTGCCGTTCTTCGAGCGGCTGCGCGTCGATCATTGGTTGCTGGAAAGCGCCCGGCCCGGCATCTCGCAGTTGGAGCCTCTCAAGGAGCTCACCAACGCCCGCTTTGGTGTGGGCGTGATCGACATCAAGGACACTGTGATCGAGCTGCCGGAGACGATTGCGCGCCGCCTGGAGGGTGCGGCGCAGCTGCTTGGCGGCCCCGAGCGCATCGCCTACGCGCATCCCGACTGCGGCTTTTGGGTGCTGCCCCGCCACGTTGCCGACGGCAAGATCAGGGCCCTCAAGACCGGCCGGGACCTCTTCGAGGGCCGACCCGAATGAACCTCGAGCATGCCCTGGCTGCGGCCGAGCCCGAGCTGACCCCACTGGCCGTCGTCGACGAAGAGCGAATGGAGGCCAACCTGGCCGCCATGGCGCGTATCGCCGCCAGCGCGGCGGTGAAGCTGCGGCCGCATGCCAAGACGCACAAATCGCGCTACGTGGCGGGCCGCCAGCTGGAGCACGGGGCGATCGGGCTGACCTGCGCCACCCTGCGGGAGGCCGAAGTGTTCGCCGACGCGGGGGTGGAGGACCTCCTGATCGCGCATCCGCCCGTCGGTGAGCCGAAGCGACGGCGCCTGGCCGAGCTGGCCGGGCGGGTGCGGCGATTGGCGGTCTCGATCGACCAGGTCGAGCTGGCCGACGGCCTACCGGACGGCGTGGAGGTGCTCTGGGAGGTAGACAGCGGGATGCACCGGATGGGTACCGCGCCGGGCGTGGCGAGTGCCGACGCGGTGCTGGAGTTGGTCGGCCGCGTCGGCCCGGCGCGGGTGCGCGGCCTGCTCACGCACGGCGGCCACGCCTACAAGGCAGAGACCCAGGAGGCGCGGCGACGGGCTGCGGACGAGGAGGCGCAGGCGCTGCTGGAGACGGCGATGTTGCTACGGCGCCGCGGCTTCGAGCCCCGAACACTGAGCGTCGGTTCCACGCCCACAGCCGACAGCGCCGGCCGCGAGAAAGGGATCACCGAACTGCGGCCCGGCACCTACGTCTACGGCGATGCTAACCAGATCACGCTGGGCAGTCAGCGCCTGGAGGACTCTGCGCTGGCGGTGATCGCCACCGTCGTCTCCGTCCACCCCGACCGCGTGGTGGTGGATGCAGGTTCCAAGAGCCTGTCCAGCGACCTACGCGTGACCCGAATGGAGGGTCTGGGCATCGTGCTGGGCCATCCCAGCCTGCGCCTGGAGCGCCTGAGCGAGGAGCATGGCGTGCTGGCCGGCGAGGGCCTCGACCGGCTAGGCATCGGCCGGCGGCTCGCGATCGTCCCGACCCACGCCTGCACCTGCGTCAACCTGCAGCCAGAGCTGCTCTTCTTCAGCGCCACCGGCACTCGCTGGCGACCGGTCGACGCTCAGGGCTGGCGGGCGGCCCGCAATCCAGCCCAGAGGGACCTGCTCGATGCCTGAGAAGCTGCGGATGCCGACGCGCGAGGGGACCTTCATCGACTACACGGTCGAGGGCAATTTTCTGTACGCGGATGGTGGGTCGCAGCCGCGCACGCGGCTACCCTACGCCGCCGTGCACGTGGTCGCCGACGCGCTGGCCGACACCACGCCCGTCTCGCCGGCCGCCATCGACTGGGAGGCCACGCTCGCCTTCCGCCGCCACATCTGGCGCTACGGACTTGGCGTTGCCGAGGCAATGGACACCGCCCAGCGCGGCATGGGGCTGGACTGGCAGGCCTGCAAGGAGCTGATTCGGCGCTCGGTGGCGGAAGCCAAGGCGGCCGGGGGACGAATCGTCTGCGGCGCCCAGACCGACCAGCTGAGGCCGGACTCGGCCCGCTCGCTGGAGGACGTGATCGCGGCCTACGAGGAGCAGTGCGGCTTCGTTGAGGGCGAGGGCGGACAGGTGGTGCTGATGGCCTCGCGAGAGCTGGCGCGCATCGCCACAGGGCCCGACGACTACCTGAAGGTCTACGGCCGGGTGCTCTCGCAGCTGGAACGACCGGCGCTGATCCACTGGCTGGGCGAGGCTTTCGACCCTCTCCTGGCCGGCTACTGGGGGTCGGCCGACCTGGACCGGGCGATGGAGACCTGCCTCGAGATCATCCGCGCGCAGCCGCTCAAGGTGGACGGCGTCAAGCTCTCACTGCTCGACCAGCGCCGCGAAATCCTGATGCGATCGGGATTGCCCAACGGCGTCCGCATGTACACGGGCGATGACTTCGACTACCCCACGACCATTGGCGGCGACGGTGAATGTCACTCGGACGCGCTATTGGGAGCGTTCGATGTGATCGCGCCGGCGGCGTCCGCGGCATTGGCGGCGCTGGACGAGGGAGACAGGGTCCGCTTCCAAAGGGTTCTGGAGCCCACCGTTCCGCTCTCGCGGCACATTTTCAAGGCGCCCACCTTCTACTACAAAACTGGCGTCGTCTTCGTCGCATATCTCAACGGGCACCAGGATCACTTCAAGATGGTCGGCGGCCTCGAGAGCGGGCGCTCGACCGTGCACCTAGCGGAGACCTTCATGCTCGCGGACCGAGCGGGCCTGCTCCGCGACCCCGAGGTGGCGGTAGACCGGATGCGCGCGGTCCTGAAGTTGGCCGGCGCCGACTGAAAAGCCGGTGACCCTCTGGACTGCTTCGGCACGATCCGGGGTGGCCCGAGCATGCGCTCAGGCCTGTCAGCCGGTGCCAGACCGCCGCGACCCAGCCCGCTGTCCGCGTCGCTCAGCTTTGGATGGCGCGCATTGCTCAAGATCCGACATGTACCTGAACAACTCACGGACGTCATCGCGGTACCGATCATTTTCACCCTGCTGTTTACTACCTCTTCGGCGGCGCCCTGAGCGGATCCACCCAGAAGTACCTGCAGTTCCTCCTGCCCGGCACGCTGGTCATGGCCGTGGTGTTGGCTTCCATGTACACGGGGTCAACCTCAACACCGACATGAGTAGAGGCGTCTATGACCGCTTCCGGACGCTGCCGATCTGGCGACCCGCTCCCATCGTCGGCGCCATGCTCGGCGACGCTCTCCGCTACCTGATCGCCTCAGCCCTAGTCATCGCGCTCGGCCTTGGGCTGGGATTCCGGCCCCACGGTGGCGTGGTCGGGATGCTCCTCGGTGTCGCACTCGTGGTCGTGTTTGCGCTCAGCCTGTCTTGGGTTTGGACCGTGCTCGGGCTGGTGATGCGCTCAGCCAACGCGATCATGAGCATGGCCATGGTCGTGCTCTTCCCCTTGACAATGGCTAGCAACATCTTCGTCGATCCCCACACCTTGCCCGGCCGGCTGCGCGCCGTCGTCGACGTCAACCCAATCACACAGCTGGTCACTGCCGTACGAAGCGCGATGTACGGCACCGCCACCGCCGGCCAGGTCGGTTGGGTGCTGCTGGCCTCCGGGGTGCTGGTCGCCGTCTTCGCACCACTCACCATGCGCCTTTACGGCCACAAGCGATGACCAATCATGCTGAGTGCACAACTCGTCGGGACCGGACAGAAGTGACGAAAGTCGATAACCGCTCGATGTTTGACCAGCTGCCAGATTTCGCCGTTGCGCGGTGGGGCTCATTGGACGTTGTTGGCCTCGTCACGCCGGCGCTACAACCAGTGATGCCGCACTACCGACCGGCCACGTCGCCGGCGCCGACCACATCGCCGAGGTCGTGGTCCTCGCGGCAACCAACCGCAACACCACCGGCACCATCATCGAAACCGACGCCGGAGCGTCAGGAGCGGCCACGCGCTGGGTGCCGTCATGGGCCAGCAGGTCGGCCGCGCCGGGGAAGGCTCGAGCAGCTGCTCAACCATCCTGGCGTGTTGAGCCGAGACCGCCAGCTCATCGGGCTGAGAGACGATCGAGCGGACCAGGGTGACAACGAAGGTCTAAGCCGACTTGGGCAGCCGAGTCAACAAGTTGCGCATGTGAATCGACGCGGCAGCGCTGCCCAGGCGGCTCCCCGGCAGCACGCCACGATCGGCTGCTTGAGCCTTTCGCGGCTGTCCGACAGACCAGCCTAACGCGTACCAAGACCCTGGCCACTAGGCCTCGCAGGAAGCCGGTTCAGGGGGCGCCGTCCTCGGCCGTGAAGACGTCGACGCGAGGATCTGCCGCTTCCCGTTCGCGTTGACCCGGTGGCGACGGCGGCCACCTCGCGTCACTTGGCGCGGGCAGTGACAGCCACGTTGACAGCCAAGCCGGTGGACGTGCACGGACAGCGGCGGCTTGAAACCGACACTCGGGCTGGCGTTCTAGAGATCAGTTGGACCGCCGCGGACGTCAGCGGAAACTGCGCCACCGAACTTCAAAACCGTTTGTGGGGCGGTGCGAGCCGTCCCAGGTGGGTTCGATTCCCATCCATCCCCGCCACCATATTTAGAGCGTCGTAGGGACGAGCAATCCTACATATAGTGGTTTGGCATACGGGTGTCTCTCTTTCCTCAGCCGGCGCCTTGCCGGTTCAAGCTTACGTTGACAGCCAATTTGACAGCCAATGTTCGAGCGAAGTAAGCGCAGAACTCTCGGGGTGTCGTGGCCGGCAATTCGGTGCGGCGCCCTCCGGTCAGCGAGCGGCGCCGCGTAGGGAGCCGATCTGGATGTCGAGCCGGTGCTGGTCAGGATCGAACCCGAGGCGGTCGACCAGCCGACAACACGGCTCGCCACAATGCCGTGGTTCTCTGCGTACGGTGGTCTGAAGCGTAGAAGGAGGACATGCCGGCGTCTGAGATAGAGGAACAAGTAGCGCCTGATTGGCCAACGTGCACCGCCATGGGCTGTACCGGAATCCGGCTGCAGGGGCAGGACCGTTGCCTGGCCCATGGAGATCAATCCGCCCGTCAGGCATTCCTGACGGCCTTGAAGCCCGGGGCAGATCTAGACCTCCGCGGCACGCTGATTGCGGCCGACGTTATGGCTGCTGTCTTCGAAGCGGTCAAGCAGGATGGGACCGCAAGGTTCGGGGAAGCCAGGTTCGAGAGAGCGACGTTCAGCGGGGGCGCCAAGTTCGAGGAAGCTGAATTCAGGGGCAACGCGTGGTTCGGCGGCGCGGTGGTCAACGGGGTCGCCTGGTTCAACAAGACGCAGTTCAGCAAGTACGCCGGGTTCGAAGGCGCGCAGTTTAGCGGAGACGCCGGGTTCGACGGAGCGGAGTTCAACGAGGACGCCGAGTTCGACCGCGCGCAGTTCAGCGGGACCGCTTCTTTCAAGAAAGCGGAGTTCAGGAAGTATGCCGGGTTCGGCGAGGCGGAGTTCGACGGCGATGCCGGGTTCAACGGAGCGGTGTTCAGCGGGATCGCCGGGTTTGAGGGAGCGCAGTTTCGAGCCGCGCGAGGGCTCGGACCCTTGATCGTCAAGGGTGAGCTCTCGCTTGACCAAGCTGCCTTTTGGGCTCCGATCCTGATCCAGGTGACCGCATCGCGGCTGTCGCTGGTGGGCGCTGGCTTCCAGGAAGCAGCTACCCTTCGAGTGCGTTTCGCAGATATAACTCTTGACGGTGCCGCCTTCAGCAAGCCGTCGACCATTTCTTTCGCCGAAAGTCCTTTTCAGATGCTGCGCGGTGGCGAGCTCGAGGACCACGCCCTCGAGGCCGGTGACCGACCGCGCCAGCCGCGGCTGCTGTCGGTCCGGTTGGCCGACGTCTCCAACCTCGTGCAGGGGGGTCTTGATCTCTCCGCTTGCCTGTTTCAAGGAGCGCATAACCTCGAGAAGCTGCGAATCGAGGGCCCGCTCGAATTCGACCTCACACCGGCTGCTCCCTGGCAGCTGGTTGTCGGATGCTGGCGGCTGCCCATTTGGCGGTGGACCCGACGGCAAACCCTGGCCGAGGAGCACCATCGCCGCGCGAAGGAGTCAAGCTCGCCAGGGGGAGAGAGCGGCGCCCGGCTCCGGCGCCCGAGCTGGAATCAGCCTTCTATGGAGAAGGTGGATTGGGTGAAAGACAGCACTGGTCAACCCGTGCGAACGCTGAAGCCGGAGAACCTGGCTGCGCTCTATCGGGGACTGCGCAAGGGGTTGGAGGACCAAAAGAACGCGCCGGGGGCGGCCGACTTCTACTACGGGGAGATGGAGATGCGGCGTCAATCGCCGACCGCACCTTGGAGCGACCGCTTCGTGCTCTGGGTCTACTGGCTCTTCAGTGGCTATGGACTGCGGGCCAGCCGGGCGCTGGTCGCCTTTGCCGTCCTGGTGCCGCTGTTCGCAATCGGCTTCTGGCGCTGGGGTCTGAACCAACAACTCGGTTACCCAAGCGCGCTTCTGCGCAGCTTCGAGAGCGCCACCAGCCTGCTCCGGCCCGCCTCACAGGACCTGAACGAGGTTGGCCAGCTGCTGGACATCCTCTTGCGACTCATCGGGGCTACGCTGCTTGGTCTAGCCGTCTTCTCGCTTCGGGGGCGGATCAAGCGCTAGAACGTCGAGCCTTGGATAAACCGTCCGGTGACGCATGGCTTCGGGATCTCTCTAGGTGCGCCCTCCTGATGACAACAGCTTTACGGCGGCAGCAGCAGGTGCGTTCAACCGGCGCCCGGTATCGTTCCCCCGCTCGAACAGAAAGCCGGCTACATCCCGCCAGATTGCGTTGTCCGTCCCTGCCAATGACGGCCACGCCCACCAGCTGGTCGTGCTCGAACAGAATGGCAATGGCTTGATACGCCGCTTGGTCCGAGTGGTGCCTCGGTTTCTGCAGCTTCACCTGTCCGTGGTCAGGGTCAGAGAGCGGGCCTAAGCTGTCCTCTCCCCGAGTGGTAGCGACGCCTCCGGGTGCTTAGAGCCATAGCTTAGGGTCGGTCAGAGCCTGCTGGGGCGTCAGGCCCCGGATCCGTCGGCCCTGGTGTACACGGTCGGTGTTGTAGATGTGCAATTCGCGGACCAAGTCGCGCTGCAGACCGGTGTGCTTAGGTGTCAAGTAGCGGGCGAAGGCGGGCTTCCAACACTCCTCCAGCAGGGTCTGCTGAACCCGCTCGACGCAGCCGTTGGAGGTGGGCCGACCGGCCCGGATGTAGATGTGCTTGACGCCGAGCAGGGCGAGGGCGTGGTTGAACTCCTGAGCCCGGAACTCGGAGGCGTTGTCGGTCATGGCTGCCTCCAGCTTCCAACCCTGCTCGGAGAGCTCATGGGCGACTCGCCGAGCTAAGGCTGAGGTCCAGCGGGCGGAGGGGTTCTTGGCTGTGACGCGAAGCTCGGCCCAGGTGTAGGACGAAGCCACGTCGCAGGCGCTGTACTGCCAAACCACGCCCTCGGTGCCTGCCAAGCGACCGATGTAGAAGTTGTCGAACTGAACTCGATGGCCGGGGTGGTTGGCCTCGATGTGGCGCTCTGGAGCTGGCTCTGGTCGCTCTGGCTGGGGCGGCACGGCATAGCCACAGACCAGGCTCAGGCGCTTGGCCCGGGTGTTCAGCCCGTGCCGCTTGAGGACGCGCCAGATGCCGTTTGCTGAGAGCTTGATTCCGCTCCATTTCTCACGTCTCAACTCCAGGCTGAGGCGGTTGGGGCCCCAACCCGGGTAGGCCAGAGCCAGGGCCAACACACGCTGCTCGAGCATGGGCGAAATCGCGTTCGGCATCCGTGGCTGCCGTCGCTCCCGCGGCCGCAGCAGCTCGGGTCCGAAGCGGACCAGCTGGCGTCGCCATCGATAGTAGGTGGAGTGATGGACTCCGAGCATCCGGCAGGCGGCCCGGACGCTACCCAACTCCCGAGCGAGCGCGAATAGCCGCAGCCGGCTGCGGTAGATGACGTCATCATTGGTCATGGCGGTGCCTCCTCTGCAGGTTGGTCAAGCACCTACAGAATGGCGCCGCCGCTTACATCCTGGAAGACGCTCCAGGTGTCGCGTCTACTCGGGGAGAGGACAGCCTAGTAAAGCAGAAGGCTTCAACCGCTGGGCTGGGAGTCGGCGAGGGCAACCGAGACCGAACGCCGGTGCTAGTGAAGTGCTGGGGTTGTCTGCGACCCTCGCGGTCAGCAGGAGTCGAGCACCAACATTACTAGGCTCCACAGGCACAATATCGATGCCGGGGTGCTGCTTGAACGACGCACGTCGCTACTCCCCATCGCCCCGAGCAAACCTCGGCCCGTCGTCACTCGGTTGCTCGATTTCGTATTGAAGTCGGGCCGCTGCCTGCCGCGCTTGCCGGACCCAGCGGATACCCAGCGACCGCGTGAACTCTCGGCCTTGGAGGCTTCGCTCCACAACCTCGACCTGCAGCGTTCCGTATCCGAGGAGGCGAGCCAGGAGCCCCCGCTTGGCGTAAGCGGCGCGAAGGCGGCGCCAGGGATATCCGACCTGGCGCCAATCCGTAACGCTCAGCCTCGTGTCCTTGATCAGGAAACCGACGTGCCGTGCGGTGACCCAGATGACGGGCAAGTCGACTTGCCGGCGGACTGAGCGGAAGGCCCACCACGCGAGCGCGAAGCACCCAATCGTAAGCCCTGCAAAGATGCAAGTTCCGAACAGCCAAGCCTCCAAGGGACGTCCGATCCGGACGTTGCTGGCCAGCAGAACGACGGTGCCGACAGCGAAGATCGAACCGAAATAGCACGCGCTCAGCACGCTGCCCTCGGTCAGCATGAAGACCCAATGGCGGCGGCCTGACCATACCGCGTCTTGCACCCGGGGCACGACCCGATAGTCCGGCTCCTCCAGTGGCGGGAGCTCCGGCTCCAAACGCCGCTGATCGACCGCCGCTCGGCCCCAAGTGCTCGCCTCGGCGAGCACCCGCGCGGCTACTTGCACCGGCGGCCGCACAACGAGGTGCGCCAGCCAAAAGCCCCCCAGCAGCAGCAACAGCAGAACGCCTGGCACCGCTAGTAGTGCCACGAGGTTGACGAAGGCGGTGAATACAACCGGGACTCCAGTGGGCCCGGCGCTAACCTCGACCAAAGCGATTGCAAGAGTGCCACCGGTGATGACCCCACACAGCTTGGCCACCCGGGCAGCGTTGCGGTTCACCCGATAGACGAGGTCAGGACGGCGCAGTTCGAGGATGGCCAGAAGTGCGGTAATCAGGGCGACCGTGAGGACTACCCCGCCAAGTGCGACCAAGGTCGGCGCCGGGTCGTAAGCACCCGACCGGTTCATAGCGGGGCGGTCACCCGGCGCGCCGTGGCACCGTCGCCGTCATGACAGTTGCGGGCACGTCCGTGCCGGCGTCGCCTAGCCCCAAACGGACGCCGCAACGTATCGTCCGAGGCCGGATTCGGCAGCCGACGCGAAGGCTTACGGATCGAAAGCCCTGACAATCGGGAAACCAAACAGACCCACACCGGCGCCGAGGGCACCACCGAATGGACCGCCCAACGCACCTAACGCCACCGCAGGGGCCCCGATCACCAACCACTTAGGCGCAGTCCTACGGAGAAAGAACCCCGCAGTAATGTCCGCGGGTATGCCTGGTGCTGGTATGACACCCTGTATGAGTTGGTCGCGAAGCCGCCTTCCAAATTCGAGGACGGCCGAGCCGGCATCACGGAAAGCATCCAGTGCCGAGCGAAGCTCAGATGCCATCTTCGACTGCGATTGCAAGAAGGTCCACTTGTCGGCAAACACCATTTGATTTGTCTCGATCAGTCTTCCTAGAACCTCAGCGTCCTGCTGGGGCAGCGTGACGGCGGAGGAGGAGAACGAGTCCACACCCTCGAGCAAGGCGAGGAGACGACGTCTACGCAGTTGCAGGGCCTCGAGAGCCTCGTAATCCTGCAGGAAGGGGTAAAAGAAGTCCACACTCGCCGTCGGCAACGCCTGGCGGAAGGCCGATGAGATGACGATTCGCGCTCGCGCGTCGCCATCCTCTTCAAGCCAGTCCATGAACGGCTCGGATAAGAGGAGCGAGGGATCGATCAGCAAGCGATCTGGACTGGGGCCTACCACCAGTGGGTCAACTCTAGAACTGTCGACTCGATCTACGCATCGCAGCGCTCCTTGGCCGGCGACGGTGCGAACGTCGGGTTCTGACCCTCAACGGGGGCTCTCCGCCGACCAGTGGAGCAGCGGAGACCTCCATTCGACGTGGCAGCGGTGACCCACGTCTGCCCACACGCGGCATCAGTGGACGTAGTCTGCGGTCAGCGCTACACAGCACCCACGGACCTCATTGGTCGCAAAGTCCAACAGTTCCGTCACCTTGGTCAGCACATCCGGGCCGCTCTCTGCCGAGGTCCCTGGCAAGCCTATCCGGGAGAGCGACCGTCCACCTGCCCCATCGGGCTCCGACATGTTCATTGCAATGTGTCTTGCCAGGCGACGATGAGTGATTGCCGCTCGCCAGAAACCGGATAGCTCATCCCACTGAGAATCCGCTAGCAGCCCATCGATCCAATGCCGCACCATGGGCTGGAGTCGGGACCGCAGTGACTCCGGTCGCCAGTAATTTACGTCCTTGAACCGCCCTCCGGCCAATGGTTCACCATCTGCGGCAAGGTACAGCGCATCCGCGCAGAGATCGATAGCTGTCACGGCATCACCAAATCCGAGGCTCATACCAGACGTCTCGAGCGCCTCCCACCTGCTATCGAACAGTTCCATCAGCCCCTGACCGTGCTCAGACCCCAGCAGCTCCAGCATGCGAGAGCCGACCCTGGCCGCTTCCAGGTTGAAGACCGCCCAAGTGAGGTCCGCACCAATGTCTGCTGCCTGCGGATGCCCCACGCTCTCGATTAGTTGGCTCGTCTCTTGCGCCGATTTCAAAAGGTCCTGCTGCATCCCGGACACTTCGATCATAGCCGCCATGCCCAGCTTTCAATGGCGAGTGTCTGCTCAGTTCCTCCGGGACATGTGCGAGGCAATTAGACCGCCTAGTCTGCCTGACTGACCGCTCAGGTCCCCTTTCCACGGGCTCGCCGCCGTTGCTGGTGCTCCTGGCAGCCCTCGGCGCCAGCCGGCAGATGTTCATCCAACGGGTCGAGCGCCTCTACCTCAAGGCGGGGAACGCCGGCACGTGGAAACACCGAGTTCTTCGGTGCGATGACTCGGCGCTGGGTGCGTGACCAAAAGCGACGGGCCGTTTGTCGCCGCGGCAGCGCCGCACAGGGTCCGTGCCCGTCCCTGACTGTCCACGGGCTTGGCTGTCATTTTGGCTGTCAGCGACACGTGGACCACGCACGTGCCCGGGGCAGCGTTCGACACGGGTACTCCATGGTGTATATGGGCCGTTCGTGACACACAAATTGTGGCGGGGATGGATGGGAATCGAACCCACCTGGGACGGCTCGCACCGCCCCACAAACGGTTTTGAAGACCGCGGGGGGCACCAGCCCCCGTACATCCCCCTGATCCTCAGGCGGTTTCCGGCTGTTCGGACTCGAGCTCTTGGCGTACCTCTCGGATGAACGTCGCGGCCTCGTCCGTCGAGGCCAGCCGGCTGGCTGCGCAGCCAGCCAGGTAGGTCGCGAGCGGGGCGAAGCGACGCTCCGAAGAGTGTGCCACCACGCGGGCAAGTTCCAGGAGTTCGCGCGCTTCGGCGGGCGTTAGCCGCGGCGCCGGCAGCCTGCCCCCGTGCCGCTCGGCGGCCGCCGCCAGCCGATCACCCAAATCGTCCAACACGGGGTTCACCACCTCACAATAGCCATCCCTCGGGTGGGCGCCGCAGGCAAGGTCCGAGCTGGCAAGCCCGGCTCTCACATCGACCAGACGTCGGTCAGAAGCGAACGGCTCGGCGTCGTCCTACAGCGACCGGCGGCGAAGGAAGAGCGGCAGCCTTGGGGCTGCCGCTCTCCGGTGTCAACGAGGAATCGGTTGTCAGCCGCCGATGAACGGCTTGACCGCAGCCAGGACATCTTCTTTGGTCTTGGCGGTCTCGGTGGCGCCCATGTAGATCCCGCCCTCGGCGGGGAGCCCCGCGATCTTGCCCACCAGCGCCGCGTGCCGGCACTCCACACCAAAGATTCCCGCCGCCGCCTGGAGCAGCATGGGATCGGTCAAGCTACCCGCCTGTCCGAGGTACGCCCCCACGCCTGTCTCTTCAAAGGTCTTCGAGGTCTTGAGAAAGGCCTTGTAATCGGTGAAAGTCCCGTCGGGGTACTTGACAGTCGGCTTCGCCGCCGGCTTGCCACCGAGCTTCGTGACGGTGTCGGATAGGGCCTGCACATGCGCCTGCTCGTCAGACGCGATCAACTGGAAGAGATCCTTCGCATGCTGATCGGTGAAGAGTTTGGCGGCCGCCTGGTTGCCCTGAGCATAGAAGTCGGCCTCGAGATATTCGAGCGTGAGCGCGAAGTTGAGGATGTCGAGGTCGCCCTGGGCGGCGGCGGCCCAGACTCGGGTGGTGCTCAACAGCTGGATCGCAGCCTCACCGGAGATTACGGCGCCAGCGCCGATCGCTGACCGGCCCAGGAAGGATCGGCGGGATAGGTAATTGTTCAACATCTGACTAGCTCCCCAAGAACGGCTTGACGGCGGCCACGACCTCGGTCGATGTTGCGTGAGCCTCGACTGGTGCGGGAACCTGCTTCTTGTTCAGGATGTCGGCCAGAATTGCCGCGTGTCGCGACTCGACCCCCGCGATGCTGGCGGCAGCCGCGAGCACCTTCTTGTCCTTGATCCGCGTGACCTGGCCGTGGTAGGCCTTGACGCCGGTTTCCTCGAAGGTCGAGGCGGTGGTCAGGAACTTCATCTTGTCGGTGAATGTGCCATCTGGGTACTTGGTGGTCGGCTTGGCGGCCGGCTTGCCGCCGGCTCCGGTGATGGTCTGCGTCAGCGCCTGGACGTGTGCCGCCTCGTGCATCGCAATGGGCTGAATCAAGGGCAGGAAGTCGCCGAGCAGCGAGCTGCCGGCGGCGACGCCTTTGGCGTAGAAATCCGCCTCTAGGTACTCGAGGGTCAGCGCGTAGTTGAGGATGCCAAGGTCGCCCTGACCGAACTGGCTGGTGTCGTCGCCCGCCGCACTCGGAGAGCCGGCGCCCGAGGGCGACGACGAGCTACCGGAGGAGGTGCCGCTGTTTCCGCATGCCACCAGGGTGGCGCCCACGCCAACCAGGGCTGCGTACTTGAGAAAGCTGCGTCGGCCCGCATCTGAATCGAATTCCAGTACGGGTTCGCCGCCAAATGGCTCGTCTGTGTTCATGAATGCTCCTATGTGACCGTCCTCAGCCGCCTTGAACGGCTATGGCCCACTCTGTCAAGCGCGACCTTTGGAAAACCTTTGATCGAATACGTCCGGCTCTTATGCGACAAGTCGTGTCCGCACACGTACCGGTGGGGTGATGGTGCGATTGTTCGGGCCACTGGAGCTGGAAACACCAACTGGCGGCCGGCTCGGTCCTCGTGATCTCGGAGGCGCCAAGCCCCGGCGATTGCTCGAGGTATTGCTGTCTGAGCGGGGAAGGCGCGTATCGAAGAGCGCGCTCGCGTCATCCATTTGGGACGACCAGCGGCCGCGGAGCATGGAGGCGACCATCGAGACCTACGTGTCCATCCTCCGCAAAGCGTGCGGGGACCCCAAGGTGATCACCACGGTTGAGCGGGGCTACCGCGTGGACAGCCAGCGCCTTTCCTCCGACCTCGATGAGTTCGACCGCCTGGCCCTCGCGGGAACCCTCGACAGCCTGCAAGCAGCGCTGGCGCTGGCCGACAGGGGGGAGATTTTGCAGCACGATCCGCTTACACCCTGGGCCCTGTCGCTACAGGAGGAGTACAGGTCCGGCATCGGCCGGATAGCGGGTTTGGCCGGAGAGCGCGCCCTGGAGGCAGGACTGTTCAGCAGAGCTGCCAACCATCTGGAGCAGGCTATTCTGCGGGACCCTGAGGGGGAGCAGCATTACCGGCGGTTGATGCTCGCGAGCTACTTGATGGGCGATCGAAGCCGTGCTCTGCGGACCTACGAGCGCCTGCGCCGGATAGCCAGCGGTATTGGTCTCGACCCTCTGCCCCAGACCCGTGACCTCCATCGCAGGATGCTTCGGGGCGAGGTCATTCGCATCCCGGCGGCCAATTCAAAGAGGGTCCTCGTCGTGGAATCCGACACCAGGTACCGATGGCCGCTGGTGCAATGCGTTGCCGCGGCCGGCTGCCTGGCCGAACTGGCCTCCGACTTCTCCCCCAGCACTGGGCCCGCGCCCCATCTCACCTATGACGCGATAGTCGCCGGGATGCCCGCGCCACGTGAGCATGAGCTCCAGCACCCGTTCCTGCTGGTCAGCAAGCCTTTCTCGCCGCCGGCCGTCACGGACTGG
>JAABUX010002155.1_pt1 | contig 28314 bp, 37 predicted proteins | sample 5561851 | NCBI WGS metagenome assembly JAABUX01 (sample SAMN10711883, study PRJNA513361) | rock metagenome | isolation source: Antarctica rocks | place: Antarctica: Victoria Land, Richard Nunatak red sandstone | collected 2016-01-03 | reverse complement strand
CATGCTGGCGCACAACAGACCTCTCATCGCAGCAGGCCTGCCTCAAATCTGGCTCGAACTGCCTCAGCCCGACACAGGGCTGCTTTGTTGCTCTAGACGCTCAGAAAATGAGGGGAGCCCTGAGACCGGTATCGGGACGCAGATGATGCATGGCTAATTGCAGTGAAGATGCCCGTGCTGCCGTCACAGCGAGCGGAGCCATGCCCATTGGATCGAACAGTGGTTTTCTGCGTCACAAACCGTTTGGCTAGGCTGATCGCGTATGTTCCATCAGCCGCTCCCAGGTAGTCGCCATGAAACTGGGCCGCGCCTCCAACCGCTGCAACCATACAGCCAGATTGGAACGACTGGCCGTAAGCATTGTCCATTCGGGCGTAAGCGCCATCATCGACATCTGCGGCGCGAGGTGCAGGTCGGCGAGGGAGAGGGCTTGCCCTGCCATAAACGGCTTGTCGCCCAGTAACCGACTCAACTCGCTGAAGGCCGTGTGCGCTTTGGGCATGGAAGACGCGATCGCGTCTTCGTCGGGAACACCACCGAACACGCGCGGCGAAACGACGCGGTGGAAGACGACGACTTCGCAAACGCCCGGGTACAAATACCAGTCGTTCACGTTCATCACGAGGTCCATCATAGCCGCGCTGCAGGGGTCTGCTGGCGTGAGTGGCGAGCTTGGCAGCACGCGGTCGAGATAGCGAAGGATCGCCTGCGTCTCATACAGACAGAAATCACCATGCTCGATAGCAGGTGCGCGGCCGAATGGCTGACGCTTCAGATGCGGCATCTGTTTGTGGTCGCCGGCCCGCAAGGGGGCGAGTTGCCAAGGCGTGCCCTTTTCCTCAAGCGTGGCAAGCACGCTGCGCCCAAACGGGCTGCCGAGAAAGCTATGGACGATGAAGTCACCCATGGGCAGCCTCCTGTTTCAGGAATGCTACAAGCTTGTCGAACGAACCGCCTTGGCCGTCCCAGCCAGTCTCGAAACCGGCGCGCATCGCGTCTTGCTCAAAGCCTTCCTGGCGCAGACTCATAAGCGTTCCGGCCCCGTCCGCTTTGAACGTCAATGTCACCACGGTGTCGAAGTCGACGCAGTCTCCTTGCCAGGTGAATACCAGACGCGTCGGGCGCTGGACGTCCCGGTAGGTTCCGGAAACCACGATATGCCTTCCATCTGGCATCGACATCGCTGCCTGGAACTGGCCGCCGGGCCTTGGGTCGATCACGGTCACCTTGCACGTCGCGCCGTGGGGCGGCAGCCAATCACCCCATTCAGGGCTTATCCATGCATCAAACACTTTGTCTGGGGGTGCATCGAAATGCCGAGACAAGGTCAAGGTGAGTTCTTGGCGGGCAACTTCACTCATTCGGTTTTCCTCCTGATTTGAGATGCTGGTCGAGCCGGTCGAAGGCGCCGGTCCAGAACTGTCTGTAGAGTTCGAGCCAGCTGCTCGCGTCGGCCAAAGCGCGCGCGTTTAAACGACAGACCTGATGCTGGCCGCGGCGCTCGCGCTTGATGAGCAGCGCGTGTTCGAGCACCCGTAGGTGGCGCGAGATGGCGGGCGGCGTGATGTTGAACGGCTGACTGAGTTCGCCAACGGTTGCCTCACCTTGGGATAAGCGGGCGAGGATGGCGCGCCGGGTCGGGTCGGCAAGAGCAGAGAACGTCGAGCTGAGGTTTTCCATTAACCTACAGGTTAATTAACCCGCCAGTTAAGTCAAGCATTTTTCTGGGCGTGAATGGCGACGCGTTCCTCTTCTCAAGCGCGACAGCAATGTGGGAGGATTCAAGGCACGCCGGACCCGACCGTGATACCCGAAAGGCAGTTTCGGTTCCGCTGATTGCGGACCCCCGACCGTCGCTCGCCCAGTGGCCCTGATGTGGGGTCCCGATCCCGCCTCCCTTTCGTTCCCTGCCTATGCTCTCGCCAGGCGCTCTGAGGGTGCCTGAAACCGGAACGAACAACACAGTTGCTGATCTGGTCCCGCCGCAACGGCGACTGACCCGGTCCACGGCGCCCCGCTCCACCCGGAGCGGGGCGTCCGAATGCTCGTGCAGGCCGGAAAGGAAGAAAGACGCCGATCCGGCTCAGCGGCTCTCCGGCTTTCTGTCTCTGCGCGGCGTCGGCGTAACGCGCTTTTTCCGAGCTACCTTTTCTCGGGATGGCGCCGCGACGACCTTCTCATCGAACAGCGCTGCCGGAGTCACGCCGAGCGCCTGTGCTGCCTCCCAGAGAGTCAGCAGCGTGATGTTCTGTTGACCTCGCTCCATGCTGCTGACGTGCGCGCGGTCTACGTCCATCCTCTCGGCAATAGCCTCCTGGCTCAGGCCGGCGGCAAGGCGATACCGACGCATGTTGATGCCGAAAAGTTGACGGATGTCCATCGCCAGGATGGACACCCGGCGCGTATTTTGCTGCTACGCATTACAATACGCGCTTGAGGCGAACGGTCGACTTCGGCGACACAGTTTCACGGTTGCATTCCGTCACATTCACCCGTTTAACCGTGCGCCGTCACCTTCCCTGCGTTTTGGAGTCGCCTATGGCAGCTAACATGGGGCGGCTTGCAGACGAGCCGCCGCACGCCGACCACGTCACAGAGTACGACAAAGAGCACGCTAAGACCTACTTACGCTTGCTGGATGCGGCGGCAACCGGGTCAGATTGGCGCGAAGTTGCTTCGGTGGTGCTTGGCCTTGATCCGGCGCATGACGCCGAGCATGCCCGTCGGGTCCATGATGCGCATCTGGCGCGCGCACGATGGATGACGACCACCGGGTATCGCGAGCTTGCCGGGTCGAAAGCGCCGCTTCGCTAATCGCGTTGCTTCGAGAGCAACGCCCGTCGCGCCGGCGAGGACTCGCCGGCTGCCGCATCGCAAACACCTCCGGGGTTGCAACACGGCGCTAGCGGCGCCCGTGGGCGTGGAGGGAGCGTTCCGATGGCGCGACCGATCAACCTCGATTGGCGCAATGAAGCCGAATACTACTACGTCGACCGGCTCACGCACGAGCAGTATGGCTTCGAGTGTTTGCGGCGCAATGTCGACTACGCAGACGCCTACAGGCGGATGAAAGGCGAAGCCAATGCTGGCCGTACGGAGGAAGCCGAGCGGCTTGCTGCATCTTGGGGGTTGCGATTTCGCGGCCGACCCGAGCCTTCCCGGAGATCGTGCCGACGTCGTCTGGTTGTCCTGCCACAACCCGCGCATGGTGCTTCTGACGGGTGCGTCGCCGACGTTTGCTGACACACCCGCCGCTCTCGCCTTGGCGGAGACCACCAGGATCGCAACCGCGCCGGAAGGCGACTACCTCGCATTCGCCGGCCGGGATGGACCGACCATGTTGCGGCTCAGCATCGACGAACCGCCCACCGCCGCGCTGCTGCCCTTTGACGTCCTCTTTCCCGAACGCGTGGCGACTGCGCTCCGCATTTGGCGGGCGATGGAGCGCGGACAAGCGCCATCGGTCGACGTGCCGACCGCCGATCAGCTGCGTCGGCGTAAGCTGATCCTCCGTGCGCTGGATGGTCACTTGGCCGGGGCGACCTACCGCGAGATTGCCGTCGGCCTCTTCGGGAGCAAGCGCGTCCCGTCCGGCGACGGCTGGCGTATCCACCACCTTCGCAGCCGAACCATCCGCCTCGTTCGAGACGGGTTGGAACGCATGCGGGGCGGCTACCTCCGCCTGCTTCGCCCGGACCGCCGCCACCGCTGATGCAGCCTAAAAGCGCACGCTGATGCAGCGCGCACCGGGGGTGCCGCAACGCCCGATATAACTCCGGCATCAACCCCGCCCGGCGCACTTCTCCAGGGTGTCTCGCGAGCCGCCGCCGTCATTCGGCGGCGCTCGCCAGACCCACGGAGGTGCTACGATGCCCGACCCACTCGCCGGTTTTCCGCCACGCTACCTGCGCACACCTGAAGCGGCGCGTTTCCTCGGCCTCTCTGGCCGCACGCTGGAGAAGCACCGCACCTACGGCACCGGGCCGCGCTATTCCAAGCTCGGCGGCCGCGTTGTCTATCAGGTCGAGGACCTGCAAGCCTGGGTGAACCGCGGCGCGAAGGCATCCACTTCTGATCCGGGCGCCGGCACCGTGCTCCCCGCCAAGCGGCACGCGGCCGTATCGCCCGCGTTCACCGCCGCCCGCCGCTGATCCCGAGAACACGGAGGCGTGCCGACCCGGCGCTCCGGCGCGCGAGAACAGCTGGAGCTGTTCCGTGCGCTGCCCGGCGAACTCGCCCCGCGCGACGCGCAGGACCTCATGGCATATCCCTTCTTCAGCCTGGCTAAGACCCACCGGACCGTGCCGATCAACTACCGGGCCGGAGCCGTCGAAATCCGCGTCGAAGCCGTGCCCGAGCACGGCATGGCGACAATTTGGGACGCTGACATCCTGATCTGGGCGGCGTCGCAGATCGTCGAGGCACGGGACCACGGCATCCGCACGTCGCGGCTGGTGGCGACCACGCCATACGAGATACTGACGTTCATCGGCCGGGGAACAGGTGCCCGAGACTACCAGCGGCTCAAGGCGGCTCTCGATCGCCTGCAGACCACGACGATCGCCACGTCCATCCGTCAGCCCAGCGAGCGCCGCCGTCATCGGTTTTCCTGGATCAACGAGTGGAACGAACGTGTCGACGATGCCGGTCGGCCGCTCGGACTCGAACTGATCCTGCCAGATTGGTTCTACAGCGCCGTCATGGACGACGCGCTCGTGCTGACCATCGATCGTGCCTACTTCGCACTAACCGGCGGGCTTGAGCGGTGGCTCTACCGCATCGTTCGCAAGCATGGTGGCCGCCAACGTAACGGCTGGCGTTTCGATTTCCGGCACCTGCACCTGAAGTCCGGCTCCCTCTCGCCATTCAGACGGTTTGCCTTCGAGCTGCGCGACGTCGTCCGCCGACAGCCGCTGCCCGGTTACGTGCTCTTCATTGAAGTAGAGACCGGCGGCCGGGTCCTGCTGGCCTTCGAGCCGGGACAAGCCTGTGGACAACCGGTGAATGGCCTCGTGCTATCGGGAACGGAACTTGTCGTGCCATCAGGAACACCTGGCTCGTGCTATCGGGAACGCAAACCGGGTGTAAGCCATTGCCTACGTTCAGTAATTTGGCCCCTTAACTTAGAGTCTAACGAAGACTCTAACTCTGTAGTGGAGCCGCGCGATTTTGCGGGCGCTGGCCGTGTCGCCGTGAGCCAGGCCGGGAAGGAAAGCGGGCGGTGATCGCCGCGCTCCTCAACCAGAAGGGCGGCGTCGGCAAGACCACGCTCGCCCTGCATCTGGCCGGCGCCTGGGCGGCCCAAGGGCAACGCGTTCTGGTCATCGACGCCGACCCGCAAGGCTCCGCGCTGGACTGGTCCGAGCAGCGCGGACGCGAGGGTCTGCCGCGTCTCTTCGGCGTGCTCGGCCTCGCGCGCGAGACACTGCACCGCGAACTGCCGGAGATCGCCCGTGACGCCGACCACGTCGTCGTCGATGGGCCACCACGCGTCACCGGCATCGCACGTTCCACGCTGCTGGCCGCCGACCTTGTGCTGGTGCCCGTCACCCCGTCGCCGTTCGACGGATGGGCCTCAGGCGAGATCCTGCGGTTGCTCGACGAGGCTCGAATCTTCAGGCCAGCGGTCGTCGCGCGGTTCGTCCTGAACCGCTGCGCGGCGCGCACGGTGATCGCCCGTGAGACCGCCGATGTGCTCTCCGGCCAGCAACCGCCGGTCATGGCCTCGCGCATTGGCCAGCGTGTCGCCTTCGCTCAATCGGCACGCACGGGCCGGCTCGTCAGCGAGTTGGACGCCGGCAGCGCTGCCACGCGCGAGATCGCTGCGCTCAGCGCCGAGATCGGCTGGGTAACGACATGACTCAACGCGATCCGAGACGGGGCTTTGCCACTCGGCCGCGGGATCAGGATACCTGGGTACGCACGCCGGATGCGTCGACATCGTCGGCGAAGCCCGAAGCCTACACCGCGAGGCTGACGGTGGACGTCACGACCGAGCTGCGCGGACGGATCAAGGTCACAGCGTTCCAGCGTGGGCTGACCGTCGCCGACATGCTGCGCACCCTGCTGGAGCGCGAATACCCGGCTGATGGCAACGCTGCCGGAGGTCCGTCGTGACTGCGCTGACCGAGGTCGAGCTTTACTGGCTCGAGGGCAAGATCGAGCGGTGGATACGCTTCGGCCAGGAGGTCGAGGAACGCATTCTCGACCGCCGCCGGCGCGTGCTCGCATTCGCACCCGGCGCGATGTTCGCCTTCGTGCGCTGGGCCTCGAACGACTACGGGACGGTCGTTTCCCGCATCGACATCCTGCGCGCCATTGAACGCGGCGAACCCTGCACGACCGTCCCATGCGTGACGCCCGGCGGCGAACTCCTGCTGCGCGCCTTTGGCTGGCCCAAGGTCCAACGGGTGCTGGTCGCGATCGACGCAATCGACGCGCTTGGCGTCGATCCGGCCGTCATCGACCCGAACCATTGGCGGCATGTCCACAACCGCGTCGCCGCCGGCCTCGAGCCGCGGCTCTACACCCGCGAGCGCCATCGCGCGTGGCTCCTCCGGCAAAGGATCAAAGCATGAGCCCTCTAGCAACTGCGGCGCTCGCATTTGCAGGCATCGCCGTCATCGCCACCACCTCGGTCTGGCGACCGACATCGCGGCTGATTTGGAACGCGAGTGCAAGCGTTCCCATCGGCCTCTACGGCGTGGAGCCGACGCGCACGCTGAGCGTCGGCGAGTTGGTCGTCGTCCGGCCTCCCGGACCGCTCGCCGCGTTCCTCGCGGATGGCCGATACCTTCCCTTGGGTGTGCCGCTCATCAAGCATGTGGCCGCGCTTTCAAATGAGACCGTCTGCCGCCACGGCGCCGTCGTGAGCATTGACGGAACGGTGCAGGCAACCGCCCGCGAACGCGACCATGCCGGCCGACTCCTACCGGTCTGGAGCGGCTGCCGGCATATCGCTTTCGGCGAGGTGTTCCTGTTGAATGCGAGCGAACCGGCGTCCTTGGACGGGCGCTACTTCGGTCCGCTTCCCGTCAGCAGCGTCGTCGGCCGCGCGGTCCCGATCTGGACTGGCGGAGCGCGCTGACGATGCGAGCGTATCCTCTTCGGGTCGCTGCCGCCTCAGTGGTCGCAACGCTCGCTGCTTCGTCGCTCGCCCTCGCACAATCGGCGCCTCTTCCCTCTTGGCCCGCTCAGTCGGAGCGCGGCCAAATCGCAGTCTACGTGTCCGAGGCGTCGCAGCGGTTCGGAGTCCCGGAAGCATGGATCATGGCGGTGATGCGCGTGGAAAGCGCAGGGGATCCAACCGTCACTTCGTCAGCCGGCGCAATAGGGCTCATGCAGGTTATGCCAGTCACTTACGCTACGCTGCGCGTCAGGCTCGGTCTCGGTGCGAACGCCTATGATCCGCACGACAACATCATGGCCGGCGCTGCGTATCTGTGCGAGATGCACGACCGCTACGGGGCAATCGGCTTTCTTGCGGCCTACAACGCGGGTCCTGGCCGGTGGGAGGACCACCTGGCCGGGGTTCGACCGCTACCGCCGGAGACGATCCGCTACATGGCGCAGCTCGCACCGATGCTCGGCGAGCACGACGCGAACACGATCGCTCTCGCCATTTCGCCGGCGGTGGCCACGCCCGAAGCCGCGCCGATCTTCGTGGCACTGCGCAGCGGGTCGGCAAAGGCCGTGTCGATGCCGGCCACGTCTGCTCACGTCCAACTCGCAGCGGCCGATATTGCTGGAGAACCGCAGGACGACCGCCTGTTCCCCGTGCGCCAACTTGCAGCCGAACCGTCGCCCAACGCACACAACGCAAGCAGCGACACGACCCGCTTTGCTTCCCGGCCAAGTGCTCCAACGGTCGATGCGAGGCCAACATCATTGTCGCCGAACCTGCTCTTCGTGTCGCGTATCGCGCCCTGGGAGCATCGGCAGTGATCGCTTCCAGGCTCGTCGCGTTCACGCGTGTCATGGCGTGCTTTCGGGCGCTGGCCAAGTGCGATTGGGCGGACTTTGGGAATCGGAGGATTGTCGCAGCAGAGAGGGGTAGGGCAGGACGGCAAGATAAAAGCCGTGATGTGCGGCGCGGTCGGTCGGATATGCAGCGCAGCAATTTTAGCGGCTTACGCCTTTTCAATACGATGTGCGCGGCGCAAGCCCGGGGTGCTGCATCGGCGATGTTATTGATCTGCTTGGGTTCCGCGCACATTGTGGGGGCGCCGTGATGCGGAGGGACGACGATATCCGGGTTCGGCCCGGCCGGGTGCGGTCCCGGGGCGACGCAAGCAGCCGTCGGTTCGTCAGCCAGGTGCTGAGAGCGGCCGAGAGCGCAGGCGGCGTCTCTGCTCGCCGCGGCACGCCGTCGCGGTCCAGCACCTTCGGCCGGGGCCGGGCGGCAAGCGTCTCGGCTTCGCGGCGGGTGCAGACCCGCACCCGGGTCGTGACCGTGAAGGCGCGCGTCGTCCGACATAGGGCAGGGACGGCAAAGCTCACGGCGCATCTCGCCTACCTGCAGCGCGACGGCGTCACCCGAGACGGAGCGGCAGGCCGGCTGTTTGACGCCGAGAGGGACGATGCTGACGGCCGGGCGCTCGCGGAGCGGTCAGCCGACGACCGGCACCACTTTCGGTTCATCGTCGCGCCGGAGGATGCGGCGCGCATGGAGAACCTCTCCGCCTTCACCCGCGAGCTAATGGCGACCGCTGAGCATGACCTCGGCACCAAGCTCGACTGGGTGGCAGTAGAGCACCACAACACCGAGCACCCGCACGTCCACGTCCTGGTTCGCGGGCGGGCCGAGGACGGCGCCGACCTCGTGATCTCGCGCGACTACATTCGCGAAGGCGTGCGGGCTAGAGCGCAGGCGCTTGTGACGCTTGAGCTCGGCCCACGGACCGACCTCGAAGTTCAACGCGGCCTGGAGCGGCAAGTCGAAGTTGACCGCTGGACGCAGCTCGACCGAGGCCTTGCCGCCCAGGCGGAATCCAACGACGGCGTAGTCGACCTGCGGCCGGATGCGGTGGCCTGGCCAGACATGACCCACCATACCCGCCTAGGCCGTATGCAGAAGCTGGAAGGGCTCGGCCTGGCTACGCCGATCGGCTCGGCCCAATGGGCCCTCACCCCCGACGCAGAGGGTACGTTGCGGGCGCTTGGCGAACGGGGCGACATCATCAAGCGCCTGCAATGCGCGATGACCGACCGCAGCCCGTCCGAGTGGGTCGTAGACAGTGAGGCCGACAGCCACCCTGTCGTTGGCCGGCTCATGGAGCGAGGCCTGAATGACGAGCTGAAAGGCTCGGCATACGCCATCGTGGATGGGGTGGATGGCCGCGTCCACCACCTGCGCCTATCGGACCTCGATGCAACGAGCGACGCGCCACCTGGCGCCATCGTCGAGTTGCGACGGTTCAAGGACGCTATCGGACGCGACCGTGCAGCACTGGCGGTCCGCTCGGACCTCAGCATTAAAGCACAGGCGACCGCCTCCGGTGCGACCTGGCTCGATCGGCGGCTGGTGGACAATAAACCCATAAGCCTGTCGGAGAGCGGGTTTGGCGGCGAGGTCCGCGATGCATTAGAGCGCCGAACCGAGTACCTGATCGGCGAGGGCCTGGCGCGGCGGCAAGCACGGCGAGTGCTGTTCGCACGGGACCTCTTGGACACGCTACGCCAACGCGAACTCGCCGTCGCCGGTGAGCAGCTCACGGTCGAACACGGCCTCCCAGCACGCAGCGTCGCCGAGGGCGAGCACGTCAGCGGGATCTATCGCCAGCGCGTTAGCCTAGCCTCTGGTCGGTTCGCCAGGATTGAGGACGGCCTCGGGTTCAGCCTCGTTCCCTGGACGCCGGCCCTCGAACGTCATCTTGGGCGTCAAGTCACGGGTGTTGCGGGCGCGGGGGGAATAGATTGGAGCTTCGGTAAGAGGCGCGGCATGGGCATAGGGTAACCCGTCAGTCGCGCGCTGAAGCCACCAACGGAAGCGGGCTCCCGTGATGAGATCCGCCAGCTTTGCTTAATACGCAACGAAGCCAGTTCTAACGCTACTCCCGTATGGCCAACAGTATTAACGCCACGCCCAGCCCCAACACGCTTGGATAGAAGGTCAACCCGAACCCGAGTGCACGCCCTCCGGCCCCATGTCGATAACCCATCCAGAACGCCAGCCGACCCGCACAAAATAGGCCGACAAGCAGGGGCACAAGCACCATCTCCCGCCCGCGCAGCAGGCTCGCCAATCCCAGATGCACGGTCACCGCCAATACCACCTGCTCCAGGGTGTTTTGCAACACCGCCGACGCTACCGCGATCCGCGCATTCGATGGGCCAAAGCCGGCCCCGTCGATGTCAGCCGCCGAGAAGAAACGCCCTCGTGCTACCGCTGCCACTGCCACCACAAGCCAAATCACCACCAGCAGGTCGCACCGCAGCGCGAAGCTGAGCCGAGCCGCCAACCCCGGCAGCACGGGCAATGCTGGCCATGCCAGCATCCCGCCGAGCATCAGCACTGCCACTGTGATCGCCATCGCGAGAACCACCCCGCGCAGCACGCGGCGTTGCTCACTATCCAGCATCCAGACCTCGATGTTCCTGTTTCCTGCCACGATCCAGACTATCTTGCCCGTTCTCTGGCCTACCCCCCGACGGGCATCGGCACCGGCTCAAAATCGGTGATCGCACGGTGCGATCAGCCTTCTTTGATCCGTTCACGGCTCATTGCAATTCGTCATCGCTCAACGGTTTGCGGCTACCAGCAAGAACATCGGCCGCTCACGTTCCTCCGCCAACTCTGGCTTGGCCGCGATCTGCTCGTCCGTCGGTCCGAACTCCTCGACATGCGAGATCGTGAATCCGGACCTGATGAGGAGATTCAGCGTGGTCCCGATCGTGCGGTGATGCTTGACTACCCCCTTCGCCAACCAATCCGTGATGCGAGGACCTTCGACGAGGTAGCGATCAACTGGCCAGGTCTTGCGCCCCTGGGCGTCGATCAGCCATCCAGGGTTCGCGGGCGCCATGTAGATCGGGTGCTCCGTCGAGAACACGAAGCGCCTGCCCGGCACCAGCGCCCGATGCACGGTGGCCATCAGGCGCGCGATGTCCTGGATGTAGTGCAGGGCGAGTGACCTGTAGGCCAGGTCGAACGCAGCGCGCGGCAACTCAAGCCGTTCCAGGTCGGCTCGCTCGTAGCGGATCGCGGAACTTGAGGTGTCAGCCTTCGCTTGTGCGAGCATTTTCTCGGAGATGTCGATCCCGAGCACGTGTGCTGCACCATTCTCGCATGCCTAACGGCAGAACCAACCGAAGCCGCAGCCAAGGTCCACGACCCTGAGGCTGCGCATGTCCGGAAGCATGGCTTGTATGGCGGGCCACTCCACAGCCCCCGCCAATCCGTCGGTCGAACGACCGAGCTGGCCATACCCCTCAAAGAAGGTAGGGTCATCGTAGATATTTTGCGTCATATCGGCAGGATCTCCGGTCGTCACGATCAGGCGGCACACTGCCCGGACCATCTGCTTCCGCACGTACCACGGTCAAGTAAGCCTGGACGGCGGCTGCCGTGCAGGTATCGACGGGCAGGAACTTCTTATAAGTCAGTAGTCCCGGATTGGTTGATGGCGTCGCCCGATGTCGCAAGCGCGCAAGCTGGTGAGCACGCAATTCTTCGGAATTGGCGATGCGTTAGTGACCGGGTTGCGAGTGACAACAACGGGTGTGCCTCAGGAAGCATCGCTTATGACTTCGCTTTGCGCCAGCAACCAACTCCGAAAGCTGTGCATGGCAGGGGTTTCCTGACGGGATTTCAACCGGGTCAGCCAATACGCACCGAGCGCGACCTCGATGTTGAATGGCTGCATCAACCGCTCCTGACGCAAGTCATGCTCGAACATCCTTACGGGCAGCAGGGCGATGCCCGCGCCCTGCACCGCTGCCTCCGCCATGGTCAATGAGGAGTCGAAGATGAAGCCGCGGACAGCGGGGCAGGGCAGGTTGGCTGCGGCGAACCACTGCGCCCATTCATCCGCACGGTATGAGTGCAGCAGGGTTTCCCGGGCCAGGTCAGCGGGCTGCCGCAGGCGCCGTGCGAGGACCGAGGCGCAGAGGGGCGAGAGCGGCGCGTCGAAGAGCCTCCACGCTTCGGTGCCATGCCAGGTGCCATCGCCGAAGCGGATTGCATAGTCCAGCCCCTCACCGGCCAGATCAACCCGGTTGTTGTTGGTCAGCAGCCGCAGATCCACGAAGGGATGCGAGGCATAGAACTCGGGCAGACGGGGTAGCAGCCAGCCGGTCACAAAGGTGCCAACAGCGCCAAGCGTCAGCACCTCGCGCAGTCGTCCCTTCCCGAACCGGTCCAGCGTGCCGGCAATGCGGCGGAATACGTCGGTCAGCATGGGCAGCAGCGCCTCGCCCTCCTCGGTCAACGCCAGTCCCCGCGGTAGGCGGCGGAACAGCGGCACACCCAGGATTTCCTCCAGGCCTTTCACTTGGTGGCTGACGGCTGCCTGGGTGACCCGCAGCTCCAGGCCAGCCCGTGTGAAGCTCAGGTGACGGGCTGCTGCTTCGAAAGCGCGAAGGGCGTTGAGGGGGAGAAGCGAGAGATCCATGGCTCCAAGCCTTAGTTTTTCTAAGGACTGGTGCAAGGCATCATCGTTTGCCGAGGCCCGTCTTGCCGCACAACTTGCGCCCGTCAGAAGGAGCCAGGTCATGATCAATCGGCGGCAATGGATCAGTGGCGCCGCGGCGTCTGCCTGTTGGATGCAGGTGTCGCGGGTCGAGGCAGCGGGCGGGTTCGCCGGCTTGCCGGCCGCCTTCGCCCGCATCGAATCCGAGCGTGGCGGCAGGCTCGGCGTGGCAGTGCTCGACACCGGTACCGGACGGCGGGCCGGCTACCGCCAGAACGAGCGTTTCCCGATTGGCAGCACGTTCAAGCTGCTGGCCGCTGCCGCCGTAATGGCACGCGCGGATGCAGGCCTGGACAGCATGGACCGGCGCATCCACTACACTCGGGCCGACCTCGTCACCTACTCCCCTGAAACCGAAAAGCATGCAGGGGGCGAGGGCATGACGCAGGCCGCCTTGTGCGAGGCTGCGATCACCCTCAGCGACAACACTGCCGGAAATTTGCTGCTGAATGCACTGGGCGGCCCGCAAGGGTTCACCTCGTACCTGCGCAGCCTGGGGGACGGCGTGACGCGGCTGGACCGAATGGAAACTGCGTTGAACGAGGCCCGACCCGGGGACCCGCGTGACACCACCAGCCCGGCCGCGATGCTGGGAGACTTGCAGGCGATGACGGTGGGGGCGGCCCTGTCTGCCCCTGCTAAGGTAGCATTGCAGGGGTGGCTGCGACACAACAAGACGGGCGATGCGCGCCTGCGTGCCGGGCTTCCAAGCGGGTGGCAGGCGGGCGAGAAGACCGGCTCGTCGGAGAACGGCACCAGCAACGATGTCGGGCTGCTGTGGCCACCAAACAGCAGCGCGGCAGTACTAGTGGCAGCCTACCTCACGCAGGGCGCGGCCGACGGCAAGGTGCGCGATGCGGCATTGGCAGACGTCGCCGCTTCCGTAACCTCGGCTTGGTCGGGCTAGCCTGTCCGTGCAACATGTTCCGAGTTCGAGGCGAACTTTGTCCGGATGCGGACCCGCGAGGGCTTGATGGTCGCGCGAGCAAAGGGAAAAATTCGTGGCAAGAAGTCCAAACTTTCCGATCGCCAGCAGAAGAAACGACGCCCCGATGCACGATACTGGCGATTACTCGATCAGCGATATTGCCGAGCTGCTCTCTCTTGGACTTACCGGCTATCGGACGCCCGGACGCCAGGCCGCTGCGTCTGTCGCCAAGGCAGCTTGGTCACCGGAAGACCATCAAATCGACGCCATTCCTAGGACAATACTTGTTTGCTAGTGGCTGAAATCTGACGCTTGGTACCCATCGGTCAAAGAGCCCTCCGATCCGTAGCGTACGAAGTCGGGATATGCTCTGTCGGCGTGTCAGGGAGGGGAGCATGTTGGAAGCTACTAAGGAGGCGGTCAAATACGTGACATCCATCTGATGGCGATCGTAAAATCCCTGGTAAACGTCAGGGTCTTTTGGTCGCCCTGTCCTAATGTGTTACGTGTTTGGCTGCCTTGTTAGTAAGGTGATCGCTTGTTCGGTGCGGCGAACCGCTCGCGAACTTTACGAGATGCTCTGGACGCCCGAGAGCTTCCCAAAATGGGCGTCAGGTCACGCTCGACGTGAAGGTCACACCAATCGGGACGGGAGATGGCCCGATCGGAAGCATGTCGATCGACAAGACATTCCACGGCGATTTGCAAGGTCACAGCGTCAGTCAAATGCTGGCCTTCCGCAGCGGCATCGAGGGTTCGGCCGGCTATGTCGCAATGGAGCGGGTGACGGGTACGCTGGCGGGCAAGCGAGGGTGTTTCACGCTTCAGCACAGCGGCCTTATGGACAAGGGTGCCTAATCGCTGACGATCATCGTCGTGCCGGATTCTGGCACAAGACGATCTGTCAGGGCTTGCAGGAACGATGAACATCATCGTCACGGCGGGGAAGCACGACTACCAGTTCCGCTACACGCTGCCCGCCTAAGCCAAGGCGGCCGCCATTTCGGCCAGCTTGGCGACTGTATTCATATTACGTGCGGTGCCGATCTTCTCGCTAGGGATCCGAAGCCGGGTGGCGGCCATTCCGCTCGGATAAAGGACGAACAGCTCACGCTTTCCCAAACATATCTGTTCGTCCTTCGCGCCCGTTACGCCATTGAGAGGATCCGCCGGTAGCCGCCCATCCACGAACAGGGCCATGACCCGATTGCCCGGCGCGCCGGCGAAAGGATTACGTGCCAGCACATCGGCAATCTCGGACGCGGTTCGCACCACCACGCCGATGCTCTTGCCGGCGCAGGCATGTAGTTGATCCTCAAGCGCCAGCCGGATTTCAGGCTCATTCTGATCGCTGCGGAAAACGACGTTGCCGCTAGCGATAAAGGTTCGCACGTCCGTCAGCCCGGCCTTCTCGCATAATTCGGTCAGCATACTCATCGGCAGCTTCCCGGTACCGCCCACATTTACCGCTCGAAGCAGGGCAACATATCCCGTCATCAGGTTACCTACGCAAAGCCGCGATTTATCTCTACAGCCCAGCCTTCTTGGCACCTTTGGGTTTCTCCCTGACAGCCCACCCATGGAGGGGCGTCGTCAGCAACTCCGTTCTACGCGTCTCATTCGAGCGAGCGCGCTCCCCGTTGCAATTACCGAAACGCCAATAATCATGAGGGCTGCCAGCACGCCGTGCCGGTCAGTCGCGCCGCCCAGAAAATAGGCGGCCCCGATTAACGAGACGCCCAAGGCGCCAGCGGCCTGCTGGACCGTATTAAGCAAGCCAGCGCCTGAGCCGGCATGACCTGGTTGCACTGTCGCCAGCACCACCCCAGCGAGCGGCGCCATCACCAGCCCTTGGCCGAACCCGAACACCATGAGCGCCGCCATGAGAACTTCGATGCCCGGCTCGCGCACGAACGCGGCCAGTCCGCCGAGTGCAACGATCCCGGTGAGCTGCACCGCGCAGCCCCAGAGAAGCACCCCGAGGCCGCCCCACGCCATCCATCGCCCGGCCAGTTGCGAGGCGAGCGTGAATGCCAAGGCCAGCGGCATCACCGTGAGCCCCGCTCGCAGGGGTGAGAAGCTCAGCTCGACCTGGGTGAACAACGTCACGACGAGGTAGAACGAGACGTTGCCGAGCTGGAAGCTGAACGCCGCCCCGAGACCGCGCAGGAACGCGCGGTCGTCCAGCAGCGCAAGGTCGATGAGCGGCAACCCGCCCCGGCGTTCCACCGCCTGCTCCAGGCGCAGGAACAGCGCCAGCACGACACCGCCTGTAGCGGTCACCACCCAGAGCCACCAAGGCCAGCCAAGTTCGTGCCCGGCCATCACCGGGCCGATCAGGCAGGTGAGCGCGAGGAACAGCGCGGCAGCGCCAGGAACGTCGAGCCGGATGCCGGGTCGCGGCGCAGCCTCCGGCATGACCCGAAGAGCGGCGAGCGCTATGGTGATGCCGACCGGCAGGTTGACGAGGAACACGCTCCGCCAGCCCAGTCCGAAGAGGTCCAGGGTGACGAGCCAGCCGCCAAGGGCGAAGCCGGCCGCACCGCCCAAGCCAAGCGCGATCCCGAACACCGCGAAAGCCCGAGCGCGTCCGGCGCCGGGGAACAGGGTGTGGATGGTTGCCAGCACCTGCGGCACCATCATCGCCGCCGTGACCCCCTGCGCCATCCGGGCCAGCACCAATTCGAGGCCCGAGCCGGCCAGGCCGCACCAGAGCGAGGCGGCGGTGAAGGCCAGCACGCCACCCACGAAAACGCGCCGGCGGCCGGCGATGTCACCCAGGCGCCCGCCCGTGATCACCGTCGTCGCGTAAGTGATCTGGTAGGCCGCGATCACCGCTTCGATCTCGGCCGGGGTAGCGCGCAAGTCGACCCGGATAGACGGAATGGCCACGTTGACGATGAAGGTATCCACCACGAACATGAACTGCGCCGCCACGACCACGGCCAGCGCCCACCAGCGTCCTGAGGTCACGGGCGGCGCCACGCCGCCGGTAGACGGGCCGGCCACCGCGGGAGCGGACGGCGCAGCGACCTTCCCTGACACGGCTCAGGCGCCCCGGATGAAGGCGAGCAGGTCGGCGTTCAGCCGCGCCATGTGGGTCAGGAACAGCCCGTGCGGCGCGCGCTCATACACCTCAAGCCGTGCGTCTGGCACGAGCGCTGCGGTCGGTCTGCCCGTCAGATCAACCGGGCAGGTCATGTCATGTTCGCCGTGAATGATCAGCGTGGGCACCGTCAATGTCGGCAGTTCGGCCCGGAGGTCCGCCTGCGTCAGGGTGCGATTGCACGCCAGGAGCGCCATTGCGGATGTGCGCAGCGCCATGTCCCGCACCCAGTTGCGCAGCCCGGGCGGCGTCTCCGGCGTCACGAACGGCACCATGTTCTCGTCGATCCAGCCTGGGAAATCGCGCATCAATGAGTCGCGGCGGAATGCTTCGAACAGGGCCGGATCGACGCCGAGGGGATTGTCCACGGCGCGGGAGAGCATGGGTGTCGTGGTCCCGATCAGCACGATGCGTGCGACCCGGCTTGCCCCGTGCCGGGACAGGTAGCGGACGATCTCGGCGGTGCCCATCGAGAACCCGACGAGCGTAGCGTCGTGCACGTCGAGCGACCCCAACACGGCCGCGAGATCGTCGGCCAGCGTGTCGAGGTCGAAGCCGCGGCCCGGGTCATCGGAGCGTCCGTGACCGCGGCGGTCGTAGGCGATGCAGCGGCACCCGGCCTCGGACAACGCCAGCATCTGGTAGGCCCAGGAGTCAGACGGCAGCGACCAGGAGGCGACAAAGACGACTGGCCGGCCGTCGCCCCAGTCTCGGTGGAACAGCCCGACGCCGGCCGGCGTGCGGATCGGCGTCGTGGTGGAATGCGGCGATGCGTGGTCCATTTTGGTTTTCTCCAAGGGTTTAGCTGGGGCGAGCTTACGCAGGGGTCAGACCAGGGCGGAGGCCGGCGTTACGCCCGACGCCGCCCGGCGCAGGGCGATGCACTGCATGGCCGCGAAGCCGAGCACGACTAGCGCCTGCCCGAGCACGAAGGCGATCCCGCGTCCGGTGGGTGCCGCGCGGCCTGCCACTAGCAACAGTGCGCTGTCAGCGGCCCAGAGCAGGTTGATGACGACCGCGGTGCGCACGGCCCAGCGAGGCGGCCTGTCGCGGGTCCCGGCCCATGCGATGAACGCCGCATAGGGTAGCAGAACGAGGCCTGCGCCGCGCGGCAGGGGCGCCGGCAGCCCCAGCCACGGCGCGAGCGGTCCCGCGGCGATGGCGAGCAGCAGGCCGGTCGCGCCACTCGCGGCGGCATCGCCCAGCAGCGCGAGGCGCAGGAAAGGTGTGGGAGTGACGGTGCGGGCTGGCATGGGCGATCTCCTTTTCCGGGTTTCGACGGGCACACCCTCCGCCCAGCCAGGCGCTCGCGCGATTACGCCGGAGGTCATCGGCGGCGCGGCGCAGGACAGCTAAGCTGATGCATGGCCACCATTTCCATGCAGATGCCCGTCCGTCCCGTCGTCCCATTCGGCGCGTTGCTGCGCGCGTGGCGGGAGCGGCGCAGGCGCAGCCAGCTCGACCTGGCGCTCGATGCCGAGGTGTCGCAGCGGCATCTCAGCTTCGTCGAGAGCGGCCGGGCGGCGCCGAGCCGTGAGATGATCCTGCGCCTGGCCGAGCAGCTCGACGTGCCGCTCCGTGAACGCAACACGCTGCTGCTCGCCGGCGGCTATGCCCCACTCTACGCCGAACGTCCGCTGGATGACCCGGAGATGCAGGCGGCCCGTGTCATCGTTGACCAGATCCTGCGCGCGCACATGCCGCACCCGGCGCTGGCGATCGACCGCCACTGGCACATGGTGGCGGCGAACGCGGGCATCGCGCCGCTGCTGCTGGGAGTGGAGGAACCGGCATTGCTTGCTCCGCCGGTGAACGTGTTGCGCCTGAGCCTGCATCCGCGTGGGCTTGCACCACGGATCGCCAACCTTGCGGAATGGCGGGGCCACTTGCTGGAGCGGTTGCGCCGCCAAATCGCGACGAGCGCCGACCCGGCCTTGGTGTCCTTACTTGCGGAGCTCACCACCTTCCACCCCCCGCCGGCTGGCCGCGAGGCAGTCGGCACCGCGGCGACCTATCCGCCAGGCGGCATCGCCGTGCCGCTGGAGCTGGAGACCGCGCAGGGACGACTCTCCCTGATCTCGACCACGACGGTATTCGGCACACCGACAGAGATCACCTTGTCAGAGCTGGCGATCGAGGCTTTCTACCCGGCTGATGGGGCGACGGCGGAGCGTCTAGCTCGCGCTGGAAACTTGTCGAGGCAGCAGCCGAGCAGTTCATCGTTGCGCTGATCTCAATTGCCGGGAGGTCGGTGCTCTTGGCAGGAGCGTGGCCTCAGGTCGGGCGGGGAACCATCAAGACCCCGGCGTCCTCATCTCGGCCTCCGCCAGCGCGGCAAGCTGCTCGGCGACAGCGGCCCAGCCCTGCTCGAAGCCCATCGCCTTATGCCGGTCATAGGCTTCTGTGGTCCAGTGCCGCGCGCTCGCGGTGTAGCGCGTCTTCCCGCCCTCATCGGCGAATTCCATCGTCCCGACCATGAACGGCCCTTGCGGATGCCAGCCGGCTGTCAACGCGTCGGTGAAGACGAAGCGTTTCCCGGGAGACACTTCCAGCAACACGCCTTCCTGCGGCATCTCCTCGCCGTTCGGCCCGCGCATCACCAGTGCCGAGCGTCCGCCGGCACGCCAGTCCTGCTCAACGATTTCGACCGTCCAGGGCTTGGGACACCACCACTCCTCCAGCCGTTCCGTGGCGACCTTCCAGACGGTCGCGACGGGTGCATCGATCAGGCGGGTCACGGAGAGTTTGAGGGTTTCGTCTTGCATGCTTGTTCTCCTTGGCATCAGTCCCGATCGGGGGCGCCGAGCGGGAAAAAGGACCGATAGGGACGCGCCTCGTCGATGCAGCGGGCGAATGAGGGGCGCGCGAGCAGGCGGGCGCGATAGGCCTTGAGCGTGGCGCAGTGGTGGCCGATCGGGTGCGCCCAGTCGGCGTAGAACAGCGCCGGCGCGGCAGCCGTGTCGGCCAGCGTGAACACGTCGCCGGCGGCCCAGTGGCGACTTCGTAGGGCATGGTCGAGCCATGCGTAGATCGTATCGAGTGCGCTTCGGGCCTGTGTAACGCCGGTGGGGTCACGATCTTGTTCGGGGCGCAACGCATCGGCCACAATCGCCTGCATCGGGCCCATGACATGGTTGTCGAACACGCGATCGAGCATGCGCACGGGCACGGCGGCCTTCGCATTGGTTGGGATTAGCGTCACGGGTCCAGCGTGAAACGCGGCCAGGTGCTCGATGATCGCGCTCGTCTCGAACACGGTCGTCTCACCGTCGACGAGCAACGGGAACTTGGCGACTGTCCAGCGCCGGGCCAGCTCCGCGCCATTGGCCGGGTGATCGGGACCGAGCATCCGGAAGTCGAACGGCGTCTCGTTCTCGTAAAGCGCGATCAGCGCTTTCACGGTGTATGACGAGAAGGGATGGCCGAAGAGTTGCAAGGTCATGCGAGCGGCTTGCCGGCCCGCGCGCGTTCGATGGCGGCGATGTCGATCTTCTTCATGCCCATCATTGCTTCCATGGCGCGCTTGGCCGCCGCCTTGTCGGGATCGGACATGGCGCCGAGGAGAGCGCGGGGCACGATCTGCCAGGACAGGCCGAACTTGTCCTTGCACCAGCCGCAGTGCGATTCCGTGCCACCGTTTCCGACGATCGCGGTCCAGTAGCGGTCGGTCTCCTCCTGGCTGTCGGTATAGACCTGGAAGCTGATGGCCTCGTTGAACTTGAAATACGGTCCGCCGCTGAGGCCGACGAACGGCATGCCCAGCACGGTGAACTCGATAGTCATCTCGTTAACCCGCTTTCCGTCGGGATCGTCGGACGGTGCGGCATGGCGGGCGACCAGATGGCTGTCGGGAAAGATCGAGGCGTAGAACTCGGCCGCCTCGCGCGCCTGGCCATGGTCGAACCACAGGCAGGTCGCAATCTTGCTTCGGGTCATGCTGCCTCACCGCCCGATCCGAATGCTGGCTCTGTGGCCCCGTGTTCGGTGTCGAGGATCGGCATGAAGCCGCCGAACACGGCGAGTTGGCCGTTCCATGCCGGGGGCACCTCGCGCATGCGGGGATCCTGCATCAGCGCGCCCATGCCGGCGTCACGCGTCGGCTTGTCCGGCCATTCGATCCAGCCGAAAATGACCGTCTCACCGTCCTTCGACTGAACGGCACGCTTGAAGTCCGTCAGCTTGCCATCGGGCACGTCGGCGCCCCATCCATCGACGACGCGCAGCGCGCCCTTTTCCATGAATAGCTGGGCGGCGTGCGCCGTGTGGTCCGTGAAGCCCTGCCGATTGCCGTTGGGGACGCTGCCGACCACGGCGTCGACATAGCCGAATGCGCCGCCGTCACCCGTGTCGAAATCTAAATCGAACCCGGCGTAGATCATCCGCTTGCCGTCGAACGGCATCGGACCGTTGGCCCTCATCCGCTCGTCGGCCATCATCTTTCCGACCGCCGCGTCGCAGGCCGCCTTGTCGGGCCACCAGACCCAGGAGAAGACGACCGTTTCATCGTCGTTCGCCTGGACAGCTTTCTTGAGGTCGGTGACCTTGCCGTCCATCACGTCGTCGCCCCAGCATTCGACGGAGCGCGCCGCACCGTACTCGGCGAAGATCGGTGCGGCCTTCTTGGCCATGTCGAGATAGGCCTGTTTGTCCGCGGTCTTCACCGGGATCACTAACCCCTGAAAGTACTTCATCGTCTCTCTCCTTTCGAAGCGTGGTGAAGACTCAAGCCCGGGAGAGCACTGGTGCGTCAAACACCGCCATATGATCGGCCATCGCTTTTCTGTGTTGAGGGCGGCCCTCCCCGCATGCGACGTAGGCCGCAAGGTGCGGGAAGCCGGCGAGCACCCCGGTGCCGCGCAGCCCGCCCAGCACGGAGATCATCATCAGGTCACCCACGGTGAACTCACTCCCGTCCAGCCAGACCTTGTCGCCGAGCGCCGCTTCGAGGTCCGTGAGCCGTTTCGTCAGGTCCTCGACCACCTTGTCATGGCGCGCCTTGGACCATTCGCGATCCGCCTCGAACACGTCATTGACGGCGAGCGCCATGACGAAAGGCTCGACCGAGTTGAGCGCAGACACCAGCCACTGCAACGCTTGCATGCGCCGGGCCGGATCCCGTGGGATCAGCTTGCCGGCGCGCTCGGCGATGCGCAGCACGATCGCGCCGGATTCGAAGATCGCGACCTCGTCATCCCGATAGGTCGGCACCTGGCCGAACGGCTGGACGCGGCGATGCTCGGGACACTTCGTATCTGTGATCAGGTCGACCTCGTAGGGCTGGCCGACCTCCTCGAAGGCCCAGCGTGGGCGAAGGTCGCGGACGAAGCCGCGGGCGAATTCAGGCACCCAGCCCAGGGTGGTGATGGTCGGGATCTCATGTTTCATGAGCTGTCTCCTGGATGAAATGCCGCTCGAGCTTGTCCAGCGCGCCGTTCCAACCCCACTGGTGACTGTCGCGGGACGCTTCGGTCTGCAGCCGGTCATGCATGAAGGTCAGTTCGGTCCCGATATCGATCGGGCGGAGATCGACCTCGACACGCGATTCTTCGCCGGCCTCAACGGATTCGCCGCCCTCCGCCCACCGCCAGCTCATCACCAGGCGCGTCGGCCGGAAAACCTCGATGTATTCGCCGCTGCTCTCATGCTCCGTGCCGTCGAGCATCCGAAAGCGCACCCGGAAGTTTCCTCCTACGCGGACATCGGTTTCGGCGATCAGCACCGGGCCATCGTCGGGGCCCCACCAGCACCGAATGCCGTCCGGCGTCGTCAGTGCATCGAATACGATCGAGGGACGGGCCGCGATCCGGCGGACAAGGGTCAGGCTGGTCATGTGTCCTCCTTCGGCGTTTCTGCTGCTCGTGCTTTGGCTTCCGCGGCCTCGGCATGGGCGGCGAGCCGGTCCAGGCGAGTCGACCAGAACCGCTCGTACCGGCACAGCCACTGCATCGCTTCCTCCATCGGCCCGGCCGCGAGCCCGACCGCGACCGTGCGGCCCTTCTTGGCCCGGGTGATCAGCCCGGCATCGCTCAGCACATCGAGGTGCTTCATGACCGCCGGCAGCTTGATCGCGAACGGGCGCGACAACTCGCTGATCGACACCCTGCCCTCCTGTTCAAGGCGCGCCAGGATCGCCCTTCGCGTCGGGTCGACAAGGGCCGCGAAGGTGCGATCGAGGTCCGACTCTGGAGACTTCACCATATAGCAAACTAATAGATGTCCAAGGCGCTTTCGTCAAGGCCGGTCCGCTATGAGCCTAAGTCGCGGAAGGTCCGCTGCGTACTTGATCGAACAGTCGCTTCCGACCGCAAGGCCAGACCTCCGGCACGACTGCGGAGCATCCGAACGGGCAAGCGGTGGGCGGCTGCGGGACATAAGGTGGATGAGGTATCCACCCCCTCGACATCGCGCAGAGAGGACTTGATGGGAGGCGCGAAACTAGGCTCTGTAAGTCTTAGACCCGGCAGTTACTCGCTGGGACAGCCGAGACCACGCCATCGGCCTTTTAATCTTGCCCGCAACTGAATTTCGACCTGAGAAAAGCCCGTTTCAACGTCGGGGCTCCAATGTCCGCCACGAAAATCCTTTGGGGTCAGCTGATCGTCGTCAGTCTCATCGCGCTCGCGTTTGTCTGGGCCGCTACGCAGTGGACGGCCTGGAGGCTCGGCTTCCAGCCGCAACTCGGACAGCCCTGGTTCGAGTTGCACCACGGCTGGCCCGTCTACCTGCCGCCGGCGTTCTTCTGGTGGTGGTATCACTTCGACGCCTACGCACCGTCGGTCTTCGTTGAAGGCGCTTACATCGCCTCCGCCGGCGGGTTCGCCTCGATCGCCGTCGCGATCGCCATGTCGGTGTGGCGCGCCCGGGAAGCCCGTGAGAATACGACCTATGGATCGGCCCGGTTCTCGACCGAGCGGGAGGTGCGCGACGCCGGCATGCTCGGCGACGACGGCGCGATCCTTGGCCGGCTCGGCAACGGCTACCTGCGTCACGACGGCCCCGAACATGTCTTATGCTTCGCGCCTACGCGGAGCGGCAAGGGCGTGGGCCTGGTGGTGCCGACCCTGCTGACCTGGCCCGGCAGTGCGATCGTCCATGACATCAAGGGCGAGAACTGGACGTTGACGGCTGGCTGGCGGGCCCGGTTCGGCCGCGTGCTGCGCTTCGATCCAACCAGCCCGGAATCGGATGCCTACAACCCGCTGCTGGAGGTCCGTCGCGGCGATTGCGAAGTGCGCGACGTCCAGAACATCGCCGACATCCTGGTCGATCCTGAAGGCGCACTGGAACGGCGGAACCACTGGGAGAAGACCAGCCACTCGCTCCTGGTCGGCGCCATCCTCCACGTCCTCTACGCCGAGGAGGACAAGACGCTGGCCGGGGTCGCCAACTTCCTCTCGGACCCCAAGCGGCCCATCGAGACGACGCTGCGAGCCATGATGACCACGGCCCATCTCGGCCCGCAGGGTGTCCACCCCGTCGTCGCGTCCGCCGCCCGCGAGCTGTTGAACAAGTCGGAGAACGAGCGCTCCGGCGTGCTGTCCACGGCAATGTCGTTCCTTGGCCTGTATCGTGACCCGGTCGTGGCACGCGTGACGCGCCGCTGCGACTGGCGCATCCGCGACCTGGTCGAGACCGACCGGCCGGTCACGCTCTACCTCGTCGTGCCGCCGTCCGATATCGCGCGCACCAAGCCGCTGGTCCGCCTGCTGCTGAACCAGATCGGGCGGCGGCTGACAGAGGAACTCCAAGCCAAGTGCCGCCGCCATCGCCTGCTGCTGATGCTCGACGAGTTTCCCGCCCTCGGCCGATTGGACTTCTTCGAGAGCGCGCTGGCGTTCATGGCGGGCTACGGGCTGAAGGCGTTCCTGATCGCGCAGTCGCTGAACCAGATCGAGAAGGCCTACGGGCAGAACAACTCAATCCTCGATAACTGCCACGTGCGCGTCAGCTTCGCGACCAACGACGAGCGCACGGCCAAGCGGGTCAGCGACGCGCTCGGCACCGCGACCGAACTGAAGGCGCAGCGCAACTACGCCGGCCACCGCCTGTCGCCGTGGCTTGGGCATTTGATGGTTTCCCGCCAGGAAACGGCGCGGCCACTGCTCACGCCGGGTGAGGTCATGCAGCTCCCGCCAGGTGACGAGCTGGTGCTCGTCTCGGGCCTCCATCCGATCCGTGCCAAGAAGGCTCGCTACTACGAGGACCGCCAGCTCAAAGCACGGGTCCTGCCACCGCCAAGTCCCTCGCCGGGCAGCCGGGTCGCAAGTGCAGCGGATGATGGGTGGGCCGCCACTGCGGCGGCCCTCCGGCCATCGCTGCCAACGGCCGGAACGTCGATCAAGTCTGACGAGGCCGCCACAGACGACCCAGCAAATGCCGGCATCCGCCGCGAACCGGAGTTACCGGCGCACGAGGCCATCGTGCCCGAGCAGACCCCGGCAGTCCGTGAGTTCGAGTTCGGCGAGGACGACCGGGAGGAAAACGATGCTGCGGTGAAAGCCCGCATGATCCGTCGCCAGTTCGGGACCGTCACGCGCCAGGCTACGCTCGATCCCGACGACGGCCTTGGGCTTTGAGGACAGGTCATGAAGGAGCGGCTCTCGGTCTACCTCGACCCGGCGGTCATGGCGCAGTTGTCGGCCTATGCCGCCCGGCGAAACAAGTCATTGTCGCTCGTCGCCGAGGCCGCTGTTGCGTCGTTCCTTTCGCCTGACGGCCCCGACAAGCTGGAGGCTTCGTTCTCCCGGCGGCTCGATCGCTTGTCGCGTCAGGTGGAGCGGCTAGAGCGCGACCTCGGCATCTCGATCGAGATGCTGGCGCTTTTCGTGCGGTTCTGGCTGACGGTCACGCCGCCCGTCCCGGACAGCGCGCAGGCGGCAGCGCAGGCGAAAGGGCGCGAGCGCTTCGAAAACTTCGTGCAGTCGCTCGGCCGCAGGCTCGCCAGCGGCAAGAGCATGGCGCGCGAGATCAGCGAGGACCTGTCCGCGGCACCCGCCGAAGGTTCCGGAGAGGAGTAGGCGTCCGGTCCGCCGCCTGCCTGCCTCTCCACGCCGGACCGCTACTACGCCGTCACGCTTGTTGCAGACACCATTTTGACCCGCTTCTTACTCCGCCGACACCGGCGCGCTCCCGCAGCCGGACCAATCGGCGAGTTGGATAGTGGCGACAGTCCCGTTCCGGAGTGAGGCACACGCGCGAGGCGCCCGCATGCTGCGCACCGCGCTTGGCCCCGGCATTGCCGGCTGGCTGGAAGATCCCGGCGTGGTCGAGGTCATGCTCAATCCCGACGGCCGCCTGTGGATCGACCGCCTCAAGGAGGGCGTCGCCGACACCGGCGAGCGCCTCTCGGCCGCCGATGGCGAGCGCATCGTACGCCTCGTGGCCCACCATGTCGGAGCCGAGGTCCACCCCGGCAGCCCGCGTGTCTCGGCCGAGTTGCCCGAGACCGGCGAGCGCTTCGAGGGCCTGATCCCGCCCGTTGTGCAGGCGCCGTGCTTCGCGATACGCAAGCCGGCGGTCGCCGTGTTCACGCTTGACGACTACGCCGCCGCCGGCATCATGACGGCGGGCCAGGCGGGCATGCTGCGGGCCGCCGTTGCCACCCGCAAGAACGTCCTCGTCGCCGGCGGCACTTCCACCGGCAAGACGACGCTTGTCAACGCCCTGTTGGCCGAAGTCGCCAAGACCGGCGATCGGGTGGTGCTCATCGAGGACACGCGCGAGCTGCAATGCGCCGCGCCCAACGTGGTGGCGCTCCGCACCAAGGACGGCGTCGCTTCGTTGTCGGAGCTGGTTCGCTCCTCGCTGCGCCTTCGCCCCGATCGGATTCCGATCGGCGAGGTACGCGGGTCAGAGGCACTCGACCTGCTCAAGGCGTGGGGCACCGGCCACCCCGGCGGCGTCGGCACCATCCACGCCGGATCCGCGCTCGGTGCCCTACGCCGCCTCGAGCAGCTGATCCAGGAGGCGGTCGTCACCGTCCCCCGCCCTCTTATCGCCGAGACGATCGACCTCGTCGCCGTCCTCGCCGGCCGTGGCGCCGAGCGCCGTCTGGCAGACCTCGCCTGCGTCGCCGGGCTCTCGCCCGCCGGCGACTACCTCTTCACCCGAGCCGGAGAACCCTGATGCTGCCTGCCCTCGTCACGCGCTCTCGTGCCCAACTCTCGACCATCGCCTTCACGGCGATTGGCCTGTTCGCCGCCGCCCCGGCCTACGCCGCCGGCGCGAACATGCCGTGGGAGCAGCCGCTCAACCAGATCCTGCAATCGATCGAAGGACCGGTTGCCAAAATTCTCGCGGTGATCGTGATCATCGTCACCGGCCTGACGCTCGCCTTCGGCGACACGTCGGGTGGCTTCCGCCGGCTGATCCAGATCGTGTTCGGCCTGTCCATCGCCTTCGCCGCGTCGAGCTTCTTCCTGTCGTTCTTCTCGTTCGGCGGCGGGGCGCTCATCTGATGGCGGGTTTTGCCGCCGAGCGCGAGAGCGTGCCGGGCTTTGAGGCCCCGGTGCACCGCTCGCTTGCCGAGCCCATCCTGATGGGCGGCGCGCCACGATCCGTCGCCATCCTGAACGGCACGCTGGCCGCGGCACTCGGCCTCGGCCTGCGCCTCTGGATCCCCGGCCTGCTAATGTGGGCACTCGGCCACGCCGCGGCGGTCTGGGCCGCGAAGCGTGACCCGCAGTTCGTCGACGTTGTGCGCCGGCATCTGCGCATTCCTGGCCATCTTGCGGTCTAAGCCATGATGCACCTCGCCGAATACCGCCGGACCGCCTCAACGCTGGCAGACTTCCTGCCCTGGGCGGCGTTGGCCGCCCCAGGCGTCGTCCTGAACAAGGACGGCAGCCTGCAGCGGACGGCACGGTTCCGCGGGCCCGACCTCGACAGCGCCACGCCTGCCGAGTTGGTCGGCGCGTCGGCCCGGCTCAACAACGCGCTGCGCCGCCTCGGCTCGGGCTGGGCGGTCTTCGTCGAGGCCCAGCGCAACGCCGCGGACGCCTATCCGCCCTCCAGCTTCCCCGACCCGGCCTCCTCGCTGATCGACTTCGAGCGGCGGGCACAGTTCGAGGAGGCCGGCGCCTACTACGAGAGTGCCTGCTATCTCACCTTCCTCTACCTGCCGCCGGCCGAGCAGGCGTCCCGCGCCGAGGGCTGGCTGTATGAGAACCGCGCCCGCGAAGAGGGCGCCAGCGCACGCGACGTGCTGCGCGGCTTCATCGACCGCACCGGCCGCGTGCTGCAACTCGTCGAGGGCTTCGTGCCCGAGGTCGGCTGGCTCTCCGACTCCGAAACACTGACCTACCTGCATTCCACGATCTCGACCAAACGGCACCGGGTCCGTGTGCCCGAGGTGCCGATGCATCTCGACGCAGTGCTGGCCGACGAGCCGCTGACCAGCGGGCTCGAACCGCTTCTGGGCCGAGCGCACCTGCGCACGCTGACCGTCATGGGCTTCCCGTCCGCGACCTATCCTGGCCTGCTCGACGAGCTGAACCGGCTGCCGTTCCCGTATCGCTGGATGACGCGGGCGATCTGCCTCGACAAGACGGACGCAACCAAGCTGCTCACCCGCATCCGTCGGCAGTGGTTCG
>JAABUX010002154.1_pt1 | contig 28314 bp, 32 predicted proteins | sample 5561851 | NCBI WGS metagenome assembly JAABUX01 (sample SAMN10711883, study PRJNA513361) | rock metagenome | isolation source: Antarctica rocks | place: Antarctica: Victoria Land, Richard Nunatak red sandstone | collected 2016-01-03 | reverse complement strand
AATCCGCGTAGCTGACATCAACAACACCGCATCGATTCAAGAGCTTTTTTCTGAGCTCTCGACCGTTGATCATGTCTATATTGCGGCTGGTAGCACAAAGATAGGAAGTCCGCTTGACCACCCGCTCACCGAATTTCGCCACAAATTCGATGAGCGTCTCTGGGGTTCGATTGACGTGGTTCGCGCTGCGCATCGTCTCATGCGTCCCGGTGGTTCATTTACCTTTACTGGTGGCCTTTCTTCCGACCGCCCCGTAAGTGGAGCCTGGGTGTCTGGCATTGCGACGATGGCGACTGAACAATTGGCGCGCGTTCTTGCTCTGGAACTTGCGCCCATTCGCTTCAATGCCATAGCACCCGGTTATACAGATACCCCGATGTGGGACCATATTTTCCCGGAGAACGGAGCACAAGCGCTCAGCGACGTCACAAAGAAACAGCTGATTCCCCGTCTGGTGACCGCAGATGAAGTTGCCCAGGCTGTACTGCTTCTTATGCAGAATGAGGCGATCACGGGTGAGACGATTCACGTCGATTGTGGAGCACGGTTGGTCTAACGCTTTGCTACGAGGCTTAGGGTCTAGGGACAAAGTTGGTCGGAGTAGCAATGACCTCGCCGCTCCTACTTACAATAACCCTGTGCCTTCTGCATCCTATCTGTCGGTTTTAGAAGACGGTTGCGGTAGGAGGTGAGCAGGAACAACGCATTGCAAAAGTCTTCTGACCACCTGCTGACCAGAAGACGCCTTCATCAACCCGCCTCTTTACCAACAGACAATTGCAGTGGCAGGCTTCCAGTACGGAAAGCACCCTCGATGGAGCGCGGCGCATGGATCACATCGTGCCCGAAGACGAAGTCTCCGGTGAGGGTGGCGCTGGCAGCCGCCGTGTGATCGAAAGCGGCGCGATCGGGCTGTCGGGCACAGCGTGGTCCAAGGCGCAGAGCCGGGCATCGGTGATCGCGCCCTTGGCGGCACAGGAGAGCGTGTCGGCCCTTGCGGCCCGCGATGCCGCCCGATCTCTCAACGTGTCCGAACGGACGGTCTATTCTCTGCTGGGCCTTTGGCGGCAGTCTGGCGGCCTGGTCGCCTCGCTGGCTCCTCGCCCTTCGCCTGGGGGCCGCGGCAAAGGCCGTCTCACGGCTGCAGCCGAACAGATCGTAGCCGCGGCCATCCGCGACGAATACCTGAGCAAGCAGAAGAAGCCGATGGAGGCCGTCGTACGCAACGTGCGCGAGCGTTGCCGAGTGGCCGGGATCAGTCCTCCTGCAGCGAACACGGTGCGTGTGCGTATCCGCCGCTTGCGCGCCGACAAGGCCGCGCGTGCCCGCGAGGGCGCAGGCAGCGCTGCGTCGCGCCGGTTGACGCCCGCGGCGGGGCAGACGCCTCCTGCCGAGCGGCCGATGGCGGTGCTGCAGATCGACCACACCCCAGTCGATCTGATCCTCGTGGACGAGACCTGGCGCAAGCCTGTCGGCCGTCCGTGGCTGTCGGTTGCGATCGACGTCCACAGCCGCTGCATTGCCGGCCTGCACCTGTCCTATGAGGCGCCGTCCGCGACCGTTGCCGGCCTGTGCCTTGCCCATGCGGCCCTAGACAAGGCGGCCTACCTGCGCGGGATCGGCATCGAAGCGGACTGGCCCTGTCAGGGGCTGCCGGCCGAGGTGTTCGTGGACAATGGGCCGGAGTTCCATTCCGAGGCCTTCGAGCGCGGCTGCGGGCAGCACGGCATTGCGCTGCGCTTCCGACCCCCGGGCGCGCCGCACTGGGGCGGCATCGTCGAGCGGCTGGTCGGCACGACGATGGCGATGATGCATGAATTGCCTGGCACCACGTTCTCCAACCCTGGCGAGCGCGGCGAATATGACAGCGACGCCGCCGCCTGCCTGACGCTCGCGGAGCTGGAGCGCTGGCTCGTGCTGGCCACCACGGGACCCTATCACCACGCTGTCCACAGCGGGGTTGGCCAGCCCCCGCTTGCGCGCTGGCAGCACGGCGTCACCGAGCACGGCGTGCCGCGGACGATGGTGGACCCGCAGGCGTTCATGGTGGACTTCCTGCCGATCCTTCGCCGCCGCGTGACGCGCGAAGGCATAGTGGCGGACCACATTGCCTACTTCGCCGATGCCTTGCGTCCCCTGGTGGCCGGGCGCGATCGGATGGGTCAAGCGCTGGTGCGACGCGACCCGCGCGACCTTTCACGGGTGTGGGTGCTGGACCCCGAGGGGAAGACCTACATCGAGGTGCCGTGCAGCCGGCAGGGGAGGCCGCGCATATCGTTGCACGAGCACCGCCTGGCAGTGGCGCACTTGCGCGAGCAGGGCCGGGCGCAGGTGGACGAGGACGCAATCTTTCGTGCCGTTGCGCAGCAGCGCGAGATCGTCAGCGAGGCTGCGCAGCGGACCAGATCCGCCCGCAAGCAGGTCGCCCGCACCGCGGACGCGACCCGTGGCGCCCCGGCACGGCCGGCGCCGGTCGCGCAATCCATCGAGGAGACTGCAATGGCCTGCGAGATCGAGCCTTACCCGGCGGAACGGTGGTGACACGGCCTGAGGACAGCCTCGCCCACCTCCAGCCGGAGTCCCGCACGACAGCGCTGCTGCCCGAAGCGGCACGGTTGAGGCTGCTGCGGACCGAACGGTGGTGGATCGCAAACGGCCAGGCGCAAGCGGCATTGGCGCGCTTGGACATCCTGCTGCATGACGGGCCGGGACAGATCCGCCCGCCCAATCTTCTTCTCGCCGGCCCAACCAACAACGGCAAATCATGGATAGTGGAGCGTTTCCGGCGAACCCATGCCGGGGCGCCAAGAGAGGATGCGGAGAACCTCCCCGTTGTGGTCATGCAGATGCCGACCGAGCCCACGGTGTCGCGTTTCTATTCCACCCTGTTGACCAACCTTGGCGCTCCGGTGCCTAACGGCGGGTCGGCAGCACGCAAGCAGGCTATGGAGCAGCTCGCGGTGCGTGTGTTGCGCGGGGTGGGCGCTCGGGTGCTGGTGATCGACGAGCTGCACAACATGCTGGCCGGCACCCGCACGAACCGGGGCGAGTTCTTGAACCTGCTGCGCTGGATCGGCAACGAGTTGCGTCTGCCGATCGTGGGTGTCGGCACCCGCGACGCCTGGCTTGCGATCCGCACCGACCCGCAGCTGGAGAACCGTTTCGAGCCCTTCGTGTTGCCGCCATGGCGGCCTGGGCCGGAGGCGGCGCGTCTGCTGCAGGGCTTTGCGACGCTGCTGCCGCTGCGCTGTGCGTCCGACCTGCGCGGCGCGGAGACCGTGCGCAGCGTCATCGCACGCACGGGCGGCACCATCGGCGAGATCGCCGCTCTGCTGCGTTCAGCGGCGGAGACGGCCATCCTGGGTGGCGAGGAAAGCATCACCCCGGGCGTGCTTGACCGCGCGGCCTACTTGGGTCCGGGCGAGCGCCGACAGGCCATAGAGCGCGAATTGGCGTGACAAGGGCCATGCGGCTGCCGCTGCGCCCGCGACCGCTTCCGCACGAGGCGCTGTCGTCCTGGGTGGGCCGCCTTGCGGCGGCATACGCCCTGCCCTGCCCTGTTTTCCTGCGATTGGCTTTCGCTGGGGAGCCGCTTCCAAAAGGCGCAGACCTGGACAGCTCCGAGCGACCTGACCTTTCTGAGATGTTTGCCGACTGGACCGGCCTGTCACGTACCCAGGTGCGCGCGATGACCTTTGCAGGCTATATGCCTGAGCTGATCGACACGACTGAGCCTTCGCCGGACTTGTTCGCGGGCTACGCGTGCCGGTTTGGTTGGTTCCTGCCGCCAGCTCCCCGTGTCAGAGCAGGGCTCTCCAAGAACTGGATGCCCTGGCTGACGGACGATTTGCTGAAACCGCCGCCCCGGTGCTGCACCCTGTGCCTGAAGACGGACACCATCCCCTACGTCCGATTGCACTGGCGTCTGGGTTGGATGGCAAGTTGCCCGTTGCACGAGGAGATGCTTGTTCCTTCGATTGTAACGGCATCCGGGATGTCTGCCATTCAAGCACAGGAACCCAAGCGGGCTGCATTAAGTCTGCTTGCACTTGACCAGATCACGTTGGGAGCCATCACCACGGGGGTTGCGGTGCTGCCCAGGGGCAGCGGCGTGGTGCCAGGTGGTGCTTGGCTGCGCGCGTTGCGCGCCCTGTTGGACGAGCTGGTGCAGCCCATGGACCAGGTCAGCCCAGTGGCGCGCGGCGAGATCACTGCAGCCTGGCTGAGCGCCGGCAAAGGCTGCGATGTCCGATACGGCCGGATGTGCGTTCCACTCGAACGCCTGCTCCCAGCACAGCGAGCGTTGCTGCTCCAGGTTGCGGGAGCGGTCGTTCGATTCCTGGCTGCTCGCCCCGCGCGTAAGGGAGCCGGAACGGCACTGCGAGCCTGTGTCTCGCAATGGGCTCAACCAAACCTTCGCGCGACATAGATGAAGTTACGTGTTTTGTGACATCTGGCGGCACAAACTGGCCAGCTTGGTTCCTGTGTCACGCAACCGGTCGTATAAGTGACTGCCCAAGGACCATGGCCTGCCACTCGACCTGGCTCCGCTCATGATGTAGGTCGGTGGCATCCAAGAGAGGGCTGCCGTGGAACACTACCGGGTCTCGATTTCTGCCAATGGCAGGATGGTGCTGCCGGCCAGCTTGCGCCAGCAGCTCCACGTCGAGGGCGGCGGGCTGTTGGTGATCCGCGAGGACGAGGGCCGCCTTGTGCTGGAAAGCGTGGACGATGCCGTGCGTCGTGCCCAGGCCCTCGTGCGGCGATATGCCCCGGCAGCCCAGGGCATCACGGACGAGCTGATTGCCGAGCGCCGGGCCGATGCCGCCAGTGAGTAGCTCTGTCAGCGGCGGCCCTGTCGTGCTCGACGCCTCAGCCGTGCTTGCCCTGCTGTTCGAGGAGCCTGGTGCCGAGGTGGTGCGCGCGCAACTGCGGACCGGCGTGATCGGGGCGGCCAACTTGGCAGAGGTGCTTGCCAAGCTGTCCGACCACGGGCTGCCCGCCGTGGAGGCGGTCCGCGCCGTCACCATCCTTGGCCTGGAGGTCGCGCCCATGACGGAGACCCAGGCCGGGCGATCGGCCGAGCTGCGTCCCATGACCCGCGCCGTCGGGCTGTCCCTCGGCGACCGGGCCTGCCTTGCGCTTGCGGCCGAACTGGGTGCGCCAGCCCTGACCGCCGACCGCGGTTGGGATGCCGTGGCTGGGGCTGCAGGGGTCAGCGTCCAGGTCATCCGGTGAGGGCGCCCCCGTGCTGATCGGCTACATGCGGGTGAGCAAGGCAGACGGCAGCCAGGTGCTGGACCTGCAGCGTGACGCGCTGCTCGGCGCCGGCGTGCAGGCGGGGCACCTCTACGAGGACCATGCCTCGGGCAAGCGCGATGACCGGCCCGGGCTGGAGGCGTGCCTCAAGGCCCTGCGCAGGGACGACACGCTGGTCACCTGGAAGCTGGACCGGCTCGGCCGCGACCTGCGCCACCTGGTCAACCTCGTCCACGACCTGACCGGCCGCGGCGTCGGCCTGAAGGTGCTGGCCGGCCAAGGCGCCAACCTGGACACCACGACGGCGAACGGGCGGCTGGTGTTCGGCATCTTCGCGGCACTGGCCGAGTTCGAGCGCGAGCTGATCGTCGAGCGCACCCGCGCGGGCCTGGCGTCCGCCCGCGCCCGGGGCCGCAACGGCGGACGGCCGTTCAAGATGACCCCTGCCAAGCTGCGCCTCGCCCAAGCCGCCATGGGCCAGCCCGGCACCAAGGTCGGCGAGCTGTGCGTCGAGCTGGGCGTCAGCCGGCAGAAGCTCTACCGTCACGTGGACCCCAAGGGCGCGCTCCGGCCGGATGGCGAAAAGCTGCTCGGACGCAGCACGCGACGGCCGCACCTGATGCTGAACCCGGTGCAGGTCGGGGCGTGACGAATGCACCGCCATCGAAGTGAGGAGCACGATGACGACGCATGTTCCGGCGGATCACGTGCTGCTAAAGCGTGTCTACCTGCCGGCCTGCCCTGAAGACGGGGTGCGTATCTTGGTGGACCGGCTATGGCCGAGGGGCGTAAGCAAGGCGAGGGCGGCGCTGGCCTTCTGGAACAAGGACGTGCCACCAACCACCGGGCTGCGGCAGTGGTTCGGGCATGACCCTGCCCGCTGGGAAGAGTTCTGCCGGAGGTACCGGGCAGAGCTGAAGGCCAATCCCGAGGCGGTCGAAGCGTTGAGGGCGCTGGCGCGGCAAGGCCGTGTCACCCTGGTCTTCGGCGCGCGGGACGAAGTCCATAACGAAGCTGTCATCCTGCGGGAGGTCCTCCTGGGCCGTTGAGGCAGCCATAAGGATCGTGGCGCGACGGCCACCCTGGTCGGGCGTGGCTCAGAACAGGATGCGGTGCGCGCGCCGCGTCAGGAAGGACAACGCCCATGGCCACCCCCTTGAATGCCGCGCCGTCCCACGATCTCCTGGCGGCAAAGCTCACTCCGGCGGACGACCGCATCCTGCTAAACCACTGGCTCCCGCCGCAGGAGGGCATCGTCCCCCGGGTCCGGCTGGGGAAGCGCTGGATCAGCGTACTGTGGGCGCTGCCGCTGGGCTTCGCGGCCCTCATCCTTGCCATTGCCCTGGCGCAGGGCCTGCTGGAGTTCCCGTCCGTCAAGGCGTTCGTGGCGCGCTATCCCGGCATCGCCCAGGCCGCGCCGTCGGTGGACTCCGGCTTCCCGTGGTGGCTGCGGGCGCAGCACTTCCTCAACATGTTCTTCATGATGTTCATCATCCGCGCCGGCATCCAGATCCTGGCCGACCACCCGCGGCTGTACTGGAAGCGGGACTGCACGCCGGGCACGGACTGGTTCCGCTTCCAGCGCCCGGTCCCCACAGGGCGCGTCTGGACCGCCAAGGACGACTCGGTCACGCTCCCGAAGTGGCTGGGCATCCCGGGCCTGCGCCACACCATCGGGCTGGCCCGCTGGTGGCACTTCTCGGTCAACCTGCTGTGGACGCTGAACGGGATCGCCTTCTACGCGCTGATCTTCTCGACCGGCCAGTGGCTCCGCTTGGTGCCGATTACGTGGGAGGTGTTCCCGAACGCGCTGTCCACGGCGATCCAGTATGCGTCGCTGAACTTCCCGGTGGACCACAGCTGGACCCGCTACAACGCCCTGCAGCAACTCAGTTACTTCATCACGGTGTTTGTGGCGGCCCCCGTGTCCATCGCCACCGGCCTGCTGCAAAGCCCGGCGATCTCCAACCGGATCGGCTGGACCGGACGCGTCCTGAACCGGCAGGTGGCGCGGTCCATCCATTTCATCTCGTTCTCCTGGTTCGTGCTGTTCATCCTGGCGCACGGGATCATGGTGTTCGTGACCAGCCTGCGGGAGAACACCAACCACATGTTCGCCGGGGTGGAGAGCAAGTCCTGGGCTGGGCTGCTGCCGTTCCTCCTCGCCATGGGGGTGGTCGCGGCGGCCTGGGCCGTGGCGTCACCGGTAACGATCCGGCACGCCCGCCTCGTGCAGCACACCGGCAAGTTCATGGTCGGGTGGATCAAGGGGCTGGCCGAGTGGTGGGACCCGCGCTCCCAGCTTTCGGAGAAGGACATCTCGCCGTACCTCTGGCCGAACGGGACCATGCCGCATTCTGCGGAGTTCGACGCCCTGGTGGCGGACGGGTTCAAGCACTACCGGCTCCGGGTCGGCGGGCTGGTCGAGACCCCGCGGGAGTTCTCGTTGGCCGACCTGCGGGCCATGCCGAAGCAGGAGCAGGTCACGACCCATTTCTGCATCCAGGGATGGTCCGGCGTCGCCAAGTGGGGCGGCGTGCCGATGCGCCACATCCTGGACTTGGTGAAGCCGGCCGCCGATGCGCGCTACGCCGTGTTCTACTCGCTGGCCGACGGGGGCGATGGCGGCCGCTACTACGACGTGCACAAGATGCACAACATGCGCCACCAGCTGACCATCCTGGCTTACGAGATGAACGGCGGGCCGGTCAGCGTGCTGCACGGGGCGCCGCTGCGCCTCAGGTGCGAGAACGAGCTGGGCTTCAAAATGGTCAAGTGGATCGCGGCAATAGAGTTCGTGCACGACTTCGCCGACCTTGGCGCCGGTGAGGGCGGCTACAACGAGGACCACGAGTTCTACGGTTACCGCATGCCGATCTGACGCGCAGCCTGGTTGCGCCGCGACACATTGCGACACACAAGGAGGGCAGGAATGCTTGCCGAGCAGATGCTATCCAGGGCGCGCGAGCGCCTGGTGACGATCAGCGGGGCGGCCCTCGTCAAGGATGCGGCCGCATCCATGGCCAAGCCGCATACAGATCTCGTCGTCGTGTGCGGCGAAGATGGCGGGATGGTGGGCGTGCTCACGAAAACCGACATCGTCGGGCAGATCACGCGGTGCGTCGGCGGTGGCTGCACTGCCAGGGTGGACGCGATCATGACGCAGAGTGTGGTGTCCTGCCGACCGGACGAGCCGTTGCAGCGCATCTGGTCGGTGATGAAGGCGCGTGGCCTCCAGCGCGTCCCGGTCCTCGATGGGAACAGGAAGCCGCTCGGCATCATCTATGCACGTGATGCCCTTCAATGCCTGCTGGGCGAGGTGGAGAGCGACGAGGCGCTCCTCCGGGATTACGTGATGGACGTTGGATACCAGTGACCGAGGCGGACATGCCGCTCCCAGCAGGATGCGTGGCGACCCGGCGGACACCGGTGTTCACGCACGACACGGTGCCGCCCGCCCTCTTGAGCGCGCACGAAACCAAAAGCGGCGCGTGGGCCGTGATCCATGTCCTCGAAGGCAAGCTGCGCTACTGCATCGAAGCTCCGCCATCGGAAAGCATCCTGGAGCCAGGCCAGCCCGGCGTGATCGAGCCGCAGGTCCGGCACCATGTGGCGCCGATCGGACCGGTGCGCTTCTACCTGGAGTTCCACCGCGCCCCGTAGCGCCTGCGCAGGAACCTGACCCAAACGCTGTTTGAAGGAAACGAACGTATGTCTGACCAAGGCCCTGATCCTCTCGACTCCTCAATGGTTCGTCAGCGAGCGCTGTCCAGGTGGGACAACGAAGGTGGTGCCGAGCCAAACGGTCCGCAGGTGAGGCCGGCGTTGGCTGACGACCGGGTTCCGATGCCGGAGAACAACGCCGCCGAGCTGGGGGCACTGCACGTCCGCGTCATCGCGCTTGAAAACCTGGTGGTTTCGCTGCTGGTGGCCACGGCGTCGGACGAGCAGCTCGAACAAGCCCGCGAGATGGCGCGCTACATCTCTCCGAGACCGGGTGCCACGCACCACCCGCTGACAACCCATGCCGCCGCCCACATGGTCGATCTTGTCGAGCGTGCCTCCCGCTTCCGCGACCGGACTTCATCCTAAGAACCAGCCCTATGCCGGACTTGCCGATCGCAGGTGCCTTGGGGCCGCGTCCAGCGCCCCTGAAGGCGCCTACGAAACTTCGCTGAAGCCGATCTTGGGAGATGACAAGCCAAACAGGACCTGGCCGGAGGGCGTGGGCAAACAGGTGTTTTCCATTGGCCTAGCTGCACGCTCAGTAACTGGGGCAAAACCCCGGGCACGCAGTTGCAGCAGAACAAAGGTCAGAGTGGGTCGGTAACTCTACCACCCTGAATCTATGCGGCTTTCTTCGTTCTTTTAGTGATATAGATTGGAAGGCGGTTCGTCTTTGCCCGGGGATTTGCCCCAGTTACCACGCTCAGGACCCCGACAACCGCCTCGAGTACTTGGCCCAGCTGGAGGGTGCGAGGAACGATGGGCAGTGCTGGCCGTTAAAGTGCGTGGAAGGTAGCAAGGGCCGGCTACCTCGTAGGGTGTGTTTGATGAGTGATGTTCAACCTGACAAGGACCCGTCCGCTCCCGCACTGCCGGACAGCGCCCGTCTTCCAAAAGCGCCCTACCACCAAGTGCTCACGGGCCAGCCTGCGCTCGTCACCGGCGCGAACTCCGGCATCGGCCGGGCGGTGGCGCTTGGACTGGCCCGGGCCGGTGCCGATGTCGTTGTCAACTACATCACCCATCCCGAGGCGGCCGATGAGGTCGTCCATGAGATCGAGGGCATGGGCCGGAAGGCGCTGGCCATCAAGGCCGATGTGAGCAAGGAGGACGAGGTTGGGCGCATGTTCTCCGACAGCATCGCGCAGTTCGGCACCCTGCACATCGTCGTCAGCAACGCCGGGCTGCAGCGGGACTCCGCCTTCGATGAGATGACACTCGACCAATGGAACACCGTCATTGGCGTCAACTTGACGGGCCAGTTCCTCTGCACCCGCGCGGCGGCGCGCGAGTTCAAGCGCCGCGGTGTCGTGCCATCAGTCTCGCAGGCAGCAGGGAAGATCATCTGCATGAGTTCCGTGCACCAAGTGATCCCCTGGGCCGGCCACGCGAACTACGCCGCGTCGAAGGGCGGCGTCATGCTGCTGATGAAGAGCATCGCGCAGGAGCTGGCGCCGCACTTCATCCGCGTGAACAGCATCGCGCCCGGCGCCATCCGCACGCCGATCAACACGGCTGCGTGGAACACGCCCGCCGCTTATGCCGACCTGATGACGCTCGTGCCCTACAAGCGCATCGGCGAACCCGACGACATCGCCCAGGCGGCCGTTTGGCTCGCCTCCGATGCGGCTGACTACGTCACAGGCGCGACGCTGTTCGTGGACGGTGGCATGACCCTCTACCCCGGCTTCGCCACGGGGGGCTGACCTGAAAGGGCCGGCCAGGCAGCCGGGCCGCCGATGATCACACGGTCGGTGCGCTGGCGGGTGGCGTAGGCGAAGGCCCACTGCGCGCTGACCATCACGCGGTTGCGGAAGCCGATCAGGAAGAAGATGTGCGCCACGGCCCATAGGAGCCAGGCGACCTCACCCGTCAAGTGGACGCGCCCGAACTCCGCCACCGCCCGGCCCCGCCCGATGGTCGCCAGCGTCCCATAGTCGCGGTAGGCGAACGGCGCTGGCGCCCGACCCCGGCGCAGCCGCCGGAGGATCGCATCGGCGGCGTAGCACCCTTGCTGCTTGGCCACCGGCGCCAGGCCGGGCAGCGGCTTGCCCTGCGCGTCCTTCGCCAGCGACGCGTCGCCGATGATGCGCACCTCGGGGTGGCCGGCCACGCTCAGGTCGGCGCCGACTGGCACGCGGCCGCCATGCCCCGGCTTCACCCCAAGCCAGTCCGCGACCGGCGTTGCCGCCGTCCCAGCGGTCCAGATCACCGTCTCGACCGCCAGGGTCTCGTCATGCAGATGCACCACCCCTTCCTCGATCCCGGTCACGCGCGTGCCCGTGCGGATGTCCACGCCGAGCTGGCCCAGGGCGTCCGCGGCGTTCTGCGACAGGTCGGGCGCGAACTCCGGCAGCACGCGGTCCCCGGCTTCGATCAGGACGATGCGGGCCTTCGCGTCCGGCATGTCGTAGTCGTGCCTCAGCAGGTCATGGGCCAGCTCGGCGATGGAGCCTGCCATCTCGACGCCGGTCGGGCCTCCCCCAATCAGCACGAAGGTCAGCAGGCGCCCCCGCTCGGCGCTTCCGGCCCGGGACGCGCGCTCGAACGCCATCAGGATGCGCCGGCGCAGGTGCAGCGCGTCGTCCAGCGTCTTCAGCCCCGGCGCTGCCCGCGCCCAGTCGTCGTGGCCAAAGTAGCTTGGCGTGGAGCCGGTCGCGATGATCAGCTCGTCATAGGGGACGCTGCCGCCATCCCAGGCGACATGCCGGGATGCCGTGTCTATGCCCGTCACCGATCCCATCAGCACCCGGGTGCTGCCGTCAGCGGGGATGGTGCCGCGGAGCGGCGAGGCGATGTCGGACGGTGCCAGCGCCGCAGTCGCGACCTGGTAGAGCAGCGGCTGGAACAGGTGGTGGTTGTGCGCATCGATCACCGTGAGGTCCACACCCGGCTTGCCGGCCAGCCGCAACGCCGCGTGCAGGCCACCGAACCCGGCTCCGACCACAACGACCCGGCACCCTGCACGCCTGCGCTGCTGCCTAGGGGCCGTGCCCCTTCGGGCGGACAGCAGCAGCGCCGTTCCTGCCAGGGCCGCCAGGAGCGCAGGAGCTGCTTGCGAACGCTTCATCGGACCACCGCCTTGCTCATGTCACCACCAGTTCGACCTGGCCGCTGCCAGCGGCCACCTCTGCCGACACGCCGCCGGGCGTGCGGGCGAAACGCAGCGACACCGCCGTTCCCGCGGCCTGCATGTCGTGCAGGACCAGCGTGTCCACCCCGTCTGGCAGGAGCGGCCGGTGGATGTGCAGCCGGCGACCGAAGCCGTCCGACCGGATGCCGAGCAGCTCGGACACCATGAACGGCACCGCCGCCGCGGACCAGGCCTGCAGCGGATCGGCCCGGGGGGTGTGGACCGGCCCGTCGCCCAGCAGCCGCTGCGTGCCCGCGATGAATTCTGGGAGCCGCCCCAGGCGGAAGCCGCGTGCGGCATCCAGGGTCGCCGTGGCCACTCGCAGCGCCGCCGCGTCCTGGCCATAGCGGCGCAGGCCGGACACGATCAGCGCGTTGTCGAAAGCCCAAACGCTCCCTTGCTGGTAGGCGAGCGGATCGAAGCGGACGTGGTCCGCGGACATCGTCCGTATCCCCCAGCCAGAGAACATATCCGGGCGCATTATGCGCTCCGCGATGCGCCGGGCATGTTCCGCGGACGCGATCCCGGTCCACAGCACCTGGGCCGCGTTCGACGAGACGGACGCGACCTGCCGTCCGCCCTTTTCCAAGGCCAGGCAGTAGCAGCCTTCCGCTTCCATCCAGAAGTCCTGCTGGAAGCGGGCCTGCAGCCTGCTGGCAGCCGCCTCCAGCGCCTCCGCCCACGCCGCCTCGCCCGCCCGGCGCATGAGCGCGGCGACCAGGATGCGGGCCTGGTACGCGTAACCCTGCACTTCGACCAGGGCCAAGGGCGGCACCGGGTAGGTGCCATCCGCGCGGAGCACGCCCGTCCCGGAATCGCGCCAGCTTTGGTTCACCGGCTGGCCACCCTCCGCCAGCCCGTCATATGTGACGTAGCCGGCCTCGTTCTCCGCCGCCTTGCGGTCCAGCCAGCCAAGGGCGCGGTCAATGTTGGGCCGCAGCTCCGTGAATAGGCCCATCTCACCCGTCCACTCCACGTGGCGGACGATTGCGATCAGGAACAGCAGCGTGGAGTCGACCGACGCATAGCTCGGCGTCTGCGACACCTCGTGCAGGTTGGCCAGCTCGCCCACCCGCAGCTCGTGCAGTATCTTGCCCGGCTCCTCGCGCGTGACCGCATCGTCCTTGGTGCCCTGCCAACGGGCCAGCGCCCGGACAGTGCACGGGCCGAGGCCGGGGTTGAAGGCCAGGCACTGGATGGTCGGCAGCAGGCTATCGCGGCCGAACAGCCCGACGAACCACGGCATCCCGGCCGCGGTGAACTGATGATCGCCGCGGCGGACCTGCAGCAGCGCGACGTCGGATAGCGACCGCGCCAGGACCCGGCCGAAGTCCTGGCTCGGCGTCTCCACGCGCGCATAGCCTTGGAGCAGCGCCGCCGCCGCCTGCGCCCGCTGCGCGGCCCCGGCCTCGCGCGGCGCACGCGCCGACCCAGGCGGGGCGTCGCCGACGCCGCGCTCGTCCACGCGGAAGGTGGTCACCAGGCTGCATTCCTCCTGGGGGGCCAGGACCAGCTCGAAATGGGCCACGCTTTGCTCGGTCGTCCTGGGGGCGATGATGGGCGGCAATGAGAAGTCCGCCAGCAGCGTCCGCAACCGCCCGTCCGCACCCTCGTAGCAGAAGCGCAGGGCGGTCCCGTCCCACTGGGGCGCGTGCATCAGACCGCGCTTTCCCGCGGGGGCGCCGCGGAGGACGAACATGCTCTCGAACGTCGTCGCCAGCTCCAGGGACAGGGGCAGGACGATTTTCTCGACGCCGAAGTTGCGGATGCTGACCGTGTCGATGAACACCGGGCCGTCGTCGAGGACGAGGAACGTGCGCCGCAGGCTCAGGGCGTGATCGGGGACCGCCTGGCCGTTGGCGGTTGCCATGTACTGGTTGGTCAGCGCGATCTGCGCGGCCATCCCTTCGCCGTCCTTGGACATCAGCAGCAAGGGCGCCGTGCCGTGCAGCCTCAGCTCGTAGGACGAAAGGTAGCAGGTGTCGCGGTAGAACAGGCCGAACCCCGGGATATCCTGGATGATGCCGCCGTCCTCCGCCGTCAGCAGGACCAGGTCGTTCGCCTTGAGCAGCAAGGGATGCCGGATATCGATGGAGAGCGGGCGGTCTGCCATGTTCACATCCTCGGCCTCCGCCCGCGAACGGAGTCATGCCCAGGCGCCGGGCGCCCGATGCCTATCCTAACAGCCCGCCCTGCACGGAGTTCATTCAGGTTCCTCGCGGGGAACGGAGTGCAGCTCCCAACGTAAGGGCCAGGGCGGCGCGCGACCGCCATCGGACCGCATCGGCGGAGGAGCGACATAGGCATCATGGCAGCGACATCCGATCACTACGACATTATCGTGATCGGCAGCGGACCCGGCGGCGGGTCGCTTGCCCAGCGCCTGGCCGCCACCGGCAAGCGCATCCTGATGCTGGAGCGCGGCGGCTACCTGCCGCGCGAGCTTCGCAACTTCGACTCCAAGACCGTGTTCGTGGACGCCACGTACCAGGCAGACGAGACCTGGTACGACAGCGCAGGCGGGTCCTTCCACCCGGGCCTGCACCGCTTTGTCGGCGGCAACTCCAAGGTTTACGGCTCCGCCCTGCTCCGCCTGCGCGAGCAGGACTTCGGCGAGCTACGGCACAAGGACGGCGTCTCGCCCGCCTGGCCGCTGGGCTACGACGTGTTCGAGCCTTACTACACCCAGGCCGAAGCCCTGTACCACGTCCACGGCCAGCGCGGCGAGGACCCGAGCGAACCCTGGTCCAGCGCTCCCTATGCCTACCCGCCCGTCAAGCACGAGCCGCGCATCCAGCAGCTCAACGACATCCTGGCCGGGGAGGGCCTGCACCCCTTCCACCTGCCGCTTGGCATCCTGCTGGACCAGAACCCGGACGGGTCGGCCAAGCAGCACAGCCCCTGCATCCGCTGCGACGCCTTCGATGGCTTTCCCTGCGCCTTTAACGGCAAGGCCGACGCCCAGGTCATCAACGTGGACCCGACCCGTGCCGCCTGCCCCAACTTCACCCTGCTGACCCACGCCCTCGTGACCCGGCTGGAAACGGACGCCGCCGGGCGCATCGTCAGCCGCGTCCATGTGGAGCGCAACGGCGTGCCGGAGCAGTACTCGGCCGACATCGTCGTCGTGGCCTGCGGCGCGCTCAGCTCCGCGCTGCTGCTGCTGCGCTCAGCCAGCGACGCGCACCCGCGTGGGCTGGCGAATGGGTCGGACCAGGTCGGGCGCAACTACGTGCGGCACAACATGTCCGTTGTCATGGCGCTACTGCGGGAACCCAACCCGACCGTGTTCCAAAAGACCCTGGCCGTCAGCGACTACTACTTCCGCTCCGACGATTGGGAGTTCCCGCTGGGCCTGATCCAGATGTGCGCGACCTCGCACGGCGAGCAGATCAGGGGGGAGGCGCCGATGCAGGCGCTGATGGCCCACATGCCGGAGTGGCCGTTCGAGAAGATGGCCGAGCACTCCATAGACTTCTGGCTGCAAAGCGAGGACCTGCCGCGCCCGGAGAACCGCATCCGACACGACGGCGACCGTGTTGTGCTGGACTTGCAAGAGAACAACACCGAGGCCGCAAAGCGGCTGCGGGCGAAGTTGCAGGCGCTGACGGTGCCGCTCGGCGCGTTCCCCAAGCTGATCGACCGCAGCCTGTACCTCGGCAAGGACATCCCCATCAACGGCACGGCGCACCAGGCCGGGACCTGCCGCTTCGGGCCGGACCCGGCGACGTCGGTCCTGGACCTGGACTGCAAGGCGCACGAGCTGGACAACCTGTACGTGACCGATGCCAGCTTCTTCCCGTCCATCGGCGCGGTGAACCCCACCCTGACCATCGTCGCCAACGCCCTGCGCGTGGCGGACCGGATCAAGGAACGGCTGGGCGCATGACCGCCGGCCGCGCCGCGCTGGCGTTGGCGGCAGTGTTGACCCTGCGCGCCGCCCTGCGGCGCCGGGCGCCGGCAGAGGCGGTGCGCGTCGTGCGGGTCAGCCGGGTGGTGGCTGACCTGGACCGGGCGGAGGCGTTCTACCGGGACGCGCTGGGCTTCCGCACCGTTGGGCGCGGCCCGTCCGACCTGGCAGCGCTGGGCCTTCCCGGCGCTACGGCGGCGGAGGCGGTGATGCAGCTGGGCGGGGACGAGGTTGCCCTGGTGCGCCTTGCGTTGCCGGGTCGTCCCTATCCTGCCGACAGCCGTAGCGACGACCTGTGGTTCCAGCACCTTGCCATCGTGGTGGGCGACATGGACGCGGCCCATGCCCGCGTGCTGGCGGACGCCAGGGCGCAGCCGATCAGCCAGGACGGGCCGCAAACCCTGCCGCCTGTGGACGGGAACGTGCGGGCCTGGAAGTTCCGCGACCCCGATGGGCACCCGCTGGAGCTGCTATGGTTCCCGCCGGGCGGAGGCCGGGCGGTCTGGCGCGGGCACCCGCCCAGAGCGGTGTTCCTGGGCATTGACCACAGCGCCCTGGTGGTCAGCAACGGCGCAAGGAGCCTGCGGTTCTACCGCCGGCTGGGCTTCAAGATTGCCACCCGGTCCCGCAACGCTGGTTTCGCGCAATCCCGCCTGGACGGGCTGCCCGGCGCGCGGCTGCGCGTGTTCAGTCTGCGCCCGGCCTCCGCCGATGGACCTGGCCTGGAACTGCTGGCCTATGAGCCGCCGGGGCGGTCCGCAACCGCCGTGCACTCCGGCGACATCGCCGCTGATTGGACGACGGTTGAGATGCCCGGCCGGGGCGATGCCGCGTCGCGCCGCGTGCGGGACCCGGATGGGCACATGCTGTTGCTGACGGGCTAAGGCGCTGTCTCCAGGATGCTGCGCCAGGCGGCCTCGCTCTCCCCACCCATGTTCTTGACGGCGAGCAGCACCTTCTGGCCGTCCCGGCGCACGCCGAGCACGACCAGAAGCGAGATGTTGGTGGCCTTGCGGTCCAGGCGCACGCGTACGACCGTGCCGTCCAGGATCAGGCGCACGATGTCCTCATCGGCCAGGTCGCGCTTGTTCCAGGCGTCCCAGTCCACCTTGATCTTGCGCCAGGTGCGGCTGACCACGTCTTTGCCCACCGCACCCCCGAACAGGGCGGCCAGAGCGCGCTTGACCCGGCGCGTGTTGGTGCCGGACAGGTAGGCACCCGCGATCAGCGCCTCCACTGCACGCGTCATCCGGGCATAGCGCGGCAGCGCAGTACTGCGCCATTCCGCGGTGCCGTCGTCAGCCGCGGCCATCCGTGCGCGGGGCACCTCGACCTCGACCGGGCCGAAGCTGCCCAGCAACTGCCGCTCGCGCGTGCCGTTCCGGTAGCCCTTCGGCTCACCAGACGCCCGCTCGGACTTGCCGCGCCCCAGCGACGCCGTCAGCTCCTGCTCCAGCAGTTCCTGGATGAACCCACGGACTCTGTCCCGGATGCCCGCCTCGATCGGGTCAAACCAGGCCTCACCCGCAAACAGCCCCATGCTGCCCGCTTCCGTTATCGTGCTACCCTGTTCCATGGCGTGGTTTCCGCCGGCGCACCAACGCCGGTCATGGCTCGTTGAACAAGCCGGAGACTACGCCACCAACCGATTCCACCACCTACGCGACACCACCCGACACGGTGCCGCCGCCCTCTCAAGGGCGCACGAGACGAAGGGCAGCGTGTGGGCCATGATCCATATCTTCGAAGGCAAGCTGCGCTGCTGCATCGAGGCCTCGTTTTCGGAAAGCATCCTGGAGCCGGGCCAACCCAGCGTGAGCGAGCCGGAGGTCCAGCACCATGAGTGGCCGACTGAACCGGTGCGCTTCTACCTGGAACTCTTTGGAGGGTGACGGACGCCGTTGAGCGTCTCACGCGAGCATATCGTTGTGATGTACCAACGGAACGCCCGTCCCGTGGTCAATGGGCCAGCGGAGGCTTGCGGCAGCGCAACTTCGGACGTACGAGTCGGTGCCATGCTCGGTGGGTGGGCGGTTCCCGTACAGGGCCGGCGAGGGCGGGCCGGTTTGTGGAGGAAACGACGGCACCATGGACGGCACTCGCATCATCGCTGATCTCTCCATCGAGGACGTCATGCAGGTCTGGCCGGACACCTTCCGCGTCTTCCTGCGCCGACGGATGGCTTGCATAGGCTGCGAGGTGGCGGCGTTCCACACCGTAGCGGAGGCCGCGCGCATCTACGGCGTGCCCGCGGACGTGCTGCTGGCCGAGTTGCGCGAAAGCACCGGGACGCGGGATCGCCGGAGGCCCGGCGGACCCGGCGCTACTCCTCGCCAGCGAGGCGGACCAGGGCGTGCGGATCGAGGACCACGATCCGCCGCCGCCCTCCCGTGAGCACGCCGGCCTGCTCCCAGGCGCTGAGCGTGCGGCTGACCGTGTAAAGGGTCGTGCTCGTCATTTCCGCGATGTCCTGGCGCGTGATCGGGAACTCGATCTGCACGCCCAGCTCGGTCCGGCGTCCGGACTGGCGGACGAGCCGTAGGAGGGCGCGGGCGATGCGCTGCTCCACCCGCGCGGCCGTAACCTCGCGCAAGCGCGCGAAGGCATCCTGGAGGTGGCCCCCGATCGTGCGCAACGCGGCCTCGGCGACCGCGGGGTGGGCAGAGGTCAATTTCTCCCAGGCCGCCACCGGCCAGGCCAAGACCGTGCTGTCGGTGACGGCCACCGCGGTCCCGGGGTAGTCGTCCCGGCCCAGGGCGACGGCGAGGCCGAAGAACTGGCCCGGTGCGACCCAGTGCGCGATGATCTGCTGCCCTTCCGGTGATGTCTGCACGATCTTCAGCCGCCCCTCGACCAGCATGTAGAAGCGGAGCGCAGGCGCACCCTGGGCGAAGACGCTGCCGCCCCCGGCAACCTTGCGAAGGCGCGCTTCCGCGAGGACGCCCTCGGCTTCCCGCTCCGGCAGGCCCTTGAACAGGTCCAGGTCCTGGACGAGCGCGTGAACCGGCGGTCCCATGATCTTCCCCTTGCCGGCCGCCCATGGCGCCGCAGCCGGCCACGCCGCGCCTGGGACCATAGCCTGACGCATCGCAGCAGGCCGGCATAGCTGCCCTACCGGGCTTTAGTCCGCCCGAGGTTGCTCCAGCGCAAAGAGCGGTGCGGGGCGCGGCGCCTATCCTGGTCTTCGATGGCCCGCGCCGGAGGCTGCCGGGCCAGGACAGGGAGATCACCATGGCCCAGACCCACGCGGGCAGCGAACACGGACAGACAGCGCCGGACGACATCTCCGACGCCGCGCTGCGCGCCGCCTTGGAGCAGGTGCCCCGATCTGCCGGGCAATCGGCATCCTGCCAGGATCGCCCGCCGCCCGGCAGCCGCCGCCCGTGGCCTCCTCTGTGCCGGTTTCCGTCGTCGCCTGGGACGGCAGGACCCTCAGCGCGGTTCAGGGCGCGTCCGCGCAGCGCGGGGCCGAGGTCGCCGGCCAGGTCTGCGCCGCGTGCCACGGCGAGCACGGCTTCTCTGCCGACCCGCAGTTCCCGCATCTCGCGGGTCAGTCGGCCTACGCCATCTACAAGCAGCTCCACGACTACAAGACCGGCGCGCGCGTGAACGAGATCATGGCGGGCATCGCCCAGGCGCTCGACGACCGGCAGATGGCCGACGCGGCGGCCTACTACGACCGCCAGCCCGGCCTGGAACTGGCCGGCTTGGGCACCGAGCGCGCCCGTCAGCTCGTCGAACGCGGCGACGTGTCGCGCGGCATCGCGGCCTGCTCGTCGTGCCACGCCCGCGGCACGGGAGGGCCTATCGAGGCCCCCCTGCTCGCCGGGCAGTATCGCAGCTACACGGCCGACCAGCTCCGCGCCTACAACTTCCGCGAGCGTCACAATGACGTTTACGCCCGGATGCGAACCATAGCCGGCGCGCTCACGGATGCCGAGATCACGGAATTGGCAGCTTACTACGCCGCTGCTTACCGCTAACGGCATCACCCTATCCAAGCTCAGAAAGGCTGTCGCCCATGCTGTCCGCTCAGCAACGCGAGATCGTCAAAGCCACCGTCCCCGCGCTGCGGGAACACGGCGAGACGATCACCCGCACCTTCTACGGCGACATGTTCGCCGCCCACCCCGAGCTTTACAACCTGTTCAACCCGGCGAACCAGCGCGACGGCGGCCAGGCCCGCAGCCTCGCCGCCTCGGTGCTGGCCTATGCCGAACACATTGACGCGCCCGAGCGCCTCGGCCGCATGGTCGAGCGCATCTCCAACAAGCACGGCAGCCTGCAGGTGAAGCCCGGGCATTATCCTATCGTGGGCGAATACCTGCTCGGCGCCGTCGCGAAGGTGCTCGGCCCCGCCGCCACCCCGGACATCTTGGAAGCCTGGGGCGCCGCCTATGGCCAGCTCGCTGATATCATGATCGGACGTGAGGAAGCGATCGAGAGTGGGGACGCCGCCCGTCCTGGCGGGTGGCGCGGTTTCAAGCCGTTCCGCATCGAACGCAAGGTGGCGGAGAGCGAGGTGACCACCTCGTTCTACCTGGTGCCGGACGATGGGGCACCGTTGCCCGCCTTCGAACCCGGCCAGTACCTGTCCGTGAGGGTCCACCCGCCTGGCTTTCCCTACCAGCAAATCCGCCAGTATAGCGTTTCCTGCGCCCCGAACAGCCGCCACTACCGCATCAGCGTCAACCGCGAGGGTGCGCCGCCCGACGAACCGTCCGCTCCGTCTGGGCTGGTTTCCAACTACCTGCACCACGCCGCGCGCGAGGGCGACCTGCTGCCGGTGCACATGCCGCTTGGCGACTTCACGCTTGCTGAGGGCGACCGTCCCGTTGTGCTGCTCAGCGGCGGCGCTGGCATCACCGCAGTGTTGAGCATGCTGGAGCACCTGGCCGGGCCGGGAGGCAGCACGCGAGAGGTGGTGTTCCTGCACGCCGCCCGCGATCGTGCCCATCACGCCTTCGCCGAGCACGTCCGCGCACTGGGCCGGCAACGGCCCGGAATCCGGATCGGCCTGTTCTACGAGGAGGCCGGATCGGACGACGTGCCGGGCACGCACCACGACGCCGTGGGCCGGATCACGGCGGAGGTCGTTCTCCGCTACATGCCCGAGCGGGAGGCGGAGTTCTACTACTGCGGCCCGCTTGGTTTCATGGCAGCGGTCGAGGGTGCGCTCGACGATCTCGGCGTGTCGCTGGAGCGCCGCCACAGCGAGGCATTCGCTCCCGACCCCTCCTTTGCCGCCAACGCGCCTGTGCCGGCGCCGCAGGCTCACGCGACGGCCTCATAGGAAGCGCCGCGCGCATGGAAGGCCAAAGGTGACATCGTCATGGAGCAGAGCGACATGTCCCACGCCGCCGATGGGCGGACGCCGTACCCGCACGCCCCCGCGTTCGCGGCCTGTTTGGATGAAGCCCTTGTGCGGCCGGTCGTCGAGGCGTTCTACGCCAAGGTCTGCCTCGATCCCGTCCTCGGCCCGATGACAATGACTGGGCCGTGACCCGATCGCTGGTCAACGTACTGGTTTGGAACCTGGTCGTGTTCGCCCTGGTGGCGCCGTGGTAGGGGCACTCACGGCCGTTGGTGGCGGCTGCGTCTCCGAGGAGTCCATCCACCGCTTGGTGAACCGCTTCTATGCCCGGGTCCGCCGCGACGAGCTGCTCGGACCGGTGTTCGCCCGTGCAATCGGCGAGGGTGACGAGGCCTGGGCCGCGCACCTCGCGCGCCTTGCGGATTTCTGGTCATCGGTGATGCTGACGAGCGGCCGCTACCACGGCGACCCGTTCTCGGTGCATCTGCGCCTGCCGGGCCTGGACCCGGCGATGTTCGACCGCTGGCTCGCGCTCTTCGGCGAGACATGCGGCGAGTTATTCGAGCCCGACGTGGCCGATGCCTTCCGCGGTCGTGCGGAGCGCATCGCGCGCAGCCTGCGCATGGGCCTGTTCGAGCGGCTGCCGGCGCGCAAGCGGGCCATCGGCCCAGAGGAGACGCGCCCATGACCTACGTGGTCGCCGAGAACTGCATCAGGTGCAAGTACATGGGCTGTGTGGAGGTGTGTCCGGTGGATTGCTTCTACGTCGGCGAGAACATGCTGGTGATCCATCCCGACGAGTGCATCGATTGCGGCGTCTGCGAGCCGGAGTGCCCGGCCGAGGCGATCGTGCCGGACAGCGACGACCGGGCGGGCGCCTGGCTGGAGCGCAACACCCTGTTCGCCAAGCAGTGGCTCAACATCCTCCGCAAGGGCGAGGTGCCGGCCGACGCGGACGAGTGGAAGGACAAGCCCGGCAAGGAGGCACTGTTCTCGCCGAAGCCGGGTGCGTGACCTGGGCTGAACTGGATCGAGGGAGGACCTTATGACAGACGCACTGTACCCGCCGGCAACCCGCGAGATCGCGCAGCAGCGGCGCGACCTCGTGCCCGGGACCCAGGCCGCCTTCGACGCCTTCGGCCGCCAGGTGTTCGCCGAGGGCGCGCTCTCCGCGAAGATGAAGCAGGTCATCGCGGTGGCCGTGGCGCACGTGACCCAGTGCCCCTACTGCATCAAAGGGCACACCAAGGCGGCCCTGCGGGCCGGCGCAACACGCGAGGAGTTGATGGAGGCGATCTGGGTCGCGTCCGAGATGCGGGCCGGTGGAGCCTACGCGCACTCCGTGCTGGCGATCGCCACCTTCGAGGAGGAAGGGGCGAAGCAGAAGGACCCGCCCCAGGGATGAGCGAGGTCCGGGTCAAGCGGGCCTACGATCCGCCAGCACCCGGCGATGGCGTTCGTGTGCTGATGGACCGGTTATGGCCGCGGGGAATGAGGCGGGACGAGGCGAAGATCGACCTCTGGCTCAAGGAAGCAGCGCCCAGCGCCAAGCTGCGCCGCTGGTTCGGCCACGCTCCCGCGAGGTGGACGGAATTCCAGAACTGCTACCGGGCGAAGCTGGCGGACAATGCGGCGCTGGACGGGCTGCTGGCCATGGCGAAGCAAGGCAAGCCGGTGACGCTGCTGTTCGGGGCGAGGAACGTGGAGCGCAACAATGCGGTCGTGCTGCAAGCTCTCTGTGACCGAGGTTGAGCCGTGGATGACCCTGACGCCGGGCAGCCTGCCCCTGCCGCACTGCCGCCGGGTTGCGAAGCCACCCGCAGCACCCCTGTGTTCACCGAAGCGACGGTCCCGCCTGCGCTGCTGCGCTCGCACCGTTCGGCGCCCGGCACCTGGGGACTGATCCGCGTGCTGGAGGGCCGGCTGCTTTACCGGATGCTCGACCCGCCTTCGGAGCGCGTCCTTGATCCTTCAGGCGCACCCGGCCTGGTCGAGCCCGGCGTGCCGCATGAGGTCGCTCCGCTCGGGCCGGTGCGCTTCCAGGTCGAGTTTTATCGCATGACGGGAGCAGCCGCCGGCGTTGCCGCTGCGGCTTTCCCTTCAACGGCAGAAGAATAATCGGCCATGCCTCGATCTGCCCCTTGCGCCGGCGCTGGGATGAGTTTGGAAGATCATCAGGCAGACTGGGACCGCACCGTCGCACTGGTCTGGGCCGGGATGGTGCTGGGCGTCTCCTTCCTGGCTACGGCTGCCAAGTTCCTGGCGCCCTCGCTGCCGCGGCCAGTCGCCCTCGACGTTGGCCGGCACACCTTCCAGGTGTTCGGCTGGGTCGAGATGGCATTGACGGGCTCCTGGGTCTGAGTGTGTCGGCGCCGGCCCGGCAGCGCTTGCTCGCCCTTGCGCCCGGCCTGATCGTGCTGGCGCAGGAGCTCTGACTGCGGCCCTGGCTGGACGCGCGGACGCGGCAGGTCGTGGATGGCGGAGGGACGCCACCGCCGTCCGGCCTGCACCTCGCCTACGTGGCATGCGAGGTGGCCAAGCTTGCCGTGCTGCTCGGCCTGGGACTGACGGGCCGCACGGCTGGGCGCGATGAGGGATGACCGATGACAAGGCCGGGTCCGTGACGGCGCAGCTCAGATCAGGAAGGATGACGCCCCGATGGCAAACGAATTGATCGATGCCATGAGCAACGAACGGATCGAGGCGGCCGTGGACCGCACGCTTCGCCTGTGCGCCCAGCAGGATGGGGCACCACTCGGATCGCTGGCCTGGGCCGCTGTCGACGAGACGTTCTGCACCTGCATGACGGGAGCGGAAGACGCCTTCGAGCACCCCCTGTCCGCGATGCACGCGGCCCTCGCCGCCGACATGCTGCGACGGGCCGAGAGGCGTGTTGGTGAGCCGTCGCAGGCAGGAGCCAGGGAATGCAGTTCGCCGCCCTGCATGATGCACGAACTTGACCCCGCGTTCGTGGGGCACCCTGAGCGGCCGAACCCGCCTGCTCAGATGCCCGCAGCAAGCACCGCGCAGGAGTGGGAGGAGGTCCGCCTCTGGCGGAAGGCCAAGCGAACGGTGCTGATCGAACGGCGTCTGGCCATGCCGGCCGCAGAGCGGGCCGTGCGCAGCGAGGCGATCACGGCGGCCCTGGTCCAGGTCCTGCCACCCTGCCCCGGAGCGCTGATCGGTTTCTACTGGCCGTTCAAGGGCGAGTACGACCCGCGATCCTTGGCCCGGTCCCTGCATGCCAGGGGGACACGGTTGGCTCTGCCGGTGGTTGTCGAGAAGGCCAAGCCCGTGATCTTTCGCGAATGGTGGCCGGGCATCCCGATGACCCGCGGAGTCTGGAACATCCCCGTCCCTGAAGCAGGTGATCCGGTCTCACCCGGTGTCCTGCTCGTGCCGTTGGTCGGCTTCGACAGGCAGCGATACCGGCTCGGCTATGGCGGCGGATACTACGACCGCACGCTGGCCGTGCTGTCAGCCAAGCCGCAGGCGATCGGTGTCGGGTTCGAACTGTCGCAGGTCGCGACGATCCACCCGCAACCCCACGATATCGCCATGGACCTGATCGTGACCGAACGTGGGACGGTGTAGGACTTACCCGGATCCCACCTGGATTATCGCTTTGCTCGTCGCTCCATAGTGATGCCAGTGTTTTGCGCCCACGATCAACCCGGAACGGGTAGAGCAGATTGTATCGGCGCTGGAAGGTGGCACGAGCAAGGCCAGCGTGTGCCGCTCGTTCAAGGTGGCGCGCTCGACATTGCTCGATACCTTGGTGCGAGTCGGCTGGACCGGGCCAGCAAGCGCGAAGGCGACGTAAGTCACTGAAGCGGTCTTCTGGTCAGCACTGCAATCGTCTTCTGAAACCGACACTATCTTCTCGGATATCACAATAATATTTTAGGTGGATCGAAAATATATCAAGCGATCACAACAGGTTAAAAACTTTGTCCGTAACTGGGGCAAAACCCCGGGCACGCAGTTGCAGCAGAACAAAGGTCAGAGTGGGTCGGTAACTCTACCACCCTGAATCTATGCGGCTTTCTTCGTTCTTTTAGTGATATAGATTGGAAGGCGGTTCGTCTTTGCCCGGGGATTTGCCCCAGTTACAAAAAGTGGGCGGCCGGGTGGATGGGTTCTCGTGTCGTTACTGGCCTGCTTCCCGGATGTCGCCTGACACCAGGGCCGTCCCGTAGCGATGGCCCCTGCGCCAGGCCCAGTCATCGACGGCGAGGACGCGCGGGGTGGGCGGCGGCTCGTGATCGTTGCTGGCCGCACAGGCCATCCGCAGCAGCGTGTCGGCGCTGACCGGCATGGCCAGCCTTTCGGCCAGGCGCCGGCCGGCCTCGCCGCCGAGCGCATGGGCGAGATGGCCCTGCAGGTCGCCCAGCCGTTTGGTCCGGCGTGCAGCTGCAGGCGCACCGGCCAGGCGTTCGGCGAAGGTCTGGCGGGCACAGGAGGGGTTGAGGCAGCGGAACCGCCTTGCCTGGACCTGCAGCGCCACTGGACGGCCTTGCCAGGGCAGGTCGGCCAGCGTGCGCTGGTAGCGGCTGTGAAGCCGCTGCGACACCTGGGCGCAGGTGGGACAAGCGGCCGAGGGCTGATGCGGGCTGGATGTGATGACGAGGTGATCGGCGGTGGACACGACCTCCACGACGGCGAGGCCGGCAGGGATCAGGGGCAAGACGCGCGCGGGCAAGGAAGACCTTCAACAAGGGGCTGCGGTGTCCCCCTTACTTGCTCATCCAACCCCGAAACGACAGCACGGGAAGTGCGGGAGAACCAGAATTCACCGACCAGCGACATGCAGGGCCGGCGGGTCCAGGGCCTGGCCGTCCCGCGCTGCCTTCGCCTCCGGGTGCGTGCCGATGCCCGACACCTGGTCGCGGAGCACCTCGGCCCCCGCGCGGAACAGCGCAAACTTCAGGCTGCTCGACCCGGCGTTCAGCGTCAGCACCGCACCGTCCGTCAGCAGCTTGCCGGCCATCAGCAGCTTACCGTTCAAGCGTGCGCGTCCCAGCGCCAGTCGCGGATGTCCGGCATGTCCTCGCCATGCTCGCGCACGTAGTCCGTATGCTCCCGCAGCTTGTCGCGCAGCGTCTGCGCCAGGTGCGCGGCATGGTCGCGCAGCCGCTCGACCCGTGCGATGGCGGCGAGCGCCAGGTGGAACCGGTCCAGCCGGTTCAGCACCGTCATGTCGAACGGCGTCGTGGTCGTGCCCTCCTCGATGAAGCCGTGCACATGGAATCGGTCGGCGTGCGAGCGCCCGTGCAGCAGGCGGTGGACCAGCCAGGGATATCCGTGGAACGCGAAGATCACCGGGCGGTCCCCGGTGAACAGGCTGTTGAACGTGCCGTCCGGCAGGCCGTGCGGATGCTCGGACGGCGGCTGCAGCGCCATCAGGTCCACGACGTTGACCACGCGCACCAGCATGTCCGGCAGGTGCCGGCGCAGCAGGTCCACCGCGGCCATGGCCTCCATCGTCGGCACATCGCCGGCGCAGGCCATCACCACGTCCGGGATGGCGCCCGCGTCGTTGCTGGCCCAGGTCCAAAGGCCCGCACCCTCCGCGCAGTGCCGCACCGCTTCGTCCATCCCCAGCCACTGCGGCGCCGGCTGCTTGCCCGCTACGATGACGTTGACGTAGTTGCGCGAGCGCAGGCAGTGGTCGGCGACGCTCAGCAGCGTGTTGGCGTCCGGCGGCAGGTAGATACGGACGATGCTGGCCTTCTTGTTGGCGACGTGGCCGATGAAGCCGGGGTCCTGATGGCTGAACCCGTTATGGTCCTGCCGCCAGACGTGACTGGTCAGCAGGTAGTTCAGGCTGGCGACCGGGCGGCGCCAGGGGATGTGCTGGCAGGCCTCCAGCCACTTGGCGTGCTGGTTGAACATGCTGTCCACGATATGGATGAACGCCTCGTAGCAACTGAAAAGCCCGTGGCGGCCGGTCAGCAGGTAGCCCTCCAGCCAGCCCTGGCAGAGGTGCTCGCTCAGCACCTCCATGACGCGGCCTTCGGGGCCGACGTGGTCGTCGGTCGGCAGCAGCTCGGCCATGCTCTCGCGGTCGGTGACCTCAAACAGGGCGTCGAGGCGGTTGCTGGTGGTCTCGTCGGGACCCATGACGCGGAAGCGGTCCATGTTGGCCGCCATCACGTCGCGCAGCCAGCCGCCCAGCACCCGGGTCGCCTCGCCGTCGGCGGCGCCGGGCTGGGCGACCGGGACGGCGTGGGTGCGGAAGTCCGGCAGGGTCAGGTCGCGCAGCAGCAGGCCGCCGTTGGCGTGCGGGTTGCTGCCCATGCGGCGGGGGCCATCGGGCGCAAGGGCGGTGATCGCCGCGACCGGGGCGCCGTTGCCGTCGAACAGCTCCTCTGGCCGGTAGCTCCGCATCCAGCTCTCTAATTGCGCCAGCCGTTCCGGGTGGGTGGACAGCTTGTCCAGCGGGACCTGGTGAGCGCGCCAAGTGCCCTCGACCGGCAGGTTGTCCACGAACTTGGGGCCGGTCCAACCCTTGGGAGAACGCAGGATCAGCATGGGCCAGCGGGGGCGAGTCCCCTTATCCGTATGCGCGTTGGCCTGGATGGCGGCGATCTCGTCCAGGCAGGCGTCAAGGGCGGCCGCCATGGCCTGGTGCATCGGGCCGAGCTCGTGGCCGGACACGAGGCGCGGGGCGTAGCCGTAGCCGGTGAACAGCGCCAGCAGCTCCGCCTCCGGGATGCGGGCCAGCACGGTCGGCCCGGCGATCTTGTAGCCGTTCAGGTGCAGGATCGGCAGCACGGCGCCATCGCGTGCCGGGTTGAGGAACTTGTTGCTGTGCCAGCTTGCGGCGAGCGGCCCGGTCTCGGCCTCGCCGTCGCCGATGACGCAGGCGGCCAGCAGGTCCGGGGTGTCCAGCACCGCGCCATAGGCGTGCAGCAGGGAATAGCCGAGTTCGCCGCCCTCGTTGATGCTCCCGGGGGTGTCGGGGGCGGC
>JAABUX010002153.1_pt1 | contig 28322 bp, 20 predicted proteins | sample 5561851 | NCBI WGS metagenome assembly JAABUX01 (sample SAMN10711883, study PRJNA513361) | rock metagenome | isolation source: Antarctica rocks | place: Antarctica: Victoria Land, Richard Nunatak red sandstone | collected 2016-01-03 | reverse complement strand
GGCCCGTCGGCGTCGCCAGCGGGAGCGGCGCCATCGCCTGGGTGGCTCGGGGGCCTGCACCCGGGCCCCGCTTCGGCGCGGCCCCGGGCCGACTTATGGCCATACCCAACGCGAATGACCCACTAGCTCTCGATCTCCGGGAATCCTCGAAGAATGTCGGGTGTGCCGAGTGCAACGAGGCACACCCTGTTCGATGACCGAATGATGGTGAGCCTCGTTCCTCGACCCACCCGACATTTTCGATTTCCCGAAATCCCGGATCGAGAGCTACACCTCCGCCGATCCGTCGGGGATCGGTCGGCCCGGTCTCCCCGTCGCAATCCGCCCGCCGCGCCGCTAGAGTCATTCGATCCGACCTACCGACCGACCCCGCTCCTCCCGGGAGACCGAACCATGATGCGTCGCGAATTCCTCCAGGCCGGCGCCCTCGCCGGGCTCGCCCTGCCGGCGTCGGGCGTCTTCGCCGCGTCGCAGGCCCCTCGCAAGCGGCGGGTCGGCCTGATCGGCACCGGCTGGTACGGCAAGTGTGACCTGTTCCGCCTGATCCAGGTCGAGCCGAACCTCGAAGTCGTCTCGCTCTGCGACGTCGACAAGGCGATGCTCGCCGACGCCGCCTCGCAGGTCGCCGCCCGGCAGCCCTCGAAGAAGACGCCGCGGACCTACGCCGACTTCCGGGCGATGCTCGCCGAGAAGGACCTCGACATCGTCCTCGTCGACACCCCCGACCACTGGCACGCCCTGCCGATGATCGCCGCCGTCGAGTCCGGCGCCGACGTCTGGGTCCAGAAGCCGATCAGCCTCGACGTGGCCGAGGGCAAGGCCATGGTCGACGCCGCCCGCAGGCACAAGCGGGTCGTCCAGGTCGGCACCCAGCGGCGGAGCACCCCGCACCTGATCGAGGCCCGCGACCGGATCATCCGCGAGGGGAAGCTCGGCAAGATCGGCCTGGTCGAGATCTACTGTTACTATCACATGCGGGGCCGAGGCAACCCGCCCGACACCTCTCCTCCCGAGAACCTCGACTACGAGATGTGGACCGGCCCGGCGCCGCTGCGGCCGTACAACAGCATGGTCCACCCTCGCGGCTGGCGCGGGTTCACCGAATACGGCAACGGGATCGTCGGCGACATGTGCGTCCACATGCTCGACATGGTCCGCTGGATGCTCGGCCTGGGCTGGCCCCGCTCGATCGCCTCGTCCGGCGGCATCCTGATCGACAAGGCGAGCAAGGCCAACATCCCCGACACCCAGTCCGCCGTCTTCGACTTCGGCGACCACCCGGTCGTCTGGGAGCACCGGAGCTGGGGCGAGTCGGCCGACCCCAAGTATCCCTGGGGGGCGACGATCTACGGCGACAAGGGCACCCTCAAGGCCGGCGTGATGGGCTACGACTTCACCCCGGCCGGCGGCGGCAACGGCCGGCCGATCCACGTCGACGTCAGATACGAACTCGACGAGTACCCCGAGGACAAGACCGAGAAGGACCTCGAAAAGCACGTCGCCCCGGCCATCCGCGGCCACCTGCGCGACTTCCTCGCCGCCATCGGCTCGCGCGGCAAGCCGGTCTCGGACATCGAGGAGGGGCACATCTCCACCGCCTCCTGCATCCTCGCCAACCAGGCGCTCGCGCTCGGCCGGACCCTGACCTGGGACCCCGTCGCCGGCAAGGTCGTCGGCGACGCCGAGGCCAACCGCCGGCTCGCCCGCCCCTACCGCTCCCCCTGGGTCCACCCGGCCGCGGGTAGGACTTGAGCCGAGCCGCCGCGGGGTGTTCGAAGATTGTTGGAGATTCCCGGGCCGTCGGTTATGATCGCTCGGCTGGAGGATGATCGGCGGTCCGTGGGGGAGGGTGACGCATGCGGCAGTTCCGGACGGCCTGGCTCGCGCTGGCGGCGACGGCGGCCCTCGCGATCCCCTCGGCGGCGGCGGGCGAGCGCGTGACCTTCGAGCGCGACGTGATGCCGATCCTCACCCGCGCCGGGTGCAACGCCGGCGCCTGCCACGGCAAGTCGCGCGGCCAGAACGGCTTCCAGCTCTCGCTACTCGGCTTCGACGCCGACTCCGATCACGCCGCCATCGCCAGCGAGGCCCGGGGGCGCCGGGTGTTCCCCGCCGCGCCCGAGCGGAGCCTCCTGCTCCTGAAGGCCGCCGCCCAGGTCCCCCACGGCGGCGGCAAGAAGCTCGACCCCGGTTCCCCGTTCTACGAGTCGCTCCGGTCCTGGATCGCCGACGGGATGCCCCGGACCCCGGCCGGAGCCCCGACGCTGGCCAGGCTCCGCGTCGAGCCCGCCGAGCGGACCCTGGCCCCGGGCGAGGCCCTGGCCCTCCGCGTGACCGCGACCGACACCGACGGCTCGACCCGCGACGTCACCCACCTCGCCGCCTTCCAGTCGAGCGAGCCGAACCTGGTCGCGGCCGGCCCCGAGGGCCGGGCCAAGGCCGGGCCGACCCCGGGCGAGGCCACCGTCTCGGCCCGGTTCGGCGGCCTCTTCGCCAACTGCGACGTCCTGATCCCCCTGGCGGGCACCGCCCCCGCCGCGGCCTACGATGCCCTGCCCCGCAAGAACTTCGTCGACGCCCGCGTCGTCGAGAAGTTGCAGAAGCTGGGGATCACCCCGTCCGGCCAGGCCGGCGACGCCACCTTCCACCGCCGGGCCCACCTCGACGCCATCGGCCGGCCGCCCACGCCCGACGAGACCCGCGCCTTCCTCGCCGACCTCGACCCCGGCCGGCGCGACAAGCTCGTCGACCGCCTGCTCGCCCGGCCCGAGTACGCCGACCACTGGGCCAACAAGTGGGCCGACCTGCTCCGCCCGAACCCCTACCGGGTCGGGATCAAGGCCGTCCTCAACCTCGACGCCTGGATTCGCGACGCCTTCCGCCGCAACCTGCCCTACGACGAGTTCGTCCGCCAGATCATCACCGCCCGCGGGAGCAACTACCGGGTCGGCCCGGCCGTGATCTGGCGCGACCGCCGCGAGCCCGAGGAGGCGGCGACGATCGTCACCCAGGTCTTCCTCGGCATCCGGCTCGAATGCGCCAAGTGCCACCACCACCCGTTCGAGTCGTGGGGCCAGGAGCAGTTCTACGAGTTCGCCGCCTACTTCGCCCGGGTCGGCCACAAGGGGGCCGCCCTCTTCCCGCCGATCGCCGCCGGCGAGGAGACGATCTTCGTCAAGAAGGCCGGGGCGGTGAAGCACCCGCTGACCGGCCAGGTCTTGCCCCCCAAGCCCCTCTTCGGCTCCGCCCCCGTCGGCGACGACCCCGAGGCCGACCCCCGCCAGGCCCTCGCCGACTGGATGACCGCGCCGACCAATCCCTACTTCGCCCGCGTGATCGTCAACCGGACCTGGGCCGAGCTGATGGGCCGGGGGATCGTCGAGCCGGTCGACGACCTCCGCGCCACCAACCCGCCCAGCAACGGCCCGCTGCTCGAAGCCCTCGCCGACGACTTCCGCCGCCACGGCCACGACCTCAAGCACCTGATCCGGACGATCATGACCTCGGCCACCTACGGCCTCTCGTCCGACCCCACCGACCGCAACGGCGGCGACACCCGGAACTTCTCCCGCCACTACCGCCAGAGGCCCCGCGCCGAGGTCCTGCTCGACGCGATCGTCGACCTCACCGGCGTGCCCGAGCCCCTCGACGCCGCCCCGCCGGGCACCCGGGCCGCGGCGCACTGGACCACCCGGTCGTCGTCGCTGTTCCTCGACACCTTCGGCCGCCCCGACCCCAACCAGGACCCCCCCTGCGAGCGGACGCCCGACACCTCGGTCGTCCAGGCCCTCCACCTCATGAACGCCCCCGGCCTCCACAAGAAGATCGCCGCCGACGCCGGCCGGGCCGCCAGGCTCGCCGCCTCCGACCTCCCCCCCCGCAAGGTGGTCGACGAGTTGTATCTGCTCGTCTACAACCGCCCGCCCGACCCCGAGGAACTCGACTACGGCGCCTCCCTCTTCGACGACCCCCTCGGCCGCCGCCGGGCCGTCGAGGACCTGATGTGGGCCCTCGTCAATTCGCCGGAGTTCGTCTTCGAGGACTGAGGCTCAGCCGCGGGATCGGGCGACCTCGGGCGGAGGTCCGGCCGGCGGGAAGTTGTGACGGGCCGACCCCAGCGTCGCCCCGACGAACGCCGTCGGCAGGAAGAGCAAGACGCCCACGACCCAGACCCACGCCGGATGCGGGATCATGACCATGTTCGCGACGCTCGCCCCCAGCATCAGGCCGCCGACGACCATCCCGCACCCCAGGCTCCAGGCCGGGCTGAGCCGGGCGGCGATCGACGAGCCGAGCAGCGTCCCCGCCGCCCACCCCATCAGCACGAACGCGAACGCGCCGGCCGGCATCGCCTTCATCACCTCCGCGATCGTGCCGGGCTTGGCGGGGTCCAACGGGGCCGGGCGCGGGAACGCCACCTGCCCCAGCGACTCGAAGATCACCATCATCGCGGCCGCCGCCAAACAGCCCGCGACCACCGCCAGCACGCCCCGCACGAATGCCAACGCCATTGAGAAAGCCCCCGCCTCGGATGACCGGCCGCCCGGCCGCGACCCTCGCCTGAATCCGATCATTGTACCCGGACGATAACACGGGTCTGCCCGTACAGTCAGCCCACTCCCTCCCGGAGGTCAGCCCGATGGCCCTCTCGACGAACTGCGAAGCGACGACCCGGCGCGACTGCCTCCGGCTCGGCCTGTCGGCCCTGGTCGGCGGCGGGCTGGTCGACGCCCTCCGGCTCCGGGGGATGGCCGCGGCCTCGGGGTCGGCGGAGCCCGCGGCCAAAAGCTGCATCCTGATCTGGATGGACGGCGGGCCCAGCCACTACGAGACCTTCGACCCCAAGCCGGGCGCGCCCGCCGAGATCCGCGGCAAGTTCGACCCGATCGCCACCAAGCTCCCCGGCGTCCAGTTCTCGCACCACATGAAGCGGCTCGCGTCGATCGCCGACAAGCTCGCCGTCGTCCGCTCGATCCGCCACGACCAGGGGAATCACGGCGCCGGCAACCATTACATGATGACCGGCGCCCCGCCCCGGATACCCGTCGGCTGCGGCGCGTTCGTCAGCTTCCACCCCAGCCTCGGCGCCGCCACCGCCCACGACCGGGGGACCAAGGGGGGCCTGCCGCCTTACTTCTCGATGCCGTCGATGACCCGCTCCGGCGGGCCCAACTTCCTCGGGGCCCGCCACGCCCCGTTCGTCGTCCCCGACGACCCCAGCGGCAAGGACTTCCGCGTCCGCGACGTCTCGCCGCCGATCGGCCTGGAGGTCGACCGCGTCGACGACCGCAAGGCCCTCCGCGCCCGCGTCGACCGCCTCCGCCGCCTCGCCGATCGCTCCTCGGGCGACCCGGCCCTGGCCCTCGACGAGTATTACGAGCAGGGCTATGACCTCATGTCGTCCCCCGCCGCCCAGAAGGCGTTCGACATCCACGGCGAGCCCGACTCCGTCCGCGACGGCTACGGCCGGACCCCCTTCGGCCAGCGCTGCCTGCTGGCCCGCCGCCTCGTCGAGGCCGGCGTCCCCTTCATCACGCTCAACGAGGGCGGCTGGGACAATCACGAGGTCCTCTTCGACTCCTACGACAAGCGGATGCCGCCGTTCGAGGCCGCCATCGCCGCCTTGATCGAGGACCTCGACCGCCGGGGGATGCTCGCCACGACCCTGGTGATCGCCGTCGGCGAGTTCGGCCGGACCCCCAAGATCAACGGCAAGGCGGGCCGCGACCACTGGTCCAACGCCATGTCCGCCCTGTTTGCCGGCGGCGGGACCCCCGGCGGCCAGGTCGTCGGCGCCACCGACGCGCGGGGCTACGCCGCGATCGAACGCATCCTCTCCCCCGAGAACTTCGCCTCCACCGTCTACGCCAAGCTCGGGATCGACCCCAACAAGATCCTCCACGCCCCCAACGGCCGCCCCGTCCACCTCGTCAGCGACCCCAACCCGATCCGCGAGCTGATGGGCTGAGACTCGCCCGCGAATCACCCCCGTCGATCGGTCAACTCATGGCCCGCAGACCGAACTTCCGAACCCCGGCGCACGGATCTCTCGGGGCGCTCGCCTTGATCTTGGCCCTCGCCCGCGCGTCCTTCGCCGCCCCGCCGACGCTCGACCACCTGTTCCCGGCCGGCGCGGCGCGGGGGACGTCGGTCGAGGTCACGGCCGCCGGCAAGTTCGACCGCTGGCCGGCCCGGGGGTGGGCCTCGTCGCCGGGCCTGCGGATCGAGGCGGGCGCGGAGAAGGGGAAGTTGCGGGTCGACGTCGCCGCCGACGCCGCGCCGGGGGTCCATTGGGTCCGTCTGGTCGACGACGAGGGGGCGACGGCCCCCCGGCCGTTCGTGGTCGGGATCTTGCCCGAGCTGGCCGAGTCCGAGCCGAACGACGAGCCCAAGGGGGCCCAGCGGATCGACCGGCCGGCCGTCACGGTCAACGGCCGGCTGGCCAAGACGGGCGACGTCGACGGCTTCGCGGTCCGGCTCCGACGGGGGCAGACCCTGGTCGCGTCGATGGAGGCGCACCGGCGGCTGGGGTCGCCGATGGACGGGGTCCTGCAAGTCGCCACGCCCGATGGGTTCGTCCTGGCCCATGTGGACGACGACAACGACCGCGACCCCCGGCTCGTCTTCGAGGCGCCGGCCGACGGCGACTACGTGGTCCGCGCCTTCGCCTTCCCGTTCGTCCAGACGAGCACGATCCGCTTCGCCGGGGCGGCCAGCTACGTCTACCGCCTGACCCTGACCACCGGCGGCTTCGTCGACCACGCCTTCCCCCCGGTCGTCTCGCGGTCGGGGCCCGGGTCGGTCGAGGTGATGGGCTGGAACATCCCCGAGGCCGCCCGCAGGCTGGAGGTCGAGCCGAGCGGCGACTCCGAAGCTGACGACGCCGACGGCCCGGTCCGGCTCGAGCACCCGCTCCTGGGGAACCTGGCCGAGGTCCGGGTCGTGGCGGGCCCGGCGATCGTCGAGGCCGAGCCCGACGACGCCAGGCACCCGCAGCCGATCACGCTCCCGGTCGCCATCGCCGGCCGGCTCGACCCCCCGCGCGACGTCGACGGCTTTGCCTTCGCGGCGACGAAGGGGCAGCGGGTCGGGTTCCGGCTGGAGTCCCGCTCGCTCGGCCTGCCGCCCGACGCCGTGCTCCGGGTCGCCGACGCCTCGGGCGCGAGCCTGGCCGAGGTCGACGACGCCCAGGGGGGCTTCGACCCCGAAATCCGCTTCACGGCCCCGGCCGACGGGACTTACACCCTGACCGTCCGCGACCTCAACGGCCGGGGGGGGCCGCGGCACGCCTACCTCCTCACCGCGGGCAACCCCCCGCCCGACTTCGCCCTGACGCTCAAGGCCGACCAGTTCGCGCTCGCGGCCGGCAAGCCGACCGAGGTCGTCATCGCCGTCGACCGCCGCGAGGGCTACGCCGAGGCGATCGAGGTCGGCCTCGCCGACCGCTTCGACGGGGTCATCGCCGCGCCGGTCACGTCCCACCCCTCGGGCCCCTCGGCCAGGTCGGTCACGCTCAAGCTCATCCCTTGCGAGTGCGCCCGGACCGGGCCGATCCGGGTGGTCGGCGTCGCCGCCGACGGCCGCCGGAGGGTCGCCCGGGCCGCCGTCGCCGGCCTCTCCGAGACGATCGACTCGGCCTGGCTGGCGACCCCGAAACCGGACCCGCCGGCGGCGAAGCCGAAGTGAGCGTCGGCCTTCGCCCCGACTCCGAAGGAAATCGGTCAGGGCGTTGACTCGGGGGCGGTCCGGCCTTTACGATCGCAGCGAGCCGCCGAAGCCCCCGTCAACCCCGACCGAAAGGACCGCCCGTGCGACCCTCGTGCACCCGTCGGTGGACCGCCCGCCTCGCGCCGCTCGGATGCGGCCTGGCCCTGGCCTGGACGTTCGCCGCCGCCGCGATGGCCCAGGCGCCCCCGTCCACTCCCCTGGCCCGCCGCGTCCCCGCCGCCGACCTGCTGTTTTACGCCGAGTTCGACGGCCTCGACACCCACGCCGCCGACTGGAAGGCCTCGGCCGCCCACAAGGCCCTCAACGAGACGACCCTCGGCGTCCTCCTCGAAGACCTCGCCGCGCAGGGCGTCGACCTGATGATGAAGGGTCGGCCCAAGAACCCGCCCGCCGGGTCCGAGGTCGTCGCCCTGGCCAAGCTGGTCGCCCGCCGTGGGTTCGCCTTCGCCTTCAACGGCACGCCGCCCCGATTCCGCCCGACGATCATCGTGCGGGGAGGCTTCCGGCCCGAGACCTTCGCCCTCCTCGAACGCCTGATCACCTCCCTGGGCCGGGGCAAGGCCGACTGGAAGACGACCACCCGGGGCACCCGCAAGGTGACGATCACCGGCCCAACCGACTACGCCCTGGCCTTGATCGACGACGGGGGCGACCTGATCGTCTGCGAATCGTCGGAGGTCGACGCGACCCTGGCCCTGCTCGACGGCAAGGTCCCGGACGCGACCAAGCATCCGATCGTCGCCGAGCTGGCCCGGCCCGAGGGGGACTTCCGCCCGGCCGCGTTCGCCTTCCTCGATCCCAAGATCCTGCCCGACCTCCCCCCGCAGGCCGCCGCGCTCGGGCTCGACGGCCTCAAGCGGGTCGACTTCCGGTGGGGGTTCCAGGACGACGCCCTCTTCTCGGTCTTCCGCCTGATCGCGCCCGCCCCCCGCCGCGGGCTCCTGGCCCTGGCGGACGGGGCCACGTTCGACATGGCGAGCCTGCCGCCGATCCCCGCGGGCCTCGACGGGTGGGCGGCGGCCTCGCTGTCGCTGGGCGCGGTCTACGACCGGCTCTACGCGATGGCCGCGGAGTCGGACCCGGCCTCGGCCGAGCAGCTCGCGGCGTCGCGACGGTCCGTCGACGCGCGGCTGGGGACCCGGCTCCGCGAGGACCTGCTCGGCAAGCTCGGCCCCAAGATGTCGTTCTACCCCGTCCCCGGCGCCGTCGGCGCGGCGCTGCCGGTCGGCCTCGCGGGGATCGCCGAGGTGGCCGACCCGAAGGGGTTCGACGCGGCCCTGGGCCGGGTCTTCGAGGTCGTCAACGCCGCCCTGAAGGCGCCGAGGCCCGGCCCTCCCCGGCCCGCCGCCGCCCCGCAGCTCTTCAAGCTCCCCGCGAACGGCGACCGGGCGGGCTACCGGCTCGACCTCCCCCCCGGCTCGGTCCCCCCGGGGCCCTTGGCCGGGCTCAGGCCGGTGCTCCTGATCGGCAAGAACTACCTGGCGATCGCCTCGACCCCCGAGGCCGCGGTGTCGGCCCTCGACGTGGCCGAGGGCAAGGCCCCGCGGTGGACTCCGACCGGGGCTTACGTCAAGGTGATGGAACGAGTGCCGTCGGGCCTGAGCTTCCTGGCGGTCGGCGACCCCCGCAAGTCGCTCCCGGGGCTGGTGGCCAACCTGCCGACGCTCCTGGTGGGGGCCAACATGGCCCTATCCCGGATGGATCGCGGCGGGCGGCCGGGCGCCGGGCCGGCGATCCCGCTCCGGGTCGACCCGGCCAAGCTCCCGGCGGCCGACGCCCTCTCGGCCCGGCTGTTCCCGGCCTCGATCGCGTTGGCTGTCGACGCCCAAGGTCTCCGGGTCGTCACCCGCGAGTCGCTGCCGAGCCTCGCCTCGCCCGCCGTCGCGGGCATCGGCGTCGGCCTGCTCCTGCCGGCGACCCAGGCGGCCCGCGAGGCGGCCCGCCGCTCGCAGTGCGTCAACAACATGAAGCAGATGGGCCTGGCGTTCCACAACGCTCATTCGAACAACAACGTCTTCCCGACCGCGATCGTCGGCAAGGCCGGCAAGCCGCTCCTGAGCTGGCGGGTCGCGATCCTGCCCTATCTCGAGCAGCAGGAGCTTTACAACAAGTTCAAGCTCGACGAGCCCTGGGACAGCGCCCACAACAAGCCGCTCCTGGCCGAGATGCCCAAGGTCTTCGCCTGCCCCAGCCACCCCGCGCCCGACCCGGCGACCACCTACTACCGAACCTGGATCGGCCCGGATTCCGCGTTTGACGAGAAGGAGGGGAGGGGAATCCAGGGGTTCACCGACGGGACCTCGAACACCGTGCTGGTCGTCGAGGCGGCCGAGGCCGTCCCCTGGACCAAGCCCGAGGGGATGCCCGTCCCCGCCCTGGGCGCGGCCCCGGCCGTCCCCGCCCTGCTCGGCGCCGGCTCGACCCACCCGAACGGCTTCAACGCCCTGTTCGCCGACGGGTCGGTCAAGTTCCTCAAGGCCACCATCAACCAGATAATCCTCCGGGCCCTGATCAGTCCCGCCGGCGGCGAGGTCATCAACGCCGACGCATTCTGATCCGACCGGGACGGGTGGAGGGGCCAACGTCCCTCCCCTCCCCTCGCCGGCCCGGTCCCGCCCGGCCATCTCTCAAGGCCGGACCATGACCTTGATCGTCCCCCGGCCGTCCATGGCGGCGTAGCCCTCGGGCACGCCGTCGAGGTCGACCGTCTTGTCGAGGACGGGCGAGGGGTCGATCACCCCGGCGATCACGTCGGCCAGCAGCTCGGGCAGGTAGGCGCGGACCGGGGCCACGCCGCCGTGCAGGGCGATGTTGTGGCGGAACATCCGGCCGAGGTCGATCATCTCGGCGACGTGCGGCGCACCGACGTAGCCGACCCGCCCGCCCGGCCGCGCGATCCCGATGGCGGTGTCGAACGACTCCTTGAGCCCGACGCATTCGAGGACGCACTCGGCGCCCCCTCCGGTCAGCTCGATGACCTTGGCGATCGCCTCGGCGCCGCGCTCGCGGACGACGTCGGTGGCGCCGAAGCGGCGGGCGATCGCGATCCTCGGCTCGTGCCGGCCCAGGAGGATGATCCGGCCCGCCCCCAGCCGCTTCGCCGCCAGGACCCCGCAGAGCCCGACGGCGCCGTCGCCCACGACGGCCGCCGTCGCCCCGGGCTTGACCCCGGCCGAGACCGCCGCGTGGTGCCCGGTGCCCATCACGTCGCTCAGCGGCAGGATCGCCTTGAGGATCGCCTCGTCCCCCTCGACCGAGGGCGGCAGCTTCACCAGCGTCCCGTCGGCATAGGGGGCCCGGATCGCCTCGGCCTGGCCCCCCTCGTTCTTGCCGCCCCAGAAGTCGCCGTGGACGCACGAGGTGTAGAGGCCGTGGTGGCAGTACTCGCAGGTCCCGTCGGAGAACGCGAACGGCGCGATCACCCGATCCCCCTTCTTGACCGACCGGACCTCCGGCCCGACCTCCTCGACCACGCCCATCCACTCGTGGCCGGTCCGCCAGCCGTCCTCCCAGCCCGCCTCCAGGCCGCGATAGAACCAGAGGTCCGACCCGCAGATGCAGGCGTGGGTGATCCGGACGATCGCATCGGCGGGGTGGCCGATCTTCGAGTCGGGGACGTCGTCGACGCGGATATTCCCCTTGCCGTGATAGACCGAGGCTCGCATCCGATCTCCTTGGTTTCATCGGTCGCGTGGGCGGCCCGCGACTCGAGCACGAAGCCGCTTGCAACCCCCGGGCCGATCGCCCGGCGTGCGTCCGGCGGGCGGGTCGGTTATCCTGGGCCGATTCGCCCGCCGGGCCGCCGGGCCCATGAGCCGGAGGAGGGGCTGATGGACCTCGACGAAGCGACCAGGGCCGCCCTGAGGCCGACCCTCACGCCCGAGCAGATCCGCCGGCTGGAGCACTACGCGACCCGCGAGCCGGCCCGCCAGGGAGACGTCCTCTTCGACGAGGGGGCCAAGGAGATCGACTTCTTCGTCGTCCTCTCCGGCGCCGTCGAGCTCAGCGTCTACGGCGGCGGGGGGTTCCTCCACGTCACCCGGGCCGTCGCCGGCCATTTCGTCGGCGACTCCTCGACCCTCACCGGCCGGGCCGCCGTGGTCCAGGCGCGGGTCGACGAGGACGGCGAGATCCTCCGGGTCGCGCCCGCCCAGCTCCGCCGGGTCGTCGTCGAGGACTCCGAGCTGAGCGACCTCCTGCTCCGGACCTTCCTGATGCGCCGGTCGTTCCTGATCAAGTCCGGCCAGGCCTCGATCAAGGTCATCGGCTCGCGGTTCGCCCGCGACACCCACCGGCTCCGCGAGTTCCTCACCCGCAACAACCAGCCGTTCCTCTTCCTCGACCTGGAGGAGGACCCGGCCGTCGCCGCGATCCTCGACCAGTTCGGCGTCGACCCGGGCGAGACGCCGATCCTCCTGCACCGCGACAAGCACATCTACAAGAATCCCCGCGACGAGGAGGTCGCCCACCACCTGGGCTTCGACGTCCTCGCGACGGCCGACCTCTGCGACGTGGTGGTCATCGGCTCCGGGCCGGCGGGCCTGGCCGCCTCGGTCTACGCGGCGTCGGAGGGGCTCTCGGTCACGGCGATCGACACGGACGCCCCCGGCGGCCAGGCCGGGACCAGCTCGAAGATCGAGAACTACCTGGGCTTCCCCACCGGGATCTCGGGCCGCGACCTGGCCGACCGCGCGACGATGCAGGCCTCCAAGTTCGGCGCCAAGCTCGCCAACCCGGTCCGCGCCGTCCGGCTGGCGCGGGCCGGGGCCAACTACGAGGTCGAGCTCGCCGACGGCCGGGCGATCAAGGCCCGGTCGGTCGTCGTCGCCACCGGGGCCCGCTACCGCCGGCTCGACGTGCCGGGGGCCGACGAGTACGAGGGGTGCGGGATCTATTACGGGGCGACGGCGATGGAGGCCGAACTCTGCGGCGGTCGCGACGTCGCGGTCGTCGGCGGGGGGAACTCGGCGGGCCAGGGGGCGGTCTTCCTCTCCCGATGCGCCCGGAACGTCCACGTCCTCATCCGCCGCGACGACCTGGCCGACACCATGTCGCGCTACCTGGTCCGGCGGATCGAGGAGACGCCGAACATCCACCTCCACCCCCGGACCGCCATCACCGGCCTGGTCGGCGCGGAATCCCTGGAAAGCGTCGCCCTGTCCGAGGTGGGCGTCGGGCCGGCCCGGACCCTGGCGATCAGCCACCTCTTCCTCTTCCTCGGCGCCCTGCCCCGCACCGACTGGCTCCGGGGGACGATCGCCCTCGACGACTCGGGCTTCGTCCGGACCGGCGCCGACCTCACGCCCGAGGAGCTGGCCCGCTCGGACTGGCCCGGCGACCGGCCGCCGACGCCCTTCGAGACGAGCCTGCCCCGGGTCTACGCCGTCGGCGACGCCCGGAGCGGCTCGGTCAAGCGGGTCGCCTCGGCCGTCGGCGAGGGCTCGATCGTCGTCCAGTTCATCCACCGGGCGCTCGCCGAGGGCGGATAATCCGGCCGCGACCCCCAAGGAATCGGCCGCCCGGCCGTGATCTCCACGGCGGGGCGATCCGGGGACCCGGGCCGAATCCGAGGAACCTCGGGGACGCCCCCCGCGTCCAACGTCCCGTCCGTGCGGGTTTCTCCGAAGTTGACGTCGGGCGGATTTCCCGAATCCCAATGGGGAGGTGATCGCGATGCGCGCTCAAGTCCGAGGGATGACGATGGCCCTGATGCTCCCGCTGGGGATCTGGGGCGTGATCCGGTCCCAGGAACCGCCGACGAAGCCGCCGGCCGACGGGCCGGTGGGCCAGGTTGAGGCCAAGGTCGGGTCGGGGGCGACGGCGACGACGCCGGCGACGGCGACGGCGACGACGCCGGCGACGACGCCGGCGGCCTCGTGGACCACGGCGGTCGAGCCCAAGCCGATCGCGCCGGCGGTCAAGAAGGGTCTCGACTGGCTGGTCGAGCACCAGCTCAAGGATGGCGGCTGGGGCCAGGGGGACGAGTCGCAGCAGATGGGCGGCGGCGGCAACCTCCGCGACAAGGCCAACGTGGCCGACACCTCGATCGCCGCCCTGGCCCTGATCCGCTCCGGGAGCACGCCCCAGTCCGGGCCTTACAAGGATGCGGTCGCCCGCGCCGTCCGCTACGTCCGCGAGCAGGTCGAGGCTTCCGACGCGCGGTCGCTGGCCGTCTCCGCCGTCCAGGGGACGCGGGTCCAGGCCAAGCTCGGCCCCAACATCGACACCTTCCTCGCCTCGCTCCTGCTGGCCGAGGCCAACGGCCGGATGGGGGACGGAGGCGGCAACAAATCGGTCGACCTGGCGCTCACCAAGGTCCTCGGCAAGATCAAGGCCCACCAGAAGGCCGACGGGACCTGGGACAACAAGACCGGCTGGGCCCCGATCCTGGCGCAATCGATCGCCGGCAAGGGGATGAATCGCGCGGCCCAGTACGGCATGGCCGTCTCCGACAACGCCCTGGACCGGTTCGAGACGGCGTCCACAGTCCAATTCGCGACGACCTCGGGGATCGCGGCGGCGACCCCGGCGGCCAGGCCCGCCGGAGCCCGATCCACGGCGGGGCCGGTCGCGGTCGCCCGGTCGACCGACGGCTCCAAGCCGGTCGGCACGAGCACGTACCGGGACCTTTCCGGGGCCGACATCGCCGCCAAGTCCGGCCGCATGGCCGGCGGCGTCGGCTCGGCCGGGGTCGAGCTCTACGACCGGGCGTCGAGCCTCTCGGGCCTCCAGGACTCGGTCAATACTAATGCCACGCGGGCCACCACGCTCCGCAAGGTGGTCGCGGAAGGCAAGGACAAGGCCGAGGTCGCCAAGGCGCAGGCCACGCTCAAGCGGTTCGACTCCGTCGCGGTCGCCTGCTCCGACGCCCAGCAGGCCGTGCTCGCCCGGCTCGACGACAAGGGGTTCGTCGCCGGCTTCGGCTCCAACGGCGGCGAGGAGTTCCTCTCCTACATGAACATCGGCGAGAGCCTCGTCCTCAAGGGCGGCCCCGAGTGGAAGAAGTGGGACGAGGCCATGACCGCCAACCTCGGCCGGGTCCAGAACGACGACGGGAGCTGGACCGGGCACCACTGCATCACCGGCCGGAACTTCTGCACCTCCACCGCCCTGCTCGTCCTCCTCGGCGACCGGACCCCCGTCCCGGCCGAGGCGAAGGCCAAGGCCGTCCCGACGGCGGCCGTCCGATGAGGCCGCGCCCCTCCGCCGCCTGGATCGTCGCCGCCCTGCTGGCCTGCCCGGCCGCGGGCGGCGACGCCGTCGAGCCCGACGACCGCGCGATGGCCGCCGGCCTCCGCGCCCACATCGCCGCCCAGTCGGCCGACGGCGGCTGGCGGTCGCGGACTTATGGCGCGTTCAAGGACGGCCTCTCGCTCACGCCCACCGTCCTCAAGGCGATCGCCTTCGCCCCGGCCGTCGAGGGGTCCGAGGCCGCCCGACGCCAGGGGGCGGCCTTCCTCGCCGCGCGGGTCCGGGCCGACGGCTCGATCGACGACGGCCCGTCCGGGATGCTCTACCCCGTCTACACCGCGTCCGCCGCGACGATCGCGCTCTCCCGGGTCTACGTGCCCGGCGGCCTGGCCGCGCAGGAGGCGTTCGTCGCCGAGCTGCGGCGCCGCCAGCTCGGCGGTCGGCTGGGCTGGCGGCCCGCCGACGACGCCTTCGGGGCCTGGGGCTATGCGGTCGAGCCGCCGGGCCGGCCCGATACCCCCGGCCCCGGACTTACCGTCGACGCCGACCTCTCCTCGACCCTCTTCGCCGTCTCCGCCCTCCGGATCTCGGGCGTGCCCGCCGACGATCCGGCCATCCTCGCCGCGCTCCGCTTCGTCGAGCGGTGCCAGAACGACGGCGAAGGCGGCGACGGCGGGTTCTTCCTGACCCCGACCGACCCCGCCCGGAACAAGGCCGGGGCGAGCCTCGGAGGGCGTCCGCACTCCTACGGGAGCGCCACGGCCGACGGCCTCCGGGCCCTGCTCCGCTGCGGCGTCGCGCCCGGACACCCCCGGGCCCGCGCCGCGAGGGCCTGGCTGGAGCGCCACTTCTCGGCGACGACCGTGCCCGGGACCTTCGAGGCCGCCCGCGAGCCCGACCGGGACGCGACGTATTTCTACTACGCCTGGTCCGTCGCCCACGCCTTCCGCTCGCTCGGACTCCGGACGATCGAGCGGGACGGACGGAAGGTCGACTGGGGCGACGAGCTGGCCGCCGAGCTGGCCCGCCGCCAGCGACCCGACGGGACCTGGTCGAACCGCTTCTCCGCCTCGAAGGAGGACGACCCCCTCGTGGCCACCCCCTTCGCCCTCGGCGCCCTCGGCCATTGCCGGCCGCCCCCGCCTTGACCAGCCCGGCCCCCGGCCGATCTCGGCGGGCGAAACCTTGCACGATGCCCGGGCTTGCGGCATCCTGGACGACTCCCCGGGGGCCGGCGTCCCCTTCGGACCCGCCCGAGTCATCCGGATGTCGCCCGCCATGTCGCTCGTGCCCGGTTTGCAGGGCCTGACGGTGCCCAATGACCCGCCGGAAGTCCCCGCCCAGGGCAAGGCCAAGGCGTCTCGCTTCGTCCTCGTCGACGCCTTGCGCGGCGTGGCGGCGTCGTGGGTGGTGTTCGTCCACGCGTCGGTGGGGCACCACATCGACGCCCTCGAAGCCGCCCTGCCGGCCTGGGTGCACCTGGTGATCTCCAACGGCCGGATTCCCGTGGCGATCTTCTTCGTCCTCAGCGGGTTCGTGATCGCTTACTCGGTGTCGCGATACGAGGTGAACGCCCGGTTCGTGGGCCGGTTCGCGATCCGCCGCTCGATCCGGCTCGACCCGCCGTACTGGGCGTCGATCGTCCTGACGCTGGCGTTCGGGTACGCCTCGCAATTCTTCGTCCGGGGCAAGGTCTACGAGCTGCCCGACGCCCGGTCGATCCTGTTCCACCTCGCCTACCTCCAGGACATCACGGATAGCCCCGAGATCAACCCGGTCTATTGGACGCTCAGCCTGGAGGTCCAGTTCTACCTGGTGTTCTGCCTGCTCCTGGCCCTGGCCCACAAGCTCCGCCGCGATCGGTCCGACAAGCGGTCGCTCTACGCGATCTTCGTCCCGGCGATGCTGGTCTCGGCGGCCTGGCCGCTGGGGCTGGTCCCGGGCGGCAACGCCTGGCCCTGGCCGGGGCTATTCTTGCCGCTCTGGTACGGCTTCCTCCTGGGGATGGCCGCCTGCTGGGCCATGCTCGGGCTGATCCCCGCCGGCCTGTTCTACGCCTACGCCCTGCTCCTGGGGGTCGGGGCGGCCCGCCACCCCGACGCCGGCCTCATCGCCTGCCTGGCGACGGCCGTGCTCCTTTACGTGGCCGCGCGGCTGGGGAAGCTCACCGCGTGGCTGAACTTCCGCTGGCTCCTCTTCCTCGGCATGATCTCGTACAGCCTGTACCTGATCCACAACCCGATCACGGGCGCCTTCTACCGGGTGGCCTACCGGATCGCCGGCCGGGGGGTGGCGGGCGAGGCGCTCTGGCTGGTGCCGATGCTGGCGGTGAACGTCGCCGCCGCCTATGCGTTCTGGTGGCTCTTCGAGCGGACCAGCATGGCGTTCTGCCACCGAATCCGGATGAACGAGCCGGCGCGGCCCGAGCCCCCGGAGATCGAGCCGCCCTCGACCCGGGCCTAGGCCGGGCGGCCGGCCGGAATCGCCGCCGCGGCCTGGACGATTCGCCTATCCTTAACATGGAGCGGACGCGGGTCGGCGCATCGGTCGGCGTCCTCGTGTCGTAAGATCGACGGATCTCGCATCCTCGCGGGGTTCCCGTCGATGCTCTGGGGGGAGGCGGCCTGACGATGAGCTTCGCGATCTGGGGACTGGGGACCGCGCTCCCGGAGTCGAGCGTCACGCAGGAGATGGCGGCGGAGCTGACCAGCCGGATCTCCGGCCACGACGCCGGCCAGGCCCGGCGGCTGTCGACCCTCTATCGCCGCTCCGGGGTCCGCACCCGCCACGTCGCGCTCCTGGACCGGCTGGACGTCTCGGCCCGGCCCGACCACGCGAGCGGCCCGACGACCCGGTCGCGGATGGAGCATTACGAGGCGGCGGTCCTCCCGCTGGCGGCCGAGGCCTCCGCCAAGGCCCTGGGGGCGGCCGGGGTCGCGGCGGGCGGGGTCACCCACCTGGTGACGGTCTCGTGCACCGGGTTCGCGGCCCCCGGGTTCGACCTCGCCCTCTTCGCCGCCCTCGGGCTCGACCCGGGCGTCCAGCGGACGCACGTCGGCTTCATGGGCTGCCACGGGGCGCTCAACGGCCTCCGGGTGGCCCGGGCGTTCGCCGGGGGCGACCGATCGGCCCGCGTCCTGCTCTGCGCGGCGGAGCTGTGCAGCCTCCACTTCCGCTACGGCTGGGATTCCGACCTGGCCGTCTCCAACGCCCTCTTCGGCGACGGCGCGGCGGCCGTGGTCGGCCGGTCCGAACCGCTCGACGAGTCCGACGCCTGGCGGCTCGTCGCCAGCGGGTCGACCCTCATGCCCGAGACCGGCGACGCCATGAGCTGGCGGATCGGCGACAACGGCTTCGAGATGACCCTCTCGGCGCGGGTCTCCGGCCTGATCGCCGAGAATCTCCGCCCCTGGCTCGAAGGCTGGCTCGCCGCCCGCGGCCTGGAGCTGGCCGACGTCGCCTCCTGGGCCATCCACCCCGGCGGCCCCCGCATCCTCGACGCCGTCGAGTCGGCCCTCGGCCTGCCCCGGTCGGCGACGGCCGACTCCCGCGACGTCCTGGCGTCCTGCGGCAACATGTCCTCCCCCACCGTCCTCTTCATCCTCGACCGGCTCCGAACCCGCCGGGCCGCCCTGCCCTGCGTCTCCCTCGCCTTCGGCCCCGGCCTGGTCATCGAGGCGGCCTTGTTCGCCTGAATCTCGCGGGGTGGTGAAGACCCGCCGGCCCTTCGATCTTGCCCGAATCATCGGTGGATTTCCTCCACCCTACAAAGACTATTGTTCGTTTTGGAAACGTCCAGCCAGCGTATAAATCGCGTCCAGTCTCGACCGGAACCGCTTCGATGACCCGATCCGACCTGCCGACGTTCGATGTCGCGATCGCCGGCGCGGGGCTGGCGGGGGCGTCGCTGGCCCTCCGGCTGGCGAAGCAGGGGGTCCGGGTCGCCTTGCTGGACCCGGCGACCTTCCCCCGCGACAAGGTCTGCGGCGAGTTCCTCAGCCCGGAGAGCTGGGGGGTGCTCGACCGGATGGGCCTGGCGGGCGAGGTCGCCCGGTCGGGGTATCACGCGATCCACCGGGTCCGGATCACGACGCCGGGCGGTCGCGAGGTGATGGCCGACGTCTCGGGCCGCGACGGGCTGCCGGGGATCGGCCTGAGCCGGTTCCTGCTCGACGACCTGATCGTCCGCAAGGCCCGCGCGGCCGGCGTCGAGGTCTTCGAGGGGGCCCGGGTCGGCGGCCCGATCCTCGACGAGGGCCGGGTGGTCGGCGTCCACGCCCGCGGCCCGGCGACCGGCCCGTTCGAGCTGCGGGCGAGGGTCACGGTCGCGGCCGACGGCCGGCACTCGGCGCTGGTGAAGCAGACGGGTCGGACCCGGGCCCGGAGCCGGTTCCGACCGCGGATGTTCGGCCTCAAGCGGCACCTGGCCGGCTCCGACCCCGGCGCCGCCGAGGAGGCCGGGACGGTCGGCCTCCACCTCGTGCCCGGCGGCTACGGCGGGACCTGCCTGATCGAGGGGTCGACCACGACCAACCTCTGCGCCCTCCTGCCCGAGTCGGCCGCCCGCAAGCGGCGGGGCGACCTCGACCGCGTCGCCGGCGAATGCCTGGGCCGGAACCCGGCGCTGGCGCGGCTCTGGGGGGCGAGCGGGCCGGCCGCGGGCGAGTGGAAGGCGGTGGCCGGCGTCCGGGTCCAGGTCTCGACCCCCGATCGGCCGGGCATCCTCTATGTCGGCGACTCGCAGGGGACCGTCGACCCGCTGGGGGGCCAGGGGATGACGATGGCGTTCCTCGGCGCCGAGTCGGTCGCGCCGTTCGTGGCCCGCGCCTTGGCTTCGTCTTCTCCGGCCCGGACGGGCGGCGTCGACGACCGGCTCCAGCGCGAGTGCCAGGCCGATTGGCATCGCCGGTTCGACCGCCGGGTCCGGCTCTGCCGGGGCTTCCACCACTTCCTCGTCAACCCGGCCCTCGTCGACCTGGCCTCGGTGTTGGGCCCGGCCGCCTCGCGGTTCCTGGCGGCCTGCTTCCACCAGACCCGCGACCGGGAGTGGGCCGCCGCGTGAAAGGCGACGCGGAACCTCCGCCGGATCGCCGCGAGCCCGTTGCGGCGACCGTCCGGGGCGATCTATCTTAAACGGGACGGACGGCCCGGCCGACGACCGGGGATGACCCGGGGCGGGCGGAGGCCGACGCGACGGGACCACCGCGCCATGATCTCGACACTCACGCTCGCCCTCGCCCTGGTCGCCGGGCCCCGCGCCGCGGCCGAGGAGGGCTCGAGCCGGCCGTTCCTCCACCCCCTCTTCACCGACCATGTCGTCCTCCAGCGCGACGTGCCGACGCCGGTCTGGGGCTGGGCCGAGCCGGGGCAGCGGGTCAAGGTGGCGCTCGCCGGCCAGTCGGTCGAGACCACGGCCGACGCTCGGGGCAAGTGGATGGCCCGGCTCGGCCCCTACCCGGCCGGCGGCCCCCACGTCCTGGCCGTGAGCGGGCCGAAGGCCGTCGAGATCAAGGACGTCCTCGTCGGCGACGTCTGGCTCTGCTCCGGCCAGTCCAACATGGAGTGGCCCCTCAAGGGGGCCGTCAACCCCGAGGCCGAGGTCGCCGCGGCCGGCTATCCCCGGCTCCGCCTCTTCCAGGTCCCCAAGAGGACCGCGCTTGAACCCGAGAGCACCGTCGAGGCGAAGTGGGACGTCTGCACCCCGGCGACGGCCCCCGGCTTCTCCGCCGTCGGCTACTTCTTCGGCCGCGACCTCGGGCGCGACCTGAACGTCCCGATCGGCCTGATCAACTCGTCCTGGGGCGGGACCGTGGCCGAGGCCTGGACCTCCGCGCCGAGCCTGGGGCCGTTGGGCGACTTCGACAAGGCCCTCGCCCAGGTCAGGGCCTCGAAGGCCGAGGCCGGACAGCCCCCCGTCCGCCTCGACCGGGCGATGGCCGCGTGGTGGAAGAGGAACGACCCTGGGACCTCCGATCAGCCCGGCTGGGCCGACCCCAAGTTCGACGCCGCCGCCTGGAAGACGATGGACCTGCCCGGCAACTGGGAAGAGCGCGGCCTGCCCGACTTCGACGGGATCGCCTGGTTCCGCAAGAACTTCGACCTGCCCGAAGCCTGGGACGGCAAGGACCTGACCCTGGCCCTCGGGCCGATCGACGACCTCGACACGACCTACCTCAACGGCGTCGAGGTCGGCCACACCGACGCCTGGGCGACGACCCGGAGATACAAGGTCCCGGCGGGCGTCGCCAAGGCGGGCCGGAACGTGATCGCCATCCGGGTCCTCGACCGGCAGGGCCAGGGCGGATTCGGCGGCGAGAAGGGCGACATGAAGCTCGCCCCGGCCGGCGACGAGCAGGCCGGGCCGATCGCCCTGGCCGGGCCCTGGTCCTTCAAGGTCGCCGCCAACGCCTCGGACCTCTCCTCGCCCCCCGAGGCTCAGGGGGAGAACCCCAATCGGGCCTCGGTCCTCTACAACGGGATGATCGCCCCGCTCGCCCCGTTCCCGATCAAGGGGGCGATCTGGTACCAGGGCGAGGGCAACGCCGGCCGCCCCGCGCAGTATCGCCGGCTCCTCCCGACGCTGATCCGCGACTGGCGGGCCGCGTTCGCCGTGGGCGACTTCCCGTTCCTGATCGTCCAGCTCGCCAACTACCTGGACCGCAACCCCCAGCCGGTCGACTCGAGCTGGGCCGAGCTGCGCGAGGCCCAGTTCCTCACGACCCGGGCGCTGCCCAACGTCGCCGTCGCCCTGGCCATCGACATCGGCGAGGCCAAGGACATCCACCCCCGCAACAAGCAGGAGGTCGGCCGCCGGCTCGCCCTCGGGGCGCTGGCGATGGCCTACGGCAAGGACGTCGAGTCGTCCGGCCCGGTCTACAAGGCGGCCGAGCCGAAGGGCCGTGCCCTCAAGCTGACCTTCGACCACCTCGGCGGCGGCCTCGTCGCCAAGGGGGGCGGCAAGCTCGAAGGCTTCGCCGTGGCCGGCGAGGACGGCAAATTCGCCTGGGCCGACGCCGCGATCGAGGGGGACGCCGTGGTCGTCTCGGCCCCCGGGGTCGAGAAGCCCCTCAAGGTCCGCTACGCCTGGGCCAACAACCCGGCCTGCAACCTCTACAACCAGGCCGGCCTGCCCGCCGTCCCGTTCCGGACGGACGCCCCCGAGCCGGGGAAATAACACTGGGACTTGCAGATCGCCGATTTCAGATCGCAAATCGTTTCGAGATGTTGAATTTACGATCTGGGATCCGCGGCCTGAATTCGCGAGGCTTCCCGGCGTGCTTCATTGGGAGGCGTTCGATACCGACTCGATGACCTCAGGCCGTCCCCCGGCTCCGGGCGATGGCCGCGTAGAGCGGGTCGCCGAGGGGCCGGCGGCGGCCCCGGTCGAGGGTCTCGACCTTCTCCCAGCGGCCGGACTCGGCCAGCCAGTCGAGCACCAGCCGCTTCCGCCCCGAGTCGTTGGCCTCCAGCCAGGGGCGGACGGCCTTGGTCGGGAAGCAGCGGTCGGAGAAGGTGACGACGAGCGGCCCGCCGGGGCGGACGACCCGGGCGAGGTCGCGGAGCACGGCCGAGGGTCGGGCCAGGTAGTCGATCGAGACGCAGATCGTGGCCGCGTCGAACTCGGCGTCGCCGAACGGCAGGCCCGGCTCGAGGTTCAGGTCGTGGACCACGGCCGAGGCGAGCCGGGGGTTCGCCGCCAGCTCGCGCCCGTTCATCCCCAGGCCCACCACCCGGCCATAGGTCACCTCCGGCGGGAGGTGGCTGACCCAACTGCTCATCAGGTCGAGGATCGCCCCGCCTGCCGGCAAGGTCTCGCGGTAGACCTGCGTGACGGCGGCGATCGCCCCGTCGTCGATGTGGGTGACGAACCGCGGTTGGAGGTAGAACCCCCGGTCGGGCGACTCGTCCTGGCGGCGATAAGTCTCGGGCACCTGGGCCATGATCCGCTCCCGCTGGTCTCGTCTCGTCTCGTCTCGTCCGGTCCGGTCGTTCCGCCTTCAGGGCCCGGCGAGTTAATTCTGCGCGCGGGGGCGGGCCCGGGCAACCCGGGGCGATCGCGACGGGCGAGGCGAATCGAGCCGCGGTTGGCCGGGCGGCCCGGGTCGCGTTAGGATCGTCGTCTGTGGACGGACGACCGGACGCCGATCGGGAGCGACGCATGCGGATATCGACCTTGGTGCTGGGCCTGGCCGCCCTCTCCCCCCGCGCGGGGGCCGGGCCGGGGACCATCGACACCTACGCCGGTACCGGCCGGGCCGCCACAGCCGGCGCGGACCCGGGCGGCGGCGACGGCGGGCTCGCCCGGTCGACCCCGCTCGGCGAGCCGTTCCACTGCGACCTCGACGGCCGGGGCGACCTCTACATCGCCGACGCCACCGCGCACCGGGTTCGCAAGGTGGACGCGGCCACGGGCCGGATCGCGACCGTCGCCGGCGACGGCCGGGCGGGCTCCGACGGCGACGGCGGGCCGGCCACCTCGGCCCGGATCGACACCCCCTACGCCGTCGCCGTCGACGGCCGGACCGCCGACCTCTACATCGTCCAGCAGCGCGGCCGGGTCGTCCGCAAGGTCGACGGCAAGTCGGGCGTGATCTCCACCCTCGCCGTCCCGGCGGTGACGGCGGCGGCCGGCGCGGCGGGCGGCCCGCTCGTCGAGCCCAACGACGCCTGCCTCGACGGCCGGGGCGGCCTGCTCGTGGCCGACGTCGGCGACTGGCGGGTCCGCCGGGTCGACCTCGCCACCGGCGCCGTGACGACCTTCGCCGGCCGGGGCAAGGACGCTCGATCGGGCCATTCCGGCGACGGCGGGCCGGCGACGCAGGCCGTCATCGCCGGGGCGCGGGGGGTCTGCGTCGACGGCCGGGGCAACACGTATATCTGCGAGCGCGAGGGCAACTCGATCCGCAAGGTCGACCCCGCCGGCCTCATCTCCACCGTCGCCGGGACCGGCCGGGCCGGCTACTCGGGCGACGGCGGCGACGCGACCAAGGCCACCTTCCGCGGCCCCAAGGGGGTCCGGTGCGATCGCGAGGGGAACCTCTACGTCGTCGACACCGAGAACCACGCGATCCGCCGGGTCGACGCCCGCGCCGGGACGATCGCCACCGTCGCCGGGGGCCGCAAGGGAGACGGCGGCGGGGACGACGGCGGCGATGCCACGAAGGCCGGGCTCGACCGCCCCCACGGCTGCGTGGTCGCGGCCGACGGCACCCTCTTCATCGCCGACAGCAACAACCACCGGGTCGCCCGGGTGACGCCGCGATGAGTTTCGGCTAGAGTTCAACAAGCACACCGATCTGCTCACGGCGATGGCCCGACGCCCGGCCAGCCGACGGGACCGACCACGATGCCATCGCGATTGCCGACCGACCTCGACCGGCTGGTCCTCGCCTCCGCCGAGGTCGCCGACGCCTGCGCGATCGGGGCGGGGGCGATCGACCGCGACGGCGCCTTCCCCGTCGAAGAGTTCGACCGACTGCACCGCGCCGGGCTCCTCGCCGCGCCGCTCCGGGTCGACCGGGGCGGGGCGGGTCTGGGCCACGGCCCGGCCGGGACGCGGGCGATGCTCGGGGTCCTGCACCACCTCGGCCGGGGCAACCTGAGCGTGGGGCGGCTCTACGAGGGGCACGTCGACGCGCTCCTCCTGATCCAGGAGGCCGGCGAGCCGGGCCAGGTCGAGGCCCTGGCGGCCGACGCCCTGGCCGGGCGGATCTTCGGCGTCTGGAACACCGAGGCGGCCGACGGCGTCCGGTTCGAGCCGATCGGCGGCGGCCGATATCGGCTCGCGGGGTCGAAGACGTTCGCCTCGGGCGCCGGCCACGTCGCCCGGCCGATCGTCACCGGGGCGTTGCCGGGCGGCGGCCGGCAGATGGCGGTGGTGCCGATGGACCGGGTCGAGGCCCGGGTCGACCCCTCGTCCTGGAAGCCGCTGGGGATGCGGGCGTCGGCCAGCTTCCGGGTCGACTTCGCCGGGGTCGAGGTCGGGGCCGACGCGATGCTCGGGCGTCCCGGCGCCTATCTCCGCGAGCCGGGCTTCTCGGGCGGGTCGATCCGGTTCGCCGCCGTGCAGCTCGGCGGGGCCGAGGCCCTCTTCATGGCCACGCGGGACGCCCTCCGCAGCTTCGGCCGGGCCGACGACCCCTACCAGCGGGCCCGCCTCGGCCGGATGGCCGTGGCCGTCGAGTCGGGCCGGCTCTGGCTCCGGGGCGCCGCCGAGGTCGCGGGCCGGGGCGACGCCGGGGACGACGTCGATTCCGAGGCGATCGTCACGCACGCCCACATGACCCGGACCGCGATCGAGGCGATCGGCCTGGAGATCCTCCAGCTCGCCGAGCAATCCGTCGGGGCCCGGGGCCTGCTCCGCCCCCACCCGATTGAGCGGATCGTCCGCGACCTCACCTTGTACCTCCGCCAGCCGGGCCTCGACGCGGCCCTCGCGCACGTCGGCCGGTTCGTGCTCGACGGCGAGGACCTCGATCGGATCTGGAGCCGGGCCTGACCCCTCGACGGAGGACTCGACTCATGGCCCGATCGCTCCCGCCCGCCTACTTCGACGAGCTTTATGGCAAGGCCGCCGACCCCTGGAAATTCGAGTCGAGCCCCTACGAGTCGGCCAAGTTCGCGGCGACGCTGGCGGCGTTGCCGAGGGCCCGATACGGGCCGGCCTTCGAGGTCGGCTGCTCGATCGGCGTGCTGACGCGGGCCCTGGCCGATCGCTGCGAGAGTGTGCTGGCCGTCGACGTCGCGGAGGCGGCGCTGGCCCAAGCCCGCGAGCGGTGCCGCGACGCGGCGAACGTCCGGTTCGGGCGGATGGCCCTGCCCGAGGAGATGCCCGACGGCCCGTTCGACCTCGTCTTGCTCTCCGAGGTCGCCTACTACTGGACTCCGGACGACTTCGACCGGGCGTTCGGCGGCCTGGCCGCCCGCCTGGGCCCGGGGGGGCAGTGGCTCATGGTCCACTGGATCGCGCCGGTGCCGGACTACCCGCAGACGGGCGAGGAGGTCCACGACCGGGCGATCGCGAGGGCGGCCGGGTCCAGTTTAGTCCACCTCGATGGCCGGCGCGAGGAGCGGTACCGGGTCGACCTGTTCGGGCGGGCGGGCCCGGCGGCGTAGCACGGCCAGGCGGTCGCGGAGGGTGGCGATCGCCTGCTCGATCGGCACGGGGGCGGCGGCCGGCCCGGGCCAGCGGCCGGCGACCTCTTCGAGGAGCCGGCCGAAGGTGGGGGCCGACTCGATGGCGGCGGCCAGCTCGGGCGCGACCCGGGGCGTGGGGCCGAGCCGGCCGCGACGGCGGGCCTCGGCCCAGAGGCGGCGGAGCCGGCGGCGGGCGACGAGCCCGGCCTCGATCAGGGCGGTCGGCGCGGCGGTCTGCGGCCGCGACGGGTCCGCCCAGGCCTCGAAGGCGCGGGCCATCCCCCCTTCGGCCCGGCCGAGGCGGCGGGTGGAGGTGGTCACGCGGGCCCGATGGCTGTGGCGGAGCCGGGCGTCGAGCCGCCAGAGGGCGCGGACCAGGGCCACGTCCTCCAGGCTCGGCAGCGGGGGCATGCCGCCGGCCCGGCGGTAGACCTCGGGCGTGATGGCCAGGCTGGCGCCGCCGTGGAAGTCGTGGCGGGGCCAGGGGTCGACCGGGTTCGGGTCGAGCCGGGCTTCCAGCTCGACCACCAGCCGGCGATGGACAAGGTTGGCGAAGTAGCCGCGACGGGCCGGCCCGCCCATCGCGGCGCGGCCCGCGCGATCGGTCCGGATCTCGCCGGCCACCGCGTCGGCCCCGCCGTCGATCTCCTCCAGGGTCGAGGCGAGCCACGTCGGCGCGACCCGGGTGTCGGCGTCGGTCGAGCAGATCGCCCCCCGGGGCCGGCCGATCGCTTCGAGCCGGCGACACGCCTCGTCCATCAGCCGCGACCGGGCCGAGCCGACGTGGGCCGAGGCGGCCGGGAACTCGACCTCCGCGACGTAGAGCGCCAGCCCCGGCTCGCCCGCCGCGAACCGGCGGACGACCCCGGCCGTGTCGTCCCGGCAGTTGTTGGCCAGGACGATCACCTCGAACCGCGCCCGGTCCAACCGCCTCCCCCGGCCGTCGACCTGCCCGGCCAGGGCCCGGAGGGTGGCCGTCAGCTCCCCGGCCTCGTCCCGGGCCGGGATCACCACGCAAGCCTCGCACACCTGCCGGGGCCCCGGCCCGACCAGCCGCCCCGCCTCCGCCGCAGTCCCGCCGTCCCCCATCCGGATCTGTCCCCCTCACGCTTCGCGGGTCGGTCGCCGGGCCCTGGTCGTGGATGCGCCGAGCGACGGGGGATCTCCCGGCCGATGACACTCTGACAATGCACTGGTGCGTCGACGGATTCCGGGACTTCCGGCGACACCCCCCCTAACCCTCCCCCGCAAGGGGGGAGGGGACCAGAGGAAGAAGAGAGGGCGATGCATCGGACTCCCTCCCCACTTGTGGGGGAGGGTTAGGGTGGGGGGTGTCCCCGGAGGCTCCAGAAGCCGTTGGCGCACCCACACTCTACCGCGTCGGTGGACACGCCGCGCGACCCTTGTTAACTTGGGCGGCGACCAGGCCCGATCGGGGTGGCCCCACCCGGGTCGCCTCGCTGGTCACCCGGCTGGTCCTGCATGAGGCGGCGTGATCGGCGCCCGGGAGGAGCCGGCTTTGCGAAGAAAGTTCGTCGCCGCGGCGTTGCTGATCGCCTACCTCGCCTTGCTCGTCCACCTGACCCTGTTCCGGTTCCGGGTGGCCCACGCCGACCGCAACTTCGTCCCGTTCCGGACGATCGCGCACGACCTCCGGGTGGGCGGCCGGGAGTTCCTCATCAACGGGCCCGGCAACCTCGCGGCGTTCGTGCCGATGGGCCTGCTGCTCGCGGCCCTGCTCGGTCGGCGATGCTCCGCGCCCCGGGTCGCGGCGATCAGCCTGGCGCTGAGCCTCGTGATCGAGGTCCTCCAGGGATATTCGGGGCGGCGAGTGGCGGACGTCGACGACCTGCTCCTGAACACCGCCGGCGGGCTGATCGGCTACGGGCTGGCCCTCGGGGCCCGGAGGCTGGCTCGCGGGGGCGGTCGCGGCGGAGAGTCCCGCAACGTCGACGACCTCCCGGCGGATCAGAAAGCGTAGCGGATGGTGCAGGTGGGGAGCCTGGCCCGGAGCAGAGCGGAGAACTCGGCGACGAGTTCGCCCTTGAGGCCCCGGCGATAGCGGACGTTCCGGCCGCCGGTCTCGGAGACCTTGGCCTCCTGGAGGTCGGGCACCCAGAGGAGGCCTTCGGCCTTGGGGTGCCAGGCGAGATTGACCTCGTGCAGGCGGTCGTTGTGCGTCAGGAAGATGACCTCGGCCTTGAGCTGGGCGAGGGCGGCGGGGGAGACGGTGTCGGCCACCTGCTCGAAGAGGGCGGCGTAGTCTT
>JAABUX010002151.1_pt1 | contig 28328 bp, 27 predicted proteins | sample 5561851 | NCBI WGS metagenome assembly JAABUX01 (sample SAMN10711883, study PRJNA513361) | rock metagenome | isolation source: Antarctica rocks | place: Antarctica: Victoria Land, Richard Nunatak red sandstone | collected 2016-01-03 | reverse complement strand
CCGAGCATGTCGGACCGTTCGTCGAACTCGCCGCCGTCTCCGACGGCCCGGAATGGGAAGACTACTGGAAAACCACAGCCAACCGCCCAAATTAAAAGTTACACCCATCTTCAAAAAATTTCTGGATGCCTCTTGAATTGTTTACGAAGCCGGGCATATGATGTCGATCGTTACGCACCAACGAGATGGTCGTCTGGGAGCGCTCACAGGGCGATTGCGTGGTGTAAACCGATTGCCGGATGAGACTTAAGGCGACCTGGACCGCCATTTTTTTCCCATTTTTCGGCACTTCGGTTTTTTATCTCCTTACCAACAAACGACTTGTGGACGCAATCGCCCTGGGAGCGCTCATCGAATGAAGAGTCGTGCTTATGCCCTTTGTTTGGCGGGTGTCTTGCTGGTCTCGATCGGGGCCGCGAACCTCGCCTTGAAGCGAACCGGCGTGCCGGGCCATCTGATCAGCGACAAAGCGGTTATCACCAGAAAAATTTCCGTCGAAGAAGGGCGCCAGCCGATCCGGGCCTCGTTCGCGCTCACGAACAAAGGCGAAACGACTGTCAAGATCATTCGGATGATCAGCAGTTGCAGTTGCACGGAGGCGACCGTGGCCCCCGAGATTGTGCCGCCAGGCGCCGTGAGCGTCGTGCGGCTGGAAGCACACGCGGCAGCCGTCGGTGATGTGGACGCCGTTGTTTCGATCCAGACCGATTCGACGCTTACCAAAGTCATTCCTCTGCAATTGCGAGTTCAAACGGTTCGGGAAGTCCCTTTCATGCACAGTGCGGGCGGCGAGTTGGTCTTCAACGGCCACTACGCGGTGGGCGACGTGCGGAAGATTTACGTCACCACGATCGAAGCAACCCGTGACGGGACCGAGAAACCTAATCTTTCTGTCAATCTCCCCTTCTGTACCATCGGTGAACCGACCGTATCCAGGGAAGAGATGCCTGCCTCGGACGAAGTGGGATTGGGAAAGTCTCGTTTGTATAAGTGTTTGTACATATACGAACTCACTTTGAGCGGTCTTCCACCGGACGACGGTGGTTTCAGCGGACAAGTCAGGATTGTGGACCCCTGGGATTGGGATCATTTGTTAACGGAGATCGTCCAGGGCGACCCCGCCACGTTGATCAGGGCGGAACCTGCGGAGCTGACTTTTCGATTCGACAACCAGCTGTCGCGGTATCAACCGATTCGCTGCTCGGTTTTGAGCAATCGCGACCTGTCGGCGGCTTTAGTCGCCGACTCGTCGAAGGTCCCCCTGGAAATCACGATCGACGAGAAATCGTCTACTCCGCGCAGGAAAGTCTTCGAGGTGAAACCCATCGCCGCGGCGCCGCCGGTCCAAGCGGAGGATCAAGCATCGATGGTGGTCGTGATCGATGGCGCGACGTCGGATCGGCTGTTGACGATCCCAACGACCGTCAAAGCGGGGAAGAAGTGATGGTTCTCACGAATCGGCCCGCGAGTCCATTACCGATTCGGTCGTGTGGTTTCACGCTGATCGAACTGATGGTGGTCATCGGCGTCATCGGTGTTCTCGCGGGTTTGACGATTCCCGCCGTTCAAGGCGCCCGTGAGTCGGCGCGCCGTGCGCAATGCACCAACAATTTGAGGCAAATGGTGCTGGCTTTGTCCTCTTTCGAAGCGGCCCAGGGTGGAATCCCCGCTGCGGCATTTATCCAGCCGTCGGTTTTGCCCAAGTACTTCCGCACCGATACGCCCCATTCCCTTATCTTGAGGCACTTGGAGCAAAATCAAATCTACGATGCGATGAATTTCCAATTCCCGAATTACTACGTGGGCGAAATCTTTTCCTATCAAGTCAACTTGACTGCGGCGACTCGACGAATTTCTACTTTTGTTTGTCCGTCCGACCCCCAAGGAGGCAGGTCGGTCTTGGCACCGACCTCTTACCGGATTAATCTCGGAGTCGAACAGGAGAGGCGAGTTATCCATCCGGTGTATCAAGCCGAGGCTTACAGCGATGGTCTTTTCCAGTACCGTCAAAAAATAATGCCGCTCGCCGAGGTGTCTGATGGGCTTTCCAACACCCTAGCGTTCTCCGAGAAACCGATCGGGTCCATGGTCGGGTTTGGCCAAAACCCATTCTTCGGTCAACTTCCATACACCGATTGGGCCCCCAAGTCGGGTGCGAACCCGTTTACCGACTGGACCGATGCGGGCCTCGGTGCCGCAGTCACCGCCGACGATTGGGTCTCGGTTTGCGGTGCCATCGCTTCCGGCAACATGAGAGGCTTCGGCTCGTTCACGGACGCCGGAGTGAGTTGGACCGCACCCGGCGCACGTTACACCGCATTCATGGCAGTTGCCGCACCCAATTCACCCATAGTGGATTGTGGTGAGCTGACAAACAATGGATTTGGGGCGTTTACGGCGCGAAGCTATCACCCCGGTGGCGTCAATGCGGCGCTGGCCGACGGGTCGGTGCGCTGGTTCACGTCCACCATTCATCGGAAACTTTGGCGGGCGCTTGCCACCCCCGCCGGAGGAGAGGTCTTGCCTTGATTCGTGGTCGAGGCAAGCGTTTTGCCGCGGGAAGAGAATCTTCGTCTTTTGGCTCGCATGGGAGGACTGCATGAAGTTTTCGTTCGCGTCGTCTCAAATTGGTGTGGGTGTTTTGGCCGTCGCAATCTGCTTCGCCGTCACGATGGAGATCATCCAAGCTCAATCAGTCCTGCCAACATACCCCGCCACGATTGGCGTCACCCCCGGGACTAAATGCTCGGCTGGTAGTGTGTCGAACTGTCCGGTCTGCCAACCCGGTCTCTCTTTCGGGTCCCAGTACAGTGCTCCGGCCGCTTGGACCGTAGGAGGGTGTACCACGGCTCCACCCGGTTCCTCTTCCTCTTGCAATGCGTCCAGATTCTACTGTGGCGTTGTCGTGCTTTGCGCTACCAAGCAGTCCATCGGCCAACCCAGTGTTGCCTATCAGATCTGTCAGAATACATCCGGTTAGCTGCTTGTGTCGTCAAATTACTGAGTAACGCCTTGTAAAAGAGACGGTTCAGGCGAATCGCCTTGATAATAGCTCGGAGCGAGGGCTAATTCCGTCTCATTAGCAGGAAGGGACTCAGTAACGAGTTATGTCTTGTTGGCGACAGACAACCTCGAGCGCGTTTGCCTACTTTCAAGCGGCCCGCCCGAAGTTGCCAAGTTGCTTATTTGCCATAAGCCGTTCTCTCTAAACGACTTTTTCGCCGGATAACCGCTCCATGAGCGACGACCACCGCCAGCTTTCCGCCAGCTGTGGTCGTCAATTTTGCCAATTCAAAGGTTCTCGAAATGGTTTCGGTGCGACCGGAGCGTCTACCATGAGCGATCCCGACAAGAAGGTTTTCGATAAACTCGCTTCGGACGTGGGTTCGTGGAAGTCGATCGAAGTGCGAGTACGCGAGGATTTCGCCTGCGACGACCCGGTGGTGGCGAAAAAGATGACGTTCCATTCCACTGAACAACACTACACTGAGACCGCGAAGGGTCAACGCTCGTTGCGACAAGTGTCTATCGAAGGTTCGAAGGTGGTGTACAGGTCGAATTTTTTCTGCGATGGTTCGCGTTGCGCCGACGCGGGTTATGACCAGGATGATCCTGATTTGCAGCAATTCGTCATCATCAAGCGAAGTTTTTACCTCGAGGGCAAGAGCGAGGGAGTCGACCGCCCGGTCCCACTATTATATTTGTTCGTCGGTAAGCGACAGTTGGGCAAATCGGCGGCATCCGCGCTCTACTCCGGCCCCGAAAACATCTTGGGCCGAAAGTGCGATGATTGGCTGTTCGAGCAGGTCAAGTGGCCTGTGCCGCAAGATCAAATCTTTACTCTTGACCAGGAAACCGGCATTCCGTTAAAAGTCACGAGCTTCCTCAACGCCGAACATCGTACCCAGAACAAGCCGCTATTCAGTTGGGTCGCCGATACTCTAGACACGGTTAACGGACATGCGATCGTCCGCAAGTCGCACCAAGTTGATTACAACCCCGGCTTACCCGCCGCGTCTTCTGATTCGCCCGCATCACCTTCCGGTTTGCCCGCCACCCTGTTCGCTCGCAAATTCGTCGTACAATCCGTAGAGTTCAACAAAGACTACCCCGCATCCACCTTCTGGCCGGTGATCGAACCGGGTGTCAGGGTTTTTGACAGCATCACTGGTAAAGATTACGTTCAACCGGGTCGGCGGCGCGAAGTTGATCGCAAAGCGGAACCGGCGAACACCGCAATGCCGATTGTGGCGACCTTGCCGCAGGATTGGTCGACCAAGATGGCGAACGCAAGCCTCATCTTGGGCCTGCTGGTGCTCGTGGTCGGTGCATATTTGTGGTTCAAAAACAAGAGATCCACAAACTCCAATTCGGTTTGAGATGCCGCGAGTCGCTGACTCGCGGCATTCCAGAGACCGATTTATTGTCTTCCACTCGTCAATTCGCGGACCAGCCCGTCGGCCCCGTAGACCGACCGGAGGGCTTCGACGATCGCCCGGGAGTCGACCGACACGGCTCGGGCCTTGCGGTCTTCGTAGGCGTAGTCGAGGACGAGCGAGTCGACGTTGCCGTCGAAGATCAGGCCGACGACCTGGTTGTCGCGGTCGAGGCCGACGTCCGGCTCGGTCGCCCTCGGCTCTTGAGCCTCTCGACGTTCCGGGACCGGATCAACCCGCTATTCACCCAGTCGGGCGAGGACGGCGTGTCGTGCGTCGGGTGCCACGCCAACCAGAACGTGTTCCGGGTCGTCCCGACCGGAAGCTCGGAGGGCGACGCCCTGGCGGCCAACTACCAGTCGGCCTTGAAAGCCTTGAACCTGGGCGACCCCGAGTCGAGCCTGCTGTTCCGCAAGCCGAGAAGCCCGAGGGGGGCGGGGGGTCTCGAAGGGACCAGCCCGACGGGTTTGACCCACAACGGCGGCCCTCGATGGGAAGGGGCCGACCACCCCGCCTACCGGGCACTCCGAGGCTGGATCGACGAGCCGGGCGGCGACTCGCCCCGGATCACCGCCGACGGCTACTCGCCGGGGTTCGAGCCGGGGGCGGCGGGCGACGGCGATCTCGACACCCTCTGGCACACCGAGACCGAAGGGGCTCTACCCGGCTACCCCCACGAACTAATCATCGACCTCAAGGCATCCAAGAAAATCAAAGGGCTGCTCGCCGTGCCTCGCCAGGACAGGTCGGACGGCCGGGTCCGCGACTTCGAGATCAGCCTGTCGGTCGACGGCACCACCTGGGGCCAACCCGTCGCCCGAGGGACCTGGCCCGACGACCCGAGCTTCCGGTACGTCCCCCTCTCCGGGCAAGCCCGGTTCGTCCGCCTCCGAGGCTTGAGCGAGGTCGGAGGCGGGCCGACCATGAGCCTGGCCGAAGTCGTGGTCGACGCCTCGCCGTAGCAGATTTGAAGCGAGTTTAAGCCTCGGTGCTCCGCTTCGAGACCCGATGAAGTGGGCCGACCTTGGCGCGTTGCACGGCCCCCGAGATGTCCGCATCCGACGTTCGCTCGGCGGGAGCCACGGACGACTCATCGGGCATGTTTGACGACCTTCCGAGCCGCTTTGTCGAGCTTCCGGAGTCGAGTCGGGTGCGGTATCAAGTCAAGCGGCTGGTTCGCTTTCTTGATGGGGCGAAGCGTTTTTGTTGGGAGTGAATACCCACTCGAGGTTAGGGCCGGCGCTGAGTAGCCCTCGCGGAGACAAGAGCTCCCAGTCTGAAAGTTGGGGGAGGGCTTCGTCTCCGGGATCGTCGGGTTCCGGGGTCGCGGGGAGGACCATCAAAGTGCTTCCATCGGACATCCGAAGCTGGAGCCCGAATCCCCCGACGGCTTTGACGACGAAAGGGGTCGCCGAGAGGACTCGACTCTCGGGTTCGATGAAAGTGCCGGACTCCAAATCCTTCTTGTTCAAGGTCATGCCGAACGCGGAGGATGGAGCGTCGAGGACGACTCCGGCGGTGACGACCAACGGTTGCAAACCCGCTTTCAAGACCCAGGATGACGCCCGGACCCCCAAGATGTAAGCCCCGTAAGATTTCTCTTTGAGTCTCGGAGAACGGGCGGGTTTCAGGTCTCCGAAGTGGACGGTCAGTTCATCACCGTAAGAAACCCGAGCGAATCGGAACGGCTCGCCGACCAACTGGGAAAGGGTCGCATGCAGGCCAGGTAGGCTCCCATGTGAGTTCCCTTGGACCTGACGTAAGTCGATCAAGTTGACTCCCATCAACTTTCCCCTCGAAACTCGGAGACCTTGTCGCGAAGTTCGCCGTAGGTGAAATCCCCGTCCTTACCTGTCCCTTCGTCGCCATTGGCCTTGCATTCTTCGATGTAGTCGCCAAACTCGCGTCGCTCGTCGGGTTCCATGTCAAATTCCTTGGCAATCGCCTCGATCTGACGGATGTCGCGCTTTTGACCCATGAGAGTTGAGAATGAAAAAAGGAAAGCGTTAACCGCTTGGACCATCGAGAATCATTCTATCTTGTGACATCGATAAAAATCGAGGTCAAAGGGGTCGACCGACGAGTTTGATGGTCCATCCACTCCTATTGTTAAATTCGTCGAACGAAAAACCCGGTTAATTCTCCCCCAAAATTCCGATCTTATCTTGTTGAACGATCGCGTTGACCGGGATTTTGAGGTGGAGTTCGCGTGGGGCTGGGTTCGTTTTTCCTGGGCATCGAATCACTCGACCTCCGGTACGGGGAGTCATGTCGTCCGTTTGCGACGAAATGAAGCCACTTTTTCGGAGATCAGATCGGTTCGTCCCTGATTTCGACAAAACGAAGCCATTTTTCGGAGGTCCAATGGCTTTGTTTTTGGTTTTTGACAAAACGAAGCCACTTTGCCCGGACGAAATGGCTTTGCCTCCCGTTTCTGACAAAACGAAGCCACTCGCCAGGTTGGGTTCGTTTGGGATGGGTACACTGGAGTTGAGAGAAACCGGGCGATGGCCGGGGTGAGGGATTTTCATGGCGATGACTCGGACGGCGGATTGCTTGGGGGTGCTGGGGTTGCCCGAGCCGGTGGCGGTTTTGGCGGGTCGGCGGTGGGATGTGATCGTCGTCGGCGCGGGGCACAATGGTCTGACCTGCGCGGCCTACCTGGCCAGGAGTGGGAAGCGAGTCCTGGTGCTGGAGAGCCGCGAGCGGGTCGGCGGGGCTTGCACCTTGGAAGAAGTCTGGCCGGGGTATCGGGCGTCTCCTTGCGCTTATCTCCTGGGTTTGCTTCATCCTTTGGTCATCGACGAATTGGATCTGAAAAAACGAGGGTTGCGGTGGGTCCCGGCGAGCGCGGGGATGTTCGTCCCGTTCGACGATGGGACGAGCTTGCGGCTCGGCGAGGATGATGCCCAGTGCGAGGCCGAGATCCGCCGGTTGGCCCCCGGCGACTTGACGGGCTGGCGGGCGATGGGGGACGTGAAGCGTCGGCTCCGCGACGCCCTCCGGCCCGACGGCGATGGCGACCTCTGGGTCGGGCCTTGCCCCCCGCGCGAGGCGATCGAGGCGAGGCTCAAGGGGGACGACGAGGCGCGGAAGATGCTCTTCGAGTGGTCGATGGTCGAGTATGTCGAGAACTTCCTGGATGATGAACGGATGCAGATGGCTTACCTGGGGCAGGGGGTGATCGGGACCAACGCCAGCCCCCACGACCCGGGGACGGCCTCGGTCCACTTCCACCATGCCTCGGGGCGGCTGGGCGGCGAGCCGGGGATGTGGGGTTACGTCGAGGGGGGGATGGGGATGGTCTCGTTCTGGATCTGCGACGCCGCCCGAAGCGAAGGGGCGGTCGTCGCGACCGGCGTGCCGGTGGCCCGGATCATCCCCGGCGAAGGGGTACTCCTGGCGGGCGGCGAGTGGATCAAAGCGCCGGTGATCGTGAGCAATGCCGACCCGGCGGCCACGGTCAAGCTGCTCGGCGATGGGGCCGACCCTGGCTGGCGTGCTCGGGTCGACGCGGTCCCGATCGTTGGCTGCACGGTCAAGATGAACGTCGCCTTGCGCGAGTTGCCCAACTTCAAGGCCCGACCGGGGACCCGCGAGCCGCACCACTTCGGCCAGATCAATACGCCCCTGACCAAGGACGAGTGGCGGACGCACCACCAGGCGTCTCGGGAAGGGAGGCTGCCCGAAAAGCTCTGGACCGAGCTTTACTTCCAGACGGCGCACGACCCGAGCGTCGCCCCCGAGGGGATGCACACCATGAGCGTCTTCGCGCAATCGGTCCCTTATGCGTTCGCCGAAGGAAGCTGGGACGACCGCCGCGACGAGGTGGGTCGGCTCGCCTTGGGTTCGATCGGGCGGTACTGCTCGAACATCCCCGAGGCCGTCGCCGCCACCCAAGTCTACGGCCCGCCCGACATCGAGGCGCGCGTCGGGTTGACCGGCGGGCATATCTTTCAGGGGGAGATCCTCCCCGACCATCTCTGGGACCGTCGGTTGACCTCGAAGACCCCGATGCCCGGCGTCTACCTCTGCGGCGCCGGAACGCACCCCGGCGGGAGCGTGATCGCCGTCAACGGCCGGAACGCGGCGATGGCTGTTTTGGAAGATTTCCCCGGAGGCTCGACCCGATGAAAGCCGAACTCCCGCAAGTCTACCTCGCCCGCCACGGCGAAACCGAGTGGTCGCTGTCCGGCCGGCACACCGGCACCACCGACCTCCCCCTGACCCCCAACGGCGAAGCCCAGGCCCGAGCCTTGGGCGATCGGATCAAAGAGGTCCAGTTCGACCGGGTCTGGACCAGCCCCCGGACCCGGGCGATCCGGACCGCCGAACTCGCCGGGCTGGCCAATCAGGTCGAGGTCGCCGCCGACCTCGCCGAGTGGAACTACGGCGAATACGAAGGGTTGACCTCCGACCAGATCCACGCCCGGGACCCGAACTGGCTGATCTACCGCGACGGCTGCCCCGGCGGCGAGTCGGTCGAAGCCGTCCAGGCCAGGGCCGACCGCGTCGTGGCTCGGCTCCGGGCCTCCTCGGGGACCTCGATCGTGTTCAGCCACGGCCACTTCACCCGGCTCTTGGCCGTCCGGTGGCTCGGCTTGCCGATCCTCGATGCGCGGTATCTGATGGTCGGGACCGCCGCGCTCGGAACTTTGGGCTGCGACGGTGATCTCGGCAAACCGGTGATCGAACTCTGGAATGAACATCGGTATGCAAAGATATGATACGGTTTCTGGAAATTTTTCCTCCGCGGATTTGATCGAGGCCAAGGAATCCGGCCCTCTCCGAGCGAGACCCCAGGGTCCGTCCGTCTCCCTCATCGGCGGTGGTACGGTCAATTGGAAACGGCCCTAACCGGACGGCCGACGGCGGCGTCGAACCCTCGTGCCGCAGCCCGCCCCAGGAAGGATGCTCCCGCGGCCTGGGCGGTCGTGGTGATCAGCCAGGCGGCGAGGAGGAATCGGGCGCCTCCCACGCTCGTGACGCCGATGACGGCGAACTGGGGGACGGGGATCGAGAGGGTCATGGCGTGGACATCCTCGTAGGAGAGCAGCGACGCCCAAGCCTGGAAGGGGATCATGTTCGCGGCCAACACGGCGGCGGCCGGACTCGGCGACGCGAACGGCAAAAGACCCAAGCCCACGCAGAGCGCCACGGGCACGATGGCCCTGCCGGTGGCCTGGTTGCGGTCGCGCGACCACAACGAGACGGAAACCCCCAGGGCCGACAGGAACCAGCAGGAGACGACCAGACCGGCGGTCGCCATCAAGAAGCCGACCGGATGCACGGCGCCGACCAGAAGCCCGACCAGCCAGAGGGCCATCATCACGAGCGCAAGCCAGCGGGCCTTCCAGATCGACCCGAGCATTTTGGCCCGGAGGATCTCCCGGCCGGTCAAGGGCGTGGCGATCAGGCCGAGCCAGGTCTCGCGCTCGCGCTCCTTCGCCAGGCCCTCCACGGCGTAACCGGCCACCAAGAAGATGTAAACAACATCAAAAATCAATGTGGCCTGCCTCAAGACGATGTTGAACTCCAGGCGAGCCTGGCCCGGGGCGGGAGCGGCACCCAGCTTGGACAGCTTCACGACGAGCACCCGCGCGATCGGGTTCAACTCGGGGATGCTCGGAGCCTCGGTCGTCGGCCCATAACCATGCAGGGACAGTTCCGCGAAGGCGGGCACCGCAAACCATGAGGTCACATAAGCCAGGAGACCAATTGCGAGCACGATGACCAGCCGATGGACCATCATCCTGACGGGGCTGATGGCTCGGGCCGAGTAGAACTCTCGCCAGAGTACGGGGTCGTCGCCGCAACGGGGCCGGGGCCGCCAACGGGCACGAAGCACGCGAAGCAGGGCGGCTCGCCCTTCCAAGTCGTAAACGGCGCGGGAGGCCGGCCGGAGCCGGACGATGGCCCAGAGGGTGAGGGCAACGGCGGCCAACGCCTCGTATGCGATCATCCTCAGAACCACATCGACCAACGAGCCACGCCAGATCACCCCGACGAGGTTCACCACCACCGCGGTTGGACTACCGTCGAGCACCGAGAAGCCGATCGGGACCAGCCAGGATGCGGCGGCCGGCCAGATCCGAGGGAGGAAAAACACGATCAAGAATGGCAGGTATAGCCATGTTAATAGGCCGGCAACCGCCAGGGACGCGGCTTCCGAGGCCGTGCGTGCGCCGGATGAGACTGCGGCGGCCAGCGCCGCCACCGCGAGCGCCGTCGAGGCGAGGCCCGCGACGGCCAGGAGGACCAGCCTCGGATCACCCCCCCCGAGGAAGATCATCAGCACAAGGAAAGGGACGACGACGACCAGGCTGTTCGCCGACCGCAACAGCCCCGCCGTCATCTTGCCCACGACGATGTCCGCCGAGGAGAACTTCGTCGCCAGGAGGGCATCCAGGCTCTTGCGATCCCGTTCCACGGCGATTGACGGGGCGACCAAGGTGGTGACCAGCCCCAAGACGAGGACCGCCTGCGCGGCGACGAGCAGCCCAAATGTTTTCCAAGCGAACGAGGCCATCCCCAGGACCGAAGACCGGTCCCATCCCCACCAATCCCAGACCAAGACGGAGCCGGCGATGATCGTCGCCATCAAGGACGCGGCGGCGCAACGCTCGGAGAACACCGTGCCGCGTCGTGCCGAGATGATCAACTTACGCCTGAGGAACGGCTTGAGGGACATGCCCGCGCCTCGAAAAGTTGCCGGATTCACCAGCGCGAAACAGGGCCAATCGCAAGAAAATCCAGGATAAAACGGGTTGATTATCGCATCATCTGTTGGTGTGATTGTCTTCCATCGGCGATCCTGCGATCTGCCCCGATCCGGTCCCGCTCAAATCACGGTCCGGAAATAGTCCAAGGTCCGGGCGAAGCCTTCGGCGCGTTCGACGGTGGGGTTCCAGCCGAGGAGGGTCTGGGCCAGGGTGATGTCGGGGCGTCGGCGGCGAGGGTCGTCCTGGGGGAGGGGTTCGTAGGCGATCGTGCTCTTGGTCCCGGGGACCATCGCGATGATCTCTTTGGCCGTTTCCAGGACGGTGATCTCGTTGGGGTTGCCGATGTTCACCGGCTCGGAGTAGTCGGAGTGGAGCAGGCGGTAGATCCCGTCGACGAGGTCGGTGACGTAGCAGAACGACCGGGTTTGGTCGCCTTTGCCGTAGACCGACATCGGCTCGCCCCGGAGGACCTGGCCCATGAAGGCGGGCAAGACCCGGCCATCGTTGAGCCTCATCCGGGGGCCGTAGGTGTTAAAGATCCGGACGATCCGGGTCTTGACGCCGTGGGCTCGGTGGTAGGCCATCGTGATGGCCTCGGCGAACCGCTTGGCCTCGTCGTAGCAGCCCCGGGGGCCGACGGGGTTGACGTTGCCCCAGTAGTCCTCGCGCTGGGGGTGGATGTCGGGGTCGCCGTAGACCTCGGAGGTGCTGGCGAGCAAGAACCGGGCGTCCTTGGCCTTGGCCAGGCCCAAGGCGTTGTGGGTCCCGAGCGAGCCGACCTTGAGGGTGGCGATCGGGTGCGCCAAATAATCCGCCGGGCTGGCGGGGCTGGCGAAGTGGAGGATGTTGTCGACCACGCCGTCGATCTTGATCGGCTCGGACACGTTGTGTTTGAGGAACCGGAACCGGGGATTGACGACGAGGTGAGCGACGTTTTTGGCCGCGCCGGTGAGCAGGTTGTCGACGCAAAGGACGTCGTGGCCTTCGCTCAGGAACCGCTCGCAGAGGTGGGAGCCGACAAAGCCCGCCCCGCCGGTGATTACCGTTCTCGCCATCTCGATCCGTCTCCCGCCTTGGCAAGTGATCTCAGCCCCGGAAAATCATGACAAATCGCGGATTGCAAATCGCAAAGCATTCTAGGAAAATGACTTGCAGCCCGCAATCTCCAAAGTAAAATTCCTTGAAGCTGGACAAGATCCATTTGATCGCCCAGATTAAACCGACCGGGCGATCGACGCAACGGCGGATTGAGGGCGGACATCTGGGCTTCAACCGGTTTCGGCGGGGTCGTCGACGGGTCCAACCTCGATGGGAGGGGCTTTCGGCGAGCTTCGAAGCCGGACCTTGGCCAGTCGGGCGGACATCCGCCGGATCTTGGCCGAGGTCCCGAACCGGAGCCGTCGCCAGAAGTCGAGCCAGATCGGCGGGGCGTCGGGGAGGTTCATGCCGAACGGTCGAGCCTGGACCGGGTACCCGGCGCTCCCGAGTTGGAGGACCATCTCGTAGGCCGCGATCATGTTGTGGCTGTGCACCGTGAACCGCGCCCGGGCCAGGTGGCGGCGAGGCTCCCGGGTCAGCCGGCGGACGACCTCCATCCCGCAGTCGTCCCGGCTCGAATCGACGTAATGCTCGCCGCCGAGGTCGTGGTCGAGGTGGACCTCGTCCCAGCGCTCGAGCAGCTTGTCCAAGCAGTCGGGCACGGTCTCCACCCAGACCGCGTCGGGGTGCCGAGCCAGGAAGACCGCCGCCCTCGCTGGGTCATCGTCGAGAAAAAGGCGTCGACGCATCGTGGGATCGTTCGTCGGTCCAGAAGGAGGGAGGGTTGATTTCGGCGCCTCGGAGAACCGAAGGCCCCAGCCTACCCGAACCGGGATCGACCGAGGAACAGGTTCTTGGGAGTGGTGGGTTTTAGAACCGCCCGCAAGCCGACCTTCAGGATCCGGCCCTCGAGGCGGCTCGCCATCGGGCCTGGACCTCGGGCAAAGGGTACTCGATGATCGTCAAACCAAGCGCGGGGAGTTCTTTGAGCCTGAGATAACCTCGGGTCACCCGCGCCTCCTCCTCGGCGACGAACTCGGGGTCCAACTGCCCTTTGGCGAAATATCCCTCGACGACCACCGCTTCGAAACCGCCGGCCACGATGAACTGGGCGAGGGTGGGATTGCAGCGCAGGTGTCGCTCCGGGCTGTCGTGCAGCGTTTCCGGGTCGACCTCGCCGAGGACGTAGCGGAGGTAGAGGTCCGATTCGTCGATCGTCTCGACCTCGCTTCCGCAGACGTCGCACAGGTAGCCTTGGTCGCAAACGGCCATATCCGCAAAGCTCCGAGCGAAATCTTATACCAATCCCAGGAATACATTACAGATCGCAAATTGCGGATTGCAAAAGGAAAGTCAATCAGGGCAATGGTTTACAATTTGCAATCGTGCAATCTGCCATGCGGAAAATTCCTGGGGACCGTATTACCGGAATAGATCCGCCATGCCGTACATCCCAGGGGGGCGGCCGACGAGGAATTTGGCGGCGTCGATCGCCCCCCGGGCGAAGCCGTCGCGGTTCAAGGCGCGGTGGGTCAACTCCAGGCACTCGCCCATCAGGCCGAAGACCACCGTGTGCTCGCCGGGGTTGTCGCCGGTCCGGAGCGCGTGGATGCCGATCTCTCCCCGAGGCCGCTCGCCGGTGGCGCCGCTCCGACCGTGGATCAGGCGATCCGCCCCGATCGCCTCGGCGGCGATCTCGGCCAACCGGAGCGCGGTGCCGCTGGGGGCGTCCTTCTTGAACCGGTGGTGCCGCTCGACCACCTCGATATCCGCCTCGCCCAAGCCTCGGGCCGCCTCGCCGACCAGCTTCATCAGGAGGTTGACGGCCCGGCTCGTGTTCGGTGACACCAAAAGCGGGATCTTCTCGGCGAACCGGGCTAATTCGGCCTTCGCTTTGGGTTCAAAACCGGTCGTCCCGACCACCAGCGGCGTCCCGGCCTGGGCGCAGGCCCGACCGATCTCCAGCGAGGCGATCGGCTCCGAAAAGGCGATCACCACGTCGATGTCGACCGGCTCGGAGAGCGAACTCGACAACCGGACGCCGACCTCGGGAAGCCCCACCAGGGGGCCGACGTCCTTGCCTTGCGCGGGATGCTCGGGGCGGCCGATCGCCGATCCGAGCACCAAGTCCGGGTCAAGCCGGACCAGGTGGATCAAGCAGGTTCCCATCCGACCGGGAACCCCTTGGATTCCCACGCGAAGCGGTTGTTCGGCCAACGCGAGGTCCCTCCGGGTCAATCGTCCGAATTGGAATAAAGCGCGATCGACCGGATGATGTCGTCGAGGTCGTTGGGCACGATCACCGGTCGGTTGGCGAACCCGGCGCGGCGGACCCCCCGACTTCCCAGGACCTTCTCGAAGTTATCCTGGTCGGTCCCGTGGTAGGCGACCGTCGCGGTCGGGTCCTTGAGCTGGTGCCCGGTCAGGATGCAGACCACCGAGTCGGAGGGGGCGATCACCCCCTCGTCGCGGAGCTTCTTGGCCCCGGCCACGCTCGCGGCGCTGGCCGGCTCGCACCCCAGGCCCCCGGCGCCGACGCGAGCCTTGGCGTCCATGATCTCCTGGTCGGAAACCTGCCGGACCACGCCGTCGCAAAAATCGAGCGCCCTCAGGCACTTCTTCAAGTTGACCGGGCGGTTGATCTCGATCGCCGAGGCGATCGTCGACGCCTTCGACCCGGATGAGTCAAGCTTGCCATAGTAGGCGTGGGCTGCGTCCATGTCGGGCAAGCCGTCCGACCAGGTCAAGTCGTGGCGGCCTACCAACTCGTCGAGCGTCCTGGCCCCGGCGGCGTTGATCACGGCGAGCCTGGGGACGCGGTCGATCAGGCCGAGGTGCTTCAACTCGATGAAGGCTTTGCCGAAGGCGCTGGAATTGCCCAGGTTGCCGCCGGGGACGACGATCCAGTCGGGAGGCTCCCAGGCCAGGGCCTCCAGGACCCGGTACATGATCGTCTTCTGGCCTTCGAGCCGGAACGGGTTGATCGAATTCATGAGGTAGATGCCGAGCTGGTCGGCCACCTGGCGGACCCGGAACATGGCGTCGTCGAAGTCGCCGACGATCTGGATCGTCAACGCCCCGTGGTCGAGCGCCTGCGCCAGCTTGCCGTAGGCGATCTTGCCCGAACCGATGAAGATGATCGCCTTGAAGCCGAACGACGTGGCCGAGCAGTAGACCGCAAGCGCCGCCGACGTGTTCCCGGTGCTGGCGCAGGCCACCCGCTTGGCGTTGACCATCCGGGCGTGGGTGAACGCGGCCGTCATCCCGTTGTCCTTGAAACTCCCCGACGGGTTCATCCCCTCATACTGGAGTCGCAGTTGGCCGGGGTTCATCCCGACATATTGGCCGACCTTGTCGGCCACCTGGAGCAGGGTTTGCCCTTCGCCGATGGTGACGACCTGGTCGGGAGGGGCGAACGGGAGCAGCTCGCGGAACCGCCAGACTCCCGAGAAGCTGAGCGGGTTGAGCCGGTCGGACCACTTGCTCTCGAAGTCGGACAGGTGGCGAGGGACGGCCAAGCGGTCCCAATCGTAGATCACGTCGAGGAGGTCGCCGCATTCCGGGCAGGCGAAGGCGACCTGATCCACCGCCAGCGTCGCCCGACACCGAGGGTTGATGCATCTTTGAAACGCCAGGTCGGTCGACGTCATGGCGAGCGAACTCATCAAAACCCCCCGACCCGTCGTTCAAGAACCAAGGATGGCTCGCCACCGAAATCGTTGGAATCGACCCGCCCATCGCCCTTCGACCCGGATCAAACGCCCATTTCATCTTACCGGCGATGGCCGATCGGCGACAAGTCGAAACCCGAGGTCGATCGTTCGCTCGACTCGCAACTCGGTTTGGAAAAAGTTAGACGAATGTTGGACATTTTGATAATTTCTTGTTCTCGCCTCTTAGACACTCGAACGATCTGAAAATGTGACAACCGTCATGAGTAGTTCTTCGGGGGGATATTTTGTCGGAAGAAGTCTACGATTGAGTGGGACGCTTGTCGCGGAAGGGGTTTTATATCTGTCTAAAATTGAGAAAGGTGATATTTGGATGTCGATTTTGGTTGACGTAGGTGATTTCCATCATATTATTGAAGTGTGAACTGTGCGTCCCCCCTGCAGTTTCGACTTGTGACTTCCGCTTAAGAGTTCATAACCTTTTTGGATCGAGGTCTCCATGGCTGCTCACTCGACTAAAGCCTCTTCCGCCAAAGCGGCCGCCGCGGTCGCCGCCAGTGCTCCCGCCCCCGCTCCCGCTCCGGTCGCCCCTCCCAAGCCCACGGGTCGCCCCGCACCCGAGATTCGCCGAGTTGCCGACCTGCTCAAGCAAGTGTCCGACCCGACTCGCCTCCAAGTCTTGATGCTCCTCAACGACAAGGAACGGAATGTTTCCGAGTTGTGCAACGACCTGGGCACCCAAAGCCAGCCGGCGGTCAGCCACCACCTGGCCCTGCTCCGTCACGGTCGCTTGATCGAGCCGCGCCGCTCCGGCAAGCACAACTTCTACGGCTTGACCGACGCCGGGCGTGAGTTGGCCCAGGTGGTCAACTCGATCGTCGGCTGATCGGTCGGTCGAGTCGTCGAGGGGATGAACCCGTCCTGGTGGTCCACGAGTCGCCGCGAACTATACATCGGGTCGCGGCGACTTTCTTTTTGGCCTCCCGGCTTCGGGCGGTTGGCGATCAAGGTTGGGGCGATTGGGTCCGAGGCGCCCCTTGGGCCTTGGTCGGTTCGGGGCGGATGCCGAGTTGGTCGATCACCTCGGTCACGCCCACCGTCTCCCGGGCCAACTCCAGGGCCCGGGCTTTCGCCTTGGCGTTGGCGACCGACCCGTTCAGGGTGACGACCCCCGCTTGGCTCGTCGACAGCTCGATGGTCGCGTCGTTCAAAGCTTTGTCCCAGTGGAGTCGACCGTAGACCCTCGACTCGACGCCCATGTTCCGCACCGAGGTCTTCGCCGAGGCGAGCCGCTCCTTGGCCTCCTGACCCGCCTTGTTGAGCCCTCCTCGGAGATCCCGACCCGCCTGATCGAGCTTCTCGCCGACTCGCTTGCCGGTTTCCTGGGCCTGGCCGGGGGTCGAGCAGGCTAGGATCATCAAGGCGAGCGCGGCCACGGTCGTGGTTGAAGGGATGCGCATGGGAAGTTCAGCTCCATCGTGACGAAAGGAAGCGGCGTCCGATCGCGCCGCGCGATGCGTTCAGGGCATGATCAATAGAGGCAAATCGTGGACCGAGCCCACTTTAAGTCCTGGGCGAATCCGGGTGGGGTACGCCGGGATGGGCGTCTTGCGCGGAAACGGGTTCTTCCAGAGATTTGCGGATCAGGTCGAGGCCGCTTCGGATGTTGGCGATCCGGGCCGGACCCGTGCCCACCTCGCGCTCGACCACCAAGGGGCCGACGTAGCCCACGGCGATGAGTGTTTTGAGGAACTGGGGGATGTCGACCTCCCCCTGGCCGAGCGGGACCTCTTGGCCCCAGTTGCCGGGGATCGTCGGCCGCTTGGCATCCTTGACGTGGACGCTCCGGATTCGGTCCGCGAGGATCTCGACGGCGTGGATCGGGTCGCCCATGTCGTACAAGAGCATGTTGGCCGGGTCGAAGTTGACCTTCAGGCTCGGCGAGTCGACCTCGTCCAAGGTCATCCGGAGCAGCAAGGCCGACTCCTGGCCGGTCTCGAACGCGAGGGTCACCCCTTTGTCGCCCGCCATCCGACCCGCTTCGCCCAGGGTGGCCAACATCGACGGTCGGTCGGGGTGGTCGACCTCGGGCAAGAACCCGGCGTGGAGCGTCAGGTCGGTCAACCCCAAGGCCAAGGTCCGGTCGATCCCCCATCGGAGCTGTTCGAGCCGCTCGGCGCGGGTGGCGGGGTCGCCGAATCCGCCAGTCTTCTGGATGGTTTGCGGGGTCGTGTAGTCTTCGCCGGGGAAGCCGAGCATCGCGCCGGTGAAGGTCAGGCCGGAGTCTCGGGCCACTCGGGGAAAGTCGTCGCCCTCGGACCATCGGGCGTGGTGCGGGTCGCCGCAAGCGATCTGGGTCGCCTCGACGCCGAGTTCGCCCAGGAGCCGGACCAGTTCGGCGACGCTGGAAACCTGCAAACTCCACGAGCAAACGCCCAAGGTGAGCGGCGGCAAGGCGGCGGACGGCGTCGGCATCGGGGCGAGCCTCACGAGGCGCGGGGTGGTCGATCGGGTTCGATTCGATCCGAAAGGGATCGGGCGGGGGAGACGATCCCGCCGCGATGTCCTCGATCATACACCGACGCTTCGGGGGTGGTCGACCGGCTAACGGTCAGGATTCATTCGCCGTCGATGGTCGACGACGACTCGATCAATCGGGGGGCGATCTCGTGGCTGAACACGGCGCGATCCCTCCCCGAGTTCTTGGCCTGGTACAAGCCCCGGTCGGCGGTGGCCAGGAGCGCGGCGACCGACCGGGGGCGGCCCGCCGGGGTGAACGCCAGGCCGATGCTGGCCGTGACCTGGAGTGGCGTCCCGACGGCGAGGATGCGCTTCGACGACAACAGCGTCCGCATCCGCTCGGCGCGGTCGGTCGCGGCGTCGGGGGCGGCGACGGGCAGGGCGATGACGAACTCCTCGCCGCCGTATCGGGCCACCAGGTCGTCGGACCGGGTCGCCTGGCGGAGCACGTTGGCCACCTCCCGGAGCACGACGTCGCCGACGTCGTGGCCGTGCTGGTCGTTGATCCGCTTGAAGTGGTCGATGTCGAGCATCAGGACCGCGATCCCCAGCCCTTTCAGGCCGCTCCGGTCGGCCAACGCCCCGAACTGGGCCAGGAAATAGGCCCGGTTGTAGAGGCCGGTCAGCGAGTCGCGCACGGTCCGCTCGAACATCTCGCGCTGGAACTGCTCGTCGCAAGGGTCGGGCCGGATGAACTTGAAGACGACGTTGGCCCCGAACTGGAGCCGGTCGCCGTCGTTGATCCGGACCGGCGTGTGTTCGGGGATGCGCCTCTCATTAATATAGGTGCCGTTGGTGCTCCCCAGGTCGCTGAGCCGGACCTGATCTTCCTCGTCGATCCCGAGGAAGGCGTGATACCGCGAGATGCTCCCGTTGGGGAGCTGCAAGGTGTTGTCGGCCGCCCGACCGAGCCGGGTCCCGCCGCTGGACAGGCGGATCATGGCTCCCGGGATGCCCCCGCCGATGACGACGAGGTACATCGGGTACTGCGCCGGGGCGATCGGGGGCGCGGCGGCTTGGGTTGACGGTCGGACCAGGTCGCACAGATAGGTCGCGCCGTTGTCATCCATGTGCTGGTTCCGCCTGGGACGATGCTTGGGTGAAGGCCAATCGTTCGATGGACGCAACGGGTCAAGGCGGGGACGACCGGACTCGATCCGCCGTTCCCTGTTGTTTCGCGGCCCGAACCCCTGACAAGCCTGGCCCGCTCGTGCTCCGAACACCCGTTCTCTTCCAAGGTAGGTCGCCACCCTCTCTTGTCAAACTCGCCCGGAGAAGTTTTTTCGGATGTTTCGGAAAGCCTTCATCCCGGTCATCGGCCCTGGGCTTGGGCCTTCAAGAACTCGGCTTCTTTGTAGTAATATTCGACCTCGGCCACGTCGAGCGAGTTGCCGAACCCCAGCTTGCGGATCTTGGCGATCTTCGCTTCGAGCTTCGTCATCCGGGCCAAGTGGGCCTCGGCCGCGGCGACTCGCTCATCTTGATCCTTGGCCGAGTCGCGGCCGGCCTCCCACGCTCGCCTCGACCACCGGTAAACCTTGTCGGCGTCGATCCGGTTCTCCGAGTAATAAAGCCAGGCCAGGTCCGCCGCCTTCGCCCCGAATTCGGCCCGTTCTTTGGCCAGTTTGGCGACAACTTCCGTGGTGACTGAGGTCGGAAGAACTTGCCGCGGTTGCAAGGGGGCCGGAGCCAAGGCCGCGAACAGTAGGATCAAGCTGGAACCGATCGCTCGTCGTCGGCTGCGCTGGAGCATCGTCGAACTCCTTTGACTGGCGGATGGAAAGCCTTTGATAAGGATGTAGTGTCGAGAGGGCCGGCTCATTCATCAGATCAACCCGGTCTTGGCCCGAGTGGCCCGAGCGGTTATAACCGACCCTGGCGCGATCCGGGATGGGTGGGCGCCCGACCTTCGATGATATTCCGCTGGTGAAGGCGTCCCAAAGGAGTCGGACCCGTGCCGTACCCAGTTTCGAGTTCCGGGCGGTTCGGCCCCTTCTTGTTTCTGATGGGCTTGGTCGTCGCCTCGGGTGGAATTGGCTCGGTCGCCGTTGGGCAAGCGACGACACCGTCGAAGGGTCGATCGCCGGTCGTCAGCCGACCGTCGGCCCCCTCGACCGGCCCAGCCCCCGCCGCGACTCGACCGGTCGCCGAGGGGCTTGGCTTCGCCAGCGGGTTGTATCGGAACCGGCAGTACGACCTCGCGGCCGAGGAATACGAGCGGTTTCTCAGGGCGGTGAAGGCGGGCGCGGCCGAGGCGACCGACGCCGAGGTCGCCGACGCCTGGTTTGGCCTGGGCAACTGCCGGTTGTTCCTCCACAAATATAAGGAAGCTCGCCAGGCGTTCGAAGGGTTCGTCAAGGCGGCCCCGAACCATCCCAACGCCCCCCTGGCTCGGTATCGGATCGGCGAGGCGGCGTACGTCCTGGGCGACCTCGCCGAGGCGAGGCGAAGCCTCGAAGCCTACACGGGCGACGGGGGCGGCGACCGCCGGTTCCTCCCGGCGGCCTGGACCTTCCTCGGCGACATCGCCACCAAGTCGAACGACCTGCCGGGTGCCCGCCGGTCTTACGAGAACGCCTTGAGCGGCGACCTGAAGGGCGCCCTGGGGAGTCGCGCCCGGCTGGGACTGGGCCGGGTCCTCGCCGCCCAGGGGGAGTCGACGCCGTCGCTCGTCGTGCTCCGAGAGCTGATCGCCACCGGAGGCCCCGAGTGGCTCGACAAGGCGTGGCTCCAGGTCGGCGAGGTCGAAGCGACTTTGGAGCATTGGCCCGAGGCGGTGGAAGCGTTCGAGTCGCTCGAAAGATCAAGCCCCAAAAGCCCGCTCATCGCCGAAGGGCGGCTCGACCGGGCCGAGGCGCTCAACAAGCTCGGGCGTCGGGCCGAAGCCGAAGCGTTGCTCCGCCCCCTGGCCGCCGACCCGCAAGGGCCGCTCTCGATCGCCGCCAGCGACGCGCTGGGGACGACCCTCTTGGCGGAAAACCAACCGGACGAAGCCTTGACCGTGCTCGACGCCGCCCTGGCCCGACCCGGCGTCGCGGGTTCGACGGCGACGGCGCTGCGGTTCCACGCCGCGCAGGCGGCCCTGGCGTTGGGCAAGACGGGCGAAGCCCGGGCCAGGTTCGCCGCGATCGCCACGCTCGACCCGAAAAGCTCGTGGGCCGACGACGCCCAGCTCCGGGCCGCGGCGCTGGCCCTCGATGCCAAAGATTATGCCGAGGCCCGCCAACTCGCCGGTTCGTTCATCCGGGCCTATCCCGAGAGCCCGCTCGGGGCCGACGCCCACCTGATCGACGCCCGGGCCGCGCTCGGGTTGAACCAGCCCAAGGACGCGATCACAATCCTGACCGCGAGCCTGGCCGACGACAAGCCGACCCCCGCCGTCGCCCAAACGGCGTCGTTTTATCTGGGTTTGGCCTATCAGAAGGATGGGCAGGCCGACAAGGCGGCCGAGCTGCTCGGCCAACTGGCGTCCGCCCCGACGGCCAACGGTCCCGCCTCCGCCGACGCCCGGTTCCTGATCGGCCAGGCCGACTTCGAGGCGGGCCGGTTCGCCGAGGCGATCTCGGCCTTGGAAAAGTACCTCGCCGACAAGCCGGGCGGAGACGTGGCCGCCGACGCCCTAGCCCGGATCACGCTCAGCCAGGCCGCGCTCGGGCAGTTCGACGCCGCCGAGGCGACCTTGGTCAAGCTCTCGGCGTCGTTCCCGCAAAGCCCGACCCTGGCGCCGACCCGGCTTCGCTTGGCCGAAGTCGCCCTGCAAAACAAGCAGTTCGATCGCTCCGTGCCATTGTTCCGGCTCGAAACCGAGGCCAAAACCGGCGACCCCGCGATCAAAGCCCGCGCCTGGGCCGGGCTCGGCTGGTCGCTCCTCGGGTCGAATCACCCCGTCGAAGCCGCCGCCGCGCTGGGGTCGGCCATCGAACTGGCCCCCGACAGCCCGGTCGCCCTCGACGCCCTGTTCGCGCAGGGGCGAGCCTTCGAAGACGCCAAGCAATCCGCCGAGGCCATCGCGGCATACTCGAAGGCGATCGCCCGCCAGCCCGACTCGGCGCAGGCCGGGCCGGCTTCTCTGGCGTTGGCCCGGCTCCAGGTCGAGGCGAAGCAGCCCTCCGAGGCCGCGAAGACCTTCGCCACCGTGGTCGACAAATATGCCGCCACCTCGGGCGAGCCGGTCGACGCCGTCCTGGCCGAGTGGGGCTGGGCGCTCGTCGACGCCGGGCAGTCCGCCGAGGCCGACGCGGTGTTCGAGCGGCTGCTCAAAGATCAACCCGACAGCCCAAAGGCCGACGACGCCCGGCTCAACCTGGCCGAATCGGCGTATGCGGGCCACAACCTCGACCGGACCCTGGACCTCCTCAAGCCCTTGCTCGCCCCCGGGGCGACGGCCAAGCCCGCCCTGGTCGAACCGGCGCTCTACCGGGTGGGTCGGGCCGAGGTCGACCGCCGCGACTGGCCCGCCGCGTCGAAGACCTTGGACCGGCTCCTGGCCGACTTCCCGACCGGCCCGTTCCACCGCGAAGCCCGGTTCTGGCGCGCCGAGGTCGCGTTCCAGGCGGGCGACACGAAGACCGCCGAGGCCGACTTCACGAGTTTGGTGGCCGAACCGCCCGGCGAGTCCGACCCGAAAGGGATGGTCAGCACCGCCCGAGGGCGGCTGGTCCAAGCCCTGGTCCAGCAGAACCGGTGGGGCGACGCCCTCGCCGCCGCCGACGCCTGGGCTTCGGGCGCGACCGACCCGAAGACCGACCCGATCGGCCCCGAGGTCGACTATGCCCGAGGGCGAGCCTTCCAGGGATTGGCCCGGTTCGACGAGGCCCGCGACGCCTTCGACCGGGCGATCGCCGCTCGCAAAGGGACCGAACTGGCCGCTCGGTCGGTGTTGATGCGAGGCGAAACGTTCTTCCACCAGGAACAGTACCGCGAGGCCCTCCGCGAGTTCTACCGGGTGGTGATCCAGTACAACGCCCCCGAGTGGCAAGCCGCCGCGCTGCTCGAAGCGGGCAAGGTCCACGAAAAGCTCAACCAGTGGCGCGAAGCGGCGGAAACCTACGAAAAGCTCCAGGCCCGGTTTCCCCAAGACCGAAGCGCCGTCGAGGCGGGTCGGAGGCTCGAAGCCGCCCGGAAGCGAGCATCGGGCGCCGGTGCCTCTCCTTCCCCAACCGGGTAAACCGTCGCCTTCGCCTCGGTTCGCCTCAAGTTTCCGCGAGGCGGGTGCAGGGCGATCGTATGTCTTCACGATAAAGAGAAGTGGGAGGGAGATGGATTCCCTCGGATCGGCCCTCCTCGATTTTCAAAAGCGCGGGTAAGCTCGACGGCTCGCGTGGATCTTTCCCGGTAAGGACGCCACCCATGCCTCAACCGTTCGCCGTGGCCCGTCCGACCGTTCGGGTCGCCCTTGGATTCCTCGTCGCGCTCGTCGTCCTGGCGGGCCGATCCGATGGTGCCGATGCTCCGACGCCCGCCGCCGGCGTCAATCTGACTTTCGAGGTCGTCCAGCAGCGAGCCGACCAGTTCGGCAAGCTCGCCCTGGCCTGGTATCGCCGGACCCCGCCGGTGGACCGCGTGACCTGGGGTGGCCTGGGTGGTTGTGCCGCCCTTGGCTTGCTTGTCCTGATGGAGCGGTCGATCCAGCTTCGACGAGGCCGGGTCGCGCCGACCGACTTCCTTCGGAGGTTCCGCGAGCGGCTCCAGGACGGCAAGCTCGACCGGGGCAAGGCCCTGGACCTTTGCGAGTTGAACCCCAGTCCCGCCGCCCGGGTGGCCCTGGCCGCCGTGAAGCGGTGGGGTCGCCCGGTGGCGGACCTGGAGCGGGCGGTCTCGCTGGCGTCTCGCCTGGAAACGGATCGGCTCAAGCGGAACGTCGGGACGTTCCGGCGGATCGCGGCGATGGCTCCGCTCGTGGGGTTGCTCGGCACCTTGATCGCCTCGGGCCGGGCTTTGTCGACCGGCGGCGAGAACTGGGGCTCGGCCCTGGGCTCGGCCTTGATCCCGTTGACCTCGGGCGTGGCGATCTCGATCCTGGCCCTGGTGGTCTATGACGGCCTGGTCGGTCGGGTCGAGAAGCTCGCCGGGGTGATCGACCGCCTGGGAGCCGAGACCGTCGACGCGATCGCAATGTCGTCCCCGACCGGTACCGACCCCGCCCCCTCGCCGCACCGGGCCAACACCGAACCGCGCCGAGGCCCGCATCTCCCGATCCGCCCGCAGTCGCACCGGATCGAACTCCCCGACAACCTCAACCCCCGGAATCTCGACGACCCATACGACGACTGAGCCGCGAAGGCTCGGTCGAGGGCCGGGAAAATCGCCGATCCGGCGTCCGATCCGATGGCGGTCGGCGGCGAAATTCTTTACAACGGAGGTTCGATCGACCGGTGACTCGTCGTGTTCTCCTCGCGCCGGATAGGATGCCGCCCGATGACTGGCCTGAACCTGGAAACTTTCCTCCGGCTCCTGCGGGTCGCCCCGGGGGCCTGGGCGAGCCTGGGCGTGGCGGCGATCCTCCTGGCGTTGATGACCTGGACGAGTTGGGGGTCGCGTCGAGTCCTCCGGAAGTGCCTTTTTCTGTCGATCGCCGCGCACATCGCCTTGATCTTCTACGGCGGTTCGTCCCCCGCGATCCAGCGCTATCTCCGGCTCGGGTCGAAGGCTCAAAAGCCGGATCGGGCCATCGAGCGGATCAATGTTACCTCGTTCGACGATTCGGCCCGAGCCGAACGCGACCCATCGACGCGAAAATCCCCGACGGCTTCACGCCCCGTCGCGGTGTGGGACCGCGACCCCGGAGTCCTCGCTCTGGCCGAAGCGGCTCGACCCCTCCCTCGCTCCGACCGGCCGGAACCCGCCTCGGCCCCGGCGCTCGAACCTCCCAGGGACTTGGAATCGACCCTGCCGACGAACGCCACCCCCGAGCCGGCGTCGCCCGAACCCCCGGCAAGCGAGCCGCCTCGCAAGACCAGCGACCCGGCCTCCGAAACCGCCAAGACGCCCGCCCCCGTCGTCGAGGCGGTCGCCCCGGGCGAAGGAATCGCCGACCCGACCCCCGAACCTATGCCCGCCGCCGAGGCCGCACCGGCTCAGGTCGGTTCGCCGGTCGAAGGTGGGGAGATCCGGTCGCGGTCGCGCCCCCAGCCTCGGTCGCAGCCAAACCGCCCAAACCCCTCGGTGATCCCTTCATCCAACGGACCCGGTGCCCCCGTCTTGCCGCCCGCGACGCCGGTCGCCACCCTGGAACGTGACCTGATCCCTCCGGGCACTTCGTCGGCGACCCCATCGCCGAAGCCCGATGATAATTCCGCTCGACCAGTCGCCGCGCCCTCTCTGGAACCGCCTAGCCCGATCGCCACCAACGACGAGCCGACGACCGACCCAAGCCCCGCGCCCCCGTTGGCCTCGTCACCGACCTCGCCGATCAGCCTGTTGCCGCAATCCGACATCCGGCGATCGATCCGCCCGGGTCGCCCCGAGGCTGGGTCGAGTCCGGCTCCCGCCCCGGTCCGGACTTTTGAACCATCAAGGTCGGGGTCGAGCCTGGGAGACCTGGCCCGGGTCACGCCTTCGATCTCGTCGGCGATCCCGGGCTTGCCGAAGGCGACGGGTCGGAGGCCGCTGGCCGAGGTCCCTTCGGTGTACCGATCTCGCCTCGACCCGAACCGGACCGCCTTGGCCCAGCGAGCCGGTGCGAGCCTGGCCAGCGAGCAGGCCGTCGAGCGCGCGTTGGAATGGCTCGCCAAGCACCAGGACGCCGACGGCCGGTGGGACGGCGGGACGGTGAAGTACCGCGACGGCCACGTCGCCGACACCGACGACACCTTCACCATCCACTGCCCGCCGGGCGACATCTGCTTCGGCGAGTGCTTCTACGGCGAAGCCGACACCGCCCTGACCGGCCTGTCGCTCCTGGCGTACCTCGGCGCGGGCTACACCCACGTCGACGGGACGTATAAGGATACGGTGGGCCGGGGGTTGAACTTCCTCCGCCAGTCGCAAAAGCCCGACGGCGACCTCCGAGGGGCAAGCCTCGCGGTCGGGATGTATTGCCACTCGATGGCGACGCTGGCCTTGTGCGAAGCCTACGCCCTGACCGGCGACCCGGCGCTCCGGCTCCCGGTCGAGAAAGGGGTCACGTTCCTCCTCCGCTCCAGGGCCGCCGACGGCCTGGCCTGGCGGTATGCCCCCGGCGACAAGACGGGCGACACGAGCATCCTCGGCTGGGTGGTCATGGTCCTGAAGTCGGCCAAGACCGTGGGCATTCCCATCCCCGCTCCGGTCCAAGGGGGGATCGCGACCTGGCTCGACCGCGTGTCGACCGGCCGGAAGGCGGGCCTGGCGAGCTACCAGCCGGGGGCCAAGGTCACGCCGACGATCACCGCCGAAGCCTGGGCCTGCCGCCAGTTCCTCGAGATGGGAGGCCCCGGCCCCGCCAGCGACGAGGCGGCGACGTCGCTGCTCGACAACCCGTCGGACCGGGGCGAGTTCAACATCTATTACCTGTATTACGGGACGCTCGCCATGTACCAGCACGGCGGGTCGGCCTGGTCCACCTGGAACGCCCGGGTCCGCGACCAGGTGGTCGCTCGCCAGCAGACCAAAGGGCACAAGGCCGGAAGCTGGGACCCCGACGACAGCCCCTACGGGACCCACGGCGGGCGGATCTACACCACGGCGCTGGCCACCTTGACCCTCGAAGTCTATTACCGCTTCCTCCGGCTCTATTCCACCGCCGAAAAGCCCAATCCCCCGGTTGCTCGACCCGGCGACAACGGGGCCCGCCGCGCCGGGCTTAACCTGCCAAGACCAGCCGCCGGGCGGTAGACGGCGTCGTTCCATCCCCTGATAAGTCGTTATGCCAAAATTTTCTGATTACCATCGAACCGTCATTGGATATCACGGGACAAGGCAATCCGTCGCTGAGAAGATTGTTCTGCTACAGGAGCCGATCCAATGGCACGAACAATCTCACGATTGGATGGGAAACGGGGTTTACTATTGGGAGCACGCTCCGAAACAGGCATGGCGTTTTGCTGAAATCCGACGCAGACAGCGCAAGTGGGACGAACCGGTCGCTGTTGTCGCTTCCATGATCCGACTTGGCTTCTGCTTCGATCTACTCGACCCGGATAACGCCAGAAGGCTCAAGTCATTTCGCGACGACTATGTGGAAACCTGCATCAGCAAGAGTCAACCGATTCCCGAAAATAAGCGGCGATGGAAGTATCTTGATAAAGCTGTGTTTGACTATGCCTACTCGGTCATTGATCAGGAAAGTACACGAAACGGCATGATCCCCCGAGTTGATACTTGCCGAGGAATTTACGTCCAACCAGGCACAACGGGGCGACTCTGGAGGGAAAGCTGGGTTCAGCATGGAGCCTTCATCCAATTGCTCGTCAGAAACACCGAATGTATCATGGGAAGCTGGCTAGTTCCTCCTATTGAGGTGATCGATCATGCATGACAAGAGCAAGAATCCGCAGATGTCCGCTTCGGCGATGATTCAACGTGCTGCTCAAGCCTCCCGCCGCATGACGATTGAGGAGCGATGGGCGCTCATCGTGGCCAGCCAGGAATCTTCTCGCGACGAAGAGTCTTGCAGACCCAGCACGGCGGACCCAGAAAAAGAGTCGAACAAAGCCCAATAATTCCACTTCATAGTCTTCTGATCTGCGGGAGGTTAAACATATTGACGCCAACGCCAAAGCTGTTCCGCTCAGCGAGGTCAAAAAGCGTTGGTCGAAGAGTGAGCAGCAGTATCTGGTTCGCTGACCTCTGAGGGCTTAGAAACTATCTCGAAACCGCTCTTGATTAGCAGTTGGCGTCGGGCTTTAATGGATGAAACCTCACCCATGAGACTCAAACCATGACGACCCAAGCCAGACCTAAAGCCAAGAAGCCCGCACCCGACACGATCTGGGAACTGCCCGATGGCCTCTGGGGGATCA
>JAABUX010001160.1_pt1 | contig 28355 bp, 18 predicted proteins | sample 5561851 | NCBI WGS metagenome assembly JAABUX01 (sample SAMN10711883, study PRJNA513361) | rock metagenome | isolation source: Antarctica rocks | place: Antarctica: Victoria Land, Richard Nunatak red sandstone | collected 2016-01-03 | reverse complement strand
GTCGATCGCCTTCGGGCTCCAAGCCTATGGCGCCAAGGTCGGCCTGATGGACGCCGATGTCTACGGCCCGTCGATCCCCCACCTCGTCGGCGCCTCGGGGCGGCCGATGGCGATGGGCGAACGGATTCACCCGATCGAATCGAACGGCCTCAAGCTGATGTCGATGGGTTTCTTGCTCGAACCCGAGCGCGCCGTCGTCATGCGGGGGCCGATGCTCCACGGGATCATGCAGCAGTTCCTCCACCAAGTGGAATGGGGAGCGCTCGACTACCTCGTGATCGACCTCCCGCCGGGGACGGGCGACGTCCCTCTGACCCTCGCCCAAAGCTTGCCCCTGACGGGCGCCGTGGTGGTCTGCACGCCGCAAGAGGTCGCCTTGCTCGACGCCGTCCGAGCGGTCTCGATGTTCAAGCAGCTCAAGGTGCCGATCCTCGGCCTGGTCGAGAACATGAGCTTCTTCGACATCCAAGCATATCTCGCCGAGCGGGGCGGATCGAAGGCCAAGGAAGCGTCGAAGTCGGGCCAACTCTTCGACCATCCCGGCGACGAGCGGGTCTACCTGTTCGGCAAAGGCGGGGTCCGCCGCAAGGCCGAGGCGATGGGCGTCCCGTTCCTGGGCGAAGTCCCGCTCAACATCGTCCTCCGCGAAAACGGCGACGAAGGTCGGCTCCGCGACTCGCTCGAAACCGGCTCGCCGTCCCGCCCCTACCTCCTCGGCGTGGTGGAACAACTCGCCGCCCAGATCAGCATCCAGAACATCAAGAGCCCGAAGATGCCCAAGCTCGAAATCCTCAACTGATCGACAGGGTCGAGGAGGACGGGGATGGTTCGTCCCCGTTCTCCCACCGCCTCAAGGTCGGGAATCTTCCTCGGCGACGGCGTAGGCGACGCACATCCGGATGTCGGCCTCGCTCAACTCGGGGTGCGACCGGAGGATGTCCGCCCAGGTCGCGCCGTCGACGATCAACGACACCACATGCGACACGGTGATCCAGGTCCCTTTGACCACCGGCGACAGGTCCGACACGTCGAAGTCGTACACCAATCGATCTCGCCAGAGCGGCGCCTCGTCGACCACCTCCGCCGGTTCCCGATCGTCGGCCAGGCGGGTCGTGTCCAGGTCTGACCCGGACGGCACGATCGGCCACTCGTTCGGCTCGACCGAGTTGCGGCCGGGATCGTTCAGGCCGAACGAACCCAGGGGCGAGGTCTCGTCGGCCTGGACGTTGGCGTCGACTTCATCGCGCCGCCCCTGGAGGAGGTCCAGGGTGGTGATGGCGACCTCGAGCGACCGAGCGGCCTTGTCGGTCGAGGCGGACGGGAGCGCGTCGTCGATCAATTCGGGCTCGTCGTCGATGCTCGCCTTGAGCCGCCAGGCCGATCGGATCGCTTGCCGGGTCACCAACTGTTCGAGCGGCCCCTTGGGGTTGAGGTCGCGCTCGATTCCTCGGGCGAACTGATCGAACGCGGCGCCCCGGAGCGAGCGGTTGACTCGCCTCGAAGCCGGATTCGAAGGATCGAAGCGGCGTCCGAATCCCGACTTCCCGACAACCATCCGCTCCCGATGCGATGGGCTTGAGGAAAGTCCTCTGGTGTTGCGTTCCATGTGCGGATACCCCTTGATCAAAGCCGACCCGTGGTTGTCTGCCGGTCGCTGTTTCGACGACCAAAAGCATCTTCGACGACAACATGATCGTTTTGGGAGGGAATCCCGAACACACAATCTACGAAATTCCGCGAAAAAGGAGGATAATTTTCATGAAATCGGATGATTTCGGTCAGAAGTCGGTCAAACTTAACAAAAGCTCGGGTGGTTTGATCGGAAATCCGTTTGCGAAAACGGGAACTGAATGCTCATCTTTTCGGCGGCTTGTCGATCTGTTGCCAGAGGTACCACATGGCGACCGTCCGGTGGGGACGCCAGGTTTCGGTCAGCTCTCGGCAGGCTTGGGGGGTCGGAAGGCCGTCCAGCCCGTAGAACGACCGCAGGCCCACCCGGATGCCGAGGTCGCCGACGGACAGGACGTCGGTCCGGCCCAGGGCGAAGATCAGGAACATCTCGGCGGTCCATGAGCCGATCCCCTTGACCGCCGTCAAGGCGGCGATCACCTGCTCGTCGTCCCAGGCGTGCAACTCGTCGAGCGGGATCTTCCCTTCCTGGACCGCGGCCGAGAGGTTGAGGACGTACCGCGACTTGACGCCCGAGAGGCCGACGCTCCGCAGGCCGATCTCCCCAACCTTGAGAAGCTCGGCGGGGTCATGCGGCTCGCCGCAGAGGTCGCGGAGCCTCTTGTCGATCGAGGTCGCGGCCTTCGAAGAGATTTGCTGGCCGATGATCGCCCGGACCAGCGTCCCGAAGCGGTCGGGGCGCGGGAGCAACCGGCAAGGCCCCACCTGGTCGATGAGCGCCTCCCACCTCGGGTCGAGACTCCGGAGGAAGGCGACCCCCTCATCCCAAGGGCTGACCGCCTGGTGGGCGTCGGCGACCTCGATCAAGGGCGGGACGATCGGCGAGTCCGCCGGCTTTACCTTCTTGGCCTTGGGCATCGTTCGTCCCCCTCCCTGGTCCCATCCCAAACGAACCCAACCGACTACGACCGCGATGCGATCGCCCGGGCGAGCGGCTGCACGACCCGGGGGACCACCTGGTCCTTCATGATCCGCTCGCCGACGTCGCGCTGGTGCTGGAATGACTCGAGGAACGAGCGGTCGGGGCCGTTGCCCCAGTACTGGCGGATGGTGAAGTAGACGCTGATCTGATCGTCGGGGAACTCGCCGGTCCGGACCTGGAAGGCGTTGGTCCGGGTTTCCACCGCGAGCCGACACTGGAGCCGGCACGAATCGTCGAGCGCCAGGGTGATCGACGGCTCGAAGTTGAGGACCTTGCTCCGAGGAACGTCCACCAGCCCGTCGAAAGCCGAGCCAACCCCCAGCGCCTCGGCGACGACCTCGTCGTGGTTCCCCTCGAAGTCGAAGTCGAAGCCGAACATCACGTCGAGGGCTTCGCAATCGAGCACGCTGATCGAGAGGAGGTGCGGGGCCAGCTCCAGGACCATCTCGTGCTGGCGGTAGGCATCTTCCAAGGTCTCGGGGTTGACGTGCCCCGAGGTCAGCCGGCGAGGCTCGATCGCCAGGCAGCGATACGATTCTTGCTCCTTGTCGCCTTCCAACACCAGGCTGTTGTCCTCCCTCGAAGAGAAGTTGCGGAGGTCGGGGAACCGTTTCTTCATCTGCTCGAAGAAGTGGAGCACCGTGTCTCGGCTGGTGGGAAGCTCCATCTCGGTGTTGAGGTTGACGTTGACGTAAAACTCGTCGCACTCGGCCAGATACTTGTTCATGCGGCGGACCTCAACCGAGGGTCGGAGCGACCCGTTCCCGACCCAAATTCAAATTTCAATCGCAGAGCCACGCAAATCGATCAAATCGGCCACGGATAAAACACGGAAGGAACCCTCGAAAAGAATTCCTCCGTGTCCCATCCGTGTTTATCCGTGGCTCAATTGCATTCAGCTCTTGATGATCTCGCGGTACGTCCCGCCGGCGGGGATCATCGGCAGGACGTGTTCTTGATACGGAATCAGGACGTCGAGGACGTAGGGGCCGTCGTGGGCGATCATCTCCTTGAGCGCGGGGATGACGTCTTCTTTGCGGCGGACCTGCTTCGAGGCGATCCCGAACCCGTTGGCGATGGCCACGAAGTCGGGGTAGGTCGTTTCGCGGAGGTCGCCGTCGCCCTGGCCGGTGTACTCGGCGTGGTCCACCGGCCCGAGATAGGTGTGGGCCCGGTTCCCGCCGTGGAACCGGTCTTCCCACTGGACGACCATCCCGAGGTGCTGGTTGTTCAGGACGATCACCTTGACGGGGAGGTTCTCGCACTTGACGGTGGCGAGTTCCTGGATGTTCATGACGAACGAGCCGTCGCCGTCGATGTCGACGACCAAGGCGTCGGGGAAGGCGGCTTGCACGCCCATCGCGGCGGGGAGGCCGAAGCCCATCGACCCGAGGCCGCCGGACGTGACCCAGGTCCGGGGTTGGTCGAACGTGGTCCACTGCGCCGCGAACATCTGGTGCTGGCCGACTCCCGTGGTCATCAGGAATTTGCCCCGGGCGAGCTTGGAGAACTCGTCGAGCACATACTGGGGCAAGATGACGTCGTCGCGGTCGGCGTAGCTCATCGGGTCGGCGCTTCGCCAATGATCGATTTGCTGGTGCCAGTCGCGGAAGTCGCCCGGCTCGACGATCGGGTTGAGCCGTTCCAGGGTCGACTTCACGTCGGAGTTGACCGCGATGTGCGCGGCCTTGTTCTTGTTGATCTCCGAGGCGTCGATGTCGACGTGGACGATCCGCCCGTGCTTGGCGAACTCGCTGAGCTTGCCGGTCACCCGGTCGTCGAACCGGACGCCGAAGGCCAGGAGCAGGTCGGCCTCGTTGATCGCGGTGTTCGAGTAGACCGTCCCGTGCATCCCGAGCATCCCCAGGGCGAGGTAGTGGTCGCTGGGGATTGCCCCCAAACCTTGCAACGTCATGGCGACGGGGATGCCGGTCTTGTTGACGAACTCGCGGAGTTGCTCCGAAGCGTCCGAAGCCACCGTGCCCCCACCGCAGTAGATGATCGGCCTCCGGGCGTTCTTGATCGCGGCGGCGATCTCGCGGATCTTCTCGATCGAAGGGGCGGGCGGGAGGACGTAGCCGGGCAGGTCCATCGCGACGTCGTAGTCGGGGTTGGGGACCAAGGTGTTCTGGATGTCCTTGGGCATGTCGATCAGGACCGGGCCGGGGCGGCCGGTGCCGGCGATGTGGAACGCTTCCTTGACGACGCGGGCGATGTCCCGGGCGTCTTGCACCAGGTAATGATGCTTGGTGATCGCCCGGCAGACCTCGACCATCGGCGTTTCCTGGAAGGCGTCGGTGCCGATCACCTTGGTCGGGACCTGGCCGGTGATGGCGATGATCGGCAGCGAGTCGAGCTTGGCGTCGGCCAGGCCGGTGACGAGGTTCAAGGCCCCCGGCCCCGAAGTCGCCATGACGACGCCCGGCTTGCCGGTGACCCGGGCGTACCCTTCGGCCGCGAAGATCCCCCCTTGCTCGTGCCTGGGCAAGATCGTCCGGATCTTGTCGCGGTAGAAGGTGAGCGCCTGGTGCATCGGCATGCTCGCCCCGCCGGGGTAGGCGAAGACGACGTCGACGCCGTGGCGAACCAAAGACTCGACCAGGACGGTGGCCCCGGTGATCGGTGGGCGGGCGATTGCGGTCGATGTCGCTCGGGTGTCGATGGTGGCCACGGCGTGAAAGTCTCCCGGAGCAAAAGCGGATGTCGGTCAAGAAGCTGGTCGGGAACTGGGGCAGAATCCATCACTCTAACAACCGACGCACGCTCGAACAACCGCAACCGACCGACAGTTTTTCGGGCTTTCGAGAGGCGGCCGATTCAAAGTCGACATCCGCGACGAACTCCAACCGATTCGCTTTCATCCATCTCGATCAGTCATCACGCTCCCGATCACTTGGTGGTGGCGGCTAGGTTATGAAAGATTCGAGGTTTTAGTGTGCACGTGAATACTTTACGGGGCTACTAGACTTGGATGATACGCTTCGTTAAACTTTGATCGGCGGGGACTTCTTTGATCTCCTACTCCCCAAAGCACAAATTGGTGAGTCGCTGAGCCTTCCCCCTCCCCGAAGCCTCGACCTCCGGTGACATGTCGCCCACCCCCTGTTTTCAGGATCATCCTCCTTCACGTTCTGGAAAGGCTCCTTGATGCTTCGGAACAAGCCGCGTCGCGCCTTCACCCTGATCGAACTGCTCGTCGTCATCGCCATCATCGCGGTCTTGATCGCCCTCCTGCTGCCCGCCGTCCAGGCGGCTCGCGAGGCGGCCCGCCGCACCCAGTGCGTCAACAACTTGAAGCAAATCGGCCTGGCGATGCACAACTACCATAGCACGCACGATGTTTTCCCGATGGGCCAAGCGGTGTCCCCCACCAACGGGACTGGCTGGACCGGTTTCAGCTCGCTGACGGCACTGGCGCAATTTATCGAAGGTGGAGCGATCTACAACGCGATCAACTTTTCGATCGATCCGGTTTACGCTCAAAACCACACCGCTTACGTCACCGAGATCAAGACGTACCTTTGCCCGTCGGACCCGCTCGCGGGCGTCGAGAAGGACGATATCTGTAGCTACTACGGCTCGATGGGCGTCACCACTTTGTATCAGCAAGGAACAACGAACCCGCCGCCCTACGCCGCAGGAGTCAACCGCAATCCGACCAATCAGCCGTTCACGGGGACGGGGGTCTTCTTCTATGCCACGAGCTATGGCATCAACTCCATCACCGACGGCACGTCGAACACCATCGCCTTCGCCGAGTCGCTGGTCGGCAATGATCAGAGCAATGCTTACCGAGGAAACAGCATCACCAATGTGACGACGGGCGACCCCAGCGCCGTGTTGCAGAACGCGATGACCAACATCCCCGCCGTGAACGCCGCCGCCCAAGCCTGTCAGCAGGCCTTCCAGACCCAGGGCGCCCAAAGTTCGAGCTCCGTTTTCGGCTCGACCGGGAGCCAGTGGATTTCCGGCGTCATGTGTTACAATCTGTTCACCACGATCCTCCCGCCGAGCAACCCGCAGTATACTTTCGGCGGTTGCAAGTTCCGCAGCACCGGATTCCTCGAAGGGGTGAACATCATGAACTCGATGAGCAACCACCCGGGCGGCTCCAACCACTTGTTCGCCGACGGCAGCGTCAAGTTCATGAAGTCGACGGTCAACCAGATCACTTACATGGGCCTTGGAACCCGGGGCGGCGGAGAGGTCATCAGCGCCGACCAGTATTGATCGGCTCATTGCCGAGTGATCGAGAAAAACAAGGGCTTCCGGTCGTCAGGGTGACCTCAAGTCATTTCGCGGCCGGAAGCCTTTGGTTGCCGAGACGATCTTTAAATCTTGGGTCCAACCTTGATCCCAGACCGGTTCGCCCGCCCCGTTTACGGCTACCACGGCTGCACCCAGGCCCTCGCCGACGAGTTGATCTCGGGCGCCCGGTCGGTCGACGCTTGGCCTCGGAGCCGGAATGAATACGACTGGCTGGGCCACGGTCTTTACTTCTGGGAACACGGGCCGCAAAGGGCCAGGGAATGGTCGCTGGCCAACGGAAGGGATGGAGGCGTCGTCGGTGCCCACATCCAGCTAGGCAGGTGCCTCGATCTGGCGGACACACGCTACACCGAAATTTTGGTCGACGCATTTGAGTCTGTTAGGGAGTTATACGAAGGTCTTGGTCAACCTCTACCAGTGAACGAAGGGAAGCGTAACAACCTCGATTGCTTGGTCATCAACTATTTGCTCGAATATTATCGAAATCCTCAATTTCAAACCGTTCGGTGTCCGTTCTTGGAAGGACGTCCGGCTTTCACAGGTTCTCGAATTAGACTTCAATCGCATATCCAAATCTCTGTCATCGACTCTGAATGCATTTTGGGCGTCTTCCGCCCGAATATTTCTCATGATTTAGGAAGTCAATCCGATGCGAACGAATAAGTTCAAAGATATTTTTAGTGACGCCGAATGGGAGGCCATCCAAGCCCGCCTCAACCGTCCGGCTCAAGAACGGTTTGATGAGCTGGTCGAGGCCGGGATCATCGACCGTGAGGGTAAAGTGTTGATCCGGATGCCGACTTTTGGGCCGGATGAAGACGAAGAGGCGGAAGATACTGCGGATTGATCGGCGAGTGGTTCCCGTCCTCGCGTCCGCCCGACTCGGGAAGCAATCGCTTCAGCCGCCCATCGGCTCTTTCACCGATCGGACGAAGTGCGCCCCTTTGCCCTTGGCCTTGAGTTCGGCGGCCCGGGCTTCGGCGAGGGGTTTGTCGGTGTAGTCGAAGGTTTGCACGGTCCGACCGCCGATGTCGCAGACCGCCCAGACGACCCTCATCCGGCTGGTCGGTTCGGGTTTGGCGCGACGCTCGGTCGGCTCGCCTCGGGGTTTCCTGGGCGTGGGCTGGTTCAAGCCGAGGGCTTCGGCCGCCTCGGCCTGGGCCCGCATCTCTCGGAGATTCAGGGGACGACGCGCCATCGTTGAACCTGTCCTGGCTTGGGTCAAAGGGGAAGTCGACGCCGGGCCGGCAAACGCAAGCTCGGGGTAGACCCCTTCGAGATGAGAGGAGTCGAGGAGATTATCGTAGCATCCTCGACCGCGTCGGCCAGGCCGATTTGTTGATCTCGAGCCCTCAAACTCCCGGCTTGCGGTAGAGCATGGCGGAGCCGACCGGCTCGAACCCGACCGCCTCGTAGAGTGCCAGGGCCGGGGTGTTGTTCTGGTTCGTGGCGACCGAAACGATCTCGCCGCAATGGTTTCGGATGTGGCGGAGGATCTCGTGGACCAGGTGGCGGCCGAACCCCTTCCGGCGATGGCCGGGGGCGACCTCAACCCCCCGGAGGCCCACCCTCGCGTTGCCGTCGAACCGACCGAAAGCCGACATATCCCAGGTGGAAGCCCGGGCCACCTCGGCCCCTTCGGCCTTGCCGAGCAAGCGATATCGGTTGATCGGGCCTTCACCGATCGCCAGGGCTTCCCACCAGCCCGATGGCCCGGCATCCTCGACCACTTCGAGTCGGGTCTGGCGGCGCAAGATCGCCGCCTTGGGGTCGCGGACCTCGGCGCATTCCACGTTCAGGTCGAGCAGCGTCGACCGGGAAACCTCGACGTAACCCGCCGCCTCGACCACCTTCCGAAACACATCGTGGAGATCGAGGATGCCCGACCACTCGCTCCCCCCGTAGATTGCCCGGTAAAACGGGTCGAGCGGATACTGCCCCCCGGCGTAGAGCACCTGCGCCCCTCGCCCCCTGAGGTAACGCTCGGCGCGATCGAGCAACGGGAGGCCCACCTCGAACTCGTCGGCTCGCGGGTCGATCACCAACATCGCCACCGTCCCGAGCACCAGGTCGAGGCGATGCGACGCCCCTTCGGGCTGGTCGGGGCCGAACCCGGCATGCGCGAAACCGACGATCTTTCCGCCATCCTCGGCGACGATGAGACCTTCGCGGTCGAAATCAAGCCGCGCCGCGACGCTCGCGTCGAACTCGTGCGCGGAGAGGGGTCGGACCACCCCCCGCTCGGGCAAGGAGCGGGACCAAAGGGCCGAAAGCTCCGGCGGGTCGCCATTCCGAAAGCTTCGATAATGGATCAGCGCGTGTTCCCGACCGAAAAAAAGGTTGGTGTGGTGTGGATGCTCGGGGCTGGAGGGAGGCCAAAGCTTGGTCGAGGCGAGCCGATCCGTCCGTCAGTCGACCGCCACCCAGACGCCTTCGCCTTCAAGCTTGACGGGGTAGACCGACTGCTTCCAGGTGGGGTTGACCATCGACTGCCCGGTCCGGATGTCGAAGGCCCAGTTGTGCCAGGGGCAGTAAACGAGCGTCCCGTCGACCGGCCCTTCGGCCAGCGCACCGCCCTGGTGCGGGCACAACCCGTCGATCGCCGAGATCACTCCATCGACATGGAACAGGGCGATGATCCGACCATCGTGCTCGACTTCCTTGGCGCTCCCTTCGGGGAGTTGATCCAAGGTCGTCATCAGGACGAAAGTCGCCATGCGGGGGCCTCGGGCACAACCGGGTCTCGGGTCGCCAACTTCACGAAAGCGGAGGGTTCTTCAAGGGAACCTAACGTAACACACCCTGAGTCCTCGAACCAAGGGTGAAAGTTCTTTGAAACCAAGCCCGACTTTGGCTCCGACGTCGAATGCGAATGTCGCGATGGTTTTGCCTTCGGACTGGAGACGATTACTCGAACCTCGGGTCAAATTTTTGATCCGCCACCGCCTTGCTCGGCACCAACCACTTCATCCGGTAGGAAGGTCCAACCTTCTCGACCTTGGCGACTCCATGACGCATCCCGAGCCAGATCGTGCCCTTCGGGGTGATGACGATCGAGTTGGGGTAAAGACCATACCAAAACGCATGGTCGAGGAGCACATCCACCTTCTTCGTCGCCAGGTCGACCTTGAGGAGGCTCTGGTTCGTCGCGACGATCAAAGACTCGTCGGTGTCTTTGACGGCGACGGAAGGGGCACGACCGAGGTCGACAAAGCGTTCCGAGGACCAGCGACCATCCTCGCCTCGGACCAACCGCCCGAGACTGCCCCGGTCCAGACCCAGATGCGCGAGACCTTCCAGCGTCAGCAAACCGGATTTGGTCGGGACGAAACCCTTGATGTTTTCGTCGGAGATTTGATACTGCTCCTTGCCGTCGGTCGAGTACCAGCGGAGCGACCCGCCGAACTCGCCGGCGTTCACAGACACGATCCAGCCGTTCTCGACCTTGATCTCGGTTTGCGTTCCTTTGGATCGGGGTTTGATCGCTTGGGCCGCGAGTTCCGGTGGGAATCCGATCGGAACCTGTCGAGGCCCTTGGAGGGCGACTTTCGCGTGATCGCCGTCGAGCCTGACCTCCCAGTTCGTCTGGGAATCGTAATTGGCAATGCGATGCTGATCCCCAACCTCGGGGGACTCGACCACATACCAATCATCCAAATTGTCCGGGACGTCGTCGGGCCGCGCGGCTAATGACAACATGACGAGTGGACACCCCAAGGCCAGGATTAGAACACGACTCATCATTTCCTCCAAGATTGTTGGCGAGGGAGAGGCCCATCATCGACCGAGGATCAAGCGGTTTCTTGATCCGCGATCGATTTCGAACCGGATCACTCCGCTTTCAGGCTCCGAATCAGGAACGCCCAGCGGTCGGCGGCTTCCTCGATGATCTTCGAGGTCGGCTTGCCCGCGCCGTGGCCCGCCTTGGTTTCGATCCGGATCAAGATCGGCGAGTCGCCCGACTGGGCGGCTTGCAAGGTGGCAGCGAACTTGAACGAGTGGGCCGGGACGACCCGGTCGTCGTGGTCGGCGGTGGTGATCATCGTCGCCGGGTAGCTCGTCCCGGGTTTGACGTTGTGCAGCGGCGAGTAGTTCCGGAGATATTGGAACTGCTCGGGATGATCCGACGAGCCGAAGTCGTCGACCCAGGCCCAGCCGATCGTGAACTTGTGGAACCGGAGCATGTCCAGGACGCCGACCGCCGGCAAGGCCGCGCCGAAGAGGTCGGGGCGCTGGGTCAAGCAGGCCCCGACGAGCAAGCCGCCGTTCGACCCGCCGCCGATGGCGAGCTTGGGGGTGCTCGTGACCTTGTGGTCGATCAGCCACTGCGCGGCGGCGATGAAGTCGTCGAAGACGTTTTGCTTGTTGAGCTTGGTGCCGCCTTGGTGCCAGCTTTCGCCGTATTCGCCGCCGCCCCGGAGGCCGGGCTGGGCATAGACCCCGCCTCGCTCCATCCAGACGACGTTGGCCGGGGTGAAGCTCGGCGTCAGCGCGATGTTGAAGCCGCCGTAGCCGTAGAGGAAGGTCGGATTGGTCCCGTCGAGCTTGAGCCCTTTCTTGTGGCTCAGGAACATGGGGATCTTGGTGCCGTCCTTGCTCGGGTAGAAGACCTGCGTCGTCTCGTAGTCGTCGGGGCTGAAGTCGACCTTGGGCCGCTTGAACACGGAGGATTCGCCCGACTTGAGGTCGTAGCGGTAGATCGTGGTGGGAGCCGTGAACGTCGTGAAGGCGTAAAACGTCTCGGTGTCCTTCCGCTTGCCGCCGAACCCACCTGCCGTCCCCAACGTCGGGAAGTCGACCTCGCGGAGGAACTTGCCCTTGAGGTCGTGGAGCTTGACCTGGGTATGCGCGTCCTTGAGGTAAGAGGCGATGAACGTATCGTTGACGATCGAGACCCCCCGGAGGGTTTCGGGCATCTCGGGGATGACCTCCGCCCACTTGGCGGGCGAAGGGTCGCGGGTGTCGATGGCGATCACCTTCCCCTTGGGGGCGTCCTTGTTGGTCTTGAACCAGAACACCGGGCCTTCGTTGTCGAGGAACGAATACTCGGCCTCGAAGTTGTCGATCAGCTCGACCGGCTTGGCGTCGGGTTTCGTCAAGTCTTTGTAGAGAATCCGATATTTGTCGTCGGTCCCCTTGGAGACGGTGATGACCAGGTAATGGCCATCTTCGGAGACGGTCGAGGCGAACTGCCACTCCTTCTGGTCGGGCCGCTCGTAAACCAGGACATCCTCGGCCTGGTCGGTCCCGAGCTTGTGGAAGTAGAGCTTCTGGAAGTAGTTGGGGGCCTTCAGGCTGGCCCCGGGGGCGGGTTCGGGGAACCGGCCGTAGAAGAATCCAGACCCGTCCTTGGCCCAATCCGCGCCCGAGAACTTGATCCACTTGAGGACGTCGGGGCGGTCTTTACCCGAGGCCACGTCGCGGACCTTGTACTCGACCCAGTCCGAACCCGCCGCCGCGACCCCGTAAGCGATCAGGCCGCCATCTTCGCTGACCGACGTGCCGGAGAGCGCGACCGTGCCGTCGCTCGAAAGCGTGTTCGGGTCGATCAGGACTTGGGGGGCGCCCGCGAGCGATTCGGTGGAAAACAAGACGGCTTGGTTTTGCAGGCCGCTGTTGCGTGAGTAGAAGTAGCGGTTGCCCTGCTTCCGGGGGGCGCCGAACTTCTCGTAGTCCCAGAGCTTCGTCAACCGTTCTTTCAGGCCGGCGCGGGCGGGGATCGCTTCGAGGTAGCCGAAGGTGATCTTGTTCTCGGCCTCGACCCAGGCCCGGGTCTCGGCGGAGTCGGGTTCTTCGAGCCATCGGTAAGGGTCGGCCACCGTGACGCCATGATACGTATCGGTGACGTCGCCCTTGGGAGCGGATGGGTAGTCGGGACGTTTGCTGGACGCCGCCTTGGCGTCGGGCTCGGCGGAGGACGCGGCTTGCGCTCCCAGGCTCATCAGGACAACTCCGGCCCAGCGGGCCAAACTGCGGTGGACGGGCATGGTGGGGTTCTCGCTTCGGTGGCTGGCCGGTCGGTCGAGTCGAGGCGGGATGGACAACTTGGAGTCGGCCCATCCCGTCGGTCGAGCCATCTTACGCCCGCCGATCGCCGCTGGGTATAGGCCCATCCCAGGCGATCAAAAATGAACCGGAGCGACCGGACCTGTTCCGACGCGCAGTCGTCATCGAAATGAATTGCGCTATGATTGTGGCAATAATCGCCCGCCAACGGAGGATGAAAGATCCGACGTGCCGGTCCCCCAGTCGACTCGCCGTCGTCAGCCAAAGACGGAGGAAGTAGCCCATGCCGCCGCCCGAATCGAACGAACCGAATTTGGGAGCGATCGTCGGCCAGACCGGCTCGATCACCCTCGACGCTCCGGCACCCCAAGCCGATCTCACCGTCGATCCGCCGCCCGAGGCAGGTTCGAACGACGATCAGATCCACCGGCCCGTCATCGCCGAAGGCCCGGGGAGCATCATCGGCCCGTACCGGCTCTTGCAAAAGCTGGGCGAAGGCGGCATGGGCGTCGTCTTCATGGCCGAGCAAGAGCGGCCGATCCGCCGCAGGGTGGCCCTCAAAGTCATCAAGCCGGGGATGGACACGGCGCAGGTCATCGCCCGGTTCGAGGCCGAACGCCAGGCCCTGGCGATCATGGACCACCCCCACATCGCCCGGGTCTTCGAAGTCGGCTCCACCGCCTCCGACCGGCCCTTTTTCGTCATGGAACTGGTCCGAGGCGAGCCGATCACCGAGTATTGCGACAAAAACCACCTGTCGACGGCCGAACGCCTCGAACTCTTCATCCCGGCCTGCCGGGCGATCCAGCACGCGCACCAGAAGGGGATCATCCACCGCGACGTCAAGCCGTCGAACGTCCTGGTCACGCTCCAAGACGGGCTACCCGTGCCAAAAGTGATCGACTTCGGCGTCGCCAAGGCGGTCGAGCAACGCCTGACCGAACGAAGCCTGTTCACCCATCTTGGGGATATCGTCGGCACGCTCGAATACATGAGCCCGGAGCAGGCCGAGATGGGGGCGCTCGACATCGATACCCGGAGCGACATCTACTCGCTCGGGGTGCTCCTATACGAACTCCTCACCGGGTCGACGCCGCTGGAACGGTCGACGCTCCGCAAGGCGGCCCACGCCGAAGTCCTCCGCCTGATCCGCGAAGTGGAGCCGCCCAAGCCCTCGACCCGGCTGAGCGAGTCGCGCGACGCCTTGCCTTCCCTCTCCTTGCAGAGAAAAACCGAGCCGGCCCGCCTCACCAAGATGGTCCGGGGCGACCTCGACTGGATCGTGATGAAGTCCCTCGAAAAGGACCGGACGCGGCGCTACGAGACGGCGGTCGGCCTGGCTCGCGACATCCAGCGCCACCTCGATGGCGACGCGGTCGAGGCGAGCCCACCGTCGGTGTCGTACAAACTGGGGAAATTCGCCCGCAAGCACCGCGCGGCGCTATCCACCGCCGGGGCGTTCGCCCTGTTGCTCGTGGCGGCGACCACCGTCAGCACGGCCCTGGCTTACTGGGCCAACCAGGAGCGGGAGCGGGCGGACAACCACAAGGCACGGTCGATCAAGGCCGAGTGCTTGGCTTCGGATGAGCGAGACCACGCCCAGCAAGGCCAGCAGAGGGCCATCGACGCGGTCCGGAGGTTCGGCGGCCTGGCCCGCGATACGCCCAAACTGAAAGACAACCCGGAGCTGGAAACGTTGCGGAAACAAGTGCTCGGAGAGGCCCAAAGATTCTTCAGGGAACTGCGCGAGCGGCTCCAGGAAGACAGCGGGACGACGTCCGAATCGCTGGCCCGCCTCGCGTCGGCGTGCTTCGAGTTGGGCAGGCTCGCCGAGGAGGGCGGCGACCGGTGGGACGCCCTCGGAGCCTTCGAGCAGTCGCGGGAAATCCGCGAGCGGCTGGCTCGCGAGAACCCGAAAAGCCTCCCGTTCCAAACGACACTGGTCGACAGCTTCAAGAAAATCGGCGACCTGCACCGCGACCTCCGCCGGTCGACCGAGGCCATGAACTCGTACGGGCAAGCCGTCGCCATCGCCGAGCGTCTGGCCCTCGAACATCCCGAGAGGGCCGACTTGGCCTCCAAACCGGGCCGAATCTGGAACAGGATGGCCTGGATCGACCTGGATCAGCGGCGATACAACGACGCTTCGAGCAAGTTTCGCCGGGCCGTCGCGTGGATGCGCAAAGCCTTGGCGGCGACTCCGAGCCGCCCCGACGACCGATCGAGGGCCGGGTGAGGTGGGGCGTTGCCGACCGGGCGTGATCCGGCCACAATGGTCGGCTCGGCGGGTTCATGGTCGAATTGAAAACGGCTTGACCCGTCCCGACCGCCTCGCTCCGCCCAAGCCCAAGGTTCGCGTCATGCCGACATCCACCACGCGCTTCGCCCTCCTGGCCCTCGTCCTCCTCTCAAGCGACTTGAGCTTGGCCGCCGACAAGCTCCCGCCGGTCTCGGAGCGGGCCAAGAGGGTCCACGCGGCGGGGATGCTCTTCGACGGGCACAACGACCTGCCTTGGCGGCTTCGGCAGGATGGCGACATGGCGTTCACCAAGTTCGACCTGTCGAAGCGGCTCGGGAGCGGGCACACCGACATCCCCCGGCTTCGGGAAGGCGGGGTCAAGGCCCAGTTCTGGTCGGTCTACATCCCGTCGGAGCAGCCCAACCCGGCGCGGACCGTGGCCGAGCAGGTCGACCTGGTCCACCGGATGGTCGAGCGCTACCCCAATGACTTCGCGTTCGCCGGCTCGGCCGACGAGGTCGAGGCCGCCGTCAAGGCGGGCAAGATCGCCTCGCTGATCGGGATCGAAGGCGGGGTCGCCATCGAAGAAGACCTGGCCATGCTCCGCGACTTCGCCAGGCTGGGTGCCCGATACATGACGCTCACCCACAACAAGACCTTATCTTGGGCCGACGCCGCCACCGACGAACCGAAGCATTCGGGCTTGAGCCCGTTCGGCGAGCGGGTGGTCAAGGAGATGAACCGCCTGGGGATGTTCGTCGACATCTCGCACGTCTCGCCCGACGTGATGGACGACGTGCTGCGGATCAGCAGGGCGCCCGCGATCGCCAGCCACTCCTCGGCGCGGGCGCTGGCCGACCACCCGCGCAACATCCCCGACGCGATCCTCAAGCAGATCCCCGCCAACGGCGGCGTGATCATGGTCAACTTCTTCTCCGGGTTCATCGTCCCCGAGGCGGTCAAGCAAACCCGCGAGTCGCGCGCGGAACTCATGAAGAAGCACCTCGACCCCACCCAACTCCGGAAGGCCCAGGCCGAGTACAACCGGGCGCACCCGATCCCTCGGGGGACCGTCAAGGACGTCGCCGACCACATCGAGCACATCATCAAAGTCGCCGGGGTGGACCACGTCGGGATCGGCTCCGACTTCGACGGGATCACCTCCACCCCCGTCGGCCTCGAAGACGTGGCCGATTACCCGCGACTCACCGAGGAACTGCTCCGCCGGAACATGACCGAGGCCGACATCCACAAGATCCTCGGCGGCAACGTCCTCCGGGCGTTCCGCAAGGTCGGCGAGGTGGCGGCCGAACTCCAGAGAATCACCCGCCCCGAAGTCGACCAGCCCAAGCCGACGCCCGACTCCCCCTGAACCCGGATCGCTCACCCGAAGGGATTCATTTATGATCGCTCGAACGACCAAGCTGGCTTGCTGCCTGGCGGCGATGGTCTTGATGACCAGTCACGCCCAAGGCCAGGCCCCCAATACCTTGCTGCCCAACCTGCCGATCGAAGCCTATATCTTGCCCAACGGCTTGAAGGTCGTGCTCCACCGCGACCCGAGCGTCCCCCGGGTCACGGTTTGCGTGGCCTACCACGTCGGGTCGAAGAACGAGTCGAGCGGCCGGACCGGGTTCGCCCACTTCTTCGAGCACATGATGTTCCGGGGGACCAGGAACGTCCCCAATTACGACATCCCGCTCCAGGAGACCGGGGCGCAGTCGAACGCCTTCACCTCCGAGGACATGACGGTCTACTACGAGACCGTCCCGTCGGCCTACCTCGACCGGGCGCTCTACCTCGAAGCCGAGCGCCTGGCGTTCTTGCCCACCGCGTTGGAGCAGGCGAAGTTCGACACCGAGCGCGAGGTCGTCAAGAACGAGCGCCGCCAGTCGGTCGACAACGTCCCCTACGGCCTGGCCGAAGAGGCCATCCTGGGCCACGTCTTCCCCGCCGGCCACCCGTATTCGTGGTCGGTGATCGGGTCGATGAAAGACCTGGGCGCCGCGCCGCTCGCCGACTTGCGGCGGTTCTTCGGCGAGTTCTACAACCCCTCGAACGCCTCGCTCTGCATCGCGGGCGACTTCGACCCTGCGCTCGCCCGCAGGTCGATCGCGCAGTATTTCAGCCCGATCGCCGCCGGGCCGCCGATCCGAGCCGTCGCCGCTTCCACCCCCATGCTCAAGGAAGCCTCGACGCTCAACGAGACCGACAAGGTGACCCAACCTCGGGTCTATTGGGCCTGGCCCACCGTCGAGGACGACCATCCCGACGCCCCGGCGCTCCACTTGCTGGCCTCGGTGATGACCGACGGCGAAGCGTCCCGCCTCTATCGGAGCCTGGTCGAAGACGCCCGCCTCGTGTCCGAGGTCGACGCCGACTCCGACACCAAGGAGATCGCGGGCTTCTTCACCCTCGAAGCCACCGCCGCCGAGGGAAAGACGCTGCGAGAGGTGGAAAAAGCCATCGACGCTTCGCTGAAAAACCTCGAAACCTCCCCGCCCACCGCCGCCGAGTTGGCCCGGGCCCAAGCCAAGTTCGAGCGGCAGAACTTCGACCGCTTGACCTCGTCGCTCGGTCGGGCGATCTTGCTCGCCACCGACTTCGTCCAGAAGGGCCGCCCCGACTTCTACCGGGCCGACTACGCCCGATACGCCAAGGTCACGCCGACAGACCTGGCGCGAGTCGCCAAGCAATACCTCACCCCGCCCCACTTCACCCTGACGGTCAGCCCGGCGAAGCCCGGCCAGGCCAAGTCGGAGGCCAAACCCGCCGGCCCCCTGCCCGGCTCGGGGGATTCGAACGCCCCGATCGCGGCCCGGGGCGTCGCCGCCGGCCCCGACTGGTCGCAGCTTCCCGGCCCGACCGGAAGCCCCGCCTGGCTCCCGCCTCGATATGTTCGAAGTACCCTGAGCAACGGCATCGACCTCTGGGTGGTCCCCTGGCGGACCTTGCCGATCGTCGAAGCCCGCTTGGTCATCCCCGTCGGGACCGGCGACGACCCGTCGGGCAAGTCGGGGCTGGCTCGGTTGACCGCGACCTTGCTCGACAACGGAACCCGGACCAAGACCAACAGCGAGTTGACCGAGGAGCTTGACGCCTTGGGCGCCTCGCTCAGCACCGGGGCGTCGCTCGACAACACGTCGATCGGCCTGACGGTCCTGGCCCGGAACTTCAAGCCCGCCTTGGCTTTGGTGGGCCAGGTCTTGACCGCCCCACGGTTCGACCCGAAGGACTTCGACCTCGAGCGCGGCTTGCAACTCGACGAGATCCGCAAAGGCCCCGACAGCCCGGCCTGGATCGCCCGGAGGGCGCAGCAAGCCCTGCTTTACGGCCAGGATCACCCCTACGGCAACCCCGCCCAAGGGTCCGAGGAAAGTGTCAAAGGGATCACCCTCGACGACGTCCGGGCGTTCCAGGGGCGTTACGCCGCGAACCGGGCCAAGCTGATCGTCGTCGGCGACATCGAGCCCGAACCGCTCAAGGCGATGCTCGAAGCCTCCCTCGCCGCCTGGAAGACCACCGGCCCCGAGGTCAAGCCTCGCCCCGCCGTCGCCCCCAAGGCCGAACCGGGCGTGATCTACCTCGCCGACAAGCCGGGCGCCGTGCAAAGCATCATCAACGTCGCCCGACTCTGGGTCGACCGCAAAGACCCGCGCTACTTCGCCACCAAGGTCGGCAACCACGTCGTCGGCGACGACTTCCTGAGCCGGCTCAACGCCAACCTCCGCGAGAAAAACGGCTACACCTACGGCGCGGGTTCGAACTTCGGCTACCGGAGGACCGGCTCGGTCTGGCAAGTCCTCTCCTCGGTCCGGGCCGACGTCACCGTCGAGGCTTTGGGCGAAGTCCTCGGCGAGCTCGACTCGCTCGGCAAGGATCGCCCCCTGACCCTCGAAGAGATCAGCACCGCCCGAGACGCCGAGGCCCGGTCGTTCCCCGAGTCGTTCGACACCCCTTCGAGCATCAGCGGGGTCATCGCCTCGATCGCCGAGTACGACCTGCCGGCGAACTACCTGGAAAACTACCTGATCAACCTCCTGGGCGCGACCGACTCGCAGGTCCGCCAGACTATTTTGGAAGTGGTCGCCCCCAACGACCGGAGGATCTTGATCGTCGGCGACCGCGCCTCGCTCGAACCCAAACTCAGGGGAGCCGGGCGAGGCGAGGTCCGGGTGATCGACGCCAACGGCCGACCCGTCGCCAACCCCTGACCGGGGCGGCGCCGAACGGACCCACCTCGACGGAGGGGGCGAGCGTTCCGACCGGCTCGCCCCTTTTGAATTGAATTTCAAGAAATTGGCGAGCCGAGCAAAAAACCCGGTTTCTCCCTTTTGGAAAAAGCGAACCTATCTATCATAAGAGGGCGAACTTTTTTCGAGGAAGCCCCGAACTCCCCCCCTCGACCGGACCGACCGCGATAACCGTTGGGTTCGTTCCGCCAAACCTCGGTTCGGGTCGGATCGCACTGGTCATCTCGGCCAGTTGACACCGATCTCGGAGGATGGGTTCGTTTGGGAAAGGGTGAGGATGAACCTCGCGGCCCCGACGCGCTCTCTCGGGAATTGGGTTCGTTTCGCCATGATGGTCCACGGCGGTGGACGGGCCACGAACAAGCCGTCCGTTCGAGATCGGACTGAACCCAAGCTGTTATTTAACAATACATTACGTCGAAATTGGGTTCGTTTGGTAAATTCCGGATCGGGGCCAGGATGCCGCGATTCGTCCTTTGACGGAGAACAGGATGCGACGACTCAAGAAGGCGGCGCGGTGGTTTTTGCTCGGGGCCGCGCTCCTGGTCGTCGCGGTCTTCGTGATCCGGGGGTGGGTCGTCCGCGCGGTGATCCTCCACGAGGTCCAGCAGCAGTATGGCGGTAAAGTCGTCGTCGGCGACTGGTGGCTCAACTGGGACTCGTCGGGGGTCCGGGGCGTCGAGTTGGGGGAAACCGAGAAGCCCGACAGCCCCAACTGGTTGACGGCCGACCGGATCAGCACCGATGTTTCGCTCCGTCGGTTGCTCCGAGGCAAATTCCTGCCGGCCCGGATCGAGGTCGACCACCCCAAGCTTTCGCTCCGGTTCGACGCCAAGGGGCAGTTGGCCACGCCTTTGCCGTTCAAGATCCCCAAGGCCGAAGGGGGGAAGGCCGCCCCTTCGGCGATGACCCTCCCGGATGTCGTCGTCGACGGCGCCGAGGTCACGGTGGCCCAGGAAGGCCGCCCCCCTTTGACGATCCAGAAGGCGGACCTGCGGATGTCGCCCGACTCGGGCCGTTCGAAGATCGACGCGACCGCCGACGACCCGATCTGGGGCCGGGTCCGCGTGACCGGCGAGTTCGAGCCGGGATTCAAGGACGGGACCATCACTATTTTGTCCGACCCCAACTTCGTGGTCGAGAACGAGCAGCTCAAGAAGATCCCGTTCGTCCCCACCGAGGTTTGGTCCAACCTCGAAGCCAACGGACCCGTCGCCGCTTCGGTCAAGATCACCTTGAACGGCCAGGACCCCAAGCCGGTCCACGTCCTGACGCATCTGGACCTCAAGGGGGCGTCGGTCAAGCTCGACCCGCTCCAGGTCGAGACGACCGACACCACGGGCGAGGTCACGATCGACGACGCCAAGGTCCAGGTCAATCACCTCCGGGGGAAGGCCGTCAACGGGACCCTGAGCGCGGCGGGGACCCTCGACTTCAGCCAGGACCCCCCCGACCTGAGCGTCGACCTCCGGCTCAAGGGGATCGACGTCACCAAGGCCCCCGCCGCCTGGCAACTCGGCGAACTCGGGGCGACCGGCACCCTGACGGGCAAGGTCGACCTCCGGGCCTTGCTCGACCGCGACGGGATCGACCTGACCGGGACGTCGGGCCGGGCGGTGATCGAGGACGGCAGCGTGCAAGGCATTCCGATCAAGGCCCTCAGCGTCAACATGAAGGCCAGCGGCAAGGACCTCCAGTTCGAGACTTCGCAGGGGAACCAGGAGGTCGACAAGGCCGCGCTCGAAACCGCGCCGGTGTTGCCCAACTCGCCCCGGCGAGCGGTGGCCGCCAATGACCCCGAGAAGCGGCCCGATACGACCGGCAACAAACCCGAGGCGTCGGAAAACTCGGCGCTCGGCAGCTTCGTGGACCCTCTGATCTCGGCGATCCCCTTGATCCGGATCATGACGGGGGACGAGGGGTTCCTCGGCTTCGCCTCGTTCGCGGTCTCGGAGCTGGTCGAGCACCGGACCAACGCCAAGACCACCCCCCCCGGCTCGAAGCTCAGGCTCCCCAAGACGATCACGACCCGGATCGAACTTGAGGACGTGGATCTCAAAAAAATCCTCGACAAGGCCGAGAAGTTCGGGATCAAGCCGGGCTTCCCGATCTCGGGTCGGTTCTCGGTCAAGGCGTCGGCGACCATCCCCCTCGGGTCGCTCCGAGACCTCAAGGGCTACGCGATCCACGGCGACGCCAGCCTGAGTAAGGCGTCGATCGCCAACGTCGACCTCGGCGAACTCGCCGCCCACCTCGACGTCGAGGACGGCGTGGTCAACCTGTCCGACTTCCGGGGGGTCCTGGTCGACCGGCCGAGCGGCGAACCGGCGAGCCAACGACACGCCATCGCGGCCCCCCCTCGGACCGGCGAGCTTCCCGTCGGCGGCTTCCGGGCCAACCTCCGCGCCGAGGTCGCTCCCAAGGGGATGGCGACGGCGAAGATCGAGGGGAAACGACTCCCCTTGGGCGAGTTGTTCGCCCCGGTCTTGCCCGTGCCGACCCCATTGTCGGGCGACCTGACGATCCGAGTCGAGGCGGGCGTCAACCTCGCCTCGCTCGCCAACCCCAAAGCCTACCGGCTCGACGGCAACTTCGAGTCGAGGCGGATCGCGTATCAAGGGGCGATCCTCGACCGGGTCGCGTCCCGGTTCGAGATCAAGGACGGTCACGCCTCGATCCCCGAGTTCGCCGCGCAGCTCGCGGGCAAGCCGTTGTCCGCCCGCGCGGGCCTCGACCTGGCCCCGCCGTATGCCTTCCACGGCTCGGGCAACGTCGCGGGCTGGGAGATCGCCGACGTCCTGGCGTTCGTCCCCAACCTCCCGAAAAAGCCCGCCGTCGCCGGTCGACTCGACGCCAACGCCGACGCCAATGGGACGTTGCTCCCGTTCTCGATCGAGACCGTCGGCGGCGCCCGGGTCGCCGCGATCAAGGTCGGGGCGATCCTGTCGCGCTACCTCGTCTTCGAGTGGAAGACCGAGCACGACGTGATCGCGTTGACCGGCCTGGAAGCCGCGATCTTCGGCGGCAAGATCACCGGGGACGCCAAGATCCCCACCAAGCCGGGCCGGAAGCTCGACGTGAACCTCGCCCTCAAGGGGATCGACACCAAGGAGATGACCTCGGCCTTGCCGAGCAAGTCGGTGGCGATCACAGGGATCGCCGACGGCCGGGTCAAGCTGACCATGCCGCTCGACGCCTCGGAGATCGACGCCGAGGCGAACCTGAACGCCCCCGAGTTGACCTTCCGCCCCGAAGGCCGATATGGCGAAGGGATCAAGGTCGAGTCGCTCCGGGTCCTCGCCAAAGGGCACGACAAGCTCGCCTCCTACCAGGTCTCGGCCGACAGCCTGGGGGCCAAACTCCTGTTCACCGGCTCGATGCCCCTCGCCCCGTCCCCGACCAAGTCGGTCGCCAGCGCCGAGGCCAAGGTGGTGGGGTTTCGCCTGGGCGACGCCTGGCGCGGCCTGGGGATGAGCGGGGGCCTGGCCGAACTCGAAGGTTTGGGGGCGGTCAACGCCAACTTCCGGGCGACGATCGACCCGCCGCAACTCTGGTCGCGCGGGTTGTTCGAGCTTCGAGAGTTGCGCTACGGCCAACACCTGGCGATCGGCGACCTCCGAGGTCAGGCTTCGGTCTCGCCGACGAGCTGGAAGCTCGACCAGGTCGAGGGGACCTTGTTCGGCGGGATCGCCGGGGGCGGGGCCTCGGGGGTCGTCCGGTCGGGGGCGCTGGGGCCGTCCTCGTTCGACTTCAAGGTCGACCGGGCCTCGGTCCCCAAACTCCTGGCGGTCGTCCCGGCCCTGGCGCGGGGGGCGTCGGGTTATGGCTCGCTCCGGGCGTCGGGCCGACTCGACGAATCGCTCCACCTGACCGCCGAGGTCGACATCCCGCAAACACAAATCCACGGGATTACGCTCACCGACGTTCGGATGCCGGCGGATATCAACGTCAGCCCAGCGTCCGGCATTGGGCTGGCCCAGGCGAGGCGGTGGACGGCCCGGCTCGCGGGGGGGCTTCTCCAAGGCAACTCCTGGATGCGGCTGGGAGGCGACAAGTCGTTCCAGTCCGACATCCGCCTGAACGCCGTCGACCTCGAATTCCTGTCGAGGATCGGCGCGATCAGCTCGAAAGCAAGCTCGGGCAAGCTTTCGGGGAACTTGTCCTTGAACGGACCCAACCCCGAAGACCTCAGCAAGCTTCGGGGCCGGTTCAGTTTCGACCTCGACGACGCCACGCTCGTGTCGCTCCCGATCTTCCGCGAACTCGACCGCTTCCTGGGTGCCTCGAAGGGGGGCGGGCTGTTCGACGACGGCGACGTCCAGGGCAACATCGCCAACCAGACGATCTACATCGAGCAGATGACCCTCAACGGCCGGCTCGTCCAGATCCACGCCCTCGGCTCGATCACCTTCGGCGGCGGCCTGAACCTGGAGGTCTTGGTCAACACCAACCAGATCATCCCCCAGTCCGGCCTGGCGCTCTTGAACATCGTCCCCGGCCTGGGCGAAGCGTTGGGGCGGAGCGAGAAAGTCCTCTTGAAGCTGGCCTCGTTCCTGGAAAGTCGGCTGCTCAAGTTTCGAGTCACCGGCAACGTCAAGAACCCGACGGTGGCGATCGACCCCAGCGTCGACGTCGGGGGATCGGCGGTCGGGTTCTTCTCCAACGTCCTCAAGGTCCCGGGGGGATCGAATTGATCTCGGGGCAACGTCAAAAACCCGCGACAACCCTCCTCCAAGTGGAGAAGGATCGTCGCGGGTTGATCGATCCGACCCGACTCGACGACAGATCGCGGCTAGCGACGTTTGGTCTCGGTCGCGGCCTGGGCGGCGTTATCGGCGATCATTTGAGGCCGCCCGGTCGAGGCGTTGGGCCGCTTCGACTGCGTGACCAGGTCGCGGAAGCTCGCCCGGGTCGCGGCGTCGATCGCGTTGTTGGCCAGGACCACCGAGCAGGCCCAGTTCGGGTAGTTCTCCACCAATCGGCCCATCAGCGAGACGAACAGCCCCGCCTCGTGGACCTGGTCTTCGAGGACCTTTTCGAGGACGGGCCGGATCGTCTTGGCCAGGGCCTTCCAGCCCTTCGAGTCCACCTTGACGAACGCCTCGACGTCGTGCTGAATCCAGGGTTCGCCGTTGACCTCCCGGTAGAACCCCGAGTGGACAATCAGGACGATCCGGCCGTTGAGCTTCGCCGCCCCCCGGGGACTCTGGTAGTCGAGGTCGCTGAGCAGGACGTGGAGCTTGGGCGATCGGTAGACATATTGCCAGGTGGCCGAGGTCCCGACGCCGTCGGACCCTTGATATCGATTCGCGTCGATCCGTTGGAGCCGGACCGGGGTTTGGGCCAGGTCTTGCCAGAGCGAGAGGGTCACCGAAGGCTCGTTGAGCAGGCTGAGGTAGACCTTGGAGTGGCAGGGGAACGTATCGGCCGACCCTTTGCGGTGCATGGTGTGGTCGCGGATGACCTCGACCACGGAGTCTCGGACGTCGGCGGGTATCTTATCGAGCGGGACGACCAAGGCGGGGTCGACCGCCCGGGTGCCGGCGGGCGCCGGGGTCGGGGGCGCGAGCGCTGTCCCGAGTCCGACGAGCCCGAGGGCGATCGCCACGATTCGGCGGGTCGCTGGGGGTGTCATGGGCTCTCCCTAGAGTGACGACGCGGTCCTGTCCTCATCCCGACGCGGGGACTTCCCGACGGTCCAACCGACCCCGCGACCGGATCGATCCGCTTTTCTCTAAGATCGGCCTTGACGGGCGAATTCCTGATCTTGAAGCGACGGATCGTGGCGATTCTTCGCGTTGTCGCGTTTTTTCGGAAAATTGTGGTCTTGCCGCCCTTCGCGGTCGGATTATGATGTCGCCATCGTGGAGGACCACGATTCCCAGTCATTCGCACGGAGGCATCCATGATGATTCAGCGACGTTGGAAGGCGATTGCGATCGCGGGGACCTTGGGGGCCTCGGCCGTCGGGGTCGGCCTGGCCCTGAGCGGGCGGTTCTCGACCGGCCGCCCCGAAGCCCGGGCGACGGCGGACGGGTCGCCGACCTCGGCCTCGAAGTCGGCCCTGGCGACCCTCGCCGGGCGGATCGAGACCGGCGACACCGCCGCCTTGATGGAGTTCTGCCAGTCGATCGCCCCCAGGAACGGCCAGCCGACCGACGCCGTGGCCGCCGGTCCGGAGGCCGACGACCTGATCAAGGTCCTCCAGGGCATCCGGGCCGGATTCAAGTCGTTCGCCCCGGCGGGCCGGGCCTCGGCGATCGCCGCCTCGGGCCGGATCTTGAACCGGTTCAGCGTCGAACCCGCCCCCGACCGCTGGCTCGACGCCTTGCGCCCGACCCACGACCTGATCATCGCCGGGTTGGCCGATTCCCACGTCGACGTCCGGTGCTCGGCGCTCACCGAGGTCCAGGTCCACTGGAACTGGCTCCCGGGGCGGGCGATGACCCCCAACGAGGAGTCGATCCTCTCGGAGTGGAAGGACGCCTTCATCCATCCGTCGACCCGTTGCCTCGGCGACCGCGAGCCGAGGAGTCGCGCCGCCGCCGTGGTCTGCCTGGGCGCCGCGGCGATCGACTCGATCGCCGCCCCCGCCGCCGCTTATGTGGAAGACCCCGAGAACGGCGGGGTCCGCTACAAGGCGCTGATGACCTTCGCCAACCGCCCCTCGCTCCTGTCCGAAGACGCGGTCTTGAAGCGGCTGCACGACAAGGAAACGGGCGTCGCCGACCTCGCCGAGCTGATCCTCAAAGGGCGAGGTCTGACCAAGGATCAGATCTACCTGGGCCGCCAGATGGACGACCCCCACCCCGAAGTCCGCGCCGCGGTGATCCCCCTGATCCGCGACCGGACCGACATCGACCCGGTGGTCTGGTTGCTCCAACTGAGCCGCGACGGCGACGAAACCGTCCGAGGCAAGGCCGCCGAAGCCTTGGCCGACCGCGAGTCGCCCGAAGTCGACCGACGCCTCAACGAGATGGCCAACTCCGACGTCTCCCCGGCCGTCCGCGCCTCGGCCGCCAAGCTCGTGGCCAAGCTGGTCAAGGCGGCCGCCGCCAACCTCCCCAACCTCCCGCCGACCGCCACGTCGTCGAGCCTGAGCATCCGGGCGAACTGAAGCCGGATCGATCTTCGGAAAGCGACAAAAGGGCCGACGACCGGAGTGATCCGGTCGTCGGCCCTTGTCGTTTCCGTCCTCGATCCTACTCAGCTTCGGTCCGATGCCGATCCCGGAAATTCATTGCTGATCGCAAATTGCAGATTGCAGAATAAAATCGTTTGAGGCAATGTTTTGCAATTTGCAATCCTGCGATCTGCAATGCACGTGATCCAGGAAACCCGCCCCGGTCAGGAAGCGGGTTCACGGTTCCTGGCGGCGTTGGCGATCGAGACGTTGATGACGACCAGGGCCTCGGTGCCGGTGGGGACCGTCCCGGGAATCCTCATCTTGAGCCAACCTTCCTTATCCAGGAGCAGGCCCGGCTGGATTCCCGCCGAGATGATCAGGGCTTGGCCGAGTTGCCAGGTCTTGACCGCCTGGTTGAGCCGGGTTTCGGAGACCTCGGGGACGTCGATGGTCAGTTCCCCCGTGCCGATCTCTCGGGGGCCGAGGACCTTGACCTGATGGAACCTGCGGATCAGGTTGGTGCTCAGGTCGATCGCGGCGTCGAGCGTGTCCCCCTCCCAGCTCAGGAGCGGGCTGAACCGGAGGACGATCCCCTCGGTCAGATTCTCGACCTTGGGCTGATAACCCAGCCCGACCGCCCCCTCGCGCTGGGTCCCGCCGGGGTAGGACTTCTTCAAGAAGCTTTCGACCTCGAGCGTCTGGCCGTTCAAGACCTCGAACTTCTTGTCTTCGAGCGACTTGAACCCTTGCCAGACCTGCATCTGGGCGATGATCGACTCGATGTTGGAGTCGGAGGTTTGCCAGATTTGCTGCCCTTGAGGCCCGGTCCCGACCGGCGTCAGCCTGGAATAGACCGCGTACCGCCACCGAGAATCGGCCGCCGCCAGGAAGCGAACCCGGATCGTGAGGACGTCGGTTTGGGCGTCGACAAATTGCTTGACGGTCTCGGTAACCTGGTCGAGAACCTTCTTGCTATTGTAGGCTTGAATCTTCGTCCGGCTGGCGGACAGGACCGCGACCTTGTCGCCGTGCCACGGTCCCGTCCCGGTCCGCCGGAAGATCCAGTCGAGGATCGCGGTCTGTGGGCTTGGCTTCGTGGGCGAGAGCGCCGTGTAGGCCGAGATGTCGAAGGTCTTGTACTTGAAGTCCGACTCGTTGGGGACTTCGGCCGGAAGCTGTTCGGACGACGCGGAGTTGGGACCATCGTCCTCGGGGGGAATCTCCGACTTCGCCGCCTTCGGCTTGGCCGACCGCTTCTTCGGCGGGTCATCGGGGCCTTCGTCGGAGACGACCCGGCTTCGAGGGGTTTTCGGGCGTCGAGGGGCATCCTGTCCCAAAGCCCTCGCGGACCACCCGAGCAATGACAGCATCAACAGCGAGCGGCGCTTCATCCGAGGGGCCTCCTTGCCGGTCCGCGATCAAACCCGTCCATGCCGAGTTGATCTTGATCCAATCCATCGTGCAAGGTTTTCGCCGATCTCGCCCGATCGCTCAAGGCCAAAGCCTCGCCGGCCGCTCTGTGGAAAACCCGCCCTGCAAGCGGTTTGGTTGATCTGATCGCCCCGCCAAACCCTCGAAATCAAGGCGTCGCGTGATTGCCGGATTCGCCATGATGAATCGGAAACCGTGGTTTTCCACAGAGCAACCTGAATTCGCGCCGCCATTGGGAGACTCCTTCTTGTTTAATGGATGAGTAACCGTTCAGTCTTATTGCGGCACCAGTGATGCGGGTCCGGGCGTTTTTGAACGATGGGCGATGATCGATCCTTCCAGAAAGTCGAGCACCGATCGCTTCTGGAGGCGGAGCGTCTGAACCACCGTCAAGATCCGCTCGGCGAACCGACAGCCCGA
>JAABUX010002150.1_pt1 | contig 28361 bp, 23 predicted proteins | sample 5561851 | NCBI WGS metagenome assembly JAABUX01 (sample SAMN10711883, study PRJNA513361) | rock metagenome | isolation source: Antarctica rocks | place: Antarctica: Victoria Land, Richard Nunatak red sandstone | collected 2016-01-03 | reverse complement strand
GTGCCAAGGAGGACGGCCGCGGCGGATTCTGTTGCTTCGAGCCGGAGATGGACATCCGCGTGCAGGCCCGGCGCATGCTGGAACTCGACCTGCGCAGCGCGCTGGCGTTCGGACAGTTCGAGGTGTTCTATCAGCCGTTGGTGAGAACCAAGACCGGGGCGATCAGCGGCTTCGAGGCCCTGCTGCGCTGGCGTCATCCGCACCGTGGCTTGGTGAGCCCGGCTATCTTCATCCCGGTTGTCGAGGAGATCGGCCTGGTCACGGCCATCGGCGCATGGGTGCTGGCACGGGCCTGCGCCGATGCCGCTACCTGGCCTGACGGCCTGAAGGTCGCGGTGAACCTGTCGCCGGAGCAGTTCCGCGGCCACGGTTTGGTGGACGAAGTGACGAACGCCCTTGCCGCCTCCGGCCTGCCAGGCAACCGGCTCGAACTGGAGATCACGGAATCTACCCTGATTCAGGACGACGCGTCTGTGCTGGCCACGCTGCATGCGCTGCGAGCTTTGGGCGTGCGCATCGCCATGGACGATTTTGGCACTGGCTACTCGTCGTTGAGCTATCTCCGCCGCTTTCCGTTCGACAAGATCAAGATCGACCAATCCTTCGTGCGCGGCATGATCGACCAGGCCGATTGCCTTGCCATTGTGCGTGCCGTAATCGGATTGGGCCGCTCGCTCGGGATAGCCGTCAATGCGGAAGGGGTCGAGACGCTGGAGCAGCTCGACGCACTGCGCAGGGAGGAATGTGGGGAGTTGCAGGGCTTCCTGTTCAGCCGACCCCGGCCAAGCGGCGAAGTAGCCGACATGCTGCTGGATGCCTTTGTGTGCCAATGACGACAAGACCGTGTCCCCCCACGCGAGTTTGCCTGGGCGCGGGAGAACAGCATCGTGGTCACGCCCAATCTCCCTTCGCAGCTGAACGCTGCGGCCTCGCCAGAACTGTCGCAGCGGCTGAAGCGCCGGGTTTTCTCGGCGGCTGCAAAACTGCTGCAAACCGTGTAAAAACTCGGCCTGAGCACGTACCGGGCAGCGCCACACGCGAGGGGAAAGTCACTTGCCGCTGTTTTGGCTTGGGTGGGAGTCATGCGTTGCGGAACTGAGCGGCATCTTCGGTAGCGTATTTGGATTTGGCCGTGATCGCGCCGGCTTTCACCCTTGAACGGCTGCGACCATCCTGGCCACGAACGCGTCGATGGATGGCGTCCGTCCTGGCGGTGTAACTGGGATAGCAGGTTCGTCCCTGTCTGACCCTGGATGCCATCTTGCCGTTCAAGTTGGCCGCTGATCGCCGCCGGCACATTCCCAAGCAGAACTTCAAGGTGACGAATGGGGCGGCGTATGACGCGAGCCTACGCCAGCGCGGAAGCCTGACGGTTTAGGTTGCCGAGGCAACGATCGCAGCGTGGACGGCTGAACCACGCACGACTTGGGGTGGGCAGCGAACCTCCTAGGCTCCGTCATCGGCCTGCTCGGGCTCAATCTCGCCGTTCCTGACCACAGCACGCCAAGCCGCCGGGCGGAAACGCTGGAGGTGCCGCGGCCAGGAACCAGCGCCGAACCCGTGCACCTGCTGGTAGACAGCACCGGCCTCAAGCTCTGCGGCGCGGGCAAAGCTGGTCGAGGTTCCAATCGCGTAGCGAGTGGAACACCTGCGGAGGGGAATGGCTGCACGAGAAACACGGTGCCGATGAGAAACACGGTGCCAAGATGCGCCGGGCTTGGCGACAGCTGCATGCGGCATCGACGCCGGCACTGGAAAGATCGTCGCCTGCCTGCTGACCACCCAGGACGTGGACGATGGCCATCATCGTGCCGCCACGCACAACAGCAGTGCCGAGTGACACGGCCGCATGGCTTGGCAGGCGGCATCCGGCGACACCAAGCGCGCCTGAGCCGAGACGGGCACATCACGCTTCAAGCAGGTGATCGGTGACAGCCTGCGCTCCCATACCGACGAACGCCAGGCGACCGAGGTGGGCGTCGCGGTGCACGTCCTCAACCGCATGCTGGACCTGGGACGCCCGAACCCCGTCCGCATTGCCTGTCGATGCAACAACGCCCCACCTGGACCAACTTCATCCGGCTTCGACAGCCACTGATCATCAAATCTTCATCCAAACCGATAACCGAGTGAAGCCTTGCTATCGCGGCCCCAATTCCCCGATATCAACGCTCTCCCCCATCGCCTGATACCCGGCCCGGTTCGGATGCAGCTTATCCCCCGGCCCGCCTATCGTACTATCCGGCACGAACTCCCCCTTCATCTCCCCCGTCGCCAGGTCCAGCGTTACCTTGTTGAAATCCACCACCGCATCGAACAGCTTCGTCGTCTGCACGAACTCATTATACGTGCGCACCTCGCGGTCCTCCGCCGCCGAGCCGTGGTCAGGGTTAGAGCTATTCAAGTTCGGCGGCAGGGTCGCCCCGATCACCCGCACGCCAGGCAGCCGCGCGCGCAGTTGGCCGACCACCTCCGCGACGCCGGCCTCCACCTGCTCCGGCGTAGCTCCCTCCCCCGACTTGCCGAAATCGTTGGTGCCCTCCAGCCAGATCACCGACGACACGCCGGACAGGCTCAGTACGTCCCGCTCCAGCCGCTGCTGCGCGGATGGTCCGCCTGAGAACGGCTGCGCCGGCGTGTACGTGGCCGGACCGACGATCCGGTTGCCGCCGATCCCCTGGTTCACCACCGCGACCTTGCCGCCAAATCGCGCATGCAGCCGCCGGGCGAGCACGTCGGGCCAGCGATCATCGCCGTTCAGCGTGGAGTCCGTGCCATCGGTGATCGAATCGCCGAGAGCCACCACCAGCTTCGTTCCATCAGGCGCATCGACATCGACCGCGTCTAGGAAGTACCAAGACGCGGTACTGAACGGGAACGCATCGTCGCCCCCGGCCGCGCTGGCATCGACACCAGCGCCTGGCGGGGTCAGGTACGACGTGGTCAGCCCCTTGGCGTGCCAGGTCATCGGCCCACTCGGCCCCACGACGTGAAAGCTGACGGCGAGCTTGCGCCCAGCCAGCGCCGGATCGGCCGCGTCATGCACGAAACCGAGACCGACCGGGTCGCTCCAAACCTCCTCTCCCGCCGGCACCGTCACGCTGCCCTGGCCGGCAAACGCCACCGCGGCGTTGCTACCCGGGACGAGCGTTCCGGCGATGGCCTGCTGGCCCAGGAACACGTGATCGAACGTCACCGGCCGGGTCCCGAACGCATTCGAGAAGCGGAGGCGGGCGGTGTGTCCCCAAACGTCAGGATGCACGATCAGCCGAAACGTCTGGTCCTGGGCGCCGGATGCCGGGTCGGGAAAGGCGAAGCTGAGTTTGGGCTGCGCGCTGGCGTTGCCGATCGGATATGGGCCCTGAACCGCAGCGGTCCAACTCGTGATCCAGTGGGGCGCCTGAGCGTGCGCGAGGATAGGCACAGCCCCCACCGCCAGCATGCACGCAAGCCAGATCGGACGCATTTGGTTAACTCCTTGGTCATCGCGAGCGTGGCATTGTACGACCGGGCGGACAACGTCGTGATCCAGCCGCGTTCCTGTCCAACGACGGCCATAATCCACGTTTACGTAACGGTCCATGAGCCGCAACCTCCGCCTTTGCCTTTGCCTTTGCCTCTGCCTCGCCGTAAGTGCCAGCCTCATCGGGTGTGTCAGCGCGCCCTCACCCGGCGCCGATCCCGACATGCTGGCCATGGAAACCGGCTCCAACGCCGGGCGGCAGCTCGACGTCATGCGCCAGCAGGAGGAGCGGCTCGCCCACAAGCCATTCCTTCCAGGCAATAAGGTTGACCTGCTGATCAACGGCCCGGCGTCGTTTGCCGCCTTGTCCGACGCCATCGGTTCCGCGCGCACCCGGGTCGACATGGAAAGCTACGAGTTCGACGAGAAAGCCGGCAGCGCGTTCGCAAACCTGTTGCTGGCGGCTGCAGCGCGGGGCGTCGAGGTTAACCTGATCTACGACGCCTGGGGTGCCGCTGACACGCCACAGGCCCTGTTCGACCGCCTGCGCGCCGGGGGCGTGCGCGTGCTGGAGTATAACCCCCTGCACCCGAACGACCGCGTGCCGGTCGAGGTGAACCACCGTGACCATCGCAAGCTGCTCTGCGTGGACGGCAAGGTTGCGATCACCGGGGGCGTCAACATCAGCCGCGTGTACCAGAACGCGCCAGGGCCGATTCCCGCGAACCCGCGCGACGAGGCCTGGCGCGACATCGACGTCCGCATCCAGGGACCGGTGGTCGCGCAGTTCGAGCACTATTTCGAGGAAACCTGGCGCGACCAGAAAGGCCCGCCGCTGCCACCGGCGCCGGCGACGCCACCGACACGATATGGCCCGTCCCTGGTGCAAGGCATCGATGGCGCGCCCGATAACGGCCGCCCGCTGATCTACCGCACGCTGTTGGCGGCCATCGCGCTATCCCACCGCTCGGTGCACCTGACGACCGGATTCTTCGTACCCACGCCCGACATGGCGCACGCCCTCGAAGCCGCCGCGCGCCGCGGCATCGACGTGCAGATCGTGGTGCCGGGGCGCAACACCAGCAAAGCGGCCCTTGCCGCCGGGCGCGCCGATTACGGCGACCTGCTGGAGGCCGGCGTGAAGATTTACGAGCGCCAGCACCGTATCCTGCACGCCAAGACCTCGGTCATCGACGGCGCGTGGTCGGCCGTTGGCTCGTCCAACCTCGACTGGCGCAGCGTGGTCTGGAACAACGAGATCGACGCCATCATCCTCGACCCGGCGTTCGGCGCTTCCATGGAAACGATGTTCGCCGACGACGTCGCCCAGTCGCAGCCGATCGATCTCGCCGCATGGCGCCGCCGCGGCCTGGGCGAGCGTTTCTCCGAGTTCCAAGCCAAGTTCATCGAGCCGCTGCTGTAACGGGAGTCAGTTGAGCGCTTGCGGGCGCTGTTCCTCCAGGAATTGCTCGACGGCGTGGATGAACTGCATGCGGTTCTTCTCGAGGATAACCGTGTGGGTTCCCTCGCCGAGCTGCACCCACCGCTTGTATGGCGTGTTCTTCAACTCCGCGAAGTAAGCCGCCGTCTGATAGGTCGGCAGGTCGGCATCCCACTCCGCGTGGATCAGCAAAGTCGGCACGGTGATATCGGAGGGCTGGTAGAGCGGCTTGCCAGCCATCCAGTAGTCGCGGCTGTCCTGCGCGACGCCGTTCGGGGCACGCAGGACGGGCGGGGTCTGCTTGGCGCCGACAGGGTCGGTCGCGAAGGTCGCGTTGGCCCACGCCTCGTACCAGCCGGGTGGGATCAACGCGGCTTTCTTGTCATCCGCCACACCCATCAGCCAACGGTCGCGCGCCGCATCCCGCGTGACGGAGCGATAGGCGCCAAGCGGCGGCGCATCCGGCGGCACCTTCGTCTCGCTCAGCCACTGCGGCGCGTAGAGCACCAGGCGGGAAACGTTGGCGTTATGCGTCGTGGTGTACAGCCCCATGATGGAGGTCCCCCACGACCAGCCCATCAGGTTCACCTTGGCCACATGCCGCCGCTTCATCACAAAATCGACCACCGACCCTACGTCGCGCGCCGCAGTCGCGGTGTCGACGATCGGCTTGTTATTCGCGGCCGGGCGGTCCATTTCCGGCGGCCGGGTGGACCGGCTGTAGCCGCGCACGTCGAGCATCCAGACGTCCCAGCCACGGGCGGCCAGCATGTCCATCATCGACGCCCCGTCGACCGGCAAGTCGAACGCCGTTTCCGCCGGGTAGGTCGCGCCGTGAACATACACCAGCACGCGGTCGGCGGAGAACGCGCGCGCCCCCGCCGGATGCTTGTTGCGGACATAAAGCTGGATGCCCGGATCGGCCGCCGGGACCATGAATTCCTGCATCTCGACCCGGCCCGCCGCACGCGCCATCGCCGGCGCCAGCGCGATCGCGGCGAGCAGCATTATCCACCTGTTGAAGCGCTTCATCGTTCTTTCCCTGTCTTGTTAAATCTCGACTGCCATCCGCAACGGCGGCGCGACCCCCTCCGGGATCGGGCACTCGTATGGCGTCCGTGCCGTCCGCTCGGCCAAGTCCGCCTTCGCTGCCGCTATCAGCGCCGGATCGGTCAGCGCCTGCAACGCGGTCCCGGCCATGATCTTCGCCACGTGCGCCATCCCCTTATGCGCGGCCGACGCCTTGCCTTGCGCCGTCAACTGCCACGAGTGACCCGGCGTCCCGATCGCATACGTCGCGCCGTGCGCCTGCACCGTCGGCACCACCCAACTGACATCGCCCACATCCGTGCTGCCCCGCATCGGCGCGCGCGGGGCATGCAGCGGCACCAGCGCGTCGGCCAAAGGCTTGCCCGTCTCCGGTGGCATACCCTTGCGCGCGTATGACGCCGCAATGTCCTCCGGCGACAGCGTGGCCTGGATTTGGGCGGCGAACCCCCGGTCGGCCGCATCGAACTGCGGCGGGCCGAGCCGCTGGAACTGCGCGTCCATCGCCCGCTCCAACGGCATGTTGCCCAGCAGATCCGACACCGCTCCCAGCACAGTCGCCTGCATCTGCGTTTCCGTCATCAGGGCGGCGCCCTCGGCCACCTTCCGCACCCGCGCCAGCAGCTTGCGCATCTCCGGCGCCGTACGCGCCCGGACGGAATAGCGCACCTTCGCCCGCGCCTGCACCACGTTTGGCGCGCTGCCGCCGCCGTCGATCATCGCGTAGTGCACCCGCGCGTCGCCCGGCATGTGCTCGCGCATGTAGTTCACCCCCACGCTCATCAGCTCCACCGCGTCCAGCGCGCTGCGGCCAAGGTGCGGCGCAACCGCGGCGTGGGCGGCCTGGCCCAGAAACGTGAAATCGATCCGCGTGTTGGCGAGCGAGTCGGCCGGGGTGACGCCCGCGAACGCCGCCGGGTGCCACGAGATCGCGATGTCGACGTCGTCGAAGCAGCCCGCGCGCACCATGAACGCCTTGGCCGCGCCGCCCTCTTCTGCCGGGCAGCCGTAGTAACGCACGCGCCCCGGCAGCCCGTGCGCCGCCAGGTAGTCCTTCACCGCCGTCGCCGCCAGCAACGACCCGGCGCCGAGCAAATTGTGCCCGCAACCATGGCCGTGGCCGCCGGCCTCCAGCGGGCGGTGCTCGGCAACTCCCGCCGCCTGGCTCAACCCCGGCAGCGCGTCGTATTCGCCGAGGATGGCGATGAGCGGGCCGCCCTCCCCCGCCTCGCCCATCACTGCAGTCGGAATGCCGGCGAGCCCGCTGCTGGTGCGGAAACCCTGATCCTGCAGCATCGCCATGTGCTCGGCGGACGAGCGGAATTCGGTGTACAGCAGCTCCGGCATGCCCCAGACCCGGTCGCTGAGGGCGGCGAACGCCTCTCGCTTGGCGTCGACCAGGCGCCAGATTTCGTCAGTGTTCTGCATCATGACTCCCCAGGTTAGGCTCGCAACACGATCACGGCCACGCCCGGCCGGCAAGCGGAGGAACGTCCATGTCTACTACCGCGACGAGGCCGAGCGCGCCCGCGCCGGCCTGTTGCCAGAAAGGGAGAACGCCTAAACTATCCTCCCACGCTCTTCGGGAGGGAGCTTCACACGCACGGCTTGCCGTCCGGTCCGGCGGTTCGTAACGTTGGTCCGACTATGGTCGAGGAGAGCCGTTCGTGCGTTGCGCCATCCTCGACGACTACCAGGGCGTCGCCCTGTCCCTCGCCGACTGGGCCAGCCTCGAGGGCGTCGAGGCGCACTCCTTCCCCGACCCGATCCCGTTCCCGGCGATCGCCGACGCGCTGGCCGGGTTCGAGATCGTCGTCGCCATGCGCGAGCGCACCCGGTTCGACGCCGCCCTGCTCGCCCGCCTTCCCGCGTTGCAGCTGCTGGTGACGACGGGGATGCGCAACGCGGCGATCGACCTTGACGCCGCCGCGGCCCGGGGCGTGCTGGTGTGCGGCACGCCGATCCTGGGCACCCCGACGCCGGAGCTGGCGTGGGGGCTGATCCTGTCCCTGGCCCGGCACATCCCGGCCGATGTCGCGGGGATGCGCGCCGGCGAACGCTGGCAGAAGCGGATCGGCGTCGGCCTGTCCGGCAAGACGCTGGGGGTGATCGGCCTGGGCAAGATCGGCGCGAGAATGGCCCGCATCGCCGCGGCGTTCGGCATGAACGTGGTGGCCTGGAGCCCGAATTTGACAGATGCCCGCGCCGCTGCCGCCGAGGTGTCGCGCGCCTCGACCTTGCCGGCGCTGATGACAGCGGCTGATGTCGTGACGATCCACATGGTGCTGGCCCCGACGACGCGCGGCCTGGTGGACGCGGGCGCGATCGCGGCGATGAAGCCGGATGCCTATCTGGTCAACACGTCCCGGGGGCCGTTGGTGAACGAGGCGGCGCTGGTGACGGCGCTATCCGAAGGGCGGATCGCGGGGGCGGCGCTGGACGTGTTCGACGTGGAGCCGCTGCCATTGAGCCACCCGTTCCGGACGCTGCCGAACGTGATCGCGACGCCGCATGTGGGGTATGTGACGCGGGAGAACTACCGCGGGTGTTATGAGGGCGCGGTGGAGGACATTGCGGCTTGGCGGGCGGGGACGGCGGTGCGGGTGCTGGCGCACGATGCTGGCTGATGAATGACCTGGCCGTAGCTCGGCGGGCTAGGCAATGCCAGTCGTTCACCGCCGAAAATCGAATCGATGATCAACTTGCCATAAACATCCCAGCCATATCTTTCCACTGCCACTTGGTAGCCCCGTTCGGCCATTGCCCTGTACTCGACGGGGTTGTCCACGACGTTGATCGCTGTCTTGAGCATCTGAAACCACTCGTGCGATTCTGCGAGAAAGCTTGTCCGGCCGTGTTCGATCGACCGGGCGAATGTATGGACCGGGGTCGCGACGGTGATGGTCCCGGTGACGGCAGCCTCAAAGAATTTCAACTCGGACTTACAGTTGGTGAACAGATTACTCTGCAATGGCGCGATATTTACTTCTACCTCTGAAATGTATCGCTGAAGGTTCATCGGATCCTGTAGCGGCACGAATTCAATTCTGTCGGCGTAATTTGCAAGTGCGCCGTTCATTTCCAGGAATCCAACGACACGCAACCGAATACGGTGATCGTCAGCCAGGATTTGCCCCAGTGCAGCTGCGACGACTGCAAAGTCACGGTTGTGCGAAGGGGACCCACTGAAATAACCGATTATCAGCTCGCCGTCGGACCTGAAGCCGTTGGCAAGCTTACTATGGTAAAGCCATGCGGACAGTTTCTGTTGCTCGCGATTGAGAAAATTTGGGATGACGTGAGCCGGGCGACGATGGCCGCACTGCATCATGCGCGCCGCCAGGAAATCGTTGGTCGCGATCGTGCGGTCGCACAGCCGCATGACAGCGCTTGACCGACCAACCAAGGCGAACCAATCGTTGAGATCGTCATTATCGCCCAGGTCCCGATCCAACGTCGCCATTAGCAGCGGGACGTAATCGGGATCGAAAACAAAATCGTCGCAGTCGTAGAATATGGGAATGCCGCGCACCCGTGCGCGGTTGATCATCTGGTCCACTATAGGAGTGTATCGGGCGCGGCACACGACCAGGGCATCGGCACGATCGATAAAGCGCTCCATGCGGCTCAGGTCCGCTCGGCAGAACCAGCTTGCCGACGTATCGCCTTCCGAAAGGCCGTTGATAGCTTGAACCATGTTCAGGACGCGATAGCGGAAAGTACTGGTATCCGGCGTGTCGTAGTAATATGCGATGCGTCGACGACGCGCGACCAAGTCGGCGATGCGCTTGTCGAAGGGATCGACGCCAAAACCTGCAAAGTTAATGGGTGGGTGAATTGCCGATTGAAACATTAATCAGGCTGCTTGGAGTTTGCGGCACACCAGGCAAAGCGGCGCTTCCAGGGCTAGATTCCAATCGCGGTTAATTCTGTCGGTTTGGAGATCGTGGCATCTGCGTTCCATATCGCCGGCCCGGCTGACGGCCTCAGATAGCCCGCCGACCAGCCCGGCGACAGTTGGCTCGGCGCAAATGATTGAATTGGAGTATCGATCGAGCGAGACTTTGCTTCCATGTCGGTTGGTGACCGCAATTCCGCCGGCGGTGGCAAGATCGAGCGGAGGGTAGCTTGGATGAGGAGTATCCATGAGGCAGAGACCGACATCAATTGTGTTGATAAGGTTATTATATTGTTGCCATGGAAGATTCTGTGCAATCGTTGGCACGACACCCCTTGGCAGCTCAATGGGTTCTAGGTCCTTACCTACAAAATGAAAATCCCATATCTCCGGATCGAGAACATTCTCCTCTATGGCAGTTGCAATTGCTTCCAGACCTCGCCAATACAGATTGCGAAGATTATTGGGGCGAGCGTAAAACAAGAATTGACGACGGCGCGAGGCGCTCTTGCTGTTAGCAATTAATTTACTTGGCAGCGGAAAGGCAGGTTCGAACCATACTCCGTTCCGTTCGATATTTGGGAGAGACTCTAATCCGGTAGAAAAGTGATCAAACAGCAACTTAGTATTGATGATGAATTTAATGTCTGAGTTAGAGAGTACTTCGGCACACCGGAGGCGGTCGTCGCTGTAGGCGTAGAACATCCGCTCATCTTCTTGAAGAAGGTAGTGAATCCGATGTGGAGGAACAATCGGAAGAACCCAGCATGTCGACCACCAAGACGTAGTGATAAAAATCTCATCATCGCCGAGCGAAATTGCCTCTTTGGACTCTAGGCTGATATAGCTGAATACGATCGTGCCATCAAAAACCACGTTGGCCGCTGACAGGATGGCTGCAACGTTTTGAACGTTTGCGGCATCAGTCCGAGTCACGATGCGAAGCTGTGCGCCGAGACGCTTCGCGAGAAGTGCAGACCAAATTATAGATGTAGCAACACCTCCAAATAAAGAGCCAGCGTTGATGCTATCGGTTACCATCGTTATTCGGCGCTGCTCTCCAGGCACGCGAAAGACGCTAAACGGTTTTAAGGAAGCAAAGCGTCGGTCGAGTAACGAGATGGCAGCGCTTACAATCGGAGATTTCGTAAGCTGATAGTTTGCATTGTCAGGTTGAACGGCAGGTTCTGTCGCAAGCCTGGAACTTGCGGCAGGAGGTGTAACGACGATAGGCGAGCCATCCCGACCTTCTTGAATGCCGTGAGCGAGATAATGGAAGTACGGCTTTTCGCTGACCTCGCGAACTTCGGGATAGCGATGCAGGTAAGCCGAAGTGCTGAAACCAGGTCCTGGGTCCCGCTGCTCGGTTGCCGGCGAGACAACAAAGTGCACTTCCGGCTCCAGACCCGACGCTGCAGCGTCGGGGTAGCGCAAGAGATACCATGCGCTATCGAACAGCGCAGAGCGCCGCACGCGTTCAGCCTCGATCATGACCTTGCGTCGGTCCTTGAGACGGCGCGCGATCTGGAGGGTGACGGTCCACCATGCCAGGTGGAAACTGCGACGTAGGTTGCGGCGCAAACCAGGTTTGTTCATCAAAAAACGCCTGAGAAGCCAAGTCGCGCGCCATATGCTGCTCGTCTCTACTGCGAGCCTACGACTTAGTTCATCTCGATAGGAGAGTTCGGTATGCTGTATCTGTCGATGCAGTTGAGCAATGGAATGATTGGCGGCCGATAATTGCACCTCGACCGCCCCCAAATGGCTCTGCAGGTGCAGCAGGGCGACAGAGTCGTCCTCCGCAGCCTTACGCTGGCCTTGCTGAAGGCTGTGGATGGTTTCCGCATCGGCTCGGGTGATTGCGAGAAGTTTCTTGATTTCTGCAACCGCATCACGCAATGCGGCTTCCGCGTTCGACCGAACTGATTTTTCAATCTCGCGTTCGGAAAGCGTTTGCGCAAGGCGATCCGATAGAATTGATGCATTCGATTGAAGCATCGCTATATCATCGTCGGACTTGGCAATTTTTTTGTCGCGAATTGCAAGCGCTGTTTCGAATTCCTTGTGAGCCTGCATAGTCTCTGCCGCATTCTTGCTTGCAGCCTGTTCAAATTGATACAGGCAACACTGCTCAGCGTCCCAGCGCGTGCCAATCAAGGCAAACCTATCGCGAACCCGACCGCGCATGACTGGGTCAGTCTGTGACAACAGTGGGGCGAGACCAGGAGGGACGGCGCTTCCGACTGCGAGCACGCCAAGGCCATGTCCATGCAGGAATTCCAGCGACGGGAATTGCCCCTGCAACTCCGACCAAAGGCGCCAGACGCCGAAATCGCCGTCTCGCTCGTTTGTGTCATGGAACAGCACGACGGCGCGGTCGCTGAGCTTGGGACGCCAGGCCTCAAAATCATGCAGGACGGCATCGTAGGTATGCAGGCCGTCGATATGCAGCAGATCGACCGAGCCATCCTCGATGAATGGCAGCGCCTGGTCGAATGTGCAGCGCAGCAGGGTCGAGAAGCTTCCGAACCGCGGATCATGGAAATTAGCCAAGGCTTCGTAGACCGCATCGTCGTAATGGCCGGAGTGCTCATCACCCTGCCACGTATCGACGGCGTAGCAGCGTGTGCCCCGGCCCGTGCGCTCGACGGCCGCACAGAATGCCGTGTAGGACACGCCCGTGTGGGTGCCAAGCTCGACGAACACCCTGGGTGCGACCGCGCCGACAAGCCAGTGCGCGAACGGGATGTGTCCGCACCATGCACTATGCCGGCTAAGGAGTGCGGCACGCCAGAATACCGGATCAAGCTCTTCGTCGCAGAGGCTTTGCAGGAACCGCGCAGTCCTCAGCGCTGCATTGTCGCCGCCTGACATAGCCGGATATTCATCAAGCATTGACCATACCTAACGAGAACTAAGAAACCGAGATGCTGTCAAATCTTGGGAGATCGCCAATAACAATCGTAGCCTGCTCGGCGAGCGCCCTTCGCGCGAGCGTCAGCCGGTCTGTCGGGCAACCCTCGCCCTGCTCGGAGAGCGTAATGTAGAACTCGTTGCCCACGCTATCGAAAAAGGCTTCCTCCCGCAGCCGCAACTCGCCAAAGCCGTGGAGGTCACGGGCAATCAGCCGGAAGCTGGACGGAACGAATTTCCACACATGCACGTCGATGTAGTGCGAAGACGCCTTGTCGCCCTGGAAGATCGCATGCGCCTGTTTCGCGTCGAGGAAGAAGCGAAGAGCCTCGGCGGATTGCGGACTCCAGCCGATGGCGTCGCCACGAACCGCGTTGTAGGCGCGGTCGTCGAAGATCGCTGCGACCGGCGGGCGCTTTCTGCGTTCCAGATGCGCTTGAATGATGCTGCCGGTGCTGGACAAGGGCTGGAAGACGTCGAAGCAATGCCGCTTATCGGGTACCGCCAGCAACAGGATGCCACCCGGCCGGAGCAGCGCCTCGCAGTCCTTGAGAAAGCCAAGCATGTCTGGCGTATGCTCGATCACGTGGGATGCCACGATGTAATCGTAGCGCGGCTGCCCGCCGATGATCTCGGTAAGGGAGCCCTTGTCCAGGACGTAGTCGACCTCCTCGATCCGTCCAGCATCGGCGTGGGCAGAGTCGGCATACTTCGCCCGCAAGCCCGCTGCGTCCAGATGGTCGGCAACCTCGACATCGAAACCTTCCGAACGTGGCACGAGCGGGTTATACCCCGCCCCAATCTCAAGCCCACGACCCTGGGTATTGATTAAGGAGCGCAGAAAAGCTACTCGGTCCATTGGGATTTCTCGCAATCAATGCCGCACCATGTCATGGACTATCCCCTCCAGAGACACAAGGGTACGATTTCAGCATCCAGTTTTATCGATGTATGCTTATCTTCAACGCAGAAGCGCAAAAATGCCACGTGTCCAAGTACGTCAGTTGGTTATCGTAACTAGACTGCCGACTTCTAGAACGGAGGTTTGATTGTCCGATAGGAAGGCTAGGATTCGATCCGAACTGGAGCTTTCGACCCTGACCGGCTTAGAGATAGGTCCTCTCAACCGACCTATCGTCGAGCGGACCGATGGAGATATCCTCTACGTCGATCATATGAACACCGCGGCTTTGCGCCAGAAGTACGCTGCGGATGCAAGCATCAATGTCGACGATATCGTCGAGGTCGACGCTGTTTGGGGTGATCACACCCTCGCCCAAGCCCTTGGTGGACGTGCTCCGGTCGATTACGCTGTCGCATCCCATGTCATTGAGCACGTGCCGGATATGCTGGCCTGGCTGGAAGAGCTGCACGCGGTCATCAAACCAGGTGGCGATTTACGACTCGCTGTGCCGGACCGGCGTTTCTCCTTCGACTTTCTCCGGCGTGAAACGAGCCTAGCCGACGTGTTGAACGCTTACGTTCACCATGCACGCAAACCCACGCCGGCTTCCATTTTGGATTTTGCTTTGCACGCCGCCAAAGTGGATGTCACAGAAGCTTGGGAGGGAACGGTGGATGTCCCTCGCCTTTCAAAATGGTACACGCCACAAGATGCGATCCACCTCGCCAAAGATGCGTTGCTTAATGACACCTACCATGATGTCCATTGCTGGGTTTTCACGCCAACCTCGTTCATCGACCTTTTTCTTCAGGCTGGATCGCTCGGCCTAGTTCGATTTTCATGCAAGAAACTACACAAAACCGAACCTCTTCAGCTTGAATTCACCGTTGCCCTTACTCCCTGCGACGACGTTGCCGAGGTTGTGGCAAGCTGGAAGGCTGCGGCGAGGGAGTTGCGGGAGTCCATCACTTAAGCCAGCCAAGCCTTCCTCACCCCACCACCGCCGCATACGTCAGCACCCGCAGCTCCCGCCGGATCGGATACGCGCTCGACGGCGTCAACTGGGTCAACAGCACCACCGCCATCTCCTCCACCGGGTCGATCCAGAACGCCGTGCTCGCCGCCCCGCCCCACGCGTACTCCCCCGGCGTGCCGACGATCTGCGCGCGCGCCGGGTCGAGCATCACCGAGAAACCCAGCCCGAACCCCACTCCCTCATAGCTGCTCTCGCTGAACCGGGGCTGGCCCATGGCAGCCATGTCGCCGCGCAAATGATTGCTCGTCATCAGCGCCACCGTTTTGCGGCCCAGCAGGCGCACGCCGTCCAACTCGCCGCCGTTCAGCATCATGCGGCAGAAACGAAGGTAGTCGCCGGCCGTCGACACCAGGCCCCCGCCGCCGGAGCACAGCGTGGGCGGCGTGAGATAGCGGCTCGTCGCCGGGTCGTCGATCAGCTGGGGCGCGCCGTCGTGGCCGCGGGCGTAGTTGGCGGCGAACCGCGCCTGCTTGTCCGACGGCACGTGAAACCCGGTATCCGTCATGCCGAGCGGCCCGATGATCCGCTCGTGCAGGAACGCCCCGAACTCCTGCCCGGAGATCACGGCGACCAGGTGGCCCAGCACGTCGGTGGCGATGCTGTAGTTCCACTCCGCGCCGGGTTGCGCCAGCAGCGGCAGGGCGGCGGCTTGCTCGACCAGCGTGCCGAGGTCGGCGCCGGAGGTCTGGAAGTCGATCCCGGCCTCGCGATAGGCGGCGTCGACCAGGGTCGCGTCCATGAAACCGTAGGTCAGGCCGGAGGTGTGGGTCAGCAGGTCGCGGAAGGTGATGGAATGGACGGCCGGCTCCGTTTCCATCTTGAGCCGGTTGCCGCCGGAAAATACGCGCATGTCGGCGAAGCAGGGCAGGAATCGGGCGATCGGATCGTCGAGCTGGAAACGGCCCTCCTCGTACAGCATCATGAGGGCGACGCTGGTGAGCGGCTTGGTCATGGAATAGATGCGCACGATCGTGTCGGGCGCCATGGCGGCGCCGCGCGCCATGTCGGCCAGGCCCACGCTGCGGCCGAACACGATCTGTCCCCGGCGCATGACGGCGACCGTCAGCCCCGCGAGCAGGCGGTCGTCGACCAGGCGCTGCATCCAGCCGGCCACCCGCTCCAGCCGCTCGGACGACAGCCCGACCTCCTCGGGCCGAGCCTGCACCTGCACATCCATCCGCACTCTCCCTGCTTACCTGATTTGACACTAGCGCGCCCGGCGGGGAACGTCAGGTCCCCAACCGGAGGCAATCATAATCATGGAATACCGCAATCTCGGCCGGAGCGGACTGCGCGTGTCGCCGCTATGCCTGGGCACGATGATGTTCGGCGGCCCGGCGGACGAGGCGACCAGCGCCCGCATCGTCGCCGGCGCGCGCGACGCCGGGGTGAATTTCATCGACACGGCCGACGTGTACACCGGCGGCGCGTCGGAGGAGATCACCGGCCGGGCGATCGCCGCGCACCGCGACGAGTGGGTGCTGGCGACCAAGGTGGCGAACACAGTGGCGCCGGGGCCGAACGGCGGCGGGCTGTCGCGCAAGTCGGTGATGCGCGCGATCGACGCCAGCCTGCGCCGGCTCGGGACCGACTACGTCGACATCTACTACCTGCACAAGGAGGACCACGCGACGCCGCTGGCCGAGACGGTGCGCGCGATGGGCGACTTGGTGCGGGCGGGGAAGATCCGGTATTTCGGGGTATCGAACACCCGGTCGTGGCGCGTGGCCCAGATCTGCCACTTGTGCGACGAGCTCGGGATCGACCGCCCAGTGGTCAGCCAGCCGTACTACCACGCGTTGAACCGGGCGCCGGAAACCGAGCATTTGCCGGCGTGCGGCGCGTATGGGCTGGGCGTCGTCAGCTACAGCCCGCTCGCCCGCGGCGTGCTGACGGGGAAATACGACCCGGACCAGCCGCCGCCCGCCGACAGCCGCGCCGGGCGCCAGGACGCGCGCATGATGCAGAGCGAGTGGCGGCCGGAATCGCTGCGCCTCGCCCGCACGATCGCGGAGCACGCGGAGGCGCACGGCATCAAGCCCAGCCACTTCGCCATCGCCTGGGTGCTGAACAACGCCTTGGTGACGGGGGTGATCGGCGGACCGCGCACCGAGGCGCAGTGGGAGGACTACCTGGCTGCCCTGTCCACCCCGTTCACCGCCGAGGACGAGGCGCTGGTCGATGGCCTGGTCGCGACCGGGCATCCGTCCACGCCGGGCTACAACGACCCGGCGTATCCTATTGAGGGCCGGGTGACCCGCACATCAACCGGCGCGACATGACCGGAGGGCGCGTGCTCGGCGCGGCCGTGCTGGCCACCGCGCTGCACAACATCGGCAACGAGCCAGTGCCGGAGCATTGCTGGCTCAGCCGCGCCCGCTCGCGCCTGGCGGTCGGACCGCACGATCAGCGCTTCACCTAGGTGCTGCAGCGCTTGGCCGAGCACGGCCTGCTCCGCGGCAAGCGGATTGGCCGTGTCGCCGCGCCTCGGCGCGACAGCTTGCTGCGCTGGCACGGCGATGATGCCGGACGCCGCGCCGTCCCCAACAACCGCGCCGGTGTTCTGCCTGAGGTGGCCCGGCAAGCGTTCAAGCGCCGGGCCGACTTGGGGCAGCGCAGCTTCACACTGACGCCGCACCAGGGCGGCACGCGCCTTCGACCTAACCCTTGGGCCCGAAAGCGGACTTCTTCAACACGCCATTAGGCCTAGACAGAGCAAATAGCCGGGTCTATGTTCTTGATATGTTCTAGTCTCTAGGTTAGTGTTCCTAATCTTGATTGATTAAGCGACAGCAAGGCGGATTGAGGTTGAGCCGCGTCATCGCATGCGGTGGCTGGAACTTGTCACATCGAACCAGTGAGGTGCCCCATGACGACGAACTACGTTTCCCTGTTCGCTGGCCTCCTGGTTGGGTTATCCATCGCGGTCCCGATTGGGCCCATGGGCCTGCTCTGCATGCAACGCACCCTCACTTCGGGTATGCGTGTCGGGATCAGCACCGGCCTAGGCGCGGCTACGGTCAATGTTCTCTACGGCGCGCTAGCCATTCTCGGTTTGGACCAAGTGGCGCCATTGGTGGCCAGCAGCAGCCGCGTGCTCAGCCTTGCCGGAGGCGTGTTCCTGCTGTGGTCGGCGGCACGCATGCTAAGGCGTCGGCGTGCTGTGGGAGATCAACTGCAGGCTGCCGTGCTGTCGCCGTGGGCGGCCTACAGTTCGGCCGTGGCGTTCAACGTTGCGAATCCGATGTCGCCCATCCTGATCGTCGCCCTGCTCTCACCGATTATCGGGCTGTCTGCGCCCTCGCTGGCCGAAGCGGCCGCGCTCCTGCTAGGCATGTTCACGGCCGCAGCCTCCTGGTGGGTGTGCTTTACCGGCTGCATCACCCTGCTGCGGTTGCGGCTGAGCCCGGGAATGCTCGTGATGGTGAACAAAGTCGTCGGCGCGGTCCTGACCTTCTACGGCGTCCTAGCTCTGGCGCGCTCCGCCGGAATGTAGGTAACACCCAACGCTGCAGGAAGAAAATGCAACATGGATTCACCTGGAAGCGATTTGGAGATGTTGTTCGCCCGGCTCACAACTCGCGCTCGTGCTGGGCGAAATACTGTTGCTTCGCGTTTCATTGGTGTGGCTTGATCAGTGTCGGCCGAGCCTTCATGAACGGTCGCCTACCTTTCTTTCTGCGCGGGCAACGACCGCCCGGTTGCCCAAATAACACAAAGGGAGCACGGCCATGCACGTCCTTGAACGACTGTTTTGCGGCTACCTGCGGCTGCTGTGGGCCGTCACTCTGGTAAGCCGGCCTGGCGCTCTGGCTGAAGAGCGGCCTAAGCCGCCCGACAGCACAGGCGAGGCCTGCCGCTGCCTAATACCAGACCGGACTATGCTGCCCGGTTGGTAGAGGCTGCTTTCGGGTTTATTTACAAGGGAACGCCATGCCGTTTTGAGACAGGTGTGACGCAGCACCCAGTGTCAGTCCGCCTTCCCAATTCCAGCCATAGCTCTCCTCCGCCATCGCGAGGGCGCGTCGTCATGCATCAGCACCAGGCAGCCAAGGAAATTTCAGGCGCAGCCCCCTCGACCAAACCCAGCGACTTAGCCCTGGATCGGCGTCCACGCAGCATCTGCGGCGTTGGACGTGACCGCCGCCGTAATGAAACGCATGCCGCGCACGCCGGCGTCGATCCCGGGCACCAGCAGGCAGGCGGGGTCCGGCGCACGTCCCTCGGCGCGGGCGGTGATCTGCTCGGCAAAATCGCAGTACAATTGCGCGAACGCCTCCAGGTAACCCTCCGGATGGCCGGATGGGATGCGGCTTGCGTGCGCGGCCACCGGCGAGGCGCCGGCGCCGGCGCGTCGGATCAGGCGCGGCGGCTCGCCGAATGGGGTAAACTGCAACAGGTTCGGCTGCTCCTGCGCCCACTCCAGGCCGCCGTTCGCGCCATAGACGCGCAACCGCAACGCATTTTCGTGGCCGACCGCGACCTGGGACGACCACAGCGCGCCACGTGCCCCGCTGGCGAAACGCAGCAGCATATGCGCGTTGTCGTCCAGCCTGCGGCCCGGCACGAAGCTGGTCAGGTCCGCCGCCAGGCTGTGCACGGAGAGCCCGGTCACGAACTCCGCCAAGTTGAAGGCGTGGGTGCCGATGTCGCCGACCGATCCCGTCGCGCCGCTGCGGTCCGGGTCGGTGCGCCATTCCGCCTGCTTCTGCCCGCCTTGGCCTTGCCCCATCGCCTCTAGCCGGGTCGTGAGCCAGTCCTGCGGGTATTCGACCTGCACGACCCGTATCTCGCCAAGAGCGCCCTCGGCTACCATGGCGCGGGCCTGCCGGACGAGGGGATAGCCGGTGTAGGTGTGGGTGACGGCGAAAAGCACGCCGCTGTCCCGCACCGCGGCCTGCAAGTTCAGCGCGTCCTCCAAGCGGTGCGTCAGCGGCTTTTCGCAAATCACGTGGATGCCGTGCGCCAGGAACGCCCTGGCCGGGCCTTGATGCAGATGATTTGGGGTAACGACGGCAACAGCCTCGATCCCGTCCGGCCGTGCCGCCTCGGCCTGTGCCATCGCAGCAAAGTCGGCATAGCTCCGCTCTGGCGCCAGATGCAGGGCGGCGGCACTGTCCCGCGCCCGTGCAGCGTCCGACGAGAGCGCGCCGGCCACCAGCTCGTATCGATCATCCAGCCGTGCCGCGATGCGGTGGACGGCGCCGATGAACGCGCCCTGGCCGCCCCCCACCATACCGAGGCGGATGCGGCGCGGCGGTCCCGCCACGCTAGGCGAGCCCCAGCAGCTTGCGGTTCGTCGCCATGTCCACGCCACTGGCGGCGAAGTCGTCAAAAGCGCGGGCAGCGACGTTGATGATGTGGCTTTGGATGAATGCGGCACCCTCGGCCGCACCCTGTTCGCTGTCCTTGATGCAGCACTCCCATTCCAGCACCGCCCAGCCGTCGAAACCGTATTGCGACAGCTTGCTGAAGATCGCGCCGAAGTCGACCTGCCCGTCGCCCAGCGACCGGAACCGCCCCGCGCGCCGTGCCCAAGGCTGGTAGCCGGAATAAACACCTTGCCGCCCGCTCGGCCGGAATTCGGCATCCTTCACGTGGAACATGCGGATGCGTTCGTGGTAGATGTCGATGAATGCCAGGTAGTCGAGCTGCTGCAACAGAAAGTGGCTCGGGTCATACAGGATGTTGCAGCGCGGGTGGTTGCGTACACGGTCGAGGAACATTTCGAACGTGACGCCGTCATGCAGGTCCTCACCGGGATGGATCTCATAGGCGACATCCACTCCCGCGGCGTCGAAAGCGTCGAGGATGGGCGTCCAGCGCTTGGCCAACTCGTCGAACGCCGCCTCGATGAGGCCGGCCGGGCGTTGCGGCCAGGGATAAAGGTACGGCCAGGCCAGCGCGCCGGAGAACGTGGCGTGCGCCACCAGCCCCAGATTTGCCGACGCCTGGGCGGCGAGGCGCATTTGCTCGACGGCCCAGACCTGGCGCGCCGCCGGGCTACCCCGCACTTCGGGCACTGCGAACCCGTCGAACGCGAGGTCGTAGGCCGGGTGCACCGCGACGAGTTGGCCCTGCAGGTGGGTCGAAAGCTCCGTCAACTCCAGCCCGGCGTCGCTTAGGATGCCGTGCACCTCGTCGCAGTAGGTCCGGCTTTGCGCGGCAAGGGCCAAGTCGAACAGCCGCGCGTCCCAGCTTGGGATTTGTACGCCCTTGTAGCCGTGTCCCGCTGCCCAGCGCGTGATCGCCTGCAGGGTGTCGTGCGGGGCGGTGTCGGCAGCGAACTGCGCCAGGAAAATGGCCGGTCCTTTGATGGTCTTCATGCTAAGGCCAGCTTAGGACCTACGCGGCACTCGCCATCGATACGAGGTCCAGCCCGACATAGAAGACGGGCGGTAACGCCCGGTCCGTTCGGCGCCAGCATCATGTCCATCGCTTTCTCCTTTATCTCGAACGCCCGCTGCCCAATGGCCAGCGCTAGACGCGGGTCGGCGTTAGAACGGGGAGTCGGGAAAGTAAAAATCCTTGGCATTTTCCTTGGTGATCAGCACCGAAGGAACGATCGTCGTAGGCGGCAGCCGTTCGCTCCTCAAACGCGCTTCCGCCGTAAGCTTGATGGCATCGTAGATAAACTTCGGGGAATAGGACACGTCGGCCTGAACTCGTGAGTCTGCCCCGTCCATCACCAATTTGACCATCCCCTTTGCTCCGGCGCCTCCAAACACGATTTTGATGTCGTTGCGCTTCACTTGCTCGATCGCTTTAAGCACGCCCACCATCATGTCGTCGTCCGCGGCCCATACGGCGTCGATCTGCTTAAAGCGGGTTAGGTAATCCTGCATCACCCTGAAAGCATCGTCACGGTTCCAATTGGCGTACTTGGCATCCAGCAGCTTGATGTCGGGGTAGTCCTTCAGCACTGCCTTGAACGCATCCATGCGCTCGTTATCCAAGGTGGTCGGGATGCCGCGCAAGGCAACCACGTTACCCTTGCCGCCGAGTGTCTTGGCGATGTACTCAGCCGGAATTCTTCCGAACGCGGTATTGTCGCCGCTTATGTAGGCATCCTGTGCACTGGTATCAGTGAGCCCTCGATCCACGACCGTAACGTACAATCCCTTGGCTTTTACCTGCGCGACCGGCTTGGTAAGGGCCGCGGACTCGAAGGGAAAAATGACCAACGTGTTGATCTTGTTCGCTGTGACGAGGTCCTGCAGCTGGTCCGCTTGCTCACCGGCATTGGCAGCGGTCTTGATGGTGATCTTGAGGTCGCCGTGCTCCTTCTCCAAATCTGCCTTAGCCTTGTTGGCCCACCAAACGATGCCGGCGGTGAAGCCGTGCGTTGCCGTGGGTATGGCAACGCCGAGATTGACCTGGTTTGCGGCCAGTGCGCCGGCCGGAGCCGCCAACAGCGCCACGCCGCCCGTGAGGGCGAGCCGTCGAGTGAGGCATGCCATAATCCGTTTCCTTCCCTGTAAGCCATTCACGAAACATCGCTCGCCCTGGCGTAGTTCGAACGAAAGTCACCTTCGTCTTTGAAAAAACGCAACAGAAATGATGACGAAGCCCTGGACCGCCGCGTTGAGGTAAACGCTGATAATGCTGGTCAGGTTCAGGATGTTGCCGATCACGGAAAGCAGCACGGCCCCGATCACGGTGCCGAGGATCGTGCCCGTGCCGCCCTTCAGCGCCGTGCCGCCGACGATCACCGCTGCGATCGCCTCCAGCTCCCACAATAGTCCCGTGGTGGGCGAAGCCGAGCCGAGCCGCGGCACGTAGAGCAGAGTGGCGAGGCCGACGCACACGCCTAACAGCATGTAGGTGATCACCTTGGTCCGGTCGACATCGACGGCGGCGTAGCGCGCGACCTGCTCGTTCGAGCCGATTGCTTGGACATAGCGACCGTAGGTGGTCCTGTTCAAGACCATCACGCCCGCGGCAGCAACCGCCGCGAACATCCAAACTGGGAACGGAATCCCGAGCAGATCGGTGTAATACACGGGGCTGTACGTATCTGACAACGCGTTGTCGAGCGTGATCGCACCGCCATTGGCGAAGTAGGTAAGATACGCGCGGAATATGCCCAGCGTGCCCAACGTCACGATAAACGGCTCAATGCGCCCACGCGTGATGAGCAGGCCGTGCACAAGCCCGAACAGGGCGCCCAGCAATACAGCGACACCCATGCCGACCGCGACGGCCAGCACTGGTGGGATCGCCCAGTCGGCCATGGTATTCATCGACAAGATCACCAGCCCGGCGATCAACGCCGCCATCGATCCGACCGACAAGTCGATGCCGCCGGAAACGATGACAAAGCACATGCCTACTGAGATGATGCCCGTGAAGGCCGTGCGGGTCAGCACGTTCCTTGCGTTATCCAAAGACGCGAAATCGCTGTTCAGCAGCGCACCTACGATGCACAACAACACTAGGCCAAACAATGGCCCTACGCCGTGTAGCCGCATGAATATCGAGGAACTGCCGACGGATCTAATGCTTTGTGCCAGTCGCATGGGCGATCAACTCCTCTTCGGTCAACAAGTGAGCGTCGACCGTCGCCTGCATGCGACCTGCGCGCATCACGATGACCCTGTGGCACAGGCCGACCAACTCCATCAGCTCCGACGAAATCACGATCGCTCCGCAGCCGTCGCGCGCCAATTGCTGCACGAGCAAGTAGATTTCGCGTTTGGCGCCTATGTCGACGCCCCGCGTCGGCTCGTCGAGCACGACGACTTTCGGCTCGGGATGCAGCACCTTTGCAAGCGCCAGCTTTTGCTGGTTACCTCCCGATAACGAACCAGCGCGGGCGTGAAGCGAGCCAGTGCGGATACCAAACCTCTGCACCGCCCTCTGCAGGGCGTCACGCTCAGCCCGAGGCTGCAGCCAAGGCTTCGCGTAGCGTTCCAGCGCCATGAGCGTCAGGTTTTCCCGCAGGCCGAAACCGACATGTATCCCTTTGCCTTTCCGGTCCTCGCTCAGATAGGTGAGCCCTTGCGCGGCTGCCTCCCGTGGGCTGCGGATGTTGACGGGAACGCCGTCAATCTCGATGCGCTCGACGGATCGTGGGCGCAGGGCGAGCAGGCCCTCGAACAGTTCCGTCCGGCCGGCACCGATCAAGCCCGCAAAGCCGAGGATTTCGCCCGGCTGCACTGCAAACCCGATATCGGCGGCCCATCCTGGCACGGTCAATCCACGCACCTTCAGGCGTGGGACCAAGCCAGCCGGCATCGGATCCTTCGGCGGAAACAGATCCGACATCTCTCGTCCGACCATCAGGCTTGCCATCTGGTGGCGCGTGACGTCACGCGTTGCTGCGCGCGCGACGAAACGTCCGTCGCGCATGACGATCACTTCGTCCGTGATCCGTTCCACCTCGTCGAGTTTGTGCGAAATGTAGATGATAGTTCCACCATCCGCCTTGAGCTGGGCCACCAATCGAAACAGGATTTCGGTCTCGCCAGGCGTGAGCGTGGCAGTAGGCTCATCCATAATCAGCAATCGCACGTTGCGCGCGAGCGCCTTTGCAATTTCGACGAGTTGTTTCTCGGCGACGATCAAGCGCTTTACCGGGGTATCCGGATCCTTTGCCAGACCGACCAGCTTCAGCACTCGCGTGGCCTCGGCGCGCATCTTCGCATTGTCGAGCCACCATCCGTTCTTCATCTCGCGGCCAAGGAAGACATTTTGCGCGATGGTGAGCTCTTCGATGAGGTTGAATTCCTGATGAATGAGGACGATGCCCATAGCCTCGGCATCGCGCGAGCTTTCGAAAGTCCGAGTCTCCCCATTCACCTGTATTTCGCCGCCGGTGAGTTGCTGGTATCCTCCAAGGATCTTCATCAGGGTGGACTTGCCGGCTCCATTCTCGCCGATCAGCCCATAGACCCGGCCCGGCGCCAGATCGAAGCTGACGCCGTGCAGCACTCGAACCGGGCCGAAGTCCTTAGCAACCTTGCAAAAGCCGACGCCGATGCTCATTGAGGTGGTCCCGATTTTCGGACAGGTGGTTGAACTTGGTATGCCCGGTGACAGCGGGTTGAGAAATCCGGCTGCCAGCTTTGCGGCTCTAGCCTGATGTGACGGATGAGGCTGGTTGCGGAGCTGCGGCCTGGGGTGACAACGCAGACCGAGGTGGCCCGCGTCGAGGGCAATGAGCAGGCCGGCTTGGCCAAGACTGGACTCCGGCTCGACGAGGCGAAGCGGCTCACAACGGCGTTGGCGGTTCAGATCGTGCCGGCGCAGGTGGCTGGCCATACTGGGCGAGCGCGGTTGCGTGGCGTGCGGGGCAGTCGCCGCAATCCCAACGGCCGTCGATCAGAAAGGCGAGACGGCGGCTGCCGTCGAACTGCGCCGCCTGTTCCCAGGGATCGCCGACAATACGGAATCGCAACGATAAGCTCAGGTCATCGCCGGGCTGGCAGCCGTCGTCCGCGCTGCAGTCACCATGAGGTTATTCATTGCGCGGAAGCGACATCGCTGCGGGCGGCAGCGACTTCGCGCCCGCGGCCGCCCTGCTCCATGAACGCCGCGATATGCGGGCGACGCTCCATCTGCAACCGGTGCAGCGCAGTTGTGGCGACCACCAATGTCCCGTTCCGCCGTAGCATGGCATCGCCGATCTCGATCAAGCGGAGGTTTGGCCAGGCCTTCTCGCGGATCTGATGAACCATCCCGACGATTGCTTCCGCCGGTTGGCCCGGCAGGGCTTGCGCCAGGATCAGCGCCATCGAGGCGGTGGAACGAGAGATGCCAGCATGGCAGTGCACGAGCAGGTGGGTCGCCGATCGCGGCTGGGCCAGCAGATTGCGACCGAAAGCCAGGATGCGTTCGACGTGAGCGGGCTGCGGCGCCTGGTGCCCGGGCATCTCGTCGATGATGTCGTGGAAGCGCAGTTCGAGCTTCTCATGCTCGCCGAACGCGCCGAACGCCTCCGGCACGGGACAGTCGGGGTCCAGGATGGACAGCACATGGCTGGCCTCGGCGCTGCAGTTGCCGGCCAGCTCCTCGATGCCGCACACGGTGATGGCGAAGGGAGGCGCTGCACTGGTCATGGGATACCTGTTGGTTCTGTGCGGGCTAACAATCTACGGCGGGGCAATAGGACGATGGTCTCGCAAAGGCCGTGAGCATCACGCTGATGTCGCCGCGCAGGTGATCGACTTACCCTGCGTCGCCGCAATTTTTGGCATGAAGGCCGCGTTTCCGGCAACACCAGCTGATAGGACGACCTGAAAGGCCATGTTGCCACTTACGGCGACACACGCAATTTGTTTTCCATGGTTATCTTTAAAGTCTGCCTGATCCTGTTCACCATCTTCTACCTCCTGCCAATCGCGGCATCGGCCGGGCTTTATCGCCTGGACGACACGGGCGCGGGCTGGCGAACTGCGGATCGTTCCAGCATCGGCTCCCTTCCGCCGGCGACGCGCAACCAGGAAGCGGTCGTGCGTATCTTCGCCGCCCAGACGGTGCGCTGGCGCGGCATCTTCGCCACCCATAGCTGGATCGTGGTCAAGCCTGCCGGCGCCCCCAGCTACGCCCGCTACGACTACACCGCCTGGGGCGAGCCGATCCGGCTGAACGGCTTCGAGCCGGACGGGCGCTGGTTCGGGCGCGTGCCGGAGCTGGTGTTCGCGGCCGACGGGGCAGCAGCCGAGGCGCTGATCCCCCGCATGCAGGCGGCCATCCGCGACTATGCCTGGCGTAAGCAGGTGATTACCGGGCCTGGCCGGGACCGAACTCCAACACGTTCGTGGCGGCGGTGATGGACGCCGTGCCCGAGATCCGGACGACGTTGCCCTCGACCGCGATCGGCAAGGACTACCCTTACGATGGACGCTGGCTGCGATGGGCGCCCTCCGGCACTGGGATCCGGCTGTCGCTTGGCGGCTATGCCGGCCTGACTCTTGCCTTGGTGGAGGGGATAGAGGTCAACATCCTGGGCGCGGTGGCCGGGTTTGACTTACGTCGCCCGGCGCTCAAGCTTCCAGGGCTTGGACGCATCGGCATGCCCGGGCCGGATGGACCGGCGACACCAAGCGTAAGCGCCACTTCCGCAAGCTGAGCCCGCCGGTCAGCGACACCGCATATCCGGTCATCTCTGGCATCATCGCCTCGATGGCGAAGACCAAGCCGTCGTGTGGATCGCGCGAACCGGCAGTCCTTGGCGTGACCTTCCGGTGTCGTTTGGCACCTGGAACACCGTCCTCAAGCGCTTGCGCGATGGGCGTGGCACCGCTGATCAAGGACACCGAGTTCGGCGGCCTGATCGCCGACCAGGCGGTGGACGCCATGATCCATCTCGGAGCCGCCATCATCGACTCGCGATAAATCTCAACCGGCCCTAATTCGTCACAAGGTTCTGCTGTTCCAAAAGGGTTTCTGCTTGCAGAACCGCTCGTCGACCATCAAGCGCCGTCGCATCGGCGCCCACAGCGCTCACCAGTGCCGGATTTTCCACGAAGGGATGACCTCCCACCAGAACGATGATTCTCGGGTTGCGGGTTGCACGACGAATTGCCGCGATATCAAACGCGAGCGCCTCAATCAGCCGGTCGGAGCTGGCCGAATAGCCAATAACATCAAACACCTCAGTTCGCACCTTATCTAGAACGATGTTTTTCGGCGAGCGGAACTCACTTTGAACGTTCCAGCCACTGCCGCGGAAGTACGCGGCAACCATTGCGAGGCCAAGCGTATGCTGCTCGCCACTGGCTGGCGCCAGCAGCACGCGGCGTGCCTTTGCTGACGGCGCGGTTGCATTCGGGGATTCCGGATGGATCTCACGCAGTATGCGATGCAAGTGTCCGAGGCCCTCGGTCACGTCAGCAAAGCTGCAGAGATCCTCGGTCCAGAGGTCACCGAGACGCCTTGCAACCGGCGCTAAGACGTCATTGCAAAGAGTATCCGGCGCGATCCCGCGCGCGCGCATCGCCATGATGGACGAGTACGCGGCGGCGTCATGTTGTCGTAGCAACAGCTCGACAAGATCGATCGAGCAAGCGCTCCGGCCGAAAAAAATGACGTGCCGCTGGTTTCCAACCTGCATCGCCGAATACAGAATTGGGATGCCGACGCCGCCCGACGCCGTATGATCGACGTGTTGTGGCCTCGACACTGCTCCGGACGACGCCTCCCGCATGAGGCTGTCCATCGTTGCGCGAGTTCCCTGGGTGACTGCTTCCTGGTATGGCTTGCCGCGCCACAGGGCAACGTCCCCGAGGAACTGGGACAACTCGTAATCCCGGACAGCGACGTTTGCGATCAAGCCTTGACCGTCAATGATCAGGATGATGTCGGCGGCTGGGGAGATCAGGGCAACGGCGGTCTCCAGATCCACACCCAAGCGGGCTTGCCGGGCTTTATTGGGTGCCATGACCAGTGGCATCGAAGCGCTCACGTTAGAGCCCTCTCGCAAGTGTTCTTAGGAATCGTTGTCCGATATCTCATTGCTGGTCAGTCGACAACTGGCCGGCCATTACCGCCTCCGGGGCAATTTTCAGGCGCATGGCTGCCTGCAAGCCCATCCGAAAGTGGGCCACACTGACGGCCTCGGGCTTGGCCGAGAACGGCATTCGCGTCATCCCACGTGAGGCGACCGCCGCTGACGCTATAGATCTGCTGCGGTCATGGACTCGGAATGAAGAATTG
>JAABUX010002149.1_pt1 | contig 28375 bp, 27 predicted proteins | sample 5561851 | NCBI WGS metagenome assembly JAABUX01 (sample SAMN10711883, study PRJNA513361) | rock metagenome | isolation source: Antarctica rocks | place: Antarctica: Victoria Land, Richard Nunatak red sandstone | collected 2016-01-03 | reverse complement strand
TCTGAATGTGAATGCGACGCGTAGATATACACGTCGCGTATCGAATCGGTCCGATTTTTTCGAAGAGATCGATGCTGTTGCTGCCGAACGCAACTTTGCCGTGTTCGCTCACGACGGAGATAGCGGCGCGCAGGTGTAACAACGGAACCGGTGCGAGTAGTGAATCAGCTTTCGGACTTCGAGTGTCCGTCATGCCGTCTCCTTGCTCCTATAGCGGTAGGTGACTGGTACTACCAGGATTTCCAGGGGGCTTTGCCTTTGGTCCAGAGTTCTTCGAGGTGTTGTTTGTCGCGGAGGGTGTCCATGGCTTGCCAGAAGCCGTGGTGAAAGAAGGCGTGGACCTGGGCTTTGGCGACGAGGGTTTCGATGGGTTCGCGTTCGAACATCTGGAGGTCGTCGGTGACGGCGCTGATGGCTTCGGGTTCGAGGACGAAGAAGCCGCCGTTGATCCAGCCGCCCTCGTCGGAGGGTTTTTCCTGGAAGGAGTAGATCTGGGTGTCCTTGAGGCCTAGGGCGCCGAAGCGGGCGACGGGCTGGACGCTGGTGAGGGTGACGAGTTTGCCGTGCTGCCGGTGGAAGGCGATGGAGGCGGTGATGTCGACGTCGGCGACGCCGTCGCCGTAGGTCATGCAGAAGGTTTCGCCGGGGGTGAGGTATTTGGCGACGCGGCGAAGGCGGCCGCCGGTGCCGGAGGTGTCGCCGGTGTCGACGAGGGTGACGCGCCAGGGCTCGGCGACGGAGTCGAGGACTTCCATTTTGTTGTCGCGCATGTCGAAGGTGATGTCGGACATGTGGAGGAAGTAGTTGGCGAAGTACTCCTTGATGACGTAGCCCTTATATCCGCAGCAGATGATGAAGTCGTTGATGCCGTGGGCGGAGTAGAGTTTGAGGATGTGCCAGAGGATGGGCCGGCCGCCGATCTCGACCATGGGCTTGGGGCGGAGGGAGGTCTCTTCGGAGATGCGGGTGCCGAGGCCGCCGGCGAGGATAACGGCTTTCATTCTGGGCTCCTTTGGGGAGGAAGTCGGTTGCTAGGTCATCATACCGCTGCGGTTCCGGGCGAATTGTTGCGGCGACCGTGGATCGCGAAGAGACTTGATGAGCTATGAGGGATGCGCGGCGAGTGTTGAGCAAAGACGTCGCGGTGTTTGGCGGGTGGTGGTTGGAGTGAGCGTGTCTGTGTATCCTTAAGGAACATATGAGCGAGCGGGCAGAGCATCTGAAGCGGCAGATTCTTGAGTTGACGGCGCAGTACCACGCGGAGGCGTTTCCGCAGCGGGCGTTTGTGCCGGGGGTGTCGGCGGTGCCGGTGTCGGGCAAGGTGATCCGGGCCGATGACATGAGCGCGGTGGTGGAGTCGGCGCTCGATGGATGGTTTACGACGGGCCGGTGGGCGAAGGATTTCGAGAAGAAGCTGGCGCGGTTTTTTGGGGTGCGGTCGGCCAGCCTGGTGAACTCGGGGTCGAGTGCGAACTTGGTGGCGCTGAGTGCGTTGACCTCGCCGAAGCTGGGCGATCGCGCGCTGAAGCCGGGGGACGAGGTGATCACGGTGGCGGCGGGATTTCCGACGACGGTGAACCCGATCTTCCAGAACCGGTTGGTGCCGGTGTTTGTGGATGTAATTCTGCCGACGTATGAGATCGATGTGACGAAGCTCGAGGAGGCACGCAGCGAGAAGACGCGGGCGGTCATGATCGCGCACACGCTGGGGAACGTGTTCAACGCGGGCGCGGTGAGCGAGTTTTGCAAGAGGTACAACCTGTGGCTGGTGGAGGACTGCTGCGACGCTCTGGGGGCGACGTACAACGGACAGAAGGTGGGGACGTTTGGGGATATCGCGACGGTGAGTTTTTACCCGGCACACCACATTACGATGGGCGAGGGTGGGGCGGTGCTGACGAACAAGCCGGCGCTGCAGGTGCTGATCGACTCGTTTCGTGACTGGGGGCGTGACTGCTGGTGTGAGCCGGGCGTGGACAATACCTGTGGAAAGCGGTTCGACTGGCAGCTGGGGACGCTGCCGTGCGGGTACGACCACAAGTACACGTACAGCCATGTGGGCTACAACCTGAAGGCGACGGATATGCAGGCGGCGCTGGGTGTGGCGCAGATTGCGAAGCTGCCGGAGTTTATTGAGCGGCGAAAGGCGAACTTTGCGTATCTCAAGGAGGCGATGAAGCCGCTGGAGGAGTTTCTGCAGCTGCCGGTGGCGGGGGAGAATGCGGATCCGAGCTGGTTTGGGTTTCCGATCGGCGTGAAGGAGGGCGCGCCGTTTACGCGGGATCAGCTGACCAAGGCGCTCGAGGCGAAGAAGATTGGGACGCGGCTGGTATTTGCGGGGAATCTGACGCGGCAGCCGGCGTATGAGGGCTACGAGTATCGGGTGGTGGGGGAGATGCCGAATACGGATTACGTGATGAATAACGTGTTCTGGGTGGGGGTGTTTCCGGGGCTGACGGAGGAGATGCTGGATTATATTGTGGCGACGGCGACAGAGTTTGTGGGGACGGCGAAGGCGGGGTTGGTGGTGGTGTAGCGAGGCGGCTCGGTTGGTTGAGGAAAGCAGCGCGAGCCTGGTGGCTTGCGGTGCTTTCTTTGAGACAAGACAGAAGCAGGTCCTCCGCTGCGCGAAGGATGACAAGGGTAGAGAAGTATGTAACGGATGTGGCTACGTGGTGTAGCCGTGCCAGGCGGCGGTGCGGCGGAGGGCTTCTGCCAGGGGGACGGTCTGGTGGAGGCCTAGTTCCTGGCGGGCGCGGGCGGTGGAAGGGACGTAGGAGTTCATCGGGGCAGCGGGGTTGGGGGCGCCGTCGATTTTGATTTCTAGGCCGGGGCGGAGGGTGCGGGCGGTGAGGTGGGCGGCGTTGGCGATGGTGTGCGGGTCTTCGGAGCCGACGTTGTAGGCGCGGTTGGGGGTGCCGCGAAGGAGGATGGTCCAGAGGGCGATGGCGAGGTCGGCCATGTAGAGCCAGGAGCGGATAGGGGAGCCGTCGCCCTTGATGTGAATGGGCCGGTTGGCGATGGCGGAGGCGAGGAAGTTGCCGATGGCGAAGTGGGCGTCGAGGGGGAGGTGGGGGCCGACGAAGGCGAAGGGACGGGCAATGACGGCTTGGAGGGGGGTGTCGTGGGCGTAGGCGACGGCGAGGTGCTCGGACATGCGCTTGGACTCGTCGTAGGAGGAGGCGAGGGAGAGCGGGTCGGGGGCGGCGGTGGAGGTCTCGGGGATGTGGGTTTCGGTGGCGGAGGAGCGGCCGTAGACGGCTCCGGTAGAGGTATAGAGGAGGCGGCGGGCGCCGGTGGCGAGGGCGAAGCGGAGGGTGTGGCGGGTGCCCTCGAGGATGGACTCGGCGAGCTCGAAGGCGGGCCGGCTGGTTTGCTGGCCGCCGGAGTCGGTGGCGGCGTGGAGGATGTGGGTATGGGGTTGGGCGGGGAAGGCGAAGGTGCGGATGTCGCCCTGGAGGAGGGTGATGGCGGGGTGGTCGGCGAGGTGGGGGGATTTGGTGTGGAAGGCTTGGGCGCTGCGGGTGAGGACGGTGACGGGGAGGTGGAGGTCGAGCTCGCGGTTGGCGTGGAGGAGGGATTCGAGGAGCCAGTGGCCGAAGAAGCCGGTGCCGCCGGTGAGGAAGAGGCGGGCGTCGCGGAGTTCGGGCCAGAGGTCGCGGGTGTGCTCGAGGATGTGGGCGAGGTCTTGTGGGGGGAGGGGTTTGGTGGGCATCGGGATCGGGCGTCAGGGCGGTGGAGAGACAGGTTTGAAGCAATGACGAGCGCAGAGGGAGCAGAAACTGTGGTTGTCTACTGTAGGACCTGAATCGCCGGGGTGGCGGGAGCACCGTCGGTGCGGAGAAAGGTGTCGACGACGGAGAGGTAGCGGTCGGGTTCCTCGTAGGCGGGGAGGTGGCCGCTCTTTTCGAAGTAGACGAGTTGGGCGTTGGGGATGGCTTTGGCGATATTCCAGGCGACGAGCGGGGTGACGTTCATGTCGAAGCGGCCGTTGAGGACGAGGGTGGGGAAGTTGAACCTCCCGAGGGCGGGGGTGAGGTCGAGGTTGCCGATGGCTTTGCCGACGGCCTCGCCGATGGGTGCGTTGAGGCCGAGGTCGGGCGCGCCGGCGAGGTAGCGGGTGCAGAGCTCCTGGCTGTAGAAGATCATGCGGAAGTGGGTGCGGAGCTCGAGGTCGGCGATCTGTTTGGGGTCGGTGAGTTTGGCGGTCTCGAGTTTTTCGCGGGCGAGGACGTCGGGGAAGACGTCTGCCAGGGTGCGCTTCATCTGCTTGAGATTGGGGGCGGCGGAGTCGGAGAGGATGAGCTTGTGGACGTGCTCGGGGTGTGCGGCGGCGTAGGCCATGGAAATGAGGCCGCCGAAGGAGTCGCCGACGAGGTCGACCTTGTCGAGGTGGAGGTGGGCGCGGACGGCGTCGAGGTCGGCGACCTGGGCGTCCATGGTCTGGGGCGCGTTGGGGGAGATGCGGGTGGATTTGCCGAGGCCGCGCTGGTCGTAGAAGACGACCTGCCGGGTGCGCGCGAGGCGCTGCCAGACGTCGTTCTGGAGCATGTAGATGTGCGAGAGGCCGGGGCCGCCGTTGACGGCGATGACGGTGGTGGAGGCGAGGGAGGGGGCGCCGTAGATCTCGTAGGCGAGGTCGACTTCCGGGGTGCGGGCGAGGCCAGTGGAGACGGGGACGAGCTGGGCGTGGGCGGCGAGGGCGGTGACGAGGATGGGAATAAGACAGAGAGACGGGCGATGCGGCATGGTTTGATTATGCCGGACGGCTGCGCGGAGCGATGAGAGGAGGGCAAAGAGAGGCGCCGCAGAGGCCTTCGGGGCTGATCTGCGGCGCGGTCTTGTTGAGGTTGAGCCTTGTCGAGTGACTAGGCGGTGGGAGGAACGGTTGCGAGGTTCGCGGCGGTTGCGGCCGTGGTGCTGGTGTTGATGGAGCCGTTGACGCCGGTGGGGAAGAAGCCTCCCTGGGTGGCGTTGGCCGCGTTGCCGAAGGTGAGGAAGAGGACCTGGCCGGCGGTGCGGATGGCGGGAAGGCCGTTAGAGGTGTTGATGGACAGGTACTGGGTCTGGGGACCGCTGGGTGGCGGGATGAGATCGGCGCCGTCGAGCCTGGGTGTGGGGATGTTGAGGCGGGCGATCTGGGTGCGGATGGTGGAGACGTGCTCGGCCTCCGCGGCGAGGATGCGAGCCGCGGTGGTGATGACGAGCGGTGTGGTGAGCATACCGGCGGCGCCGGCGTAGGCGGAGACGCCGATGTCCTCGAAGATGCGGGCGAGGGTGAGGTACTCCGACTGGTTGCCGAAGCCAAGGCCGAGCGCGTTGAGGTTGATGTTGGGCTTGGCGATGGCGTTGGCGCCGAGGAAAGAGCGGAGCAGGACGACGTGGGCGCGCTCGTCGGAGCCGATCTGGCTGAGGATGGCCGAGGAGAAGACGAGGTTGTTGGAGAAGGTGACCTGCCGGCCGCCGGTGGTGGCGCCGCCGGTGGATGGGTTGGAGCCGCTGGCTACGCCGTTGGTGCCGATGTTGAACTGCTCGATGCCGTAGCCGAACTGGCCGTAGGTGTAGAACTCGGCCTCAAGGTACTCGAGGTTGAGGGCGAAGTTGAGGATGGCCATCTCGGTGGTGGACTGGGCCTCGGCGGGCGTGGTCTCGATGACGGAGAGAGCGCCGACGGCGGCGGTGGCGATGCCGATCTTCTTGATGAAGCTGCGACGGTTGTGGGCTGCGTCGATGAGTTCGGGAAGGATGCTCTTGGACATTTCAGATTCTCCAGATACGTTTGTTGCGGACGTGCGTTGAGTAGTGAGATTGACGAGACAGCTAGGCGATGGAACGCTTGCCAAAGGCGACGAGGAAGCCGGCAGCCGGAAGGACGAGCATCCAGGTGGCGGGCTCGGGGGTGACGGAGGTGGCGGTGGAGGCGACGTTGAGGGTGAAGTTGGAGGTGCGCTGGGTGCAGGGAGCGGTGTCGGTCTCGAGGAAGGAGCCGGAGGAGGCACCGCAAAGGCTAGGCGTGAAGTTACCCTGGCCGGCGAAGAGGAAGCCGTCGGCGAAGTTGCCGATGGCTACGTTGGGGAACTCGGTGAGCGTAAGGATGTAGCTGCCGGAGCTGAGCGCCGCGGTAAGCAAGGCGTCGTTGCTGAGGCGGGTGGATGGGTCGACGGCGCCGCCGGTGCTGGAGGGGCCGATGACGGAGCCGTTCCCGTTGAAGAGGGTGATGGTTGGGACGAAGCCGCCGGCGGAGGTGGTGGAGCCTTCGAGGTTGGCGCCACCGCCGTAGGACGTTGTCGAGAAGGTGAACGTCTGCGCGGAAGGAGCATTGAAGTTGTACTGGAAGACGGAGGCATCCGTCGGCAGGGTTCCGGGGATGGTGGTTGTGGCGGCGCTGGCGTGATGGCCGGCGGCGGCGAGCAGCAGAGCGAGGGCGGCGGGCAGGAACTTCTTCGCGATCATAGGAACAGTCTCCGGGAGTAGGGGTGATGGAGGAACGTGCCATGGGAGATCTCTGCGCATGGCGGTCCACGTCGGGGTTAGGGTTGCGATCGAGCGATGGCTGATGTTTCTCGCTCCAGCTGTCATGTAAATCAATACTCCTTTTGATGGATTGCTGTCGTAGCCGGTAGTGTGATTTCCAGGTGGAAGTCAGCACCTTAGTAAGTTACGTAGGAAAAGGGGATAGCTTGTTTGAGCGAACGAATACGAGGGCGGCGGACCCGTGGATTGCGGGGCGTCGCACGGTGCTCGGTACCAAGGTGTAGGAAGCGCCAGGATAGATCGCGGCGTGTGGTCTGGAGATCGATGCTGGAGGGGTGGTGTGAGGGAGGGGATGCTGGGAGGGAAGCGTGCTTCGGTGGGGGAGCTTTGTCGTGCTACTCGGCCAGATGCTGCGGTTTGGAGCCGAAGTCTGGGCCGAAGAAGAAGCGCTCGACGACCATGCAGAAGATGTGCTCGAGGGCCAGGTGGGACTCCTGGATGTTCATGGTGGTGGAGGAGGGGATGATGACGTTGATGTCGGCGAGGGGGGCCATGGCGCCGCCGTGGTTGCCGGTGTAGGCGACAGTGTGGATGCCCATTTGCTTGGCGAGGGTCAGGGCTTTGACGCAGTTTTTGCTGTTGCCGGAGGTGGAGATGGCGAGGAGGACGTCGCCGGGGATGCCGAGGGCCTCGACCTGTCGCTCGAAGACGTTGCTGTAGTCGTAGTCGTTGCCGATGGCGGTGAGGATGGAGGTGTCGGTGGTGAGGGCGAGGGCGCGAAGGGCGGGGCGGTCGACTGTGAGGCGGGAGACAAATTCGGCGACGAGGTGCTGGGCGTCGGCGGCGGAGCCCCCGTTGCCGCAGACCATGAGCTTGCGGCCGGCTTTCATTGCATGGGCGGTGAGTTGGCCGGCCTCGATGACGGCTTGGTGGATCTCGACCGAGGCGAGGACTCTTTGCATGGTTTCGATGGATTGCTGGAGTTGGCGCTTGATGAGGTCGTTCATGGAGGTCTCCGGGGCTACGGGGCAAGCAGGAGGCAGGTTCCTCGCTCTGCTCGGAGTGAAAAGGCAAAGGCGACCGGCAAAGCGGGTGCGGGGCCGATGCGAGGACTGGCTTAGGACGGTGAGGGGACCTGGGCCTGGGCGACGGTCTGGGTTGACGTGGTGTAGGTGGGCCTTGGCAGCTGGACGGGGCCGGTTTTGGGGTAGGCGAAGCCGTTGTCAAAGTTGATGCGTTCGAGTTCGACGGCGTAGGGGCGCTTCTGGACCTGGGTGTAGATGGCACCGACGTACTCGCCCATAACGCCGAGGAAGACGAGCTGGATGGAGGCGATGAAGAAGATGCCGATGAGCATGGGCGCGACGCCGACGGAGAAGGTGGACCAGAAGGCGAGCTTAAGGAGGAGGTAGACGAAGGCGATAAGGAAGGAGAGCGCTGCGCCGGCGAAACCGGCGAAGGTTGCGAGTCGGAGCGGCACCTTGGAGTGGTTGATGATGCCGAGCATGCCGATGTCGTAGAGGGTGTACCAGTTGTTCTTGGTGATGCCGAACTTGCGGGAGGGCTGGTCGTAGAGGAGCTTGACGGTGGGGAGACCGATCTCGGCGATCATGCCGCGGAAGTAGGGGTAGGGGTCTTCGAAGGAGCGGACGAGGTCGACGACCTTGCGATCGTAGAGGCCGAAGCCGGTGTAGTTCTGGATGGTTTCGATGGAGGAGAGGCGTTCGGCGATGCGGTAGTACTGCTTGCGGGCCCAGAACATGAGGGAGTTTTCCTCGCTGGTGCGCTTGATGCCAAGGACGCAGTAGGCTCCGTTTTCCCACTCGCGGATGAGGTCGGCGATCATGGGCGGGGGGTCCTGGAGGTCGGCGACGATGCCGAGGACGGCGTCGCCCTGGGCCTGGAAGAGGGCGTGGATGGGGGAGCGGATGTGGCCGAAGTTGCGGGCGTTGACGATGACCTTGACGATGGGGTCCTGGGCGGCGATCTGCTTGAGGATGGCGACGGTCGCGTCGCTGGAGTGGTTGTCGATGAAGATGTGCTCGTACTTGTACCTGCCGATGCCGGCCATGACGTCGCGAACCTGGGTGTAAAGGTTGAGGACGTTGTCCTGCTCGTTGTAGCAAGGGGTGACGATGGAGATGGTCTTCAAGGCTGGGGACGCTCCGGCTTGGGGAAATGGGGGTAGTTCAGGCTGTGGTGTTCGCGGATTTCGAGGGTTTGAAGGAGAACTTGCGGTGTCCGACGAAGCCGGAGATGGTGGTGAAGCTCATGGTGATGGCTCCGGCGATGTAGCCGGCGGCGGCCTTGGAGTTGGAGGCGGTGTGGAGGAGGGTGAGGAGGTGGCCGTGGTTTGCGGCAAGCTGCTGGGCGTGTGCGATGGCGCCGAGGACCGGGGCGCGGTGATTGTGGAGGAAGGTCTGGAGGAGGCGGGTGAGGGCGGAGAGGATGAGGAGGCCGGGGAGCATGCCGACGCCGTAGACGGCGAAGCAGCGGAGCCACTCCATGAGATAGTTGCCCTGGGTGCGGAAGACGAAGAATTTGTAACCGAAGTAGGCGACGGTGATGTTGACGGGGGTGGAGACGAGCGAGGCGATGACGACGGCGAGGTAGAGGAAGCGCTGGGGGAGGAGGTGCGAGAAGAGGAAGAGGCAGGCGGCGAAGCTGAGATAGCCGAAGAGGGTGTTCCAGATGCCGACGCCGAGGTAGCGGATGAACTGGCCTTTGGGGAGGCGGTTGACGATGCGGGCGAGGCGGCGGGTGGGGACGCTCGGATTCTGCGCGATGGGGACGGCGGGGAGGGGCTGCGGGTGGAGCTCGTGATCTGCGGGCTCGGCGATGAGGTTGAGGTCAGAGGACACTGCGGCCTCCGTCGACGATGAGGTTCTGGCCGGTCATGTAGGAGCTGGCGTCGGAGCAGAGGAAGAGGACGGCTCCCTGGTACTCGTCTTTGTAGGCCATGCGGGCCATGGGGATGAGCTGGTGGAGTTTGGCGGTGAACTCTTCGGGCTGATTGTTGCTGACGCCGCCGGGGGAGATGGCGTTGACGCGGATGTTGTGGGCGGTCCAGTAGGTGGAAAGATAGCGGGTGAGGCCGAGGAGGGCGGTTTTGACGACGGAGTAGGTGACGGGCTTGACGGGCTGCTGGTCTTCGGGAATCGCGGGCAGGCCCTCCTGACGGTAGAGGCGCTGGTCTGGGGCGATGACGGCGAGGTCGGAGGCGACATTGAGGATGACGCCGGCGTTGCGTTTGACCATTTCGGCACCGAAGATGCGCGAGCAGAGAAAGGCGCCGGTGAGGCCGACGGCGATGTCGGCGTTCCAGGTGGCGAGGGGGAAGTGCTCGAGGCGGGACCAGGGTTGGCCGGGTTTGGCGTCCTCGACTTTGGGGTTGTTGGCGGCGTTGTTGATGAGGATGTCGATGCGGCCGAAGCGGGCGAGGATGTGGTCGCGGGCGGCTTCGAGCGAGGCTTCGGAGGTGATGTCGACGGCCAGGCCGAGGGCCTGGCTTCCGGATTGGGGGCCGTGGGCGAGCTGGAGCTGGTCGGCGCGGAGGCCGGGGTTGGCGTGGGCTAGGTCGAGGAGGACGATGTGGGCGCCGGCGGCGGCGAGGATGGCTCCGTGATGGTAGCCGAGGAGGCCGGCGCCGCCGGTGATGATGGCGACGCGGCCGGTGAGGTCGAAGAGGGTTTGGGCGCGGTTGGGGAGGGCTTCCGGCATGGGTACTAGTATCTCAGACCGGATAATGCAGCGGCCCGTGGGCGGACTGGTCGACGAGATATGTCTTATCCCATCGCGTTGCGTCTTCTCACTTCCGAGAAGTTTACTTATGATTAGTGATTGTTGAGGTACTTTCTTTCGCTGCTATGCACAGTGCAAATCTGATTCATGAACTCGAGATTCTTAAGCGGAGAGCGGTCGAAATTACTCCTCCCGACGGCACACAAATTCAGCGAGCGAAGGCGGGCCTCCGTGGTCCTGCCTTTTTTCCGGAGGGTCTCGGACTCAATGAATCCATGTTGCTTGGTGGAGGGCATCCCCAGTTCATGGTGGTTGGGCACAACTTCGGTTGCGTCGCTTACAGGGAGAAGATCGAGGAAGCCTCAAGAGAAGATGATAAGGCTACCTGGCGGAATGTAGATTCCTTGTTGGTGAGGCGAGGGTCCCGTCTGACCTCTTCTTCCGGACAAACTGGTTCGTCGGACTTTTGCCTGGCAACAAACAATCAGGAAAGTTTCTTCGAAAAAAGCATCCGGAGTACGAAGAGAACTGTAGACGGCTTTTTGTCGATCAGGTGAGATCAACCGGCCCAAGGCCATCTTCTTTCTAGGACCAGAGGTAGCTACCCGAGCGCACCGAATCGCTCCCGCCTTGACTCCGTGGAAGAGCGCGAAGCGCTGGGCCGACATAGACAAAAGCGGAATAGGACATTCACAGCGTGGAGTATCAATTTCGGAAACAGACTTGACCGTCAATGTTGCCGCCTTGCTTCACACATCCTTTGGTGCTGCAAACCAGAGCCGTCGAATGAGGAATATGAATATCCCTATGATGGAGGCTGAAATCGTCACCAGGCTGCAACAGATTCTGATTGGTAACCACAACACGGTTCACGCGACTTATAGGCTGCGGGTCTGGCCGCCGTCCATGATGTAGGTGCTGCCGGTGGAGAAGGCGGCGTGGGGGCTGCAGAGGTAGGCGGCTAGGGAGGCGATCTCTTCGGGGGTGCCGAAGCGGTTCTGGGGGACTTCGGTCTGGAGCATGTGCTCGACGGCTTGTTTGCGGGTTGAGAGGTGGCGTTCCCAGGAGCCGCCGGGGAAGAAGATGTTGCCGGGGGCAATGGTGTTGACGCGGATGCCTTCGGGGGCGAGGAGGCGGGCGAGATTTTTCGCGTAGTTGTTGAGGGCGGCTTTGGCGGCGGAGTAGGGGAGCGGGGCGGGGGTGGCTTCGACGGCGGTGATGGAGGAGAGGAAGAGGATGGAGGGCGAGGTGGAGGTGGTGGACTGGCCGGTGGTACGGACCTCGGGTGGGGTCTGGTCTGCGGTCTGGTCTGCGGTCTGGTCTGGGATCTGGTCTGGGGTCTGGTCTGCGCCAGGGTCGATGGGGATCGCGCGGCGGAGGTGGGGGACGGCGGCCTGGGCGAGGCGGACGGAGGCGAAGAAGTTGGCGTCGAAGAGGCGGATCCACTCGGACTCGACCTGCTGCCAGCCGGGTTTGCCGGTGCCGGTGCCGAGGTTGGCGATGAGGTGGTCGATGCGGCCGAAGCGGCTGATGGTGAGATTGAAGGCGTCCTCGATGGTGTCGGTGTCGGCGAAGTTGCCGCTGATGGCGAGGATTCGGTGGTGGTTCTCGGGTGTGGCGAGCTCGTTGTGGGTCTGGGTGAGGGACTCGGGGTCGCGGCCTGTAATGACGATGCGGGCGCCCTCGTCGAGGAGGGTGGCGGCGATGGCGCGGCCGATGCCGCGGGAGGAGCCGGCGATGAAGGCGACCTGGTCGGTGAGGTGGAGGTTCATGGGTTGAGTTTAGCGAGGATCGCGTATGAAGAAGATGACTCTGGTTTTTTGAAAGATATGGAAGGGAACGGGTCGGCAAAGGAACCGATCGCAAGAGTTTCAGTCTCGAAAGCTCGTCTTCTAAACCCGCTTCCTGAAGATCCCTGAGATCCGACTTCTCAAGAACCAACTTCACGAAGGCTTCTAGCTCTTGTTATGTGAATTTCAGCAGCCTGTCATTTATCTCGAGAACGCAGGTGGGAAAAACGGTCCGAGCATTACCCGACTCCTCGAACAGACAACTACTTCGTCATTCGACTGAACTCTCATGTCCGGGAACATTGCGGACGCAGCACTGCTGTTTTCTAAATCATGGCGAAGTGAGAGCTGCTTGGTGACTGGGAGATATTGAAGCGCAGTACGTCACAGTATCGCGTAGATTTCTCACTTGAACAAAGCTCACTAGACATCCTCCTGGGTCGAGTTAGACGGCGGTCCAGCCGCCGTCGATGTTGAGGTTCTGGCCGGTGACGTAGGTGCTTGCGTCGGAGGCGAGGAAGAGGAGGGCTCCGACGAGCTCGCGGGGGCGGCCGATGCGGTTTAGGACGGTGTAGCCCTTGAGGCGGGTGACGAAGGGGGAGTCTTCAGCTACGGAGTTTTGACCTTCGGCGTCTTCGGTGTTTGAGAAGGGACCGGGGGAGATGCAGTTGGCGCGGACGCCGGAGGTTCCCCAGAAGGAGGCGGTGTAGCGGGTGAAGGCGGCGAGGGCGGCTTTGGAGGCGGAGTAGCCGGGGGGATTGAGGGAGGTGGTGCCCTCGTAGAGTTGGGGGCGGGGGGCGACGGTGGCGTACATGGTGGCGATGTTGATGATGGAGCCGCGGCCCTGCTCCTTCATGCGGAGGCCGAGGCGCTGGGTGGTCTGGACGGCCCAGTAGACGCCGCCCTGGAGGTTGCGCTGCCACTGGTCGAAGGTGGAGTTTTCGAGCGATCCCTCGGGGACGTTGAAGCCGGTGGCGGCGCCGAGCTCGTGGGCGTTGTTGATGAGGATGTCGATGGAGGGCTCTTCGGCGGCGATGCGGGTGCAGAGGTCGTTGAGGGCGGCGACGTCATACATGTCGATCTGGTGGACGGCGATCTTGTCCTGGCCGAATTCGTTGGCCCAGGCGGCGGCTTCGGATCGGAGTCGATCGCTGCGGCCGAGGGCGACGATGCGGGCTCCGTTGGCGAGGAGGGCGAGGGCGAAGGTGCGGCCGAGGAAGCCGGAGGCTCCGGTGAGGACGGCGGTTTTTCCCTGGAGGGAGAAGAGGGTTTGGGTGGAGAGGTCTTGGGCGGTGAGGGGCATGGTGGGGCTTTTCCTAAAGTTCGAGCTCGCTGTGTGAGCCGAGGCGAACGAGTTCGAGTGTCTCAGCGTCTGGCTTGCGATAAATCAGAACGAGGTCGGGCCTGATATGGCAGTCGCGATGATCGGCGTACTCACCGGTTAGAGCATGATCCCTGAAGCGAGCGGGGAGGGAGATGTCTTGCGCCAGGAGCGCGATCACGGCCGGGAGGTCTTGTGCAATGACGAGGCGGTAGACTCCGCGTTGCACTCGCTTGTAATCCTTGTCAAAGCGCTTGGTGGGTCTAGTCTTCCGCATTCAGGTGGGCCATGAGCTCCTCGACTGAGTTGAAAGAGGGCATGTCGCCGCGGCGAGCTTGCTGCATCGCTTCGATGGTCTCTGCGTTGGGCCGGAACACTTCGGTTGGGATCGCCTGCTCCTGAGCAGTGCGTTCAAGGAAGATGCGGAACGCCTCCGAAAGGGTAATCCCTTCGTGTGCAAGGAACCGTTCCACCTCGTCTTTGATCGTTTGAGCTACTTCGACCTGCACCAGCGCGGTTGCGGCCATGACACACCTCCTGCAAGAGTTTATCGCTGAACATGAGCGCGAACGTAGGCGAGTTGGGCGCGGATGAAGTTGACCTCGTCGCCGGGGGCGCCGCGGGCTACCTGGAGAGTGAGGCCGCCGGTGTAGCCGATGGAGCGGATGGCGCGGAAGACGTCGTCGAAGTCCGCGGAGCCGGTGCCGAGGGGGCGGGTTTCGACGCCGCCATTGGGTTTGCGGAAGCGGTCTTTGATGTGGATGGAGCCGATGCGGTGGCCGTAGGCGGCGAACTCCTCGGAGGCGAGGTAGCCGAGGCCGGAGGAGTTGCCGGAGTCCCAGTTGACCTTGAGCATGGGGTGGGGGATGCGGTCGAGAAAGGCGGCGAAGTCCCGGGGGTTGAAGTCGGCTTCGAGGTGGAGTTCGACGCCGGTGGCTTCGGCGGTCTTTAGACCTTCGGCGAGGACTTCGAGGACGATCTGCTTTTCTTCTTCGGTGCGGATGGAGGACTGGTCGACGAAGGGGAGGACGAGGTGGTGGGCGCTGATGCGGGCAGAGGCGCGGAGGAGAGCTCCGAGGAAGCGCTGGCGGCGGGCGCGCTCGTCTTCGGTGCAGCGGAGGAAGGGGAAGTCCATGAACCAGTCGCCGCAGACGGCGGGGGTGGCGACGCCGTAGTGCTCCTTGAGGGCGATGAGCTCCTCGATGCCGGCGTCGGTGGTGAGGGGGTTGGCGGAGGCGCCGTACTCGTCGTAGATCCACTCGATGTAGCTGAGGCCGGCCTCGCGGGCTCGGGCGAGCTCTTCGCGCCAGGAGTTGCGGGGGAAGGATTGGAAGCGGCCGTCCTCGGGCGGGGAGAGGCGGCCTTGCATGATGCCGTACTGGGTGGTCATGGAAACTCCGTTCGATTCGGTGGCAGCACGACCCCACCCTTTCGCGATGGGTCTGCGAAAGGATGGGGCACCCGGCTTTGTCGCGCCCCGCTTATTCGGGGAGTGGTTTGACGATCATGTTGGCGAGGAACTCTTCGCGGGGAAGGAATGGGAAGAGGTCTTCGAGGGGTTTGGAGACGAAGGAGCCATCGGGTTTTTGGTAGGACTGGAGGCGTGGGGCGCGGACCTCGTCGGGAAGGACGTTGACGTCGCAGAGGACGGGCCCCGGCATGTCGAGAACCTTGCGGACTTCGGTGCGGAGGTCGGTCTGGTCGGCGATGACGTGGGTGCCGAGGCCGTAGGAGGCTCCGACCTTCGTCAGGTTGGGGATCGTTAGGCCGGTGTTCCTGTCGGCTCCGATTGAGGCTTTGCCGAAGTAAGCGGCTTGCGAGGCGCGGATGGAGGAGTAGCCGTCGTTATTGAGGACGAAGAACTTGATGGGGAGCTGGAGGCGGTGGATGGTTTCGAGCTCCTGGATGTTGAACATGAAGCCGCCGTCGCCGTCGACGGCGATGACTTCGCGGCCGGGGTTGGCGATCGAGACGGCGATGGCCATGGGGATGGCGTAGCCCATGGAGCCGAGGCCGGCGGTGTGGAAGAGGCGCTGCGAGTGGAGGGTGGGGCAGGCGAGGAGGTATATCTCGATGCCGGAGCCGGAGTTGCCGACGACGAGGCGGTCTTCAGGTTTGGCTTCGGTGCCGAGGACCTCGGCCAGGTTGAAGATGGAGACGAGGCCCTCGGGCTTGCGGTGCTCGTCGGTGACAACCGGGTAGCGGGTCTTCCAGTCGGCGCAGCGGGCGAGCCAGGGCTGGACGTCGCGAGGCCTGAGGAGGTCTTTGTGTTTGAGGAGTTCGGTGAGGAAGGCTTTGGCGTCAGCGCAGATGGGCTGCTGGAGGTAGGGATGGAGCTTTTGTAACTCCGCGGGGTCGATATCGACGGCGACCTTGTGGGCTTCGCGGGCGAGGTTGTGGGGGGCGTAGCCGGTGATGGCGAAGTCGAGGCGGACGCCGATGGCGAGGAGGAAGTCGGAGTTCTGGAGAGCGAAGTTGGCGCCGCGGGCGGCTACGGATCCGGGGCGGCCGACGTAGGTGGGGTCGTCGGAGGGGACGAGGTCGGCGGCGCACCAGGTAGCTACAGTGGGAACGCCGAGGAGCTTGCGAAGCTCTTCGAACTCCTTTTCGGCGCGGGCGAGGCGGATGCCGTTGCCGGCGAAGAGGAGAGGGCGCTCGGACGCGTTGAAGGCCTCGATGACGCGGCTGACCTCGGAAGGGATGTTGGAGGTGCCGCTGATGTTCGACAGGCCGGCGACCTCCGACGGATTGAAGGAACGGAGCTTGGTGGGGTCTTCGAGCGGGGTGGCCTGGACGTCGAGGGGGATGTCAATCCAGACGGGACCGGGGCGTCCGTTGAGGGCGAGGTAGACGGCCTTTTCGAGATGGTAGCGGATGTCTTCGGGGACGAGGATGGTCTCGGCGTACTTGGTGATGGGGCGGACGATGGAGCAGATATCGACCTCCTGGACGCCGAGCTGGCGCATGCCGAGGGGTTTGCCGGTGGCGGCGTCGAACATGCGGTCGGGGCGCTTGACCTGTCCGGAGATGTAGAGGGTGGGGGTGGAGTCGAGCCAGGCGCCAGCGACACCGGTGACGGCGTTGGTGCCGCCGGGGCCGGTGGTGACCATGCAGACACCGAGGCCGTTGGTAGCCTTCGCGTAGCCTTCGGCGCAGATGGCGGAGGCCTGCTCGTGCGAGTTGCAGACCGGTCGGATGCGGGTTTCGGCGCCGAGGGACGCGTTGAGGTGCATGGCGCCGCCGCCGGTGACGAGGAAGAGGTCTTTGATGCCGAGATCGGCGACGAACTGGACGACGTAGTCGGAGAGTTTCATAGTCTTGACCATCGTAAACGGCACAATGCGGATTGGTTTGAATTTGTCACGCGAGCGGGAATTATGAGTGGAGATTGAAGCTCGCTGCATCTACTACGAGACCGCGACTGCGATAACGAGGAGCGCAAGACATGGGTGAACAAATGACAGTTCTAGTTACGGGTTCATCGACAGGCATCGGCAAGGCGACGTGCAAGCTGTTTCAGGAGCGCAACTGGAATGTTGTCGCGACGATGCGCAGGCCGGACGATGAGAAGGAGCTGCCCGCGCTCGAGAATGTGCTGGTGACGCGGCTCGATGTCACCGATGCAGCATCGATTCAGGCTGCGGTGAAGGCGGGTATCGATCGGTTCGGCAGAATTGATGTGCTGGTCAACAATGCAGGGTTCGGTTCGTATGGGCCGCTCGAGGCAACGTCCATGGAGAAGGTCGAGCGGCAGTTCAGCACCAATGTGCTGGGTCTGCTCGCGACGACGAAGGCGTTGCTGCCGCATTTTCGTGCGAACCGAAGCGGCGTCATTGTCAATATCTCCTCCGTCGGCGGGAAGGTCACGTACCCGCTCGGCACGTTGTATCACGGCACGAAGTTCGCGGTGGAGGGCATCTCCGAGGCGTTGAGCTTTGAGATGGGCACCGTCGGTGTGCGCGTGAAGATTGTGGAGCCGGGCGCGATCAAGACAGATTTTATGAAATCGTTTGATTTCAACAATGACGAGACGCTGACGGAGTATCAGGACGTGGTCGGCAAGCTGATGAAGGTGGCTGGACCGATGATGGAGAACGGTGCGGAGCCAACCGTCGTTGCGGAGGTGATCTACCAGGCGGCGACGGATGGGACTGATCAGCTTCGCTACACAGCCGGAGATGATGCCGAACCGCTGATGGCCAAACGCAAGGCTGAAGACGACACGACCTTCCTTAGGGGCATGCGGGAACGTTTCGATCTGTAGGCCGAGCCGCGGTTGAGTGTCGGAGAGCGGGAGTGCGCGTCTCGCTACTCTGGCGGTCGGAGGAGGAAGACTTCTTTGGCGGCGAGGTTGCGGGCCTGGAGGATGGTGTCGACGAAGTGGCGGACGGCTCCGCGGCCGCCGGGTTGGGTGGAGACGAAGCCGTGGCCTTGCTCCTGGCGGCCGGAGACGTAGGTGAGGACGTCGGTGGCGGCGTTGGCGGGGCAGGCGCTGAGGCCGGCGATCTCCATGGCGAAGAGGTCGTTGACGTCGTCCCCGAAGAAGCAGATGTGTTCGAGCTCGATGCCCGTTGTGTAGGAGAATTCGCGGAGGGCGGTGGCCTTGTCGCGGCAGCCTTTGGTGACATGGCGGATGCGTAGTTTTTCGGCGTAGCGGTCGACGAGGGGGGAGGGTTCGCCGGAGATGAGGGCGAGCTGGAGGCCGAGGCGGCGGGCGAGGGAGATGCCCATAATGTCAGCGAAGGAGAAGGTCTTGGACTCTTCTCCGGAGGAGGCGGACCAGGTGAGGGTGCCGTCGGTGAGGACGCCGTCGACGTCGAAGGCTATGGCCTGAAGGGTGGTGAGGTTTTGGGGATCGATAGGCATGGGGTGATCGGTCAAGGTTGCTGTAGAGGAGCAGGTTTCCGCTGCGCGAAGGATGAACAACTTAGAAACTAAGCAGGTCCTCCGCTGCGCGAAGGATGACAAGCTCGAAAGGGCAAGCGGATCCTGGGCTGGGCGAAGGTGGACAATCGCAAAACCAGAGGAGGTCCTCCGCTGCGCGAAGGGGAACACACTTTAGAACTGAAAGGTGGTGGGCAAGCTTGAGGTCGTTGAAGGAGAGCACCCCACCCTTTCGCCACGAGGCTGCGAAAGGGTGGGGCACCCGAATCTGCGATGGGCACCCAGGTCTGCGATGGGCAGCGGGATGCTGGGTGGCAGCGATGTTGGGCTAGACGGCGGCTCCGACGCGGCGGAGTTTCTTCATAACGGGGACCTCTTCGTCGTAGACGCGCTTGATGCCGTCGCCCATGGATTGCTCCACGAGGCGGATGTCGCGGACGAGGCGGGAGATGCCGTTGGGCTCGAGGGAGGCGGACTGATCGGAGCCCCACATGGCGCGGTCCATGGTGATGTGGCGCTCGACCATGCAGGCGCCGAGGACGGCGGCGGCGACGGAGGTGGGGATGCCGGTCTCGTGGCCGGAGTAGCCGATGGGGATGCCGTAGCGCTGGGCCATGGTCGGGATGGCGCGGAGGTTGAGCTGCTCGTATTTGGCCGGGTAGGTGGAGGTGGTGTGCATGAGGATGAGGTTGTCTTTGCCGAGGACTTCAACCGCGTGGTCGATCTCGTCGTAGGTGCTCATGCCGGTGGAGGCGACGATGGGTTTGCCGGTTTTCCGGACGTGCCGGAGGAGGTTGTCGTCGGTGAGCGAGGCAGAGGCGATCTTGTAGACGGGGGTGTCGAAGTCTTCCATGAAGTCGACGGCTTTTTCATCCCAGGGCGAGGCGAGCCAGGGGGTCTTGAGCGATTTGCAGAAGGAGGCGATCTCTTCGTAGTCTTCCTTGCCGAACTCGAGGCCGCGCTTGAGGTCGCCGTTGGTGGCGCCGAAGGGGTTCTCGCGCGGGGTGGCGAGCTCCTTCTCGGTGTAGACGATCTCGACGGTGCGCTTCTGGAACTTGACGGCATCGCAGCCAGCGGCTACGGCGACGGAGATGAGGCGCTTGGCCAGATCGATGTCCCCGTTGTGGTTGATACCGATCTCTGCGATGACGTAGCAGGGCTGCCCATCACCTACCTGCTTGCTTCCGATCTTGACTATGCTCATTTTGGCTCCGGGGAGTGCTGGGGAGTGCTTGTTTTGCGGCAGTCGCGATGTCGGCTGCGGTGCTCGCGTCCAGGGTGGATTGTTACAGATGGGGGGTGGAGGCGTCTAGGCTGTTGGAGCCGGCGCGGGCGGGTATGACGGGAGCGAGACGCGGAATTAACCTGCTCGTTGCACAGACACGGAGCGGAGTTCGCGCTTAGCATGAAGCTCGCGCGCGGAGATGGTTTGCGGAGCTTTTTCTGAGGCGAGCGTGAGCTCGGAGGAGAGCTCCCGAAGGAGACGCATGAGATTGGGATTTTCGGTTTGGGGCGGGCTGATCCTGGTGACTGCCGTGGGTTGGGGGCAGGGCGCGGGGATCACGAGCGGTGGAAGGACGGAGTTGCTGTGGCCCAACGGAGCACCGGGGGCGAAGGGGGGCGCCGAGGCGGACAAGCCGTCGCTGACGGTGTTTCTGCCGGCTTCCAACCCGACGAAGACGGGTGTGGTGATTGCGCCGGGCGGGGGGTACGCGATGCTGGCGATCGACAAGGAGGGGTATGCGTTCGCGAAGTGGCTGAATGCGCGGGGGGTGGCGGCGTTTGTGTTGAAGTACCGGCTGGGGCCGGAGTACCGTCATCCGATCGAGTTGGGGGACGCGCAGAGGGCGATCCGGATGGTGCGGGCGAATGCCGCGGGGTACGGGGTGGCGGCGAATCACATAGGGATGATGGGGTTTTCCGCCGGCGGGCACTTGACGGCTACGGCGGGGACGCATTTCGATGCGGGCAGGGCGGACGCACCGGATGCGATCGACCGGCAGGGCAGCCGGCCGGACTTCCTGGTGCTGGCGTATCCGGTGATTACGCTGATGACGCCCGCGGCGCACATGGGATCGAGGAGCTACCTGCTGGGGAAGGCTCCAGCTCCGGCGCTGGTGCGGTCGCTTTCGGCGGAGACGCAGGTGACCAAGCAGACGCCGCCTACGTTTTTGTTTGCAACGACGGACGACGACGTGGTTCCGGTGATGAACAGCGTGGCGTTCTACACGGCGCTGGTGAAGGCTGGTGTGCCGGCGGAGATGCACCTGTTTCAGAAGGGGGCGCACGGTGTGGGGCTGGCGGCGGAGATGCCGGCGCTGAGCGTGTGGTCGGACCTGCTGATCAAGTGGATGCGGGAGCGGGGATATGCGGCTCCGCAGCCGGATACGGCCCCGAGACGATAGGCGCGGGTCGACCGGCTGGATTGGCGGCTGGGGCGAGATTTCATCTGCTGTTCAACGGGGGCAGAAGCTTCGGCTGCTAGGGTTCGCCTTGTCGCGGAGGCAGAAGGTTTCCGCCGTCTGCGAGAGATGGTCGCTTGAGAGCGAAGGAAGTCCCCTCATGTTGAAGCAGATCCAGATCCAGTTTGCAGCGAAGTGTGCGATGTGGACCGTGGCCGTTGTGGCCGGCACGTTCCCGGTCAGGGCTCAGACGACACAGATCCAGCCGGGAGCGGGAAATGCGCAGGCGATCTTGACGGCGCAGAGGTCGCCCCTGGTTCAGAGCGCGTATGAGTTTCTGGTGGGGCAGACGTTTGGTTTATCCGCAGACAACCTGCGGGTGCAGACATTTGACGCGATTGCGAACCCGCGGACGTGCATTCTGCACCGAGCGAACCTGAAGCTGACGGACAAGCAGGCGATTCTCTCCGAACTGCTGTCGCAGGGGCTGCTGAACAGGGCGGACGACGCGACATTTCCGGGCGGCCTGATGGCCGGCGTGTTTCCGCCAGTGCTGAGCGATCCGAGTGCATGCCCGCAGCTACCGCAGCGATTCTGGTCCGCTCCGGGGAGCAGCTTTGGCGGGCACCACTCGTATCCGGGAGGTTTGCCGGTGCATGAGTCGAACAACGACACGGCGGACATCAACCTGGCGGAGGAGTACGGGAATGTGTATGGGCAGTCGAACCGGGCGGGTTTGGCGGTGGTGAACATCGCGGGCATCTACGAGCCGAACCCGGCGGAGGGGACCCCGAGCGTGCTGAAGCTAAACCACGACATCATTGTGGGTGCGCCGATCTGGCATGACTGGGCGAAGAGCATTGTGTTTCAGTGGAATGCGGATGGCACCGAGTTTCCGGAGTTGAACATCGGCGGCAGCGGCGCGGGGCTGGATAATGCGGGGGCGGCGGGCGACTCGCGAACGGGGGGCCATCACATCCTGTCGATTGCGGAGGCGATGCTGCGCGGGTTTACGCCGGCCTTTCTGATCACGCAGGCGAGCGCACACTCCACGCCGACGAACGGGAATGAGTACAAGGTGGTGAACTGGATTCGAGCGGCAGCCATTGTGGCGCGGCTGGATCCGGTGGCCCGCGGGTATCTGATTGTTGACGGCAAGGGGACGTACCGGCTGCCGGCGTTACGCCGGACGGGAGAAGTGGACCTGCTCGCGGGCGGGCAGACGAATATTCTGACGGAGTACGAGCTCCACAATCTGTCGGACGCGGACTTCATCTTTTCGGGACCTGCGGTGGCCGCGGACCAGCTGGTGTTGGCACAGCTTGCGCCGAGTTTCGGGTATGACCCAACCAAGATAGCTCCCTACAACAATGAGTATCGCAACGTGGTCTTCAGCAACTTCAGCGCGGAACGGCTGTTCGCGGTCTACACGAACGCGGGTGTCGAGGGTGTGCGGAGGGAGATCAACCGGCTGCGGGCCCAGGGCAAGCTGTAGCGCGACCCAGCCCTGGAGGCGCGGGGGCGATGGCGGATCTGACCATCGCCCGATCCCTTTTGGGTTACGCTGCAACCAGCGTGACTCCGACGGTTAGCGGTTGGAGTTTTCGGGGGCGCGGAGGTAGGCGTCCTGGCCGTCGATCCAGTCCTGGCGGGGCGGGGTGAAGACGTCGAAGTCGATGGTGTCTTCAAGGGCGACGGCGGAGTGGGGGACGTTGGGCGGGATGACAAGGACGCCACCGGCGCGCACGTCGTGGGTCTGGCCGGCGATATGGAAGCGGAGGGCACCCTCGAGGATGAAGGCGAGTTGCTCGTTGGGGTGGGAGTGCTCGGGGACGACGCAACCCTTGCGGAGGACGATGCGGGTGAGCATGGCGTGTTCTCCGGTGATGAACTGACGGGTGAGCAGGGGGTTGAGCTGCTCGGGGGGGATGGTGCTCCAGTTATGGAGAGATGGTTGGGCGAGGGGCTTGGCGGTGTCGTGGGTATCGTGGGTGTCGTGGGTGTCCTGGGGCATGGGGCTGGCCTTTCGTGGGTTCGGTTGCGGGTGTGAGGGGACGATGAATTTGTCTCTTTGGTTTGCGATGCGGCTTGTGTAGAGTAAGGCCATCAGGAAGACAACAAGAATGGACATACGGGCGGTTGACGCCGGTCGTGTCCCCTTACAGCAGGCTGCTGCCAAGTGGCGACGCTGCCGAAGTAACGGCGATCTCTAGAAGCAACAGTAACGACGGGGGGCGGTTGCGATATGCGTTTTCCTGGAGCGAGGGTGGTGCTTGCGTTTGTTCTCCTGTTCGGTTTGAGCGGGTCCATGGTGCTGGCGCAGATGCCGGCGACGGCCGGGACTGACCGGGTGGCGGCGCTTGAGAAGCAGGCGGGCGACAATGCGACCGCGATTGCGGCGGCGCAGACGGCGGGCGACAACGCGTGGATGCTGACGAGCTCGGCGCTGGTGCTGATGATGAGCGGGCCGGGGCTGGCGCTGTTTTATGGCGGGCTGGTGCGCAAGAAGAACATCCTCGGGACGATGATGCAGACGTTCGCGATGATGGCGGTGATCACGGTCTTGTGGGCGATTGTGACGTACTCGCTGGCGTTTGGGGCTGGCGGGAGTTTCATCGGTGGGCTGCACAATGCGTTTTTGCATGGCGTGGGGCTGATGCCGGACAAGGACTATGCCGCGACGATTCCCCTGCAGACGTTTATGGTGTACCAGCTGATGTTTGCGATTATCACGCCGGCGTTGATTACGGGGGCGTTTGCGGAGCGAATGAAATTTTCGGCAATGCTGGTGTTCCTGATCCTGTGGGCGATTTTTGTATACAGCCCGATGGCGCACATGGTGTGGGGCAAGCACGGTCTGCTGAATGCGACGCTGGGCGGGAGATTTCCGACGCTGGACTTTGCGGGCGGAACGGTGGTGCATGTGACGTCGGGGGTGTCGGCGCTGGTGACGGCGCTCTATCTGGGCAAGCGGGTTGGGTACCCGAAGATTCCGATGCCGCCGCACTCGGTGGTGCTGAGCTTTATCGGGGCGTGCCTGCTGTGGGTAGGCTGGTTCGGGTTCAACGCCGGGTCGGCGCTGGGATCGGGGACGCTGGCGACGTCGGCGTTTGTGGCGACGCACTTTGGCGCGGCGGCGGCGGCGATTGGGTGGGGTGGGGCGGAGTGGCTTCGGCAGGGCAAGGTTTCGGCGCTGGGCGGGATCTCAGGATGCGTGGCGGGACTGGTGGCGATTACGCCGGCGGCCGGATTTGTGACGCCGATGTCGGCCCTGTGGATCGGGTTGATGGCGGGGGTGTTCTGCTACTTCATGGTGGTGAAGGTGAAGGCGGCGTTTGGGTACGACGATTCGCTGGATGCGTTTGGCGTTCATGGAGCGGGCGGGACGCTGGGCGCGCTGCTGACGGGGATCTTTGCGAACAGCGCGATCAATCCGATCTTTGGCGCGGGAAAGGCGACGGGGTTTCTTGAAGGAAACCATTCGCAGATTCTGAATCAGGTGGTTGGGGTGGGGCTGGCATGGGGGATCTCCGCGGTGGGAACGGTGGTGATCTTGTTCGCGGTCGATAAGCTGATCGGGCTACGGGTGAGCGAGGAGGATGAGCGCGAGGGCCTGGACCTGACGCAGCATGGCGAAGAGGGTTACGATTGGGCGCATTGAGGTTTGGCGGCAGACCCCCAACCTATCGCGAGGATGCTGCGAAAGGATGGGGCACCGGGTTTGCGGCGTTTGCTGACGTAGAGGTCTTTGGAGCAGGGAAGGACTGAGGGTATGCAGAAGATTGAGGCTGTGATTCAGCCGTCAAAGCTGGATGCGGTGAAGGAGGCTCTGGTGGAGATCGGCATCGAGGGCATAACGATCATCGAGGCGCGGGGACATGGGCGGCAGAAGGGGCACACGGAGTTTTACCGCGGACGGGAGTACTCGGTGGACCTGCTGCCGAAGGTAAAGCTGGAGATGGTGGTGGCGGACGACATGGTGGAGAGGGCGATCCTGGCGATTACGACGGCGGCGCGCACGGGCAAGATCGGCGACGGCAAGATCTTTGTGTCGAAGATCGATGAGGCGATTCGGATTCGCAACGATGAACGGGGAGAGATCGCGCTGTAGGCGGGCGCGTGGCTGGGGTGTCGGGTCGGATGAACGAGAGCGGCTCAGGGGACGCGTGCGGGCGGTACCAGCAGAGGATGCTGGATCTCTGGTATGCGTTTGACCGTGACGGGCCGGTGGCCGGAGCGGTGGGGGAGAGGTCGGCGGCGGTAGACGAGCTGGTGCGATCGCTCTGGCGTGAGACGGTGAAGAGCGAGGCGGGCGCAGAGCGGGGGGTGGCGCTGATTGCGGTAGGGGGATACGGGCGCAGGCAGCTGTTTCCGCACTCGGATGTCGACCTGATGTTTCTGCTGGACGCGAAGGTGGTGGAGCGCGAGACGAAGGATGCGATCCGGCGAGTGAGCCAGGACCTGTGGGACTGCGGGCTGCGGGTGTCTCCGACGACGAGGAGGCTGGCGGAGTGCGAGCAGTTCGACCCGGAGAATGCGGAGTTCACGCTGGCGCTGATGGATGAGCGGATGGTGGCGGGCGACGCGGCGGTGGAGCGGCGGCTGGCGGGAGAGGTGCTGCCGAAGCTGCTGGCGAAGGAGCAGAAGGCGATCGTTGCGCGGCTGTTGGAGATGACGCGGAATGCGAAGTATGGCGGGACACTGTTTCACCTGGAGCCGAACGTAAAGGACGGACCGGGTGGGTTGCGCGATGTGCAGGTGTGCGGGTGGTTGAGGGCGCTGCGAGCAGCCGGCGAGCAATCGGGCAGGAACGGGGTTGGAGCCGAGGTTGGAGAGGCCGCGGCGATGCCGGTCGAGGTGGGTGAGTTTGAGGGGGCGACGAGTTTTCTGACGACGGTGCGGAGCTTCCTCCATTACCGGCATGAGCGGGATGACAACACACTGGACTGGCAGGCGCAGGATCGCGCGGCCGAGATTCCGGTGGGTCTGCCGAGGCCGGAGGCTGGCGGACGGAGGGTGGACGCGGCGTACTGGATGCGGATGTACTTCCGGCAGGCTCGCAGTGTGGAGCGGCGGGTGATGCAGCAGATGGCGGAGGCGACGGTAAGGTCTCCGGGACGGCTGAAGGGTTTGCGGGCGGGATGGAAGCAGGGCAAGGGTGGAGCTGCGGCTCGCGTTGGGTACAGCGTCGAGGGGGGCTCCGTGCTGCTGGACGCCCTTGCGGGAGAGGCGACGGACCCGGCGACCGATCCCGATGTGGTGCTGGGCGTCTTTGCGGAGATGGCGCGGACGGAGCTGCCGCTGGGGCTCGAGGCCGAGATGCGGATCTCGCGGGGGCTGCCGCTACTGTCGGCGAATCTGGAGGAGGGGCCGACGCTGTGGAACGGTCTGCGCCGAATTCTGATGGGGCCGAGGGCGGGTGCGGCATTGCGATCGATGCATGCGATGGGTCTGCTGGACCTGCTCCTTCCGGAGTTCCACGGGATTGATGCGCTGGTGATTCGGGATGCATACCACCGATACACGGTGGACGAGCACACGTTTGTGCTGATCGACACGCTGCATGGGCTCGAGACGCCGGAGGCGGGCGCGATGGGCGAGTGGGCGGCGAAGTTCGCGCCGATGCTGCGCGATCTGCCGCATGCGGATCTGCTGTACCTGGCGGCGCTGCTCCATGACACGGGCAAGGGACGGAGCTCGGGCGACCATACGGTTGAGAGCGCGCGCATGGCGCAGAGCGTGCTGGCGCGGCTGGAGATCGAGGCGTATGAGGCGGGGATGGTGCTGAACCTGATTCGGAATCATTTGGAGATGTCGTCGGCGTTGCGCAGGGACATCTTCGACGCGGAGACGGTGCGGACGTTTGCGAGCAAGGCGCAGACGCCCGAGGCGCTGCGGATGCTGACGCTGTTTACGTATGCGGACCTCCATGCGGTGCATCCGGACGCGTTGACGCCGTGGAAGGCGGAGAACCTGTGGCGGCTGCACATGGCGACGTCGAATTACCTGGACCGCAGCGTCGATGAGGAGCGTGTGGGAAGGCGGGAGACGGAGCTGGTGGAGAGGGTGGCGTCAACACTGCCGGGGCAGGCGGCCGAGGTGGCGGTGTTTCTGGAGGGGTTCCCGGAGCGGTACGTGCGGACGAGAACGACGGAGCAGGTGCGGACGCACTATCTGATGACGATGGAATTTGGGAGGGATCCGGTTCAACTGAAGTTCCGCTATGCGCCGGGGGTAAGCGAGTTGACGCTGGTGACGAAGGATCGGCCACAGCTGTTTGCGAGCATGGCCGGCGTGCTGGCGGCGTGGGGGATGAATATCGTGACGGCGGACGCGTTTTCGAACCGGGGAGGTGTGGTGGTCGACAGCTTTCGGTTTACGGACAGCTTTCGGACGCTGGAGATGAACGCGTCGGAACATGCGCGGTTTGTGGCGAGCGCGCACGATGTGATTGCGGGGACGGCGTCGCTTGAAAAGCTGCTGAGCGGACGGAGGCGGGGGCGACGGACGGCGGCAAAGGTGCGGAGGGAGCCGGTGATCTCGTTCCATGACGAGGCTTCGTCGCACAGCACGCTGCTCGAGGTCTCGGCGGAGGATACGCCGGGGCTGCTGCGGGCGCTAAGCCTGACGTTGGCGGCGAGCGGCTGCAATATCGAGGTGGCGCTGGTGGACACGGAAGGGGAGATGGCGATCGACGTCTTTTACGTGACGAAGGACGGGGTGAAGCTGGGGGCGGGTGAGCAAGCGAGCCTGCGGGAGGCGCTGCTCGGAGCGGTCGCGAAGAATGCGGGCTAGGGGAGGGTGGCTTGGGGCATGCGTGGGTATGGCTGTGCTGGCCTGGGCGCAGACCGGCGGGGCGGCGGCGCGGAGACCGGCGGCCTCGGGGCGGTGTTCGCGAGCGGTGGTGGAGGGCGAGGTCCGGGCCGGGGAGGGATTTGAGCGGAGCTTCGCTCCAGGGCTGAACCTGAGGTTGGAGCCGATTGCCTCGGGTTGGGTGGTGCGGGTACTGCCGACGCAGGGCGAGCGGCCGCGGGAGGACTTTGCCGAGATTGCGACGCCGCCGTACCGGTCGGTGTCGCCGCTGCTGGTGAGTACGGACTTCAGCTTCAGGGCGCAGGATGCGATCGGGTGGAATCCGCGGCGATTCCGGTATGCGGCGGGTGTTCGGGCGTTTGCAGCGATCGAGGGGGTCTATCGCCGGGTCACCGAAGCCAAGGCGGCCGCTGCGGAGGACGAGGCTCGGCTGGCGGAGCTGGTGGCGGTGCAACCGGAGGCTGTGCTCGAGATCCTGGACGCGAGCCTGGCTCCGGGAACGGCCGATCAGACGCGGGCGGCGGGTCTGGTGTCGTCGCATTTCGGGGTTTCGGCGCACCGGATCGAGCAGCCGGAGGGTGGAAGGGCTACGGCTCTGGGGCGAATCGGATGGATGCGGTTTCGGGTAAGGCTGGATCTGGAACGGGGCGTGCGTGTGCCGGCTGGAGTCCGGGAGGAGAGCTTTCCATGCGGTGGACGGTAAGCGGAGGTATGCTCACCATCGCGACGGCCGACAGATTATAGTGAGGGCATGAGCACCGGTGGAAACGAGAACACGAGCAACGGGCGGCCGACGAATGGTCCACAGGCGGGCGATCGCTACTTCTTTGGAGCGTTGGACAGCTTCGGCAAGAACCGCGAGAAGGTGAACGAGGTGAGCTGGGGGTATGAGCAACCGGAGGGGATCGTTCTTGCGTCGCTGGATGCGGCGGTGAACTGGGTGCGGAAGA
>JAABUX010002147.1_pt1 | contig 28394 bp, 27 predicted proteins | sample 5561851 | NCBI WGS metagenome assembly JAABUX01 (sample SAMN10711883, study PRJNA513361) | rock metagenome | isolation source: Antarctica rocks | place: Antarctica: Victoria Land, Richard Nunatak red sandstone | collected 2016-01-03 | reverse complement strand
ACCTCGCGGGCCTTCTCGCCGAAGATCGCGCGCAGCAGCCGCTCCTCCGGGGTGAGCTCGGTCTCGCCCTTGGGCGTGACCTTGCCGACCAGGACGTCGCCGGGGCTCACGTCCGCCCCGATGCGGATGATCCCGCGCTCGTCGAGGTCGGCGAGGACCTCCTCGGAGACGTTCGGGATGTCCCGGGTGATCTCCTCGGCGCCGAGCTTGGTGTCGCGGGCGTCGACCTCGTGCTCGTCGATGTGGATCGAGGTGAGCACGTCGTCCTGCACGAGGCGCTGCGACAAGATGATCGCGTCCTCGTAGTTGTGGCCCTCCCACGGCATGAAGGCGACCAGCAGGTTCTTGCCGAGCGCCATCTCGCCGTTCTGCGTGCAGGGGCCGTCCGCGATGACCTGGTCCTGCACCACCCGGTCGCCCTCGGCCACGATCGGCTTCTGGTTGATGCAGGTGCCCTGGTTGGATCGGCGGAACTTGTTCAGGCGGTAGGTCCGGCGGGTGCCGTCGTCGTGCATGACGGTGACGTAGTCCGCGGACTGCTCCTCGACGACACCGGCCTGCTCGGCGGTGATGACGTCGCCGGCGTCGACGGCCGCGCGGTACTCCATGCCGGTCCCGACCAGCGGCGACTCGCTGCGCAGCAGCGGGACGGCCTGGCGCATCATGTTCGATCCCATGAGCGCCCGGTTGGCGTCGTCGTGCTCCAGGAACGGGATCATCGCGGTCGCGACCGAGGTGATCTGGCGCGGCGACACGTCCATGTAGTCCACGCCCTCGGGCGCGATGTAGTCGACCTCGCCGCCCTTCTTGCGTACGAGCACCCTGGAGTCCGAGAACGAGCCCTTGGGGTCCAGCGGGCTGTTGGCCTGCGCGACGACGTGCTTGTCCTCCTCGTCCGCGGTGAGGTAGTCGACCTGGTCGGTGACCCGGCCGGCCTCGACCTTGCGGTAGGGGGTCTCGACGAAGCCGAAGGAGTTCACCCGGGCGAAGGTGGCCAGCGAACCGATCAGGCCGATGTTCGGGCCCTCCGGGGTCTCGATCGGGCACATCCGGCCGTAGTGGCTGGGGTGCACGTCGCGGACCTCGAAGCCGGCGCGCTCACGGGAGAGTCCGCCGGGACCGAGCGCCGACAGGCGGCGCTTGTGGGTCAGCCCCGACAGCGGGTTGGTCTGGTCCATGAACTGCGAGAGCTGGGAGGTGCCGAAGAACTCCTTGATGGAGGCGACGACCGGGCGGATGTTGATCAGCGTCTGCGGCGTGATCGCCTCGACGTCCTGGGTCGTCATCCGCTCGCGCACGACGCGCTCCATGCGGGCCAGACCCAGCCGGATCTGGTTCTGGATCAGCTCGCCGACGGTGCGCAGGCGGCGGTTGCCGAAGTGGTCGATGTCATCGACCTCGAAGCCCAGCTCACCGGCGTGCAGCTTCACGACGTAGTCGATGGTCGACAGGATGTCGTCCTCGGTGAGCACGCCCTGGTCCATCGGCAGGGCCAGCTCGAGCTTCTTGTTGACCTTGTACCGGCCGACCTTGGCCAGGTCGTAGCGCTTGGCGTTGAAGAACAGGTTCTCCAGCAGCGTCTGCGCCGACTCCTTGGTCGGCGGCTCGCCCGGTCGCAGCTTGCGGTAGATGTCGATCAGGGCGTCGTCCTGGCCGGCCGTGTGGTCCTTCTCCAGGGTGGTGCGCATCGACTCGTAGTCGCCGTAGCGCTCCAGGATGCGCGCGTCGTCCCAGCCCAGGGCCTTGAGCAGCACGGTGACGGGCTGCTTGCGCTTGCGGTCGATGCGTACGCCGACGGCGTCGCGCTTGTCGACCTCGAACTCCAGCCAGGCGCCGCGGCTCGGGATCACCTTGCAGGAGTAGGTGTCCTTGTCGGTGGTCTTGTCGATCTGCTTGTCGAAGTAGACGCCGGGCGAGCGGACCAGCTGGGAGACGACGACGCGCTCGGTGCCGTTGATGACGAACGTGCCCTTGTCGGTCATCACCGGGAAGTCACCCATGAAGACCGTCTGGCTCTTGATCTCACCGGTGGTGTTGTTGGTGAACTCCGCGGTGACGAACAGCGGAGCCGCGTAGGTCATGTCCTTGTCCTTGCACTCCTCGACGGAGTACTTGGTCGGCTCGAAGCGGTGGTCGCGGAAAGACAGCGACATCGAGCCGGAGAAGTCCTCGATCGGGGAGATCTCCTCGAAGATCTCCTCGAGTCCGGAGGTCGTGGAGACGTCGGTGCGACCAGCGTCCACCGCCTCCTTCACCCGGGACTGCCAGATCTCGTTCCCGACCAGCCAGTCGAAGGAGGAAACCTGCAGGTCCAGCAGGTTGGGAACCTCGAGCGGCTCGCGGATCTTCGCGAACGACGTGCGGGGAGTGGGGCGTGGTGCGGCCAAGAGGGGTCCTTCCGGGGCAGTGCCTGCTGCCGACGACGTCAGCCTCGCGCGCACAATCGACCGGCCACCCAGGGCATCTGGCCAGGGCAGGTATATGACGGGAGGCAGCGCAAAGAAGAAGTGTACGCGGGTACCCGGCCTCGTGTCGAGGCGGGGTCGCTCCCGGACCGCCACTCCTGCTGGAACAGGGTGGCGACCCGCGGCGCCGCGTCAAGGACCGTTGCCCGGCGATGTGGAAAAAGGACCCGTTCAGCGCATCTGGAGCTTCTCGACCAGCCAGGTCCCGTGCTGGCGGACCATGGTCATCTCGATCCGGTCGAGGGTGACCTGGGGTGTGGCGAAGACCGATCCGCGCACCGAGCGGTTGACGAACACCAGCGCGGTCGCACGGTCTGCGTTACTCGTCTCGATCGCCGCGTTGAGGACCTCGCTGGACAGGCTCGCCTTCAGGGCCACCCGGTCCTGGCTCATCTTCTTGGTCGCCGCAGTGGTGTCGTACTCCTTGCGCAGGGGACCGGTTATCACCGCGCGGGCCGCGGCGTAGTCCTGGTCCAGGTGCCGGTAGTCGTAGGCAAGGATCGCCCGGACGTTGTCCCGGGACGCATCCAGCGCCTCCTGGCGCCGGTCCTCCTGGTTCCCGGACCGGCTCAGCGTCTGGGCCAGGAACGCCACGAGCACCGCCAGGACGACGGCCAGCGCACCCAGCCCGGCAAGGATCAGCCGCGGGGAGTTGCCCCGGGACTCGACCTGCTCCGCCCGCTCTGCCCGGTCCCCCCGTTCTGCCCGGTCCGGCTCGATCCGCCGCGAACCGCCGACTCGCTCCACAGCCGCCGCCACGGGCTCCGCCCGAGCGGGCGTGACCGAAGGCTCCGCCGGCGCCGGCGTGACCGCAGGCTCTGCCGTCGTCGGGGGCGCAGGTGGCGCAGGGGGCGCGCTGAACCGGCTGCGTCCACCCGGGGTGGCGAAGCGGGTGCGGTTGGCCACCGGTGCCGGGACCGCAGTGCCGCCCGCCGGGGCTGCGGGACCGCCCTGATCGTCGGTGGGGGTGTCGTCGGGGTCGCTCACAGGACCCGTTCCAGGTTGGCGAGCAGCCAGTGGCCGTCGTGCTTTTCCATGTCGAACTGCCAACGTGCCTTCGCCACCGAGCCGGTCTTCAGGCTCGTGTCCCTCAGCAGGCGGTCATCGGCCACCAGCACGGTCGCCGTGCTCTGGTCGGCCCGCACGACGCCGGCGGCCACGATGGTCCCGGAGGACACCGACTTGCGGTCGAGGTAGGGCCTTTTGAACATCGCCAGCGCGAAGCTGCTGGCCGCCTGCTTCTGGAACGTCCCGGTGGCCCCTGCCAGGATGCGCGCGAGGTCCTTGTCGTAGGTCGCTGCGCTCAGCGCATCCAGGTTGAGCATCTCCTGCCGCGCGGCGACGACCGCGTCGGCCCGCGCCTGGTCCAGGGCCTGCTGGCTGGCGCTGCGCGAGCGGACCTGCACCGCGAGCACCACGGAGGCGACCAGCAGCGCCAGGCAGAGCACCCCGAGCGCGACGGCGTACGTCCGCAGGTGACCGGTGAGCCTGGACGAGGACGGTGCCGGCTGGGGACTGTCCGACGTCACGAGGTGGGCAGCGGGTCCACCAGGAGCCACTGCCAGGACGAGGCGTTGAACAAGGCGTCCGACATGCCGGAGTGCTCAAGGCTCCACTGCTGACCGGTGCGGACGGCGCGGCCGGTCGTGGGGTTGAAGTCCGCCAGCAGCGCGGTGTCGCTCTGGCTCGCACTCGAGCCGAGCAGCGAGACGGCGGCCGCGCCGTTGGTGTCGCGCGGGAACGCCGGCGTACCGCCCGGGCGGGGAGCGTTCTGGGATCCGCGGTCACTGCTGGCCGAACCCTTGGGCAGCGAGCAGTACGCGTTGATGTTGGCCGGCTTCTGCGTGGTGTCGGACGGGTCCCGCCTCTGCGTGGACTGGTAACCCTGCTGACAGGGGGGCGCGGTCTTGGTGGTGGCGTTGCCGAAGTGCGCCGTGCCGTCGCCGGGCGTGACGGTGAAGCCGCCGGCCACCACGTTGGGGTAGGTCGCCAGGATCTGCCGGATCGCGGGGATGCGGACGGCCTGGACCTGCGCGGTGGAGATGAGGTTGTCCAGCAGGGGCGGCAGCGCGACCCGGTTGCTCTCCAGCAGGTCGGTCGTTGCCACCGCACTGTCGGTGCCGTTGAGGAACAATGACCGGAAGTCGGGGTCACTGGCCCGCAGCTGCTGGGTCAGCGAAGCCAGGTCGCGGTTGTAGGCCTTGAAGTTCGCCGCCTCGTCCCGCTGGGTGTTGAGGACCGGCCGGCTGTCGCGGATGAGCTTGATGGTCTGCGGGAGGTTCTCGGTCGCGGTCTGCGTCAGGGCGTTGCTCGCGTCCACCAGGCGCTGCAGGTCGGTGCCCGAGCCGTCGAAGGCGGTGCCGAGCTCGGTCAGGACGATCCCGACGTCACGTGTGTCAACGCTCTTGACGAGGCGGTCGAGGTTGACCAGGAGCTGGGTCGGCTGGATCGGGATGGTTGTCATCGCGAGGGGGATGACCGAGCCCTTGTGCAGGTACGGCGCCCCGTCGGCGTCGGGCATCAGGTCGATGTACTGCTCACCGACGGCGGAGCGGTTGCCGATGGCGGCGTGCGTCTGGGAGGGGACCTTGATGCCGGGCTTGAGCCGCAGGGCCACGCGTACGCCCTGCGGCCGCAGCGACAGCTGCTCGACCTTTCCGACGGCGACGCCCCGGTAGGTCACCTCTGCACCGGTGAAGATGCCGCCGGAGTCGCTGAAGTCGGCGTTGACGACGTAGCCGTTGTCATGGCCGGGCACCAGCGTGGACAGGCCGGCGTACCGGGCCCCGGTGAACAGCAGGCCGACGACCGCGAGCACGCCGAACACCAGCAGCTGCAGCTTGGTCTGGCGGGTGATCACGAGAGACCTCCGAGGAACAGCGAGGAGACGTCGGGCCGCGTCCCGAGACCGGTCACCTTCGGCACGGCCGGGAGCTTCGGCACGGTCGGTGCAGCTGGGGTCTTGCCTAGCGGAGCCGGCAGCGGCGGGATTGGTAGGCCGGAAGGAGCGGGCGATGCCGTACTGCCCGGGATGGGCAGGCCGGTGGCCAGGCCGAGGTTGTCGGTCGAGGCGTCGACGGTCAGGAACAGGTTCGCGTAGTCGCCCTTGATGCCCTTGTCGATGGTGCGCGGGAACGGGTAGGTCGTCAGCAGCTCGAGGGCGTTGGGCAGGTCCTTGCCGGCCGCTCCGAGCTGGCTCAGGATCGGCTGCAGCGCCTGCAGGTCGGCCACGGTGTTCTGCTTGGACGCCGCGATGATGTGCGTCGCCACGCCGCCGAGGTGGTTCAAGCCGGCCAGCAGCTTGGTGAGCTGGGCCCGCTCGTCGGCCAGCACCGCAGCGCCCTTCGGGATGTCCTGCAGCGCGGTCGCCAGCACCTGCCGCTGGGCGGCGAGCTTGCCGGACAGCCGGTCGAGCCCGTCGAGGGCGGCGACGATCTGGGTCTTCTGCGCGTCCAGGCCGCCGACGAACCCGGTCAGCTGCTTGAGGAAGTCCCTGACCTGGGTCTCCCGGCCCTTGAGCGCTTTGGTCAGCTCGACGTTGATGGTCTGGATCTGCTCCAGGCTGCCGCCGTTCAGGACCAGCGAGAGCGCCCCAAGCACCTCCTCGATGTCGGAGTTCCGCGTCGTGCGCGACAGCGGGATCGTCATGCCGTCACGCAGCTGGCCCTCGCCGACCGCAGGGCGATCGAGGCTGACGAACTTCTCACCCAGCAGGCTGGTCTGGCGAAGCGCGGCGGTCGCGTTCTCCGGCAGCACCACGTTCTTGAGCAGGCTGACGGTGACCCGGGCGGTGAAGCCCTTCAGCGTGATGTCGGTGACCGAGCCGACCGTGACGTCGTTGACCTTGACCGCCGACTGCGGCACCAGGTCCAGCACGTCGGTGAACTCGATGTTCACCTTGTAACCGCCGCCACCGACCCCGCCGGGCAGCGGGAAGCTCGAGGCCCCGTTGAACTTGCAGCCGCTGAGCACCAGGGCCGACACCAGGGCCAGGCAGACCCACGTCGCCGTACGGCGCAGGTGGCTGATGCTGGTCATGAGCTCGCCTCCAGGAGTCCGCCGAGCGTGAGGCTGTTGTCCACGCGCGCATGCCCAGCGGTCCCGGGCTGCGCCCCGCCCGCTCCCGGCAGCGGCAAGCACTTCGTCGGATCCTTCAGACAGGCCGGCGGCGGCGGTGCGGGCGGCAGCTTCTTGAGCAGATCCGTGATGGTCTGGCAGGCCGCCGGCTGACCCGCGGCCCGGACCAGCCCGCACAGCACAGAGGTCGGGGTGGCCAGGCCGGCGCTGTTGTCGCGGGTGTCCAGGGTGCCGGAGGCGGGGTTGTAGGCCAGCTGGAGGTTGGACAACGCGTTCGGCGCGACGTCGATGAACTCCTTCAGCGCCCGCTTCTGCTTGACCAGCACCGAGGTGACCGACGCCAGGTCCTTGATGTTGCCGGTGAGGTCGACCTTGTTCTTCTTCACGAACGTCGCGACCTCCGCCAGGGCGAAGGACAGCTGCTTGACGGCGGTGGCGAGGTCCAGGCGCTCACCGTTGAGCTGCGCGGCCACCGCGGCAAGCCGGCCGTTGAACTCGCGCACCGTCGAGTCGTTCTGCGCGAGCACGGTGGTGAACTGCTGCAGGTTGGTGATGGTCCCGAACAGGTCGGTGCGGTTGTCCGACAGCGTCGTGATGGCCTCGGACAGCCCGTGCAGCGTGTCGTGCAGCGCGGCGCCGTTGCCCTTGAGGTTCAAGGCGCTGACGTGCAGCAGGTCCGACAGGGCGCCCTTGCTGTTCGCGCCGTCCGGGCCCAGTGCCTGGTTCAACCCGTCGAGCGAGGAGTAGATCTTGTCCAGCTCGACCGGCACCTGCGTCCGGTCGGGCTGCAGGACCGCGCCGTCAGCCAGCAGCGGGCCTCCGCGAAAGACCGGCGTCAGCTGGACATAGCGGTCGCTGACGATCGAGGGCGCGACCAGGACGGCCTGGGCGGTCGCCGGGATCTTGTACTTGGCGTCGTAGCTCATCTCGATCCGGACCGTGCGACCAGTCGGGGTGATCTTGTTGACCTGGCCGATCTTGACGCCGAGCACACGCACGTCGCTGTGGACGTAGACGCCGATGGCGCGGGGGAAGGACGCGGTGAGCTTCTTGGAGGACCCGCCCCCGAACAGGCCGCACCCGGAGCTGCCGGCCAGGACGGCGAGGACGGCGAGCAGGCCAATCAGACGGCGGTGCATCACGGGCTCCCGAAGCTGCCGGGGCCGAAGCCCACTGGGGTGGTCTCGTTCTGCACGAAGGTGTCGAACCACCGCCCGTTGCCGAGGTTGTTGGCGAACAGGCGCACGAAAGGCGCCAGCTGGGCGATGCTCTTGTCCAGGTTGTCCTGGTTGTTGCGCAACACGGTCACCACGCTGCGCAGGCTGTGCAGCGCGGGCGCGAGGGTGGCGATATTCTCCTGCACGAGGGCGACCAGCTGCTCGGACAGCGTGGTGGTGCTCACCAGCAGGTGGTGGATGGCCTCCCGCCGCGCCTGCACCTCCTGGAAGATCAGGTCGCTGTCCTTCAGCAGGCTGACGAGGTCGTGGTCGCGGGCGGCCAGGGTGCCGGTCACGCCACGCGCCTTTTGCAGCAGGAGCTTGAGCTGCGCGTCGCGCGAGGCGATCGTCATCGACAGCCGGGACAGGCCGTCCAGCGACGCCCGCACGTCCTTGGGCGAGTCACGGAAGTCGTCCGCCAACGTGCTGAAGGCCTTGCCGAGCTGAGCACCGTCGATGTTGCCGACGGTGCCTGCGAGCTTCTGGAACGCCGGCGCGATGTCGAACGGCGAGGTCGTACGGCTGACGGGGATCTCGCTGGAGGGGTCCAGAGTGCCGTCACCGGCCGGGTCCAGCTGGACGTACTTGCGGCCCAGCACCGTCTTGATCCGGATCTCGGCCTTGGTGAGCCGGCCCAGCGTCGCGCCCTTGACCCGCATCTGGACCACGACGTGGTCGCCGGCCAGGTCGATTCCGGTCACCTTGCCGACCTTGACGCCCGCGACGCGGACCTCGTCCATCTTCTGCAACCCGGCGCCCTCGGCGAAGTCCGCCTTGTAGGTGGGGCCTGCCCCGATGAACGGGAGCTTGTCGGTGTTGAACGAGGTGTAGAGCAGGCTGAGGATCGCCGTGATCCCGATCGCGCCGATCACGGTCTTGTTCTTCTCACGGAACGGCGTCACCGTTTGCACCTCGGGGCGGAGTTGACGACCTGAGGCGTGGTGATCGCGCCCAGGGGCGTGCTGGTCCGTACGTCCACACCACACAGGTAGAAGTTGAACCAGCTGCTGTACGTCGCCGTGGACACGATGCGGTTGAGCTTGTCCGGCAGGCGCTGCAGGACCCCGTCCACCACGGCCTTGTTGTCGTCGAGGTTCTTGGCCAGCCGCTGCAGGTCCACGACGTCGTTGCGGACCCCGGGCCGCACGTCCTTGATCAGCCCGGCGGTCGCGTCCGTCAGGCTGCTGATGCCCTGGATCGACTCGCCGATAGACTGCCGGTCCATGGCGAAGCCCTTGGCCAGGCGCTGCAGCTGGGTGATCAGGTCGTTGAGCTGGGTGTCGCGGTCGTCGACGGTCGTCAGCACCGAGGTCAGGTTGTCGATCACCCGGCCGATCACGGCGTCCTTGTTCGCGAGGGTGCTGGTCAGCGATGCCGTGCGCTTGAGCAGGTCGTCGATCGTGCCGCCCTCGCCCTGCAGGGTCTGGACGATCTCGAAGGCGACGTCGTTGACCGACTTCGGGTCAAGCGCCTGGAACAGCGGCCGGAAGCCGTTGAACAGCAGCGTGAGGTCCAGCGCGTTGCGCGTGTGGTCCAGCGGAACGGTGGATCCGGCGATGCGCGCATTGGTCGATCCGGGGCCCTCACTGATTGCGATGTACCGCTCGCCGACCAGGTTGCGGTAGCGCAGGCGCAGGATCGAGCTGTCGGCGATCTTGCGGTCCCCGTCGAGGGTCAGCACGACGTCGGCGAGCTTGCCGTTGAGCGTGATCGAGCCGACCTTGCCGACCTTGACCCCGGAGATCCGGACCTCGTTGCCCGGCAGCAGCCCGGTCACGTCGCTGAACGCAGCGTGGTAGGTCGTGCTGCTGCCCAGGCTGAAGTTGCCGATGGTCGCGGCCAGCGTGAACGTCAGCATCGAGGTGATCACCATGAACACGATCAGCTTGGCAAGCGCGGCGCTGGTCTTCACTTCGCTCCTGCCTTCGAGTAGCCGTCGTTGAACTTCTGGTCACCTGCGGGCACCTTGGGCTTGGGGAGCCCGGAGCAGTACGGCGCCCGGGTCTCGAGGTACTTCGGCTCCTGGCCCGGGGCGTAGCTGCCCTGGTCCTTGGTGACCTCGAGCGTGATGTGCAGACCCGGCTGGAGGCCGCCGAAGGTCCTCGCCACGATCGGCTCGTAGTCGGTGAGCCCCTTGAGCAGGCAGGGGTACTCAGGTGAGTAGGCCGCGAACAGGTTCAGCGACGGCAGGCTGGACGAGGCCAGTGAGATGAACCGGTCCTGGTTCTGGCGCAGGATGCTGTCCGCGCTGGAGGCGAACCCCGTGGTCGTGGTCAGGAAGGAGTTCAGCGAGGCCTTCTCCTGCACCAGGTTGCGGCTGTTGGCGGAGAAGTTGTCGAGCAGCCGCAGCAGGTCGGGAGTGGCGTCCGCGGTGTTGTTGCTGAAGTCGGCCAGACCCTGCATGTCCTGGCGCAGCGTCGGCAGCTCGGGGTTGATCTGCTTGAGGTAGGCGTCTGTGCGGACGAAGTTCTTGCCGAGCGCATCGCCCCTTCCCCGCAGTGAGCCGGACAGGGCGTTGAGGGTCATCGACAGCTCCTTCGGCTTCAGGCTCTGCAGCAGCGGCATCAGGTCGTCCAGCACCCGCTCGGTCTCGATGGCCGTCGAGGAGTGGTCCTGCGGGATGACGTCGTTGTTGCGCAGGTGGCTGGAGGTGGGCGCAGCCGGGGTGATGAGGTCGACGAACTTCTCACCGAACAGGGTCTTGGGCAGCAGGCGGGCCTGGATGTTGGAGGGGATGAGCTTGACCATGTCCGGCTTCAGCGCCAGGTCGATCGTCGAGCCGTTGCCCTTTGAGTGCACCGCCCGGACCTCGCCCACCACCACCCCGCGCAGCTTGACGTCGGCGGGCGGCGACAGTTGGTTGCCGATCCGGTCGGCCTTGAGCTCCACCTTGACGATCGGCGTGAAGGCCTTGGTGTAGAGCAGCACCGTGAGGTAGACCAGGCTGGCGATCACCAGCAGGAAGGCCACCCCGGTCAGCCGGAGCCGGACCAGCGCAGAGCGCGAGGTGGGACGGGGCGCGGACATCAGCCGGCTATCTTCACGGTCGTGGTGGAGCCCCAGATGGCCAGGCTCAGGAAGAAGTCCACCAGGTTGATCGCCACGATCGCGGTGCGTACAGCGCGCCCCACGGCCACCCCCACGCCGGCCGGGCCGCCGGAGGCGTAGTACCCGTAGTAGCAGTGGATCAAGATGATGATGACCGCGAAGATGAGCACCTTGACGAAGCTGTAGAGCACGTCGACGGCCGGTAGGTACTGGTGGAAGTACTGGTCGTAGGTACCCGTCGACTGGCCGTAGAAGCCCGTGGTGATCGTGCGGGCAGCGAAGTAGGACGACAGCAACCCGATGACGTACAGCGGGGTGACCGCGACGAACCCGGCGATCATCCGGGTGGTGACCAGGAACGGCAGGGACGGCACGCCCATGACCTCCAGGGCGTCGACCTCCTCCGAGATCCGCATGGCCCCAAGCTGGGCGGTGAAGCCGCACCCGACGGTGGCCGACAGGGCCAGCCCGGCGACCAGCGGGGCGATCTCGCGGGTGTTGAAGTAGGCCGACAGGAACGCGGTGAAGTTCGAGGTGCCGAGCTGGTTCAGCGCGGCGTAGCCCTGCAGGCCGACCTCGGTGCCGGTGAAGAACGTCAGGAACGCGATGACGCCGATCGTGCCGCCCACCAGGGCCAGGGCCCCGGACCCGAGCGAGACCTCGGCGAGCAGCCGGATGACCTCCTTCTTGTACCGGGTCAGCGTGCGGTAGGACCAGAAGATGGATCGGCCGTAGAAGCTCAGCTGGGCGCCGAGGTCATCCAGGAAGGTGACGCCGGTGTTGCCGAGCTTCTTCACGGCGCGAAACGGCGCCCCGAGGATGGGGGGCAGCGGGCTGCCGGTGGAGACGGCCACGTCAGCCTCCCTTCTGGGGAACGATCTGGAAGTACACGGCAGTGATCAGGAAGTTGGTCAGGAACAGCAGCATGAAGCTGATGACCACGCTCTGGTTGACCGCGTCCCCGACGCCCTTCGGGCCGCCCTTGGCGTTCAGCCCCTTGTACGCCGCGACCAGTGCGGCGATCGCGCCGAACACGATGGCCTTGATCTCACCGACGTAGAGGTCCGGCAGCTGCGCCAGCGCGGTGAAGGAGGCCAGGTAGGCGCCTGGCGTGCCGCCCTGCAGGATCACGTTGAAGAAGTAGCCGCCGACCACGCCAACGACCGCGACCATGCCGTTGAGGAAGAACGCGACCAGCATGGTGGCCAGCACCCGGGGAACCACCAGACGTGCGAGCGGGCTGACCCCGAGCACCTCCATGGCGTCGAGCTCCTCGCGGATCTTGCGCGAGCCGAGGTCCGCGCAGATGGCCGAGCCGCCGGCGCCGGCGATGAGCAGCGCGGTCACGATGGGGCTCGCCTCCCGCACCACGCCGAGCACGGCCACCGCGCCGGTGAAGGACTGCGCACCGATCTGCTTGGTCAGGTTGCCGATCTGCAGCGCCAGCACGGCGCCGAACGGGATCGACACCAGCGCCGTCGGCAGGATCGTGACGCTGGCGATGAACCACGCCTGCTGGATGAACTCCGCCCCCTGGAAGGGTCGTTTGAACAGCCCGCGCAGGACGTCTAGGCACAGGGCGAAGAAGTCGCCCGCGCTTTTGACCGGAGCGAGTGCTGAGACAGCCACCTAGCCCCCGTTCCGTGGCCGCCGCGTGATCGAGCTGGCTCCGGCGCCGACCCTGCCCCGCGCCGGGACCCCGTCGACCCGCTCAAGCACCTGGCCCGTACGCCGGGGGGCCGCCCCTCGGGCGCCGCCGCCGTCCGGGCGCGGCCGGACCCCGCCGGCCCGAGGCGGCCCGTCCTGGTGGCTGTCCGCCGGCTCGCCCTCGTGCCCCGACCCCTCCAGCTGCTCACGGGCGGCCTCGGCCACCCGGGCCTGCGCGGCGTCGGGCTCGGTCGGCTCGAGGCCGGGGACGTCGACGTCCAGGCCGGCGAAGGAGCCGGCGGGCGGTGTGATGCCGTTGTCGCGCAGCCAGGCGCCAGGTGGCCGCTGGGTCTCGCGCAGGACGCCGCTGCTCGTGGGGAGCTGGATCGGGATCGGCGGCAGCGCGCCGAGCTCGGTGCCCTGCTCTGCCTCGAGCTCGCTGGCGTCCTTCTCCTCCGCCATGCCGATCGGCCCCTCGCGCTGGGCGTTGAGGAACTGGCGCACGACAGGCTCGTTGCTGCTCAGCAGCATCTCACGCGGGCCGAACATAGCCAGGTGGCGCCGGTAGAGCAGGCCGATGTTGTCCGGCACGGTCCGGGCGGTGTTGATGTCGTGGGTGACGATCAGAATCGTTGCCGCGATCTGGGCGTTCAGGTCCACGATCAGCTGGTTCAGGTAGGACGTGCGGACCGGGTCCAGCCCGGAGTCCGGCTCGTCGAACAGCAGGATCTGCGGGTCCAGGACCAGGGCCCGGGCGATCCCCGCCCGCTTGCGCATCCCTCCCGAGATCTCGCCCGGGAGCTTCTTCTCCGTACCGGTCAGACCGACGATCTCCAGCTTGTCGAAGACGATCTCCTTGATCTCGCGCTCGGGCTTCTTGGTGTGCTCGCGCAGAGGGAAGGCGATGTTGTCGTAGAGGTTCTGCGACCCGAACAGCGCGCCGTCCTGGAACAGCACCCCGAACAGCTTGCGCACCTCGTAGAGCTCGCGCTCCCTCACCTTGGTGATGTCGGTGCCGTCGATGACGACCGAGCCGTTCTCCGGCTTGAGCAGCCCGATCACGGTCTTGAGGAACACCGACTTGCCGGTGCCGGAGGGGCCCAGCAGGACCGAGATCTCGCCTTTGGGCAGCGTCAGGGAGACGTTCTCCCAGATCGTCTGCTTGCCGAACCTCTTGGTGAGGTTCTCGGTCTTGATCTCGACGCCCACGCCACTCTCCACTCGCCTCGTCGCGGTGATCGGCCCGTGCCGGGCCCGACCGTGCTGTCCCCCCCGCACGACACCGGTGCGGCGACGAGCAGGACGCGCTGTGACCGTGCTCACACGCGTTCGTCTAGGATACGACGGTTCGCCCGGTTCGTGCAGACTCATGAGTAACAAAGGCGCCCGAGTACCTGTGACAGCGCTCACAGACGCTGGCCGCGCACCCCACCGGGCACGTCGATGGGCGACCCCGCCGCAGCGGGGCCGCCCGGCGGGGCGCCCCCCCCCCCGCGGGGGCCCCCCCCCCCCCCCACGACTCGGGTGCGGGGGTGCTACTTGACCGTGACCTTGGCGCCTGCGGCCTCGAGAGAGGCCTTGGCCTTGTCCGCGGCCTCCTTGGTGACCTTCTCCAGGACGGGCTTGGGCGCACCGTCGACGAGGTCCTTGGCCTCCTTCAGGCCCAGGCTCGTCAAGGTCCGCACCTCCTTGATGACCTGGATCTTCTTGTCGCCGGCAGCCTCCAGGACGACGTCGAACTCGTCCTGCTCGGCGGCGGCCTCCACGCCGGCGCCGGCGCCCCCCGCGGCGGGCGCGGCGGCGGCCACAGGGGCCGCGGCGGTGACGCCGAAGGTGTCCTCGAACTGCTTCACGAACTCGGAGAGCTCGATCAGCGTCATCTCCTTGAACTGCTCGAGCAGCTCGTCGGTGCTGAGCTTGGCCATGGGTGGCTCCTTGAGGGTGTGTGCCGGTCTCCGGCGGTACGGGTGGGAAGGGTGCGGTGCGCGGCCGGAGCCGGTCAGTCGGACGTGCTTTCGGTGCTGAGGCTGTCGTGCGCGATGACGCCGGCCGGGGCCGACTGGTCGTCCGGATGGGGGACGGGGGCCGTGCCGCTGCCGCCGCCGAGCACCGACGGGTCGGCCTCGGCCTTGGCCTGCAGGGCGCCGACGGCTCGGGCGGCCTGCGCGAGCGGAGCAGCCAGCAGCTGGACGGCCTGGCTGAGCGAGCCCTTCAGTGCTCCGGCCATCTTGGCGAGCAGCACCTCGCGGGACTCCAGGTCGGCCAGCTTGCGGATCTCCTCGACAGTGAGCGCTTTTCCGTCGAGCACACCGCCCTTGATGACTAGCGCCGGGTTCGTCCTGGCGTAGTCGCGCAAGGCCTTGGCGGCCGCGACGGGCTCGCCCTTGACGAAGGCCACCGCGATGGGGCCCTCGAGCAGCGGCTCCAGATGACCGAGACCGGCGTTGCTCGCGGCCAGCCTGGTCAGCGTGTTCTTCACCACGGCGTACGTCGTCTCACTGCCGAGCGCGATCCGCAGATCGCCGATCTGCTTGACAGTGAGGCCGCGGTACTCGGTGAGTACCGCTGCCGTGGCGCCGCGGAAGTGCTCGGTGAGCTCGGCGACGGCGTCGGCCTTGTCGGGCCGGACGGTGGCGCGAGCGTGCACCGGGGCGGTGTCGGTCTCGGCGGCCATGGGCCTCCTCTCGGACGGGCGCTGGGCCCCGCACATGAGAGACGCCCCGGCGCAGGCAGCGCACGGGGCGTCAGAGGCCCCGCTCTCCGGGGGTCTGTCCGTGTCGCCTGCGCGGGTCGTCCGCCGTGAGGCGGAGCCTTCCACCCCCACGACGGACGAGGGGATGACCAGCGGTCTTGGGCTGACCTGACACTAGCAGTCGATGGGTGCGGCCTACTCGGGGCGGGTGTCCGAGCCGTCCTCGAGCAGGTTGCGGGTCCGGTTGGGGTCGACCTGGATGCCGGGGCCCATCGTGGTCGTCATCGTGATCTTCCTGAGGTACCTGCCCTTGGCGGCGGCCGGCTTGGCCCGACCGATCTCGTCGAGCACGGCGCCGTAGTTCTCCACCAGTTTGCTGTCCTCGAAGGACGCCTTGCCGATGACCAGGTGCAGGTTGGCCTGCTTGTCGACCCGGAAGTTGACCTTGCCGCCCTTGATGTCGCTGACGGCCTTGGTGACGTCCGGCGTCACGGTTCCCGTCTTCGGGTTGGGCATCAGCCCGCGCGGGCCGAGCACCCGGGCGATCTTGCCGACCTTGCCCATCATGTCGGGGGTCGCGACGGCGGCGTCGAAGTCGAGGTAGCCCTTCGCCACCCGCTCGATCAGTTCGTCCCCGCCGACCTCGTCGGCACCGGCGGCAACAGCCTCGGCGGCCTTGTCGCCGGTCGCGAAGACGATCACGCGGGCGGTCTTGCCCGTGCCGTGCGGAAGGTTGACGGTGCCGCGGACCATCTGGTCGGCCTTGCGCGGGTCGACGCCCAGGCGCATGGCGACCTCGACGGTCGCGTCGTAGGAGGTGGTGCTGGTCGTCCGGGCGAGCCGGATCGCCTCCAGCGGGCTGTAGACGCTGCCGGCGTCGATCGTGGCCGCGGCGGCGCGGTAGGCCTTGCTGCGCTTCATCGTGTCTCCCCTTGGGGTCGTGGTGCCAGCGGGCGCCGGCTCTCGGCGTCCTCCCACAGGTGCAGGTCGTACGGTCGGAGCTAGTCGGTGACGGTGACGCCCATCTGCCGGGCAGTCCCGGCGATGATCTTCGCTGCGGCGTCGAGGTCGTTGGCGTTGAGGTCGTCCATCTTGGTGGTCGCGATCTCGCGCACCTGGGCCTGGCTGATGCTGGCCACCTTGGTCTTGTGCGGCGTGGGCGAGCCCTTGTCCACACCCGCGGCCTTCAGGATCATCCGCGCGGCCGGCGGCGTCTTGGTGACGAAGGTGAAGGAGCGGTCCTCATAGACCGAAATCTCGACGGGGACGATATCCCCCCGCTGGGTCTCGGTAGCCGCGTTGTACTGCTTGCAGAACTCCATGATGTTCACGCCGTGCTGGCCGAGGGCCGGTCCGACGGGCGGCGCGGGCGTGGCGACGCCGGCCTTGATCTGCAGCTTGATGACGCTGACGAGCTTCTTCTTCTTGGGAGGCATGTGCGGGTTCTCTCTGTGGCTGGGGAGCAGGTCGGGGCGGGGGCCGGAGCTAGATCTTGGCGACCTGGTTGAAGGACAGCTCGACCGGCGTCTCGCGGCCGAAGATCGACACCAGCACCTTGAGCTTCTGGCTGTCGAGGTTGATCTCGTTGATCGTCGCGGGCAATGTCGCGAACGGGCCGTCGGTGACGGTGATGGACTCGCCGACCTCGAACTCCTGCGCCCGGACGGCGACGAGGACCTTCTGCTTCGGGGGCGCCAGCTGCTTGACGACCTCCTCGACGGTGAGCGGAGTGGGGCGCGAGGTCTGCCCGACGAACCCGGTGACCCCGGGGGTGTTGCGCACGGCCGACCAGGACTCATCGGTCAGGTCCATCCGCACGAACAGGTAGCCGGGCAGCTTCTTACGCACGACCTGCTGGCGCTTGCCGGCCTTGACCTCGGTGACCTCCTCGGTGGGCACCTCGATCTGGTAGATGAAGTCCTCCATGTTCAGGCTGGAGATCCGGGACTCCAGGTTGGTCTTCACCTTGTTCTCATAGCCCGCGTAGGAGTGCACGACGTACCAGTCGCCGGGCAGGCCGGACAGCGCGCTCCGCAGCTCCTCGGCCGGGTCCTCCACGACGACCGGGGCGTCCTCGCCCGCCGCCCGTGGGGCGGCGGCCACGTCCTCGAGCGGCAGGTCCGCAGCCGCCTGCGGTGTGACCGGGGTGCGCTCCGTGCCGACGTCGCTGAAACCCGCCGCGGCAACGGTGGTGCGCGCCTGCGTGGCGGCGCCGTCCTCGCTCGGCTCGGCGTCGGCGGCGACGTAGGGCTCCCCGTCCTCCACGGCGCCCGAGCCGAGCTCGTTCAGGTCGGCCGCACCGCTGCCCGCCGGGGTGGACGGGACAGTGGACTCGGGCGTGCTGGCGACGGCCTCATCCTGCTCCGACTGCGGACCCGTCGGGTCGTCAGCGGGCTGGGGGCTGTACTCGGACACAGACACGTCCTGCTCTCGGTTCGGTGGTGGTGCGGTTGACGGGCCGGGCTACTTGCCGAAGACGGCGAGCACGCCCTTGGTGAAGACGAAGTCGAACAGCGCCACGACCGACACCATCACCACAACGAAGGCGATGACGACCGTCGTGTAGGTGATCAGCTCCTTGCGGGTGGGCCAGATGACCTTGCGCAGCTCGGCGATGACCTGCCGGATGAACACGCCGATCCGGCCGATCCGACCCGGTCCGCGACCGCCTTCCAGCCGCTTCGAGCCGTCGTCGCCGCGGGCAGCGGCGGCTGTGACAACGCTGTCGCTCACTGGGTCCTCGTCTCGTCGGTCGGGCTGCGGGTCGGCTGGGCGGCTAGCTGGCGGTTCGTGCAGGGGCGACAGGACTTGAACCTGCAACAACCGGTTTTGGAGACCGGGACTCTGCCAATTGAGCTACGCCCCTCCGGTGTCCGGCGCGGCTGCGAAACCGGTGCGCGGGCGCCGGAGCGGAGGCGTCGGGCCTCAGAGCAACGAGTGTACGGCGTGCCGGCCGGGAGCCTCAACCAGCAACGGCCGCGTGCGACGGCGCATGGAACCGCGCCGTCGCGAGCAGGACGGACAACCCGTTGGACCGGGTCGTGGATCGCTTGGGACGATGGAGGCATGAGCACCCCCTCTGCACCGTCTGCCGCGACCGCCCCGCGGATCTCGCGCCGGGTCGGCGGCATCGCCGAGTCGGCCACCTTGGCCGTCGACGCGAAGGCCAAGGCCAAGAAAGCCGCCGGGGAGGACGTGGTCGGCTTCGGTGCCGGTGAGCCCGACTTCCCGACCCCCGCGGCGGTCGTCGCGGCCGCCGCGGCCGCGTGCTTAGACCCCCGCAACCACCGCTACACCCCCGCCGGCGGTCTCCCCGAGCTCAAGCAGGCCGTGGCTGACAAGACCCTGCGCGACTCTTCCTACGCCGTCGGCCCGGCCCAGGTGCTGATCACCAACGGCGGCAAGCAGGCGGTGTACGAGGCCTTTGCGACCCTGCTCGACCCGGGCGACGAGGTCCTGCTGCCGGCGCCGTACTGGACGACCTACCCGGAGGCGATCCGGCTCGCCGGCGGGGTACCGGTCGAGGTCCTGACCATGCCCGAGCAGGGTTACCAGGTCACCGCCGAGCAGCTGGAGGCGGCCCGGACCGAGCGCACCAAGGTGCTGCTGTGGTGCTCACCGTCCAACCCGACCGGCGCGGTCGCCTCCCCGGAGCAGGTCCGCGCCGTCGGGCAGTGGGCGCTCGAGCACGGCATCTGGGTGGTGGCGGACGAGATCTACGAGCACTTGGTGTACGAGGGGGCCGAGCACGTCTCCATGCCGGTCGCGGTGCCCGAGCTCGCCGACACCTGCCTGGTCGTGAACGGTGTGGCCAAGACGTACGCGATGACCGGCTGGCGGGTCGGCTGGCTGCTCGGGCCCGTCGACGTCGTGAAGGCGGCGACCAACCTGCAGTCACACGCGACCAGCAACGTCAACAACGTGGCGCAGGTCGCCGCCGTGCAGGCGCTGACCGGTGACCTGTCGGCCGTGGCCGAGATGCGAACCGCGTTCGACCGGCGACGCCGGCGGATGGTGGCGCTGCTCAACGAGATACCGGGCGTCGTGTGCCCCGAGCCGCAGGGCGCCTTCTACTGCTACCCGTCGGTCGGGGGTGTGCTCGGACGCCGCATCCGCGGGCGGACCGCGACCACGTCGGCCGAGCTCGCCGAGCTCGTGCTGGACGAGGTGGGCGTCGCCGTCGTACCGGGCGAAGCCTTCGGCGCACCGGGGGCGTTCCGGCTGTCCTATGCCCTGGGCGACGCCGACCTGGAGAAGGGGGTACGGCGGATGGGCGCCCTGCTGGCCGAGGCGCAGGACGCCTGACCGGCCGCTGACGCAGAGGTCAGGGCTGCAGGGTGGCCCGAAGTGCCTTGCGATCGGTCTTCATGACGCTGGTCAGCGGGATGGCGTCGAGAAGGCGGACCTCCCGGGGGTACTTGTAGGAGCCGAGGCGCTCGCGGCTGAAGGCGATGAGTTGCTCCGGGGTGAGTGTGGAGCCCGGCGCGAGCTGGACGAAAGCCACCACCTCCTCGCCCAGCCTGAGGTCGGGCCGGCCGACGACGGCGGCGCCGACGACCTGCGGATGGGCCAGCAGCACGTCCTCCACGTCGCGCGGGTAGACGTTGAACCCGCCCCGGATGATGAGGTCCTTGATCCGGTCCACCACGTACAGGTAGCCGTCGTCGTCCAGGTGACCGACGTCGCCGGTGTGCAGCCACCCCTCGCGCAGCGCGAAGGCGGTGGCCTCGGGGCTGTTCCAGTAGCCCTTCATGAGCACCGGCCCGCGTACGCAGATCTCCCCGTCCTGACCGGGCGCGGTCGCCCCGTCGATGCCTACCTCGACGCCGGGCACGGGCGTGCCGACCGAGCCCAGGCGGCGCACCGCCGGCTGCGTGCTGATCAGCGCGCTGGTCTCGGTGCAGCCGTAGCCCTCGATCACCTCGCACCCCGGCACGCGCCGCTCGAACTCGGCAGCGACCTCTACCGACAGTGGCGCGCCGCCGCTGCTGACCCGCTCCAGGCACGACAGGTCGTGCTCCTCCAGCGGCTGGGCCAGCAGCATCTGCAGCATCGAGGGCACGAGCGCGCTGGTCTGCACGCGGTGCTCCTGGACCAGGGCCACCCAGCCGGCCGGGTCGAACCAGCGCATCAGCACCGCGGTGCCGGCCTCGTGGGCGTGCAGAGCGCCGACCGTCACCAGCAGGCCGTACGCGTGCGCGAGCGGCAGGGGCAGCAGACTCGCGGTGCGCCCGAGGGAGTGCGCGGCGTCGGCGGCGGCCCGTCCCGACGCGGAAAGACTCGCGTGCGTCAGCGCGACGCCCTTGGACCGCCCCGTGGTACCGCCGGTGTACAGAAGGGCCGCCAGATCCGTGCCGTCGCGGTCCACCACAGCGAGCTCCGGTCCGCTCTCCAACTCCTCGAAGCTCAGCGCGCCGCCCCCGCCGACGCAGACGATCGGCAACCCGGCCGCCGCGGCCTGCACCTTCGCGAGGAACTCCGGCGTGGTCACCAGGGCCACCGCGCCGGCGTCCTGCACAACGTGCCGGACCTCGTCCTCGGTGAGCAGGAACAGCACCGGTGTGGGGACCGCGCCGGCCCGCCACAGGGCGTTGTAGGTGATGCCGACCTCGGGGCAGTTGGACATGAGCACGACGACGCGGTCACCCGGGCGTACTCCGAGCGCCGCGAAGCCCCCAGCGGCGCGCGCGGACCGGGCGGCGAGCGTTCCGCTGCGGTGCCAGGTCCCCTCGAACAACAGGGCGTCCCGGTCGCCGAAGCGCTCCAGCACCTGTTCGGCGCGCCGGGCCAGCGAGACCGACGAGCTGGGCAGGGACACCGAACCTCCGGCCGGTTGGGGAAACGGGGAGTAGCTGGGCCGCTCAGCTCACCGGAGCCGGACCACGGCCTTGGCCCCGGCGAGCACCTTGTCCCCACCGACCGTCGCGGTGAGGCCGACGACCACGCGGTTGCCGTCCAGCTTTTCCTCAACCGTCCCGGTCACGGTGAGCGTCGCGCCCTGGTCGTCGTCGGGCACGACGACCGGCCGGCTGAACCGGACCTTGTACGACACGACGCTGCCCGGGTCACCGGTCCAGTCGGTCACGACGCGGGCGGCCTCGGCCATCGTGAACATGCCGTGCGCGATGACGTTCGGTAGACCGACCGCGGTGGCGACCCGTTCGTTCCAGTGGATGACGTTGAAGTCTCCCGAGGCCCCGCAGTAGCGCACCAGGTCGGCGCGCTGCACCGGGAAGCTCCGGGCGGGCAGGTCGGCACCGACCGCGACCTCGTCGTAGCTGGGCATCAGGACTCCTTCGGCGCGGCGGTACCGCGGCTGACCAGGGTCGAGCGGAGGGTCGCGACCTGCGCACCGTCTGCGGCGCTCACCTCGGTCACGGTGACGATCAGCTCGTTGCGCCCGGCGTCCTTGATCTGCTCGACCCGCGTCACGGCGTGCAGCACATCGCCCGCGCACACCGGCCGGTGCAGCTCGAAGCCCTGCTCCCCGTGCACCACGAGCGAGTAGTCCAGCGCCAGCTCCGGGTCGGCGACGGGTCCCTCGTCGGCAAAGCGGAAGGCCAGCACGGTCAGGAAGGTCGGGGGCGCGACGACGTCGGGATGACCCAGTGCCCGGGCGGCGGTTGGGTCCAGGTACGCCGCGTTCGTGTCCCCAATTGCCTCGGCGAAGCGGCGGACGTGCTCGCGGCCCACCTCGTACGGGGCCGATGCCGGGTACTCCCGGCCGATGAACGCTCGGTTGACCGGCACTGATGCTCCTGCTCCTCGACGGTAGGGCGGGAACCTAGCGCGGGCTTGGCTGCTACCGCGTCTCGCGGTGGTCGGTGTGCTGCCGACAGGTCGGGCAGAACTTCTTCAGGTCCATCCGGTCGGGGTCGTTGCGACGGTTCTTCTTGGTGATGTAGTTGCGGTTCTTGCACACCTGGCAGGCCATCGTGATCTTCGGGCGGACGTCGGTGGCTGCCATGCGGGAAATCCTGCTCTCTACTGCGGACGGTGTCGGGGGAGTCTAACGGAAGGCGTAGCGATGACCGGACTTGAACCGGTGACACAGCGATTATGAGTCGCTTGCTCTGCCAACTGAGCTACACCGCCAGGGTGGTCCTGGAGCCCCTTTACGGAATCGAACCGTAGACCTTCTCCTTACCATGGAGACGCTCTGCCGACTGAGCTAAAGGGGCGGCGAACCCGCGAGAGCGTACACGGCACAGGACCTGTCAGGCGCTGGGCTGTCCAGCCCCGACGGCGCTCGGCCGACGACGCCGGTACACCAGGACGGCGGCGGTGCCACCACCCAGCGCCAGGGCGAGGGCGAGCAGCCCCGGCAGGGCGCTGCTGCTGCTGGGCCGCGCGTGCTGCAGCGCGGCTTCGTAGGCACGGGTGGCGGTGTCGACGTCCACGCCCTTGGCGGTGGTGTTGTGCCCGGTCTGGTCGTAGGGCATGTCCGGACCCAGGTGCTGCCCGCCCGGGGCGGGCGGTCCGAACTGCTGCAACGCGACGGCGGGCACGTGGTCGTGGAACGAGCCGAAGGGCAGCCCGCCGAGCTGGCCCACTCCCGGGGCTGCCGGCTTCGCCGGCGCCTGGGCCGGCGGCAGGACCTTCGGGATCGCCGCGGCCGGGAGCTTGGGCAGTTGGGGAGCGACGGGCAGCTTCGGCAGGACCGGGACCTGGGGCAGCGCGGGGAGCTTGGGCAGCGCCGGCACAGCCGGCAACGCGGGCGCCTTCGGGACGGCCGGGGCCGGCACTGGCGGTACCGCGGGAGGAGCGGGGGGAGCGGGGCTGGCCGAGCTGGGCAGGGGCAGGGGCGGGACGATGTCGGCGAAGGCCGGCGCGGTCGCGAAGGCGGGAACGGTCGCGAACCCGATCAGGGCGGCGGTCACCGCAACGGCTGTCAGCTTTCGGTCGGGCGTGCGCACCAGCTCTGACCTCTCTCGTGAGGCAACGACCAGGGTCTCCTACCCCATTGTGCGGCACGACCACCGCCGGAGTCAGCCGAAGTGTCGAAACCGGGACGCAACCGGCCAACCACGTACGACCGGCCCCCGTGCCAGCCGGTCTGCCTCCTTGGGGTACGCTCTGCCCGCGCTGAGCACGACGGTCCGCACGGGGTGGACGGTGCGCGGAGCACCGCCGAGTCAACGGCCGCGCTAGCGGCCACGAGCCGGGGACCCAACCGTCTCTGGGGCGAATCGTTGCCGGGCCCTGCGCCCGGCCCGTAGGGCATCTTCCGGCCCGAGCCCGTCAGCTAACCCGGTAGGCGGAGTGGAAGAAGGGCTCCCCGCGTGCGCTTGTGCCTTCTGCCCCGCTGGCTGACCCTTCGCACGCTCAGCGTGGTGACCCTCGGTACGGCCGTCCTGACGGCGAGCTGGTCCAGCCCCGCGACTGCCGACATCTCCGCCCAGATCAGGGCCGGGCAGGCTCAGCTGGATCAGCTCAACACCCGGGCCGAGGCCGCCGCGGAGCGCTACAACGCCGGTCGGATCGCCCTCACCGCTTCCCAGCGCAAGCTCGCTACGACGTCGGCCTCGGTCGCCCGCGACGACGCGGGGGTCACCCGCCTGCGCTCGACGGCCGGCGCCTTCGCCGCGCACGTCTACGAGTCCGGAACCGGCGGCTTCGGCATGTCGGTCCTGACCAGCGACCAAGGACCGGGAACCCTGCTGGACCGGCTGGGCAGCCTGGACCGGGTCGCCCGGCACCAGTCGGATGTGCTGGACACCCTCCGGGTGGCGCGCGCCCGGCAGGCCGAGGCCCAGTTGCAGGCCCAGGTCGCCCGGGACGAGGCCCGCACCACCTTCACGCAGCTGCAGTCGGACAAGCTGTCGGTCGAGCGGTCCGCTACCCAGGCTCAGAGCGTCCTGCAGCAGTTGCAGGTCAAGCAGGCCCAGCTGGTCCAGGCCGCCAAGGATGCCGCAGCCCGCCAGGCCGCCCAGACCCGTGCTGCTGCCCTGGCCGCCGAGGCCCGCGCCAACGCGGCCTCCCTGGCAGCCTTTCGCGCGCAGGCGGCAGCCGTCGTCCCGCAGGCGGTCACCCCCGCGCCTGCCGTCACCCCTGCCGTCACCCCTGCCGTCACCCCCGCCCCTGCCGTCACCCCGGCGAACCCCGTCGTACACGCCGTGGGCAGCGCCGCATCCATCGCGGTCCAGACCGCGCTCGCCCAGGTGGGCAAGCCCTACGTGTACGGCGCTGCCGGCCCGGACAGCTTCGACTGCTCCGGGCTGACCATGTACGCCTACGCGGCCGCGGGCATCTCGCTGCCCCACTACACCGGCGCCCAGTTCGGCGTCGGTCGGCACGTCGCCGAGAGCGATCTGCAGCCCGGGGACCTGGTGTTCTTCGGGTCCGACCTGGGTCACATGGGCATGTACATCGGGAACGGCCAGATCGTGCACGCACCGCACTCGGGCGACGTGGTGAAGGTGGTCCCGCTGGCCGGCTACTTCCAGCAGAACTACGCCGGAGCGGTCCGCGTCATCGGCTGAGGCCGTCGGTCGCTGCTCGCGACCCAGCGGCCGTGCCGGTGGCCCACCCGAAGCGGCATCTCAAAGCAGGTGGACAACGGACCGTCCCGCAGGACCTCTCCCACCGGCCCGCTCGCGTCCACCCGGCCGCCCCGCATGAGCGCGCCGTGAGTGATGCTCGAGGGCAGTTCCTCGAGGTGGTGGCTGACGAGCACCCAGGCCAGGTCCGGGCGCTGCTGTGCCAGGTCGTCGAGGGCGTCGACCAGGTGCTCGCGCGAGGGCAGGTCCAGCCCCGCGGCCGGTTCGTCGAGCAGAAGCAGGTCGGGCACCTTCACCAGGGCCCGGGCGATCAGCGTCCGGCGCTGCTCACCGTTGGACAGGTGCCCCAGTCCCGGTCGGCCAGGGCCTGCACACCGACTGACCCCAGGCTGCGCCGAGCCTGCTCCCGCTGCGCGGCCGTCGGCTGCCAGCGCAGGACCAGGCCGTTCGTCCCGGTCAGGCCGGTCAGCACGACGTCCTGGGCCGTGAGCCGCCCCGAGGGCACGTGCCTGCCCTGCAGGTGCCCGATCCGCGGCCACAGCTCGCGAAAGATGTCCACACGGCCCATCCGGTGGCCCAGCACGTCCACGGTGCCGGCGGTCGGGTGCTGCAACGCCCCCACCAAGGAGAGCAACGTCGTCTTCCCGCAGCCGTTGCGCCCCAGCAGTGCCCAGCGCTCCCCCGCCCGGACCGTCAGATCCACCCCGTCCAGCAGGAGCGCCTCGCCCCGCCGCAGGCTCGCCCCTCGCACGACGACGGCAGCCGGCCGCACGAGCCGGTCGGGCACTCAGGCCGGCCGGAAGCTCGCCGCGATCTGATCGTAGACGCCGCGCGCACCCTGCCAGTCCGCGTCCCGCGTCTGCCAGTACAGCGCGTAGGCCCGGCTCGGGCTCACCACGAAGCCTCGGTTCACGACATGGAGCCGCCCGCCGGTGGCCGGATAGGTGAACTCCCAGTCGGCGGCGTTGTACCCGCGGTAGTCAGCCTTCGCGATGGAGATCTCGGCATACCCGGGGTGGCTGGCCGCGAAGTACTTGGACTGGCTCTGCCAGTCGGCCACCGGGTCGCTCTTGGGCATGTCCGTGGTGTCCACGCGCAGCGTCCTGCCGGTCGCGTCCTCGCGCAGCTGCGTCTGCCCGCCGAAGCTGCTCACCCGAAAGCCCGCAGGGTGCGACAGCGTAAAGCCCTGCGGGGCGGTGTAGGTCTGCCAGCCTGCGGGCACCGCTGCCGCGTTCGCCGCCTGCACGGCCGGCGACGGGGCGCTGGCCGACGGCGTGCCCGGCGACGGGGTGGCAGCCGAAGGCGACGGCGACGGCGCCGACGACGCGGACGCCGAGGCCGAAGGAGCGGGGGGGCTGGGGGGCGCGGCGACAGGAGGCGCCGAGGACGCAGGGACGGCCACGGCCTTCGTCATCGGCTGGTGGCCACCGATCAAAAAGGCGGCGCCTACCCCCAGCGCGGTCGCGGCCAGCGCCAACCCCAGCAGCAAGGGAACCTTCGAGCGGGATCGCCGCCGTTCGGTCTGCTCGCGGACCTCGCTCAGCGCCACAGCCGAGGTGTGGTCGGCGGCCGAGGCGGGGGCCGACGCAATGACGGCCGTGGGTGCGGTCGAGGTCTGCGCGACCCGCGTCAGGGCCTCGCGGGCGCCCGCCGCATCCAGGCGGAGCGCAGGGTCCTTCTCGAGCAGCCCGAGCAGCACCGGGGCCAGCGGACCGGCGGCCACGAACGGGGCAGGGGGGTCCTCGAGTACGGCGGAGAGCGTGGGAAGTGCCTCGCCGCGGTCGAAGGGAGCCCGCCCCTCCACCGTGGTGAACAGCGTGGCGCCGAGCGACCACAGGTCGGCCGCGGGACCGGGTATTTCGCCCCTGGCCCGCTCCGGGGACATGTACGCCGGCGAGCCGATGAGGGCACCGGTCGTGGTCAGGCTCGTGTCGTGCAGCGACCGGGAGATGCCGAAGTCGGTCAGGACCACCCGACCGTCGGCGCGCACGAGCACATTGCCGGGCTTCACGTCGCGGTGCACGATTCCGCGCCCGTGGGCCGCCTCGAGGGCGCCGAGCACACCCAGCCCGACCTCAGCGGTACGCGCCGGCGACAGCGGCCCGTCGGCGCGGATGAGCTCGGCGAGCGTCCGGTGCGGCACCAGCTCCATGACGATGTAGGTCGAGCCGTCCTCCTCCGCCACGTCATAGACGGTGACTGCGTTGGGGTGGTTAAGACCCGCGGCCATCCGCGCCTCGCGGCGGGTCCGCTCCCTCAGCACCTCCCGCTCGTCCTCGCTGACACCCGGCGGGAACACGACCTCCTTGACGGCGACCTCACGGCCCAGGGACAGGTCCTCGGCCCGCCAGACGGTGCCCATCGATCCGGCACCCAGCTGGTCGATCAGGCGGTAGCGCCCGGCGACGGTCCCGGTCGGAGTCAACACACGGCCTCCTTACCCACTCAGAGGCAGGAACCGACGCCGCCGAGCGCTTGGGCCTCAGACCGAGCACGGCGAGCGGGCCCCTGTCCCGCATCGCTGCAGGTCAGGGGCCGTAGGAGGTGGTGGTGGCGGGTGAAGGGTTCGAACCTTCGTAGGCTGAGCCGGCAGATTTACAGTCTGCTCCCTTTGACCACTCGGGCAACCCGCCTGGTGCGCGGGAGACGATAGCAAGGAGCCGCACGTGGCCGACCCGTCGTTCGACATCGTCAGCAAGGTCGACCGCCAGGAGGTCGACAACGCCCTGAACCAAACCGCCAAGGAGGCGGCCACCCGATATGACTTCAAGGGTACGGGAGCCGACATCGCCTGGTCCGGCGACGATGTCGTGCTCAAGGCGACCAGCGAGGAGCGCATCAAGGCACTGCTCGAGGTCTTCAAGGAGAAGCTGGTCAAACGCTCGATCTCGCTCAAGACGCTGGACGCCGGCGAGCCGCAGCAGTCGGGCAAGGACTACCGGTTGACGGCCAAGGTCACCGAGGGCATCACGCAGGAGGACGCCAAGAAGGTGGCGAAGCTGATCCGGGACGAGGGGCCCAAGGGCGTGCAGCCGCAGGTACAGGGCGACCAGCTGAGGGTGTCGGCCAAGAAGAAGGACGACCTGCAGAGCGTGATCGCTCTGCTCAAGGGCAAGGACTTCGACTTCGCCCTGCAGTTCACCAACTACCGGTAGAGCGTGGGCCTGGAGAGCGCTCTAGGAAGCTTCCGCCGCGGTGACCAGCGTGTTCGCCCGTTGGGCGTCGTTGGTCCTAGACGGCTGTCCGTGGACTTTCCGCGGACTGGCCGCGGACTGACGAGCCCCGCCCCGAGCCCTAACCGGGGGGTTGGTAGCAGCTTGGGGATCCCATCCAGGCGATCACGTCCAACACAGCACGCAAGGCACTGACCTGCCGGGGCAGGCCGGCTTGGTCAAGCGGTAGGCCGCGCTGGCCGCGGCCACGTCGCACCCTGAGCCCTTCAGTTGAGCAGCGGGGATCGAAGCGGGTCATGGTGCCCATCCCCCTTCATGCTGGAACGCTGAGCCCTCGACTGCTCGCATCGTCATCTGCTGCCGCGGCTGGGCCTGGCTGATCCAAGATCGGACGGTGGGGCCTACCGGTCGTGCGCTGGTTGACATCGCCGGTCAGAATGACGCTTCGACGGAAGGACGAGCGTGACCGGTACGGCGAGCGAAGCGTCAACCTTGCCCCGTGTGCAGGGTCGTCATCGCAACCGTGTGTTGGCTGGGCGGCGTCGGGTGCGTGCCTTACAGCTCGTCAGTGAGGG